>WBZO01003345.1_pt1 | contig 18892 bp, 9 predicted proteins | sample 5204261 | NCBI WGS metagenome assembly WBZO01 (sample SAMN12412400, study PRJNA552823) | activated sludge metagenome | isolation source: activated sludge from anammox sidestream of wastewater treatment plant... | place: USA: North Carolina | collected 2017-09
CGGTCTGGTTGCATGGCGGTGATTATCTTCGCACCAATGCCCTGGAACTGGGTCCGGCCGATTCCGGCACCCCCAATGCCCCCACCGTCTGGCGCGCCTGGAAACAGGACCGCGCGCGTCTGCTGGGCGGCCGCGCGCTGGGACCCTTTCAACCCGTCACCGACTCCGCCGTCCGGGCGCGTTTTGACGAAACGGCGCGACCCCACATACGCCAATTCGACCTCCGCGCCATGGGCATCACCGGCTTTGGCGAAATGAAGTCCCGGGGTTTTGACCGGCCCACCGCCGTGGCGCATTGGGAATTGTTTTTCGACCATCGGCCGATGACGCTGGCGCGGTGGCCCAATGAGGGGGAGTTCATCAAAATCGCCGGCTATCCGGCCGGTGAAACGGATGCACACGGCGGACAATTGGGGGCGCTGACCAACGGCTTCTTCTATTCCGGCGACCGGCCGCGCCGCTGGCGGGAGGTCGGCGACCTCTGGGCGCACGGTTACTGGGCCTATGACTGGGCGAACTCGTATGAAAGAATCGCCTCCCTTGACCGGGAACGGCGCCTGGTGCGAACCGCGCCGCCCTACGGACACTACGGCTTCCGCAAGGATCAGCGCTTTTATTTCCTGAATATTCTCGAGGAACTGGACGCACCGGGCGAGTGGTTTCTGGAACGCCGGACGGGGAGGATTTATTTCTGGCCGCCGCCCACGCCCAACCCGGCTCCGGAAATCCTGCTTTCGCTGCTCGACCAGCCGTTGCTCAAACTCAACGCGGTCTCCAACGTCGTCTTCCGCGGACTGACGTTCGAAGCCACCCGCGCTCACGGCATCGAAATCAACGGTGGCGCCAATATCCGCATGGTCAGCTGTCTGCTGCGCAACATCGGCAACAGTGCGGTGGTGGTCAGCGGCGGCTACGGCCACGGCGTGGAGGCGTGTGACATTTGGGACACCGGGGATGGTGGCGTGGATTTGAACGGTGGAGACCGGCAAACCCTCGTTCCGGGCGGGCATTACGTGGAGAACTGTCATTTTCAGCGGCAGGGGCGGTGGTCCAAATGCTATGTGCCGCCCATCCACCTGACCGGCGTCGGCCTGCGCGCCTCCCATAATCTGATTCATGATCAGCCGCACTGCGCCATCCTTTTCTGGGGCAACGATCATCTGATGGAATTCAACGAAATCCACCACATCGCGCTGGAAACCGGCGATGTGGGGGCGATCTACACCGGACGCGACTACACCTTTCGCGGCAACCGGATCCGCCACAACTTCATTCATCATACCGGCGGCGTCGGCATGGGCTCGATGGGCGTGTACATGGATGACTGCGTGAGCGGCACGGAGGTGTTCGGGAATGTGTTCCACCAGGTGCACTGGGCCATGTTCATCGGCGGGGGCCGGGACCACCGGGTCGAGAACAATCTGTTTGTGGACTGCGATCCGGCGGTGCGCGTGGACGGACGCGGCCTTGATCCCACCCCGGTCTGGCGCAACATGGTGAACGACACCATGCGCCGGCGGCTGCACGAGGTGCCGCTTGATCTTTATCGGACACGCTATCCCGCGCTCAAGTCACTCGACGCCTATTACGGCCCGCCCGGCGGACCGGCCATCACCGGCGGGGCGTTTCACGGTGTGCCGCCGGAGGGAAATCGCCTCGCGCAGAATGTTTGTGTGGGGAAATGGCTCGACGTCGGCTGGCATGCCACCACCGCCCTGCTTGAGTTAACAAACAACCTGACCAACGCCGCCGGCAGTCTGGCCACACCGCTTCAGGACTCCGCCAGCCTCCGGGATTTTGTGCTGCAGCCGGACTCGCCCGCCTTCGCGCACGGCTTCAGACGCATCCCGGTGGAAGCGATCGGTCTGCGCGATGACGCAGCGCGGCGCGCGGTGGAGGCGCAACACCAGCGCTGAAGCGGGTGGCGGCGCGGCGCGCTCACACCCGTTGCGGCACCACGAAGGGCGCGCGGTAAGGGCGCGTCAGCATGGCGTTCGCAGCGGTCTGCGACGTGAAACGCTCGCGCTTCACATCCAGATTCAGCACCGCTCCCCAGGTCGCCGGGGTTTGCTGCAAGTCCACCTGGTTCGCCCGCAAATGCTCTTCCATGCGGCCATACGCCTCCGCCAGATCGGCGTTTTCGCGCACCTTGGCGCGCAGCGCTTCGGGCGCCAGTGGCCGCCCCAACTGATAGGAGATGTTTGCCGTGTGACACAAGGCGGCCGAGACGTGCCCGACTTCAATGTCCGCGTTCAGGTCGTCTGTTTTCCGGCTGCGCATCGCGTTGATGAAATTGGCGTAGTGATCGCCGCCGCCTTCGAACCTTTTGATCTCTTTGTCATTCTTGTCATAGACAATGGCCTTGTTGTAACTGGGGATCACCACACGGCCGCCCTCACAATCAATCACCACCCCGATGCTGGCCCCGTGATAATTGTCCATTTTGTCCTCGCCGCTCCGGGCCGGCAAACCGCGCACTTCAAAAATCAGCGGGGCGCGCGGGTAGTCCTGATACATGATGAGGGTGTTGGGTGTGGTGCCGTCGTCCACGTAGCCCAGACGTCCGCCCACGGTGAACACGCGGGGCGCCACGGCGTCCTCCCCCAGCACCCATCGCGCAATATCCACCTGATGCACGCCCTGGTTGCCCAGGTCTCCGTTGCCGGTGGGCCAGACCCAATGCCAGTCATAATGCAGATGCTTGCGCATCAACGGCGCCTGGGGGGCCGGCCCGCACCAGAGATTGTAATCCACACTGGCGGGCACGGGCTGGGGCCCCGCCACCTTCCCGATGCTGGGCCGGCGCTTGTAGCACAGCCCGCGCGCGCGAATGATCTTTCCCAGCTGCCCGGATTGCACCCAGGCCACCGCTTCGATCAGCCCCTGGCTGGAACGGCATTGCATGCCACTCTGCACAATCCGCTGGTATTTGCGCGCCGCCCGCACCGCCTGCCGGCCTTCAAAAACATTGTGGGAAACGGGTTTTTCCACATACACGTCCTTGCCCGCCTGCACCGCCCAAATGGCGCCAAGCGAATGCCAGTGATTCGGGGTCGCCAGCGAAACCGCATCAATCTCCGGGTTCTCCAGGAGCTTCCGGATGTCCACGTAGGTGGCGACGGTCCCGCCGGACTCCTGGAGTTTGGCCGCCGCCCGCTCGAGCACCGCCTGATCCGCATCACACACCGCCACCACGCGTACGCCCTTCAATTTGGCGAACCCGGAAAGATGATCGCGGCCGCGGCCATTGAGGCCCACCACAGCCACCCGGATGTCTCCATTGGCCCCCGGCACCCGCAGGGTGGCGGGCGCGGACCGGGTGGCACACCCCCACGTCGGCAACAAACTCGTCGCCGCCGTGGCCAGCATGGAATGTTTCAAAAATGCGCGACGATCCAGCTTTTTCATAGACGTTACTGTTACTTGGATTGAAGAAACTCGGCGAAATGTTCCGCCACCCGGGCCTGCCGCTCATCGCCCTCATGGAGATAAAACCGGTAGCGGAACCTCACGCTCTGCCCGGCTGGAATGACCAGCTGGCCGGCGGTCCGGTCCGGCAAATTCTCAAAATCGTGCCGTCCGAATGGATTGGCGGCAAACAACCCGTAATCCCGCACGTGCCACCAGGTCGGGAAACGCGGATTGTTGGGGTGATCAAACACCGCAACCCCGACGATTTTGCCGTCCACTGGACCATAATAATCACACCACGCCGCGCGTTTGCCCCAGGCCGCGCCATCCCGAACCCCTTCGCTGTTCACGATGTGCCCGCCGGGTTTGCCGGCGTTGTCCTGGTTCGGTTTGACGCGCATGGTTTCCGCCAGACGCAAAGCCATGGTCCCTTCCTTGGTATCACCAAAAGTCACAGCGGTTTTCTCCGCGTGCAGCGTGATCTCAAAATCGAAAATGCGCTCGCGATCCGGACGATTGTAGAACCGCAGCGTCCGGTCGTCGGTACACAACACCGCTCCCTCCCGGGTCACCCAGCGGTTGTGAGATTGAATCACGCCGGCCTCCCGGCCGGATTGCAGGCGGGTGAAGCGCACGTGTTCGATGTGTCCGGCGCGATCCGCCTCGCTCCAAAAATCCTGACCGTTGACGTCGCCATGCGCGTACCAGAAGGAGCGCTGGTGCGGGTGGTCGTGACTTTCCGCCGGAACGGTCTGCATCGGCCAGTTGCGGGTCATCGGCGTCCCGCCCGGCCCCAGCAGGGGATAACAAAACGGACGGGAAACATTCTTGAAGACGTATTCCGTGAACAAGTGGCCGTTGATTTCGACGCGCACCCGATCCGCCAGCGGCGTGACGCGGACGCCCTCCCCATGCGGGGTGGCGCAACCCGCACCCAGCAACAGGCCCAGCAGTCCGCCGAGGCCCAGCACCCGGCGCCCCCGTGGCAACCGGCAGGCGGGTCGCCGGGTCAACCCCCACCGGAGGCGCGCCGCGCCCTGAAGTTCAACCGCATCCACCCTCATTCGTCCATGGCTTGTTTATTCCGGTAAACGGAAACAATTCTGATGCGGCTTGTCGAGGCTCCATTGCGAAAACTTTTGTCCGGGCGGTCAGATCGCCGCCCCGCAGCCGCGACCGCCCAGATCCGGCCGGCGCGCCAACGAACCGAAATTTTTTTGAAACAATGCCGCCCCGGCTGCGTCTAGCAAATAGTCCCGCCAAAGCGGCCGGACCCGTATGAGAAGCACATCACGCGTCAGTTTCGCCGGGCATTTGTTTGCCTATCCCCGCCGGACCCTGCCGCTGATGGTGACCCGCCGGACAGGAGCGGTCTTTGTCATGGGAACCTCGGCCCGGGACCGGATGCACACCCGCCTCTACCAACTGAAGCGCCGCCTGCTCCGTTCCGCACTGGCCACCGCGCCGCAGCCCGAAAAGCTGAAAAGCTTCTGCCGCGCCGCCGATCAAGCCGCAGAACTGGCCTGGAAGACCGACAGTCCGCTGCTGGTGTTCCCGTGCCTGTTTGAAGAATTGCTCATCAAAGCGCAGCGATCCCGCGTCGTCCCGCCCCCGGTTCTCCAGACGGCGACTTCGGTTGATCCCGTCCTCGTTCCCGCGCGCGTCCTGGTCGCCGCCTCCTAAACCCCGCTCCGCCATTCATCCCGTTGCATTGTGGACGGGAAAGGCCGTCCGTCACCCGGGTTGTGGCGCGGCTGCGGCCGCGCGGCGCGCCGGTGTGGTAATTCGCGTTGGAAGCCGTGCCGGTTTTTGCTAAAGTGGCCGCAGCAGACAACCGAATGAGAGGATACCCGTGCCACAAGCCATCATGGATCCCGGCGAGGTCCGCCGGTTTGCCGAGGAACTGAAGCGCTTCAACCTGGAAGTGCAGAGCCGCATGTCGTTGTTGCAAGCCCGCTTTGCCGCGCTGGGAGACACCTGGCAGGACCAGGAGCACGCCAAATTTTCCGAGGAATTTCGCGACACCATGAAGGTGTTGAAAAAATTCATCGAAACCTCCAACCGGCACACGCCGTTCCTGCTGCGCAAGGCCCAGCGCATTGAGGAATATCTCAACCAGCACTGAGTCTTCATGCCTGAGCGCGCCCAAGTCACCTCGCTGGAAGCCCTGGAAGCCTTTCGCGCCAAACTCATCCTCTATCGCAGCAAGGCGCGGAGCGCGCTGGATGAGACCACCGACCTGGTGACGCGCACGCGGTTATGGCTGGAGACGGACCGGCCCACCTACTGGCAGAACCACATCCGCCGCCTCGAACGCGAACTGGAACGCGCCAGACAGGAGCTGCTCAGCGCCCAGCTCTCGGGACTGCGCGACGCCTCGCTCCACCAGCAAATGGCCGTGAAAAAATTGCGCCAGACGATCGCGACGGCGGAGGAGAAGCGGCGCGCCGTGGCCCAATGGCAACGGCAGTACGACACCCGCGTGGAGACGCCCGCGCGGCAGGTGGAGAAGCTCCGTCACTTCCTCGATCACGACCTGGACAAGGCGCTGGCCTTTCTGAACGAAGCGCTGCGCCATCTGGCCGCCTATGCGGAGCTTGCGCCCCCCACGCCCCGGACCACTGCCCCCGGGGAACCTGCGGCGCCGCCGCCCCGTCCGCCCGAATCGCCCCACCCATGAGCGCCATTCAAAACCGCCTGATCAGTCTGACCAACGAATTGAAAGTGGAGTGGGAACAAACCAAACACTACTGGAACGACGCCAAGAGCCGGGAATTCGAGCAGCGCTTCATGAGCGAGCTGACCCCGGCGGTCAACCAGGCCATTGCCACCGTTGAAGCGCTTGAACGCATCCTCACCAAACTCCGCCAGGATTGTGAATAAACCCCGCACCGTTGCGGAAACCATCGCTGCACTGGAACAACTGCGGCAGGAAACGCGCGCCGGTGTTGTCCGCCGCCAGGAACTCGAACACGAGGCCGCGCGCCGCGCCCACCAGCTCCAGGCGCAGGCCGCGCAGGCCGCCGCCGACGACGACGACGGCTGGCAAGCGGAAATCGCCCGCATCGAAGCCCAGGCCGCGCAGACGCGGGAACAACAGGAGACCGTCTGCCGGCAGCGCCAGGAGCGACTGCGCCGCGCGCTGGAAAACGCCCGGCAACAACGCCAGCAAGCCGCCGAACGCGCCGAACACCAGTCCACCCTCGAAAACCAGCAGGGCATCCTGGCCGCCGAACAGCAACGCGACGACGCCCTCCGGCACAACCAGGCCCGCCAAGACCAGTTCAACGGGGAACTGCACAACGAGGAGGCCGCCCTGGACGAGTTGACCCGACAATTCCGCCAACGCCTGGCGGGCCTGGGACGCCTGGCGCGCACGGCGGAGTGCGAGGCCGGGGACGCCCCTCCGGCCGCCACCGCGACTCCGGACGAACTGCTCCAGCAGTTGCGGGAACAACGCGATTCGGCCCGCGCACACCTCGCCCGCTGCCGGGCACTGGGGCTGCCCCAATTCTTCCGGTTTTTCCGCCTCTGGCTGGGCTGGCTGCTGCTGGCCGCGCTGCTGGTTGCCGGGTCGCCGGAACTGCGCCGCCTGGATTTTGCCGCCGTGCCGGCGCGCCTCTGGATTCTTGGCGCGGCGGGATTTCTCGGCCTCTGGGGCCTGTTCGCCCTGACCCGCAACCGGCTGGCCGCGCCGGCGAGGGCGACCGCCACGGCCCTGGCCCGGGCACGCCGGCTGGCCCAGGCATGCGCGCAGGCAGCCACCGTCCATTTTCAGACGGAGGCGCAGCGCATCCAATCCACCTTTGCCGACGCGAGCCGGCAGATTAACCAGGCCTGGAAACAGGCGCATGCCCTGACCCGGGAGGGCCGGGAGCAACGCATCGCTCAACTATACGAGCGGACCGCGCGCTTGCACCAGGTCACGGCCGCGCGCCTTCAACGCCGGCTCCAGGAGCTGGCCGCCGCAAAATCGGAAGCCATCACCCGCGCAAACGCGCAGGCCTCCAGCGCGAAGCAGACCCGCGAAAGTCAATACGCCGCAAATCTCGCGCGCAGTCAGGCAACGCGCACCGCCGGATTGCAGGCGGTCGAGACCCAATGGCAGGCCGTGGTCCTGCCCATCTGGCGCTCGTTGTGCCACGCCGCCGCGGCGACGCAAAGCGCCTTCCCGCCCTGGTCGGCCGACGCCTGGCACCGGCTGGTGTTGCCGGAGGATTTTCCCCCGGCGGTGCCATTTGGGGCGCTCGAGCTGGAACTCGAATCCTTCTGCGAGATCCCGCTCGCCGGGGAAATATCCCTGCCGGCACGCTCCCTGCGCGTGCCGCTGCAACTGGTCGTGCCGCAACAGGCCTCGCTTCTGTTTGAAACCCGGGCGACCAGCCCGGCCCCGATCATGGGGGCGCTGAACAACATCATCCTTCGCCTGCTCACCAGTGCGCCCCCGGGGCGGCTGGCCTTCACCATTATTGATCCGGTCGGGCTGGGCCAGAATTTCGCGGGCCTGATGCATCTGGCCGACTTTGAAGCGCGGATCATTCACAGCCGCATCTGGACGCAGCCGGCCCAGATTGAAGCGCGGCTGGCGGAGCTGAACGAGCACATCGAAAAGGTCACCCAAATGTACCTCCGCAACGAATACCCCTCGCTGGCGGAATACAACGCGCAGGCCGGGCGGCTGGCCGAGAAATACCATTTTCTGGTGATTGCAGACTTTCCCACCGGCTTCACGGAAATCGCAGCCAAACAACTGCAAAGCATTGCCGCCAGCGGCCCGCGCTGCGGGGTGCAGCTGTTGCTGCACTGGGATCAGCGCAAAACCGCGCCCGTCGAATGGGCGCCCGATGAACTGCGCCGCCACGCCATCCGGATGATCAGTCGCGGCGAGGGTTACGCGCTGGCCGGCGCACCGTCGGATGCGGCCCCGCCGGCCCTTGCGCCGGCGGACTGGCCGGGCGTCCAGCTCGCGCTTGAACAGCCGCCGGATGCCGAGCTGGCCACGCGCCTGTTGCAGCAAGTGGGCCAAGCCAGCACCGATGCCTATCGGGTGGAGATGCCCTTTGACGAGGTCGCGCCGGCCGCCGCCGAGTATTGGAGCCTCGACACCACCCAGGAATTGCGCGTGCCCGTCGGCCGCACCGGCGCCACGAAGCTGCAGTACCTGGCCTTGGGCCAGGGCACGCGCCAGCACGGCCTGGTGGCCGGCAAGACCGGGTCCGGCAAATCCACGCTGTTCCATGTCATCATCACCAACCTCGCGCTCTGGTGCGGCCCGGAGCAGGTGGAGTTTTATCTGGTGGACTTCAAAAAGGGCGTCGAGTTCAAAACCTATGCCACCCATCATCTGCCGCAGGCGCGGGTCATCGCCATCGAGAGCGACCGCGAATTCGGCCTCAGCGTCCTGCAGCGCGTGGACGAGGAACTCAAACGGCGCGGCGACCTGTTCCGCAAACAGAACGCGCAAAACATCGCGGGCTACAAAAGCGCGGGCGGCACCGCACCGATGCCGCGGGTGCTGTTGTTGATTGACGAATTCCAGGAATTGTTCGTGGAGGACGACCGCATCGCGCAGGGCGCGGCGTTGCTGCTCGACCGCATTGTGCGCCAGGGCCGCGCGTTTGGAATCCACGTGCTGCTCGGGTCGCAGACCCTCGGCGGCGCCTACACGCTGGCCCGCGCCACGATCGGGCAAATGGTGGTCCGCATCGCGCTGCAATGCAACGAAGCCGACGCCTGCCTCATCATGAACGAGGACAACCCCGCGCCCCGTCTGCTGTCGCGCCCCGGCGAAGCCATCTATAACGACGAGGGCGGCGCGATTCAAGGCAACAGCCCGTTTCAAGTCGTCTGGCTGCCCGATCCGGTGCGCGACCAATGGCTGGGCAAAGTGGCCGCGCTGGCCGCCGCGCGCGGCGTCACCGCCAAACCCATCATTTTCGAGGGCAACGCCCCGGCCAACGTCGCCGATAATCCCGCGCTGCAGGCATTGCTCACCGCCCCGGCGCTGCCCGCCGCCCCCGTTCCCGCCATCTGGCTGGGCGCCCCCAATTCCATCAAGGGACCGACGACGGTCGAGTTCCGGCGCCAAAGCGGCAGTCACCTGCTGATTGTCGGCCAGCGCCCGGAAGCCGCGCTCGGCATGCTGGGCCTGGCCTTGATTGCGCTGGCGGCCCAGCTGCCAAAGGCCGGCGCCCGCTTTCTGATCTTCGCCTCCAGCCCGCCGGATTCCCCCGAAGCCCGCCTGTTGCGGCGCATTGCCGGCTCGCTGCCGCACGAGGTCACCATGCCGGCGGGCGGCGAAACGGAAACGGTGCTGGCGGCGCTGGCGGCGGAGCAGGCGGCGCGCGCCGCCGCCCCCGGCGCGGCGGGGCCGGAAATCTTCGTGCTCGTGCAGGGGCTGCAAAACCAGAAAAAGCTGCGGTTCGACGAGGAGAAAAGTTTTTCCCTGGACGCCGGCGCCGCGGCGGACCCCGGGTTGCAGTTCAACCAGCTCATCATCGAAGGCGCGGGTCTGGGCCTGCACGTGATCGCCACCTGCGACAGCTACAACAACGTGATGCGTTTCCTGAGCCGCAAGGCCGTCAGTGAGTGCGAACGGCGCGTGGTGTTCCAAATGAGCGCCAACGACTCGGCCAGCCTGATTGAATCACCCGCCGCCAACCAGCTGGGCCTGCACCGCGCCCTGCTCTACAACGGCCAGGAGGGCTGGACGGAAACCTTCCGGCCTTACGCCCTGCCCGATTCCGCCTGGCTGGATCAGGCGCAACAGGCGCTCGCGCGGCTGCATGCCTGATCCGGAAACCGCACCGGGGATGAACGCCCCGGCGCCGGGCCCGCGGCGGCCGGCCGCTCAGGGATAACGCATCCGGAAGAATTGTTCCGGCACCGCCGGATCAAACTGATTGGTGAACCAGAAGGTCCCCGTGGGATTCACCAGGTTGGTCAACACCGACCAGTCGGTCAGGTTGGTGGACGTTTGCACCTCCACCGCAAATCCGGGATCGCCGGATATCTGCAACTGCAGGCCGTTCGCGTCCGCGTGGAACGCGGTGAAGTGGAGGGGCAGGCTTGGAGTGAGGATCAGGGCGGCGGGACTGCTGCTGACCGTGCCGCTCGCATTGGTGACCACCACCACATAATTGCCCGCCTGCGCCGCCTGGACGTTCAGGAGCGTGCAGGTGCTGGCGTTGGCCCCGGCAATGTTGGTGCCGTTGCACTGCCATTGATAGGTCAACGGCGGGGTGCCGCCGGCCGCGACAGAGAAGACGACGTTGGCGCCGGTGGCGGCCGCTACCGGCACCGGCGGCGCCGTGATGTAGGGTGGCACGTTGGTGACCAGCCGCTCCACCCGCACGTTGTCCACCAGGCCAAAGCTCAAACTGGCATTATCCGAAATGGAAGCGTAAGCGTCCCAATAACCGATAAAGACATTGCTGGCGGTCAGATTGACTCCGGGCACCGTGGCGATTTTCAATCCATCAATCCACCATTCCACCTGGTTGCCGGTTTTGTTGACGATCACGTCGCGCCAGGCCAGGCCCACCGTGCCGACCGCGAGGGCGCCGGTCTGCTGGGGGTGATTGGCCTGCTGCAGGGCCGGCGCCGTCTGGCCCCCGGGGAACGTGTCGGCGTAATACGGATGTCCGTTGCCGCGCACCTCCGTTTCCGTGCCCCCGGCATAAACGCCGCTGCCCGCCAATTGCACGGTGCCGGCCACGTAGGCCTGCCAGTCACTCGCGGTCACCGCCGAATCGGCCGCCCCGCCCTCCCCGTCCACGGCGAACCACACGCCGTCGGCGCTGCCCGGACTCCACTGCACGTGATCGCCCGTCGTCCCGACGCCGGCGGTGAGATGTTCGGTTGAACCCGTGCCCCCATCCGGCAACGGGCCGTTGACATTGATCCACATGTCAAAATGCAACCGGTAATCGCCGCCAAAACTCTGTCCCACCGGAGAAATGTTCAGCGCCGCCACCGCGCCGTTGGCCAGATTGGCCTCGAACTTCACCCCGCGCGTTGTGCCGCCGACTGAATTGGGCGCGGAAGCAATTCCATCGGCCGCGTAATTGTAATTGAACGTCACGCGCGTGTCGGCCGAACTACTACTCAGAATCCAATTCCCCATGGTGTTGATGTCAAAGTCGTCGCTGAACAACGTCTGCACCGGGGGCAACATCGCCTCCCACAGCACGGGCACGCTCGTCACCTGGCCCCAGGCGTTGGTGATGACCACGTCATAAAATCCGGAATGTCCCGGTTGAAACCCGTTGCGCGTGTAGCTCGAACCGGTGGCGCCCGGAAGGTTCACGCCGTTCAACCGCCACTGATAACTCAACGGCGCGGTGCCGCTGGCCACCACCGTCAGCGTGGCGCTGCCGCCGATGACCACTTTTCCGCCCGTCGGGGCCACCACCACTGCCGGCGGCGCGTTCGTCACCGGGGGCACTCCCAAAAAGTTGAGGATGTTCTGCATGTATTCGTTCCGGCGCGTGGCGCTGGTGAGGGTTTCAAACGGAAACCCGAACACCACCACCCGCCCGCCACCGTTGGCGCCGTCGTATTGCACCGCCGCCGCCCCGGATCCATTGGCATAGTTCAGGGCGGCGACCGCGCCCGCCGCCGGCACGAGGACGTCCGGCGCTTTCACCCAGTAAATGCCGTTGTTGCCGTTGTCGAATACACCGCCGGCGCGACCGGCAAAGATCCCCGTGGCGGTCGCGTTGGCGGTATAGCTGCCGGAATTGTCCGCGCCGAAGCCGGCGCGGAGTTGATTTTGTAGAAAATTGCGATCTGCCGCCGTGGGCCCGGAGGGCCGGCCCAAGTCATAGGCAATGTCCGCGCCGGACGCGAACAACGCGCCGCCGGCGTTCAAGTAGGTGATCAGACGGCTCTGTTCGATGCTCTTGAATGTTTCCTCGGCCGTGCCCTGGTTGCCGGCCGCCCAGATCACCACGGCGTAATTGGCCAGGGCGATCTGCCCGTTGGCCACGGTTTCGTTCTGGCACGCATCAAACGCCCAACCGGCGGCGCTGATCGCCTGGCCATGCGCCACCACGTAATCAAACGCGTTGTTCCAGCGCGGATACACCCGCTCAATGCTCCCGGTATTCCCCGGCCGCCCCCAGTTTTGCGCCGCCACCCCCTGCCGCAGATTGCCCGTGCGGTCCAGGCGGTCAAACGCGTTCACCACCAGCACCCGGGGCGCCCCGGAGTCCACCGCCGTCCGGCATCCCACCGTCTCCGAGGGCATGGACTCGCCGCCGGCATTGGCGGCCGTCACGCGGAAATAATACGCCACGCCGGCGGAAAGGTTGGAAATCACCGTGGAAGTGACGTTGCCCACCGCCACCGGGTTGCCGAAGCCGTAGCCGTTGGTGGAGCGGTAGATCACATAATTCGTGGCATTCTGGCTGCCGCCCTGGCTGGTCGGTGGCGCCCAGGTCAATTGCGCCTGGCCCGGCCCGGTCGCCACGGCGCGCACGTTCGCGGGCGGTTCCGGCAGAAACGCCAGGGGCGCCGGATTGTTGGTGTCGTACTGGTGCATGAACTTGATCACCGCATGCAACGACGCCCGGGCCACCGCCGCCCGGGCCTTGGGGTCGCGCATCAACGCCGCGTCCGAGGCATTGTCGTGAAACGCCACTTCGATGATGGTGGCCGGCATTTCGTAGTTGAAATAGCTGCCGGTGATTTCCCCGTAGGCGCCGGTGTAGGTCACGCTGTTGCCCCGGTTGTACCAGGCATACTCGAGCGGCGGGGAACCCAGCGCCACCAGATCGTCGTTGACCTCCTTGCCGCAGAGGTAGGCCAGCTCGCTCTGGTAAGGCGTGGGCGTGCCGGTGATCAAACCCACCACCCCGCGCCCGCCGCCGGCGTTCGAGTGGAAGCTGATGTGAATCCGGTCCAGGACCGTCCCGGCCGCCTCGCGGTTCATGTGCGCCGACATCTTGGGCGGCGCCGACCAGCTGTCGCTCTCGTCCGCGCCGGACCCGTCGTACAACGAGCTGGACTGTCCCTGGCCGAGGTTGGCCTGCACCCAGTAGCGCATGTTTTCCTCCTCGCGCGGATAGCCCGAGACGCCGCTGCCGCGGTTGACCGACCCCATGCCGTTGCCGAACCGGATGGCATCGGCAATCACCACGTTCCCCTGCGGCGACCCGCGCAGATTGCTGACCACAACGGCGCCGAGAGCCGCATTTGCTCCCGCGTTGAAATAGTATTCGCCCAGATAAATCCAGCCGTTCCCCACCATGTGATGCGGAATGCGCACCTGCGCCTCCCCGCCGGTATGGCGGATGCGGTAGAGCTGATCGCCGCGATCCGAACCGTTCAGCACCCAGGTATACACCGGATAAAAACCGGCGACGGGCAGGTTCGGCGTGTAGGTGGCGGTGGCCGTTTCCGTCGCGCTGAGCGAGGCGAACCGGTAGGGCACATCCCCGGCCGACCCCCAAAACACGGTTTGCGAGCTGTCCGACCAGCTGCCCGCAAAGGTCACGCCCGGATCATCGTTGTCCAGAATCACCTCGTTGGTTTGATGGCCCAGCGGTCGGAACGAAACCACCGTCGCCCCGGCATTGAAACAGTATTGCGCAAAAAAATTGAGCTGATCCAGGTTGCCGTAATCCTCGTTCATGTCGTTGCCCACCCCGCGTTGCAAACGCCAGTAGTTCGGATCGTACGTCCAGCCGTGCCCGCTGTTCATGTAAACAATCCGTCCGCTTAAGGCGCCCTGGTGTTGTTGCACGGACGAAGCGTAAGCGCCAAACAACGCGGCTTCGGCCGGAGGCGGCGCCGACACCGGGGGCACGTACCCCTCGGAAACCTCCGGCGTCTGCGCCGCCAGCATCTCCTCGGCCGACACTTCAACCCAGCGATCCGCCGGGCCGGACTCCGGCTGGCTCGCGCCTCCGGCCAGCGGCAGCAGCAGACCCGCAAAAAACAACAGCCCGATGCGGACCCGCAGCCGGGCTGGACGACACGCAACCACAAAATGACGACACATACGCAACTCGAATTCCAGATTGACGCCCGCCATCCTACCCCAGTTTGGGCCGGTCACCAAGCCCGTTCCCGCAAATCGGCAAACATAAAGATGCCATTCCACCGGATGATCTCCGCGCCTCCTGCCCCGGGCGGCCCCGGGGGAATTTCCGCCTCACCGGGCCTGCGCCGGTTCGTGATAGGGTTGATGGGCGCGATACAACTTCTGCAGTCCGGCATTGCGCGCCGCCAGGTCGGGTTGGCCGCCTGCGGTGGCCAGATCAATGGCCTTTTGCGCCGTGGCCACCGCGTCCTCGAACCGGCCGGCCTCGGCATAAGCTGCGGCCAAGGTGCCGAGGAACAGCGGTTGCCGATGGCGGGTCAGTTCGCAGGCGCGTTCCGCCAGGGCCACCGCGCGCTCCCCGTTGCGCAGTCCGGGCTCGGGACAGATGGTCAGCAACCAGGCCAGGTTGTTGTGGACTTCCGCCGAGGGCGGCGGCGTGGCCAGCACGGATTCATACGTGGCGATGGCCGCCGCAAAGTCGCCGGCCGCCTGGTATTGCTCCGCCAGCAACAGACTGAAGGAGCGGTCCGCGGGAAAATCCCGGCGCAGTTCCTGCAACTGCTGCACCGCATTCGTCTGCGCCAGCACCCGGGTGAGTGCCTGGGTCAGGCCCGCCTGCGCTTCCACATCCTCCGGCACGGCCGCCAGGAACAATTTATATTCCCGGACGGCGGCCCCGGGTTGTTGCAGCTTGTCGTAGGTCTGCGCCAGGTTGAAATGCGTGATGGGCAGTTCGGGCGCCTCGGCAAGCACCTGCTGCAACAGCGCCAGCGCCTCCGCAGTCCGCCCCGCCCGCAAACGAATCACCGCCAGGTTGTTCCGGGCGCTGGGCAGTTTGGGATAAAGGGCCAGGGCGGTCTGGAATTCCGTTTCCGCCTCGGCGTCCCGCCCCTCCCGGGTCAGTTCCTCCCCCAGCCCCTGATGCGCCATGAAATTGCCCGTCGTCACCGCGAGCGCGTGACGGAACAAGGTCTTGGAATCGTGCCAGACCCGGCTCTGTTGGTAGGTGCGCACGCCCAAGACCAGCAGCCATCCGCCCAGCAACACCCTCCCCCAATACGCCCCCTTGGAACGCCGATTAAAAACCGCCGTCAGCGGCCAGATCAACGCCAGACTCCAGCCCAGCGAAGGCAGGTACGTGTAACGATCCGCATGCGCCTGCAACCCCGCCTGGGCCAGTCCGCACACGGGAAAAAGCACCACCAGATACCAGAGCCAGCCCACCGTCAGCTCCGGATGCGCGCGGCGCGCCCGGACGGCCAGAAAACTCAGCCCCAGCAGCACCACGCCCGCCACGATCAATGTGCCCGCCGGCCACACGCGCAGCGGATAAAACATGGCCAGTCCCGCCGGCCAGAAAAACTGGCGCACATAAACGAAATACGTGTGCAAAGCATTGGCCGCCCGCGCCGACCACGGCCAGTCGCCCAGGGATTGAATGGCCTGCTGCTCAAACTGCGTCCGCCACGTCAGCCAGGCCATGCCGCCCACCAGCAGGAAGAACGGAATTTTCTCCGCCACCAGCCGCCCCGCCGCCCGCCACGGAAAAGCGCCGCGCACCCATTCCAGGCGGCGCAACGGCCACCAATCCAGCAGCAACAACAGCGCGGGCCACGTCACCAACATCGGCTTGCTCATCAATCCCGCCCCAAAACACACCAGCGCCGCCCCATACCAGAGCCGGGGCGACTCCGCCCGCCGCGCCGCGCCGTCCGCCGCCGTCCGCCGGGCCTGCGCGTAGCCCCAATACGCCAGCAACGTCAGCAGACCGAAAAAGGCGCTCAACACATCCTTCCGTTCCGACACCCAGGCCACCGATTCCACGTGCAACGGATGCAGCCCAAACACCGCCGCCGCCACCGCGCTCGGCCACAGCGCACCGGTCAACGCCCGCAGCAGCGCAAAACCCAGCAGCACGTTCATCACGTGCAACCCCAGGCTGGTCGCGTGATGCCCCGCCGGACGCAGCCCGTACAATTCCACGTCGGTAAAATGACTGAACCACGTGAGCGGATGCCAACTGCCCATGAACGCAGTGGAAAGCGCCCATTTGAGCCCCTCCCACGTCCAGCCGTTCGCGACGATCCGGTTCTCATACACGTAGCGGGTGTCGTCGAAGTTGACAAAATGTGCCTGAAGCGCAGGCAGGTAAGCCGCCGCCACCCCGAGGACCAACAACAGCGACAACCGCCAGAAAGAACGGTCAAAGATGGAATAGAATGCCGGCTTGACGGTCATGGTTCGAAAGGTTTCATCTGCGGATTGAATGAAGGGACATCCGACGGCGAATGTCACCAACCAAGTTGCTCGATGTTCATGGCGCTGATTCCATCGCAATCACTGTGATCAACCGCCAGCCGCTTTGTCGCCTGGATCTTGTCCGTCGCGACAGCGTGCCGGCAATCATGCCCCCGGCCACCGCGCCTGCCCTTGCCGTGAGCCAGTCGCCGCGCCGCTTCACCGGCATCTGGCCGGACCGTTAAATGGCCTCCGGCAACCGCCGGGAAAACCCCGGCCAGGCCATGGGTGCGCGTTACCTCGCGTGCCCGATGCAGACGCATCCGGATTTCCGGACCAATCCAGACAGCGACAATTGCGGAACTGTCCCTGCAAACCGTCATCGTGCCTCGCGATCTGCGCGCCATGCCGCCCGAATGACTTCCCGCTTAACTTCAACTGGAGAAACGAGCCGCCCGTCGGCGGACTGAACCGGCTGAACCACAGCCATATCGTTTTCCACCAATTCAGCACCGCGCACCGCGCCATCCGGTTGCCGGCGAACGCCAAACGTGGCCGTGGATCGAAATAACTCCAGGCGTGTCAACCGCCCCGTATCATCCGCCGCCAACTTCACGGTACGATTATCCCACTGCAGGGCAAGTCTTCAAGGAAACTTCAAAGTTCTGTGGAACGTGAAATTGTCCTCAGCGTCAAAGTGGCCGGGCGGTTTAATGGCCAGACCACAGAAGCAGGCGAAGGAAGAACCACCGAGCAACCGAAACGCAGAGGACGGATGGAGCGGGCCGTCCCCGGCACGTCGCAGCCCCTCATGGGCCGACGGCGCGCGCGGAGTGACGCGTCCCACCTGTTGCAGCTCCCGGAATCCGAGGCCGCGCGCGAGGGCGCGAACGACCACCGTCCGCGCCGGCGATGCTCCGCCATTTCCCATTCCCTTGCCCTTGATTCCCGCGCCTTTCCGTTTGCGTATGGTTTGCGACGCGGTGGAACGGAGCCCCTTCAAGGCACAAAAAAAAGAGCCGCTCCGAAGAGCGGCTCTTGAAAGAAACCGATTAGATTACTTGCGGCGGCGGAAGATCAACAGTGCCGCAGCGCCCAGCCCGGCCAAGGCCATGCTGGTCGGCTCGGGAACGGCAATCACCATCCCAGCCGGGAACACAGTGTTCACGGCAACCGGCAATCCTGGAGGCAAGGCCGTAGGATCACCCGTGGCAGGAATTGTGAAGATAGGACTCCAACCCGTCGGAGCACCTTGATTCACAGCGTCCGCCCAAGTCGGAGCGGTTCCCAGCCAGCCACGCACCACCAAAGCGGCAGCTCCGCCAGGCGAGATGGAAGGAATGGTCACAACTCCAGCCGCGAAACGGCCCGGAGCCAAGAAGCGCGCAGCGCCATTCTCAGTGATGTTCGCACCAGCGACATTCAACGTCGGCTGAAAGAGGTTCAAGTCCGTCGTTCCAACCGGTGCCCACAACAATTGGACAAAGCCACCGTTGGCGGGTGCTGGAACCAGCGCACTGCCGTCACCTGGGTCAACCATGACTATGGAGGCAGCGTTGTTATTGAAGCTAACCGTGCCTTGAGCGAAGGCCATGGTGCTGGCAGCACCGACAGCCATTAGTGTAATGAGGGTTTTTTTCATATTTGTGTATTTTTAGCTTGTTTCGACTAAATTCAAATTACGGATTCAACGTGACTTCCCAGTTCAGGGCCGCCCCGGTGTTGTTGTAAAAGAAGCCTTGAGCCACGCCGATTGCTGGACCATTCGGATCGGCGGAGGTCCAGCCCAATCCTCCGATATAGTCAATCGTATCCCAAGCGCTACCCGCCCAGACAAAGATCGCATCCGAGTCATTTCCCACAGTTGAACCAGGATAATTTCCAGCGACTGGAACCTTGCTGCCCACCAGGCTCAATCCCGGAGACAACGTGGTACTCGATGTGCCGGTTTGAACTTCACCGACAAACGTGATCGTCTGATTGCTCGTCGCACGGACAAAGAAGCCTTGGCCAAGAGCGATGTTCTTCGGTTCACTCCAACCAACCCCATCCAGCCAGTCAATGCTCTCCCAAGCTGTCCCACTCCAAGTGAGGCACTGCGAGCTGTCCGAACTTCCGTCCGCGAGCTTCACGATATTCGAAACATCATAATTCCCGTCGGAGGGTTTCAGGGGGTTTGACAAGAGCGCGTACTGG
>WBZO01003346.1_pt1 | contig 18891 bp, 15 predicted proteins | sample 5204261 | NCBI WGS metagenome assembly WBZO01 (sample SAMN12412400, study PRJNA552823) | activated sludge metagenome | isolation source: activated sludge from anammox sidestream of wastewater treatment plant... | place: USA: North Carolina | collected 2017-09
CCGGCCTCGATTCTTTGGATTTCTTTTCGGCTGAACTAACTTCAGATGCGTCCCATACCTCTCGGCGCAGAAGGGGATAATGTTTTGTAAGAGGCGTTTCTCGCCAATCCGCCATTTTGGTCCGGGGAGTGTGGCCTAGGACATTCCCTAATGTGACGAAGCTGCTCGTGAAATTTATGGATCGCTCAAGGGCCTTTTCTTCTCGAAAGAGCTTTGTTGTGGCGGTTCTGGGGTCCGGTAGCAGAAATACTCTTGCTAAAGTAGTTATCAGAAGTTGGTAGAGCGTATCCTTTATTTCCACCTGCGCATCGACAGTCATGCCATGTGGTTTGAAGATCCTGGATCTTACTTGGAGATATGGCCTCCCGTCCTTCTCCTTCATCTCAAATGTAAAAGGTTTCTCTGTAAAATCGGACCTCCGGACATCCACTGTCAAAATAGGCTCGCGGGCAACAAGGCCTTCGTTGAGCCCCGTGGAAAGGAGGCTTTCTAAGGCAGCAAGATACGATTCCGCCAATTCTATACAGGGTGAGCAGTTCTCGCTCTCCAATATGATTCTGCACCCTAGTAGAGACGAGTTGAAGGTTACCTTTTGGCCGCCATCAAGAAATGGATGTTGGGGCAGGTCTTCTGCGGCAGGTTGATCTCGCCACCGCTGAAAGAGTTGATATCGCGCTTCTCCTGCTGGCTGTTCTGTCGCGGGGTCTTCTGGCAGTTGGTCTTCATGTCCAAGAGCGTACAAGAGTGCGACTGCTGAACCGTGCAGGTCTAAGCTGCTGAGTGCATCAGGCAAAGTCGTCATTTCGTTCAGCTGCCACAAATCCGCCCTTAAAAGAAGTATCCCCAAAATGGCATCGAATTCTTTCTCACTATAGTGCAGTCGATTGGAATCGTACCCTTGATTAATTAGTACTTGTCGAACACCGTGGTGGACTTCATGCCAGGCGAGAATGTGTGGTATGCGGCCCAGTTGTAATTCTAACCATTTGAGGCGGCGGTAGCACGATGCCTGTGTAAGGGTGACATCAGAGTAGCTCCAAAATTCATTTGTTGCGATAGATGCCGCTGTCAACATTGTGCCTCGCGCAGCCCAAAACAGCCCTATCCTTTCATAAGCGCTTGCACACACATATAGGGCGTGGACGGCGTCGTGACGACTCTCGTGTTTCTGCAGTCTCCCTATGCTCTGGCCTAGAAAGCGGATTGCGTCATAGGGACGGTTTGCCTCAAGTTCTTGGGTTCCGCGCCTCAAGAGCATCCGGGCCGCTGTGACTTCTCCTTTCCTAGAAGAAGTGACCGCTATGATCTCTTTGAAGAGTTTTGCATATGATGGTCGGTCTCCAATGATGTCTCCTAGTTCCGTCAATATCTCTACAAGTGGCTCTAATGGATACCCAACCAGTCCCTGACATTGTCTGATTACATCACCAAGACTCTTTAGTATTGCATCCACATTTCCTGGTAGGGATGAAGCAAGACGAGTTTGTAAGAGCAGTGTTCGTGCATGAAGAGATGTGCTCGGGCGGTTTTCTTCTTTGCTAAGTCGTTCAAGCTCTGTGGTGAGGGTGTTTGTCTTGGCATCAAAGCCGTTGCGGGGGAGAGCGCCCGTTCGAATGAATGAATTAAGAATCATCCATAGGTTGGTCAATAGTTCTAAGTCATATGCGTTCTGGCTTCCAATTGCTTGTTCTTCTACTTTCGGGTAGAGCTCTGCGAACGTCTGGTAGTCCTCGTACCACCAGAAACATGTCCATGCTCTTTGGTAGATGCTGACTAATCTCTGATGAGATGTGCCATATTCTTTGGCCATGCGTTCAGCTCTGAGGAATTGGCCGTCAACCTCAGTACGAGGTCGATCGAGGCTGCGTGATAGAACTGCCGCGTCTATGCAATCCTGGACAGATTGAACTCCAAAACGGTTATCTATTGAGGCCTGTGTAATTCGTTGCTCAAATTCACGAAGATCTTGTTCTCGTCGCAGGTCAAGAGGTCCTTTGCGAATCTGTGCTCTGACCGAAGTGGTGAGCTTAAGGTCAGCAATGGCAAGTTCTTGATGTCCGTTTTTGAAAACGCGATCCAGAATCCATGTGCGGTCTAAAATGCGAGTGTCACAACAGTGTTTCTTGCTCAGAACATCTTCGGTCTTAGCCCGATCCCTATCGCTGATGTACTGGTTCGTAACGAAGAATATCTTTTTGTAGTCTCTTCCCGTCTCCGCTATCTTCGCTATGTCAGCGACGACCTTCGCTCGCCAGTCTTTCTTGGCGCTTATCGCAAATGCCCACCGTTCAGATGCTGCCTCTCGCCCCATGCCGGTGTACCAGGTCATAGATAGACTGTCCGCAACAGGATAGGTTTCGCTGTCAACTTTGCTGTCACCGCCTCCTGTTGGGCCGGTTTGTGGGAGAAGGTTGGGACATATCTCTCGTTCTGCAAGGTGTCGTGCGAATTCCTGGAAGTCATATTCCTGGCTTCGGCTAGTTAGACTGGCTAAGTGGTATTCGAGGAGGGAACGATCTAGAGCAGAGTGTTTTTCAGTGACAGAGTCAGAAAACCGTTCTGGGCGTCGTGCCTTTAAGAATTCTCGAGGAGAGAGCTTGGAAGTATCCATGAGCTATGACATGTCACTAGACTTCGGCAAGTAAGAAATCACGACATTCTACTTATTTCAGCTTGGTTCGGTCTATGCCTTCCACCCTGCCGCGAGATGATATTTATCCCGTGAGCGAGGATGGCACTTCACACTTCGGGATACGATCGGAGCGAAGCCTGCGGGATGGTTAGCGTATGCGGCGCTTAGGATGTGCTTCACGACCATAGGGACTTTTGGGCAGCCCACCCTTCATCTCGCGAAGTGGGTCGTGTCAGACAATCATTGCCCCTTTCCATTCCTCTTCTAATTAGAAGCTGTGACATTTCAGCCCATGCTGGCCAACAGACAACGCGTCCCGAACTCAACCTGCCGGACAACTGAAGTACGATAGATACTGTTGCATATCAATGCCAGCACCCCGGCGGCCACCTCAAATTCCCCCATCTGTGGCCGGGTCAAATTCCTCCACTCTTCCCCGGCGGGACGCGAGCAGTTTAAGTGGTTGAGCCGCGCTTGGCAACGCGCGCGGCGGCCTCCTTCAATCTCCAGCTCTTGCCTTCAAATTTGAGCAGGTGTCCGTGATGCATCAGCCGGTCCAGCAACGGGGTGACGACGACCACATCGCCAAGGAGGGTGGCCCAATCCTCGAACGGGCGATTGGAGGTCAGCATCGTGGCCCCTTTTTCGTAGCGACTCATGAGCACGTCGGCCAATTCCTCGCCCGCCTGCGCGGGGAGCTTCCGCAGGAATAGATCGTCGATGAGGAGGAGATCCGCAGCCTTGAGCTGCGCGCGGTATTTGCGCAGCTCCCCGAGTTCGCGCGCTTCGTGGAGGTCTTCGATCAGGTGATGCGCTTCGCGGTAGAGGACCTTGTAGCCGTGGCCGACCGCGAGGAACGCCAGGGCCTTCGCCACGTGGCTCTTCCCCGTGCCGGGTGGGCCCAGCAGCAGTACGTTCTCTTTGGCATCGAGGAACTGGAGGGTGGCCAGCTCGAGGACGTCGCGCTTGGGCAATCGGGGATTGTAGTGCCAATCAAAACTAGAGAGGTCTTTGCGCTCCGGCAATCCGGAGAGGGCATAGCGCCGCTCGAGCAGGCGGGAGCGGCGGCGGTCGAGCTCGTCTTGCACGAGCCATGAGAAGGCCTCGATAAAATCCATTTCGTGACTAGCAACGGCAAGCGCGCGTGCCTGCAGCGTGGCGCTCATACCCGATAGACGCAGGGCGCGGAGCGCCCGTTCGAGTTCAGTGGCAGACATGGCCATCAGTGTGGTCCTCCTGTGTGTGCGTGTGAGTGTGCGCGTCCCAAAACGATTGATACTCCCGGAGGGCGCGGATAGAGGCGCCCGATTGCGTCAGATCGGCGGGTGGGGTGCGACGGACCTCAGCCTGACGTTGCAAGGCCCGCTTGAGGGCGGCGTAGGAGACGCAGGATGCGTCGAGCAGCCGGGCGCAGACGGCTTCGATGTCCGCGCACGCGTACGTGCGGGTGAGATTGGCCACCCCATAGATGGCACGCTGACCAGGGCGGCCGAGGCGTGCGAACAGCTCGCGCGCGAGGGCGGCGGTGCGCGGGCCGATCTGCTCGACTTTGGCGAGGACCCGCGCCGTGTCGCGCGAGGGGTTGAAGAGGCGGTCCGTTGTCAGCGAGCACGAATTGCCCCTTGCGGGGGGCTTTCTCGTGGCGGCGGAGCACGCCGCCTGTGGCATCGCGGATCTCGATCTCGTGCGCATAGAGCCGCACCGTGACGGTGCTGTGCGGGGCGGCCGGCAGCGCCGCATAATAGGCCCCCTCGACTTGGACCAACCCGGCGTCGTCCACCGTCCGGACCCCCTGGGTGAAGCAGGCAAAGCCCGCAGGCGGCAACGGCCGCAACTGCGGCTGCTCCTCCCGGAACAACTCCAGCACTTGGCGCTTCGTGCGGCCATGAATGCGCAGGGCGGCCCAGCGCTCCTCCCACTGCGTCAGCCACGCGTTCTGCGCGTCGAGCGACTCGAACGTGCGGCCTTTCAGGGCCGTGGTCTGCGTGTGTTGGATGGCGCGCTCCACCGTGCCTTTGCGATTCGGATCGCCGACCCGGCAGGGATCCGCGACCACGCCGTAGTGCGCGAGCAGCGCGCTGTACACCGGATTCAACTCCGGGGCGTAGAGGTTGGGCCGGAGCACCCCCTCCTTCAAGTTGTCGAGCACGACGTACTGCGGACAGCCTCCAAACGTGCGCCAGGCCTCCTCGTGCAACTGCGCCCAGATCTGCTGATCGGTCTTCCAGATGACCTTGCGGAAACTCTTGCCCGAATACTTGAGCGTCATGACGAACAGGTACGGCCGCTTGTATCGGCCCGTCGGGGTGCGCGTGCGTGCGCCCTGGCCGTCATCGACCTGCGCCTCCTCCCCCGGCAGGAACTCCAACACGTCGAACCGCTCCGGAGCCCGCGCCTTCAGGCCGGCGACAAAGCGCTTGACCGAATTGTAGCGATGGGTAAACCCGTGGTGGTCGACCAGGTCTTGATAGATGCTGACCGCATTGCGCCCCAGCCCCACCTGCGTCTCAATCCACGATCGGTGGGGTGCACACGCCGATGCGGCCGCGGGGCGCGGTGGGGCCTCGGCGCCGTCTGAGCCGGTGGCCACCCTGGGGGAATTTGCCACCGCCGCATACCGGCGGATGGTCTTGCGATCGACGCCTGTGCGCCGTGTCAATCATCAGCCGAAGTTGACCCTTTTATTCTGACGTGAAATTGACCCCTCCCCCGAGTTAAATATGCATCTGAATGCTCTATGAATCTGAATGGGCCGCGGCACCGACAGGGGACTTGAAGAGCCCCGCCTTCCGCTTCTCTCGCAATCGATAGCTCTCGCCTTTAATATTGATCGTGATGGAATGGTGGAGGAGCCGGTCGAGAATCGCCGTGGCGATGACCGGATCGCCAAACACTTCGCCCCAGGCGCCGAGGCTCTGATTGCTGGTGAGCAGAATCGAGCCCTTCTCATAGCGCCGCGAGATGAGCTGGAAGAACAGATTGGCGCCCTGCCGATCAATGGGGATATACCCGATCTCATCAATGATCAAGAGCTGGGGCTGGGCCAGCACCTTGAGCCGGTCCTCCAGCCGGTTTTCGGAGAGCGCTTTGCCGAGCGTCGCGAGGAGGCCCATGGCGGTCGTAAACAACACGCGGTGGCCCTGTTCACAGGCCGCGATGCCCAGGGCCACGGCGAGATGCGTTTTGCCGACGCCGGGCGGGCCGAGGAACAACGCATTCTCGCCCTGCTCCAGATAGCGCCCGGTGCCTAATTCACGGATCAGTTTCACATCAATGGAGGGCTGGACCTTAAAGTCGAACGTCTCCAGCGTCTTCTGGAACGGGAACCGCGCCATCGCCAACCGCATCGCCAGATGCTTGTCGGTCTTGGCCTGCACCTCGCGCCGCAGCACCTCCTCTAAAAAGTCCGTATAGGAGCGTTCCGCCTTGGCCGCCTGCTCCAGTAAACTCGGCAGTTCCGCGGCGACTTGATAGAGGCGTAGGCGCTGACAGTGCGCCTGGAGTCGCTCAAGCTGGGGCGTGCTCATGAGGCACCGCCCGGTTCTGCTACGGCGGCATACAGGGCCAGATCTCGGACCATCACCTCGCCGAGGTCACCAAATCCAGGATCCCACTGGGGCGGCCGGGGCGTGGCGGCGGGACCGCCCGCGCGCAGCAGCCCGCGATAGTGCGCCCGATCCACGACCACCGCATGGCGCGTGGACTTGGCATGCCGCGCGATGCAGATCCCGCCATGGAAGATTTCATAGTGGCGACTGCTCTCCTGCACGTGGACGGTCGTTCCGACATACTCTACCGGCACGGAATAGCGGGCGGCCGCGATGGCGACGAGCGCATCGGCCGGGACGCGTCGCAGGCGCACCCGTTCATAGTGATACGGGGAACGCGAGGTCAGCGGCGTGAGCGTCTCCCGTGCGAACCGTTCGATCGGCCGCTCATGCGTCGTCCCATGGACGCGCTGATCGGCGACCGTCACCGCCCACTCCTGCAGCCAGGCGTTCAAGGCGTCCCAGGAGGCAAAGCGGCGGCCAGCCAAGGCATTGCGCTTCACATATTTCACGCCGCTTTCGACTTTGCCCTTGGTCTGCGCCCGATACGGCTGGCAGGCCCGCAGCGTAAAACCATAGCGCCGCGCAAAATCCTCCCAGACCGGATGCCAGAGCACGCGGCCCTCGCGCCGGCCCAGGACCAGGGTCCGGGGGTTGTCGTACAGACACTCCAACGGCACGCCGCCAAAATGCTGGAAGGCCCGCTCATGCCCATCGAGGAGCGCACTGAGCCGTTCATGCGGATAGGCTGACGCCCACAGTCGGCGAGAGTACCCAAGCGTGAACACAAAGATGTGGATGATCTCCAGCCGATCGCCAATCCAGAGACGGGTTTGGCCAAAATCCACTTGGGCTTGCTGGCCCGGATTCGTCTCAAACCGCACGGTCGCCACGGTCGCCCATGCTCGATCGACGCGGAGCGGCTGAATCGCCCGTTGCACTTGTTGATAGGTCCCCGCGAATCCTAACGCCTGCAGTTCCCGATGGAGCACACGGCCATTCCAATTCACTTCGGGGCCGCGGCGTTCCACGAATCGCCGATAGGGATCGATCTGACAGGGGCGGTGTCCTGGCGACCGCGGGCGCCAGCCCCCCAGCCGTTGCCACCGTTTCACGGTATTGCGGGCCACGCCGAGATCCCGCGCAATGGCTTTGATGCACTCGCCGCGCTGCAGTCGCGCCAGCACCTCTCGCACGCCGTCTTCTCGCAGCATCCCATCCTCCTCCGTTGGCGTCGTTGCCCGCGAAGAAGGTACTGGGGTCATCAGCGTTTCTGCTAGCTCCATGTGTGTCCTCTCCTGGTTGTGGGAGAGGGGTCAATTTCACATGATGACAGGGGTCAATTTGGCATGATTACTGACATCTTTTTCACATCCTCAGCTTAACAAGGTAGTTGGCGCCGTGATCGCGCTCGTCTTCGACGCGATGACGGCTGTTCATCAGGGGGAAAGGGGGAGCCTGTCGGCAGGTTCCCCCTCTGGCCGGAGCCATGGATTTCGATGATTGGGCCTTGGGGAGGCTGTGCCAGAACAGTCACAGAGACGTTACGTTTCCGGTCTTCTAAGCATTGCCGTTTCATTGAGCGTGGAAGTGTGCGCCAAAACAGATCAGGCTCGATGTCCACCCAATAAGGAGTGTTCCCGTACTTCCAGTAAAGGACGCACATGGACGCGAGCTGCCGATAAGAGACCGGCGGCACATTGCTGCCGGGGAACCAGCGTCTGAAAAACGGGAAGATCAGCCGCATGCTGATGGGCAGTTTCCAGATGACCATGAGTCAACTTCTCCTTTCCTTTGTGGCTCAATCACTTCGCTTCTTGCGCGGGCGTCAGCCGGCGCTCATGAAGGGGGGCCGGGGGGGATGTCTTTGCCGGACGTGGCAAGGTTCCACGCCGCGCAAAGACTTCCCCCCTCTTTTCACTCATCGCTCGAGCTCTACTGCTCGCGGCGGACTGGCGACGTGCCGGTCGGCCGCTAAATTGTCCCGGTGACCGCGTTCGCGGTCTCCGGCGCCATGACGCTCAACCGCTTCGATCGAACTGTGCTGGCCTCGACTTTCCTTCACGGCCTCCCGCAAGGTCACAGCATCATCGGTGTAGATCCTCACCTCTTCACGGGCCCGCGACAGGGCCACATACCAGGCTTCTCGGTTCGTCGCGATCTGCCCACTGTCCGCATGGTAAATGCCGCGCTCGACTGTGCGCCCTTGGCTGGCATGGACAGTTGAGGCATAGCCATGATCCCAATGTCGCTCGCGTTGAGGGTCGAAGGGGGTTTCTTTCCCATCTCGCTCGCGAACAAGCACAGTTCCGCTTTCTGAATCCACTCTCGCCCTGACCAGTTCACCATTCCGACGGTCCTGCTCGTAGCTATTTCTCGTCCATCGAATCAAATCTCCGTCCAGAAGAGTGCGTGCTTCTTCGCGATAGACCTCAACGGCGGCGTTCCGATGGGGCTGCCATTCAACCGTTCGCGCATCCCTTTCCATTTGCAAGATGATGGTGTTGCTATCTGGCTTGACGGTTACGACATGCGCGTATTCCGCCTTGTCCACTCCTAGCGAGCGATAGTCCTTCCCAAATCGAATCACATCGCCCATCTCGTAAGACGTCGATTCCCTCACCTGCGCCCTGGTCAAATCCTTCTGGACCAGCACCTCGGCCCGGATCTCAGGGCCAGACAAGACGCCCTGCTGTTTCAGCCCTTCACGAATGCGCGCATTCAACTCGGCCCTGTCAGCCCGCGAACCAGTGAGCACGAGTGTGCCTTCTTGGACCGCCCGATCTCGATTCAGATACTCCCGGGTCACCGCATCGAGGCGCGCGGAAGGGTCAGCCATGGCGATCAAGTTCCCGGCCTTCTCCAACTGAACGATCGTCTGGGCGACCTTGCCTTCCGCGGCTTTTTCAACAACCTGCTTGAGTTCCGGAGTTCGTTGCCGAACAATCTCCGTCATCTGTTCGGTCTTCATGCCCTTATCAACGAGCAGCGCGAAGGGCTTTCCAGACTGGATGGCGGCAAGTTGGGCCCTGTCGCCCAGAAACACCGCGCGGGCATTCTCCTGCTCGATGGCCTTCATGAAGGCGTGCGCGTCCCGAGATCCGAGTAATGAGGATTCGTCAACGATGTAGAGCGTTCTCTCACTCCCCTGAATCCCCTCCCGCTGTTGTCCAGCCCGTTTCGCGAAGAACTGCGCAACGGTTTGTGACCGAATCCCCGCCTCGTTCTCCAGCGTCCTGGCGGCACTCGCTGAGATCGCGAGCCCTCTCACTTCGTACCCGCGCTGTTCAGCGTATTCCCTCACCACGTTGAGCATGGTGGTCTTTCCTGTCCCTGCGCGACCCTCCACCCCGATAACGCGGTCTTCGCTGGTTAAGACATGAATCACAGCTCGATGCTGTCCTGTTGTGAGGCTTCTCCCGTCTGTCGCCTCTCGCGCCTGCTCACTGGACAGGATTGACGCCACACGCCCCTGGCCCTCTGCCATCATGCGGATTGTGTCCCGCTCTGTCCTTAAGGCTTCGAACGTCGTGTACCGATCACCCAGTGGGATCAGCTCGCCTGATCGCTCCGCCTGGCGGATTGCGCCTTGGACATCCTGGTAGGTCGCTGTACCGACAACCTGTTCCGTCGCGTAGCGTTCCAGATCTCGCCGGGCTACGACGGTCTGTCGCTCCGTTGTGTGCTCGATGGCCCATTGCAATCCTGCCCTGGCAGCCTGCCGGCTTTCATTGTGATTCGCCTCACGGCCGGCTCGCTCCCCGGCCTGTTCCATCATGTGAGCGAGATCGATCCCCTGAGACTCGGCCCGTGCACGCCATTCTTCGCGAAGTTCTCCCCGATCGACCTCAGACTTCGCGCTTCGGGTCATGAGCGTCGTCTGCTCCGCCGCTTTGGCTCCAGACAGCCCACGCTCTTGCATCGCCTCCCGGATGGTCAGGGAGCGCTTGCTGAAGTGCTCGAGCTGGTTCTTAGTAAAGCCTCGGATTTCAAACCGGCCATCGGCATGGGTCTTTTCAATGTCGTATCCGAGCCGCTGCACTTCGGCGGCGAGCTGTGCGCGGTAGATCGCGCCAGCCGCCATTTTGTGTTCATACAATTTCTCGTTCGACAGGGCCCGCCATGCTCCATCCTGCCGCTGCGTTGCATTGGCGATCACCGCATGCGTGTGCAACTGAGGATCAAGCGTTCGCGAGGTGTCATGTTGGAACCGTGCGACGATCAAATTCCTGGTCTGCTCAGTGCTGGTCTCACCATCCACCCTGAGACGCGCCTGAGCGGCTTCTCGCTCAAGATATTCGAGCGCCTTGGTCACAGCGCCCTCGTGCGCTTCGCGGAGTCGATGATCCCCTCCCACTTCGGCAAGCAGAGACAGACTTTTGGGAGCACTCAGGGTGACATCAACGCCGGCTCGGTCTCGTCCGGTCGTTCCCGACCTAATTTCTGCTCCGTTCGGCAATTGTCCATCAAGCACTCGCTGAAAGGTCTCCTGGTCAACAGGACCAGAAAGGCTCAGTCGCTCAGCTCCTTGCCCCCACCAGACGGAGCGCTCCCGTGCTTCCTCACGGTCCGTGTAATAGTTGTCTTTTTCGTAATAATGGCCGGCGGCGGCACTATTCGTGATGTTCTTGATACTCAGCATCGGTCCCGCCTTCACGTGGTCAATTCATCTGCTAACTCAGCGAGACTCGGCGTGCGATCGTTCGATGACAGGCCAAGGGGTCTATGGTTGTTCTCAGCAGGTTCGGCATCGGACCTGCCAACCAGCATGGTGCGCAGGATAAGTGGCGAGGCAAGGGGAGATCGTTCCTTCACCCGGAGCGATACCGGCACAATCGGCTCAGGACCTGGGAGCTTAAGGTATCCCACTCGATCCGGCAGACACTGCAATGCCGCAGGTTCGATGAGGTAACGGGTCGTGTAATGCTCGGACAGGGATACTCCGTCTCGCGCGGCGTGGCCCCCGTACTGCACACTCTCCTGGGATTCGATGAAGACCTGTTGTCCAAGGCGCTTCGCAAGCAGCTCCGCGGTCCGTGGTTCCGGACTGCGAAGCGCCAGGGTGGTTTGAGGCATGGAGAGTAGCGTGATGGCTTCTTGCTCGCCGTACAGTGAGGCGAGCTGAGAGAGCGATTGAAGACCGAGCACCACACAAGCCCCAAAGCGCCGGCCTTCCTGCAGCAATGTGCTCAAGGCAGGGAGACGATTCAGGGAAGCGGCTTCATCCAGGATGAACCAGAGCCGCCGCGTTGATGAAGGCGGTAACGACAATAGCGCGGTCGTGGCGATGTGGAACCAGACGGTCAGCATGGGACGGAGCAGCGCCCGCATATCGGCTCGAGCGGACAGGAACAACCATCGGCCACAAGGCTGACTCACAAATCGGCGGATACTGAAGGCTTCACCCTCTGAGCCGTCCCGGAGATAGCGAAACACACCGGCCCGTTTCATCGCCGTGAACCGGACTGAGAGGGCGGTCCGTTCGATGCTCTTGCTCATCACAACGCCTGCCGGCGTGCCTTTCAGACGTCCCTCAATCTCATCCAGCGGCATGGTGACCAGAAGCTCATAGAGGGATCGGTTTGTGCATCTGGCCTCGCGTCCCAGTTGCTCCAATCCGGATGCAATAAAGTGAGTGGCCCCGACATCCCAGATGGAGTCACTGCTTTCTCTCGGATCTCTCGCCATCATCGCTTCCGCCAAATCCAGGAAATGCTGTGGCTCAAGACAGTCAGCCCACGGATTCCATGGCGGCATGCGGGCATCACAGACGTTGAGCACCACGTCGTGATTGGCTCGGTAGAAGTAAGAGAGGAAGGTGCCGTCTGGGTCATACACGATCGCTGCATCACCTCGTGCCCTGATCTGGTCGAGCAAGTTCAGGATCGCCGTCGTCTTCCCCGTTCCCGTAGACCCAACGATCACAACGTGCAGTCGCTCACCATCCTTGGTGAGACGAACCCCTGCCAAGCGGTACGGACTCCAGAGCCAGGCTGTGAGCCATTGACGGGCATGGAACAACATGCGTGGTGCAATGCTCGACCCAGCCACGGATTGATCCCGCCAGGACAGATGGCCATAAATCCAGGCGATGACGAACCACAATCCCGCCGCCAAGGCAGCCACCGTCATGCTTTCGTGAGCTGAATCCAGGAGGATCTGATGCGTATCGTGCGCAATCCGCTGCGCCTCTTCGTTGCCCAGAATCTGCACGACTGACCAGCGCTGTTCCCCTTCAACGGTTGGCACAGGGAGGGCAATATGCATGAGCCCAATGGACACAGCGGCGCGAGCCAGCCAGTACGCCCGGTAGACCTGCCACGCACCAGACTCGATGGGAGGGGGATTCATCCCCAGCCAGAGCCCTCCACACGCAAGGGCAAGTAAGAAGGCAAACACAATGGTGGCAAGAAACATACGCCACCGGTGGCGAAGCAGCTCGGAACCGCGAATAAGGCTCATGGCAACTCCTCCTTGGCCTGGGCAAGTGCTTCAGCCTGAGCGTCCGCCGCATCTTTGGGTGAGCGTGCACTGACGAGGCGGCGGAGCAAATTCCGTGATTCGTATAGTGCTGCAAGATGTGACTGCCGAAGCCCAGATTCATGCACGCCGTCGACCCACAGTCCGCGTTCGATGCAGGCTCGGACGAAATCAGCAAACGGGATCCGTCGCCGTCCTGCTTCCGAGCGGAGAACCGCATGCAATTTGTCATCGAGCCGGAGAGAAACCGGTTGAGACATGGTCGTTCGCCCCTCCTTTCGGGCAATGACAGGGCCGAAATCGAGTTTCGTTTGGTTCACCCAAGAGATGTGTGCCTCTTGTCGACGGCCCTGTCAGGCCTCGATCTTCAGTCCCGTATTGGTTACACCTTCGCTGCTAACCTTCAGGGAAATAGCTTCAAACTCAGACGACAGTCGCAAGCTCATCAGGATGCCTAGTCCTAGGCGTTAGGTGTGAAAGTAAACAGCTCTTTCAATCTTCCAGAACCAGAGCCGTGCAATCCTACCCGACTGCCTTGCTGTCTGCTCGCTCTCACGTCCGCCGGCCTGTCTGCTCCGTCAGCAACGCATGAGATAAGATTCGACTCGCCAAGGCGTTGCGGGTGATCGCATCAGGCCCCCCGAGGGCCTCATGAAGAGAAAGAAAGGCTTCCACCTGGGGGCCACTCACGGTGACCGTTAACCGAAGCGACTGGTCATTGGATTCCTGGATCAGTTCCTGTTTGAGTTGTTCATACAGCTTCATAGAATTCCTCCTTGGACTGCCCCTTCAGATCGCCTTATGGGTGCGCTTCTCCCAGGCTGGTTGACTCGTAGAATTCCGTCCCGATGCGTCAAGGAACCCGATCAAATCGTCGAATCGGTAGCGGACACACCTTGAAAGTTTTATAAAACGGGGTGGTTTGCCCTGCAGACGCCAGCTCTGCAGCGTCTTGACGGAAACACGCAGGAACGCTGCAGCCTCTCTCTCCGTCAGTAACTGTTGTCCGCGATCGACAAACTCCGGTGAAGACAAGACTGGGGATGGCATACGTAGACCTCGCGCACAAGGACAAAGAACGTGTTACAGGCGATGGTTGACGAACAAAGTAGGGAGTTACGCTAACGCGGGCGGTGCACGAAGGGTGTGGCTGTGAGTGAGGAAGAGGTAGCGCCGGAGAGAAGTAGATTCCCAAGCAAATCGAACTCTGGCTCTGACCGAAGACTCTTGAGCGGTGAGAACGGAAGAGAGGAAACAGACGAGGAACCAAAAGACTGTTTCAATCCAACTGGCAACTAGCTCGATCACGTTAATGACATAATCGAGAACCAATCCGCTGATATGATCGAGAATCATTCCGACAAATGCCTTAAAGCCGCCGGCAGTAACACATTCGAAGATGTCAGACTGTAAGCCATCGTAGGCTTGTGCAATCGGAAGAGGAAGCAGCTCTCTTCGGAGGGAGATGAGGAGCGGCATCAGCACGAACGGTTCCCAAAGATAGACAAGCCCCTGGGCCTCGTGTCCAGCGGCCAAACAAACAATGCCCCAGGCTGCATAGAGCATAAGAAGAAGACCGTCACGGAGCAGCACCCCGCGACAGACGCCGAATGCTGGCTGCTTGAGGAATTAATGGAACGAGTCCATTGGTACGGTAACCGCCTCCTGTCCTCGTGTAATCTCGCCCACGGCAATTGTCAAGCGCACTTTCGAGAAAAAAGTTTAAGACCTAATGCTCCAGGTAATAGGTAGCAATTGGCGGTAAGCACATATCAACTAGGCACCCTTTGAGGAGGTGGAAGTGTAGTCAGGGAGAAGTTCACCAGGTATCCGCTCAAGCTGAGATATTCCTGAGTTTGTTCACGAGCCAAGTCCAATAATTGTCTTGGTCTTACAACAGGGTTTTACCCCGTTTTGAGATCCGAACCTATAGGCGGCCCCAATCAATTGGGCTATACTTGCCGAGCCTGAAAGCGGCACCGAAAGCTACTAGATTGGTATGGCAACGATGCAGGATCACTTGAACGAGCTACTAGAAAGTAAAGAAGACGAACACTTGGAATTCAAGGAGGCAAAGAACTCCTATGAGTTCGAAGAGCTTGTCAAATATTGCGTGGCTCTCGCTAACGAAAAGGGCGGCAGGTTCGTTCTTGGAGTCTCGGACAAGTTTCCCCGCAGAGTAGTGGGAAGCCAGGCATTCCCCGATGTTGATCAAACAAAGTCCAATGTCAGTGATCGCCTGCATCTCCGGGTCAATGCCCAGGTCTACCAGCATCCTGACGGTCGTATCGTCGTCTTTGAAGTGCCGTCACGCCCGATCGGCATGCCAATCCAGTACAAAGGTGCGTACTGGATGCGAAGCGGTCAGAACCTGGTCCCTATGACACCGGACCAATTGAAACGTATCTTGGATGAGGCGGGCCCCGACTTCTCCGCTGAAATCGCCAAGGGCGCGACGCTGGCCGATCTCGAACCGGCAGCCATTGCTCGTTTTCGTGATATGTGGAAGAGAAAATCCGGCAATCGTGCCTTGGATGGTCTGACAGATATCCAACTCCTAACGGATGTCGAACTCTTGGTCGATGGTGGTGTGACGTATGGGGCTCTTGTGCTCTTCGGTTCGGCGAAGGCACTGAGTCGGCATCTTGCGCAGTCGGAGGTCGTGTTCGAGTATCGATCGAGCGAGGCCTCCGTGCCGTTTCAGCAGCGCAAGGAGTTCAGGGAAGGGTTTTTCCTGTTCGACGATGAACTCTGGAAGTTGATTAATCTTCGCAATGAGGTGCAGCACTATCAGGAAGGGCTATTTGTCTGGGATATCGCAACATTTAACGAGAAGGTGGTGCGAGAAGCCATCCTCAACGCGGTGAGTCACCGCGATTATCGTCTTAACGGGTCAGTCTTCGTCCGCCAGTATCCCAAGAAGATTGAAATCGTGAGCCCTGGCGGGTTCCCGCCTGGGATTACGCCGGACAATATTCTCTTTCGGCAGTCTCCGCGCAATCGGCGGATCGCCGAAGCCTTTGCGCGGTGTGGACTGGTCGAACGGTCCGGTCAGGGAGCGGACCGGATGTTTGAAGAATCGATCAAGGAAAGTAAGCCTCGGCCAGACTTCACCGGCACAGATGATTACCAGGTGAGCCTCACGCTGAAAGGCGAAGTTCAAAATCCACGATTCCTCGCATTTCTTCAGCAGGTGACAGTGGAAGGATTTGGTCCCTTCACAACCCAGGATCTTCTGGTACTGGATGCCGTGCAGCGCGATGAGCCGGTTCCTCCTAACCTAAAAGATCGGCTGAACTTTCTGAAAGAACGCGGCATTGTCGAGGTGGCGGGTCGGGGGCGCGGTGCCAAACCGATTCTCTCGCGGCGGTTTTACGCCTTCTTGGGGAAGAAGGGGGTCTATACGCGCAAGCGAGGGCTCGATCGTGAGACGAATAAGGCCCTGCTTCTACAGCACATTGACCATTATCAAAAAGAAGGAAGCCGGCTCCAAGAATTGCTCCAGGTTCTTCCCCACCTTACTCGGGATCAGGTCCAGAAGTTGTTACGGGAACTTAAAAAGGCTGGGAAAGTGTCGGTCGTGGGCAAGACAAAGTCATCCAGGTGGTTCCCAGGCCAGCCTACAGCATGATTGCGCCGGACATGCGTAAGAACGATCAATTTGGCGCAATTCGGCGCAATAAATCGCAGAAACCAGCAGTTTTATATAGGTTTTATACTTCTTCTTGACGCAATTCGGCGCAATCATAAGCCGAAGGAAGGAGCGGTCTAAATGCGGTACGTGGCCTTTGTCAGAGGCATGGCCATGTTCGCGCACCGCCGGATTTCTTTAGCCGTCCAGGAAGAGCTACTCCGCCGTGGCCTCCCACGCTCGCTCTCCTTTCAAGGTGCGTTCGACAAGACCGGAAACTATGCCATACAGTCGGATGACGACAACGATGCCGTCTCAGTCGGCATTCTAAGGGCATTCCGCCAACATGTGTACTTGGCAGACCTTCACATATCGGAAGTCTTCGTGTACCAGGCGCAGATCGTTCACCAGGCGTTACAAACGCTGAAAAGTAATCTCCTACGACAATATGGAGACCGATTCGATGTCCTTTCGTACGGAGTACAGATCGATGGAGCCACTTGGCGAGCAGGGATGACATTCTTGCATCAAGCTGTCGAATTGCAGCCTTTCCTCCGGCCGTTCGGACAAGGAGCACTTAGCCGGACGGCTCTGTCTGCTTCATTTAGCCTTCGGCCTTAGCGCGCACAGCCGGCCAATATCTCTCTGGCTGGGTAGGTTGGCATATTTTTTACCAAATTGGCTCTTTTTACCGTACGGGTAAAAACACTAATTGGGTAAAAGTCTGCCAGGCTTTCTGTTTCCAGATCAAAGCGAGTGAGCAACGTGGGGCGCTGTCCCCATCATCGTTCAGGCGTGATCTCTGCACTAATTGGTAAGTCGAACTTGCTGAATTGTGCAAATATAACCAGTATCGATAGTGATTCGGTTACATTTTGGCAAGTGTCATGGCTGTCGTATGGGCTTGTCGTCCTGCTGTTTTGCGTGGCCATCACCGTGCCCTACCACGGTTAGCTGCTTCGGGTTTTCCCGCTTAATCGCTCCTATGGGGCGACCGCTGAGTAAGTCCAGAAGAAACGACGTGGGAACTGTCAGTACAGATTCTGCTATAGAACTAATTGGTAGCGGCGCTCACAAGCCGCTGTAGTGCTGGAAGCGACGGTGTGGGAATTGATCCCCTTCTGTGCTTCCTTCCCTCTTTACGTTGGAAATGCTTGTGGACCGTCAGCAACATCTTGCTCGCGTTCTGTTCCAAGGCTCTGCGCAGAGGATCAAGGTCCAGTCGCGCATAGATTCTTGTCGTGCTGATGTTGCTGTGGTTGAGGACCGCCCCGATCAGCTGAAGGCTTTCACCACTGCCAGCCAGCCATGATCCCACAGTGCGCCGGAGATCGTGAAGTCTGACATCCGAGACGCCTCCCTTCGTCCGAATACGGCCCCAGGCTCGCTTGATGTTCACGCGATGAGATCCATTACGCCCGGCGAACACATAGGGATTCCCGTCTTGCCGCGGAAGCTTGCTCAAGACGGCGAGGAGCTGTCCCGCTAGGGGAAGCACGTGCGGGCGATCTGCCTTCGTTTGCGGGATACGCCACTCGGCTTGCTCCAAGCTAATGTCCTCCCACCGCATCGTGAGGACCTCTTCGCGGCGAGCCCCAGTGAACAGGTACGTGAAAAAAGCCCCGCGCACACATTCATCAGGTTCTTCGAGGATCGCGGCAAATAGACGAGGAAATTCATCGGGCCGCACGAAACGATCCCGTTCTTTCTCTTTGAAGAAATGAATTCTGGTTGCAGGATTCTCCTCCTGAAACATTCCCCAGTCCTTGGCCAGGTTGAACATCTTTCTGAGGAGGGCCACGGCTCGATTCGCTCGATAGGGCGCCGTCTCGCCGATCTTCGAATGCAGCAGGACAATCTCATTCCGGCTAATGTCGGATAATTTCCGCGTCTTCAAATCCTTGAGATGCGTGTCCAGGATGCTCCGGTCGTCCCTCGCTGACCTCTTCATGGGCAGATGCCTTTGCTCGTACAATAGGGCCAGATCGCCAAAGGTCGGTTCCTTGATCCTGTCCTGGCGAGCTTGCGCCGGATCTTCCCCTTGTGCGATTGCCCCGACATGAGCCTCCGCCAGCTTGCGAGCCTGGTCAACCGTGAGAGGACCATACGGACCGATGGTGATTCGCCTGACCCTCCCTCTGACACGTTTCTCCAGGACGAATGTCTTCGTTCCCTTGGTCACTCGTAGCGCAAAACCACGAAGCACGCAGTCTCGGATAAAGACTTGTCCTGAAGGTGGGAACGGAGTGTCATCGATGAGGCGTTTCGTGAGTTTCGGCATGGACGCGTCCTCCGTGCGCGTTGACTTCTCGCTCACCACGGTCTAATCAGCGGGCCGAAATGTAGACGCTGTGTAGACACGAAAAAGCGAAATGTCGGGGGCTAGACCGTGATCTAGAGGAGGACCGTAATCACAACTCGTTGAAGTGTCAAGAGGTGTGGTAAGGGATAGTACCTGAGAGTAAATGCTGGCGCTGACTCTTAATCAGCGGGCCGTAGGTTCGACCCCTACACGGCCCACCAAACCTTCCCTCAACATTCTCAACCACTTCTGATTCCGGCCGAACCAACCCAGCCTCTGTTTTTGCGTTTGGTGCCAA
>WBZO01003348.1_pt1 | contig 18891 bp, 14 predicted proteins | sample 5204261 | NCBI WGS metagenome assembly WBZO01 (sample SAMN12412400, study PRJNA552823) | activated sludge metagenome | isolation source: activated sludge from anammox sidestream of wastewater treatment plant... | place: USA: North Carolina | collected 2017-09
ACCCCCGCGAACGCCGGCCGCTTCCGCCTGCACAAGCGCGCGGCCTAGCGGCACGCCATCGCGCGGCACTGTACCGGAGGTGACCGGTGCCCGCATGCACCATGACACGCCCCGCCGACAGCTGGCGGGGCGCAGTCACGTACGGCCCATCGCGCCCGCCGCGCACACGTGCGCCGGTTTTTGTCAGCGGTGTGCCACTTTTCGTACGCCGACGCCCGGCCGCACTCGCCTCCGCGTGCAACCGCGTGCGTGCCCACCCCTGAAAGCCGGCAGTGGTCTTGCTGTTCACGACACGAGCGCCATCCGCCTTCCCTGTATACGACCATGACCGCCCAGCCCCCACGCCGATCAGTCCACTCTCCGTCAGGACCCGCATCGGCGGTGCTCGCCCTCCTCGGCCTCGGCGGGCTCGCCGTGTGGCTCCAGCCCGGGCTGCAGGCCGCCGCACTCGATGTCATGAGCGGCACGCTGCCCCATCCCGCGCCCCAGGTGTCGCTGCCAGGGGCGGGGGTACTGCTGGACGGCTTCAAGCTGCTGCTCGCGGCAACCATCGGGGCGGTGGTCACGGCCGTGCAGCACCACACCCGGAAGGACCTGCCGTTGACCCGATCGATGGCGCAGAGCTACGTGCTGCTGTGCGTTGCCGGGGCGCTCACCATGACGATGATTGGGGAGTCACTGCCGCGTGCCTTCGCCGTCGGCGGCGCGGCCAGCATCGTCAGGTTCCGTACGCCCGTGGAGGACCCGAGGGACGGCACTGCGCTCTTCCTGCTGATGGCGCTCGGGATGGCCTGCGGCGTGGGCGCGTTCAGCGTGGCCATCATGGGCGCCCTGTTCCTGGCGTGCTGCCTGGTCGTGCTCAGCCGACAGTCGCCGGGGACGATGTCGCGCTCGATGCGTGTGGCGGTGATCGCGGACGGGGCGACGCTCCCGGTGGCCCACATCACGCAGGTGTTCTCGAACTACCAGATCCACGCCGAGCCGTTCGAGATTTCGCACGGCGAGCAGACGGTCATCCGCTACAAGGCGGTGCTCCAGGGTGACCGGCGCCTGGACGAGGTGACGCGCGAACTGCTCGAGGGTGGCACGAACGGCATCAAGTCCGTGTCGTGGGAAACTCCGAAGAAGTGGATCTGAGGACGCCTAGCGTCCGGCGCCCCTTGCCAGTTCCGCGAGGCGCGCTTCCGCGAGTTCCCTGACGGGCGGACCATCCTCGGTCAGCAGATGCCCTGAGGCGGCGGCCGCCTTGAACGCCGCTTCCGCTTCCGTGCGGTTCCCCAGGCGGGCCGAGCACAGCCCGATCAGGTACTGCACCGTGCCGGTGCCCACGCCGGGCCCTTCCGTCAACTGCACCTGCTGGAGTTCCGTGCGCGCGTCGCTCCACGACTCGAGGCGCGTGAGGGCGGCCGCGAGGTTCAGGCGGATGGAGGCCTGCTCGGCCGGGTCCTTCGCCTCGCCGAGGCGCGCCCGCAGGGCAACGAGCGTGGGGTTCACGAACAGCGTCTGGTCGCTGATGCCCAGCAGCCGGGGACGCATCAGCACCTTCGGCTCGACCTTCTTCTGCGCGCCTGTGCGGTCCTTCACCTCGAGGGCGAGGGGCTGTCCACCGGTGCGTGCGCCCAGGGCGGCTGCGAGTGCGGCGGCGTTGGCCACCGGCTTGCCGTCAGCCGAGACAACCTGATCGCCCGGCTGCAGGCCGGCCTGCGCCGCCGGGCTGTTCGGGTCGACCGACACGACGATCGGGCCGGGGATGTCGGCAACGTCCGCCACGTTCAGCCCGATGCTCGGCACCAGGAACGCCGGCGCTCGATCGATCCGCGCCACCGCGTTCGCCACCGTGTCCTGCTGGTCGAGGTTCACCTCGATCACGTCCGGCTCGGCGATGCCGGCGCCGAGCAGCGTCAGCACGAGCCGGCTGCGGTTCGTGGCCACCGGCGCGGTGACGGCCGCAATGCCCTGCGCATCGAAGGCCCTGGCGAGCTTCGCCGACAGATCGCGGCGCATGGCGGCGGTCACTTCTGCCGACACGCCGAACGGGCGCTTGTTCGCGTCGTAGCCCAGCCAGTCTGGCGGCAGCTTCTCGGCCTTCAACGCGGTGTCGAGCGCCTCGGCGGGCGGCGCGAACACCAGGATGGACCGCAGCGGCTCGAACGCCTTCTCGATGGCGCCCCGCAGGTCGGCATTCAGGCTCGTCTGCGTGCTCGAGACCAGCGCGAAGGCTGGGCGCAGGGCTCCGGTCACCTCCACACGCTGCCCGGCTCGCGCATCGATGCGACGCAGGTAGCGGCCGGTCGGCGCCCGCAGTTCGACCGTGTGCGGTCCCTCGCAGAGTTCACCCGAGTACGGGGAACGCCCCTTCGACTCGCCGTCCACGAAGACGACCGTGCCGGGCTGCGGCGACTGCGCGGTGATGGGGGCCATGGCTGGCGCGAGCTTCACCGGGTCGAGCATGTAGTCGTCGAGCTGGTTGATCTCCTGCCGGCGCTCGGCCTGCGTATAGCACGCGCGCCGGAACTCGATGCGGTGCGCGCCGGTGGACAGGTCGGTCAGCATCAGCACGCCCGAGAGGTCGGCCGCGTTGATGCCTGCGGCTGTCGCCTTCGCGGCGTACTCGGCGGGCGGCGGGCCCGCGGTGGTGCGCCCCTTCGAGACACCATCGACCAGCACCTCGACATCGGCCGGCGCGGTCACGACCGCGACCACGGCGGACGTGCGTGCGAGCGAGAGGGTCGCCTCGGCCACGGTCTCGGGCGCAGCGGTGAACGACAGGCTGTCGGTCTTGTACCCCGTGCGGCTGGCGGTGATGGTGTGGTCGCCGACGAGCACCGGCACCGGGCCGGGCGTGATGCGCTGGCCGTCGAGCAGCACGACGGCATTCTCGGGGCTGAGGGTCAGGTTGAGCGTCGTGACGGTGGCCTTCCTGGCATCGTCGAACAGGGCCACCACGCGGGGTGAGACCTGCCCGTTCATGGTGTGCGCGGGGTTGGCCTTCAGCAGGCTGACGAAGTCCTGCCTGGCGCCGTCCTGGTCACCGAGGCCGAAACGGGAGCGGGCGCGCAGTTCGAGCGCCTCGGCCATCATCAGCCGCACATCATCGCCCTGCCGGGACTGCAGGGTGGCGATGGCGCGATCGAGCGAGGGCACGGCCTGTTCGTATTCCAGCGCCTCGAAGTGGCGGCGCGCCTCGGCCATCTGCACCTGCACCTCGGCGTCGGCCTGCGCGAAGGCGGGCCTGACACCGGCGGAGGCAAGCAGCAGCCCGGCGCAGAGCAGCGAGGTGATGGCGTGTCTCATTGATACACCTGGATCCGTCTGGAGCGCTCGTCGAACACGTAGAGCCGGCCGGCCGCATCGAGGCCGAGCGCCTCGCCGCGGTTCAGGGCACCCGGTGCGTTGCCGGTGATGGCCAGCGTGGCCACGAGCCTGTTCTTCGCCCCGAACACCAGGATCTCCCCCTTGCCGCGGTCCAGCACGTAGAGATGCCCCAGTGCATCGAAGGCAATATCCTGCGGCTCGTCGAGCTCGTAGCCGGTGCCCTTCTGCGCGATGCGCGACACGATCCTGCCGTCGCGGTCGGCAATGGCCACCGACTTGTTGCTGCGGTCGAGCATTGCGACGTCGCCGAGCCAGTTCCTCGCCATCCGGGTGATCTGCCCCTGGGCGAACACGGCCACGAACTTGCCGTTCGGCAGCGCGCGGATGACATTCCGCTGCTTCACGTTCGAGATGAGCCGCTCGCCCTTCTCGGTCGGCAGCACCGCCGGGATTTCATCCACCGCCCGCAGCTGGTTGTCCGAGCCGGGGCCCGAGAACTGGATCGCTTCCGCCCGTGCGGTGATCAGGCTGCCGTTGCGGGCCACCACCATCCTGTCCTGCTCGTCCACGAAGAACGCCGTCAGGTCGACGGCCGTGGTCGATGCGGCGACCGACCCGTCCGGCTTGAAGACGGTGACACCGCCCTTGTGGCCCAGCATCAACTGGCCCGCCTCGTCGAACTGGATGCCGACGGCATCGCGCAGTTCCGAACGCTCGGGACCGATGGCACGGTTGGCGAAAGCGAATGCCGGCTGCGCGGGATTGCGGACGTAGAGGCGGTAGGCGATCGTGTTGAGGTTCAGCGCCTCGGCGGCCGTCGGCGCGCCCGGGAAGAGCTGGCGGGCGCGCTGGAACTCGAGGAGCGCCTGCGTCGGCTTCTCCATCTGCACGAGGCAGTACCCGGCTGCCAGCGAGGCGCGCGCGGACCACGACGATCGCGGGTACTCCATGGTGACGCGGCGGTAGCGTTCGAGTGCATCTGCATCGCGGCGGAACGCACGCAGCGCCTCGCCCGCGAAGAAGCCGGCGGCGGCCACGGCGTCGTTGCCCGGGAACAGCCGTGGCACCCGCTCGAAGCTCGCCAGCGCGGCATCCAGGTCGGCGGGCGCGTGTCCCTTGGTCATCGAGATTCGGCCGGCCACGACATGCGCCATCGGGGCCGAGTCGGTGTCGGGGTAGTCCTTCAGCAGCTTGTCCACGGCGGCCTGGGCCGCATCGAGGTCGTGTGCCGTCTCGAGCTGGTACTGCGCGATCTGCAGCAGGGCGTTGTCGGCCACGCTGCTCGCCGCAAAGGAGTCGACGACCGCCTGCAGGTCCTTGAGGGCCTCGCCGAAGCGACGGTTCTGCAGGAAGGTCATGCCGCTGTCGAACTGGCGGCGCGCGAACTCCTCGTTGTTCTGCTGGGCGCCGGCAGACACCCCGAATGCCACGACCAGCGCGCTGACGATGCGGAGAGGCGTGCTCTTCATTTGATGGCGGCGACGTAGGTCTGGCCGGCCCTGACGGTCGCGTAGTGGCTCTTGACCACCTCGCCGGCACAGGAAATGTCCACGCGGTACTGCCCGGCCGCGATTTCCGGAATCACGAGGGGCGGGTTTCCCAGCTTGCGATCGCCGATGACCACGTCGCAGGTTTCCTGGACGCTGCGCACGTCGAGCTTGCCCAGCCCGGGCGCCGCCCAGTCGAAGCCCTGGGAGGGGGTGCCCTCCACGCGGACGGTCTGGCGGAGGAAGTATTTCGGGGCTGAGATGACCAGCGACTTGCCGGCCGCGGCCTTCAGTTCGTGCGCCGTGCTCGCGTCGGAGATGACGCGGCCGCCGTCGAGCACCTCGAACGGATAGCCGCCGGCCATCGTGACCGGCACGGTGGGTGCCGCAGCCGGTCGCGGCGCCGCGGCGGGAACCACGTCGGGCGTGCTGGCGGCGGGGGCTGCCGCCGGCGTGGCCGCGGCGGGCGTGGTGGCCGTGGGTGCCGCGGCGGGGGCGGGCGGTGGCGCCGCATCAGCGGCGGGCGCAGCCGCGCTGGTCGTTGCCGAGGCGGGGGCGGCCGGCGCCGAACTCCGGCTCATCACGAAGTACCCGCCCGCGCCGAGCACGACGAGGGCGGCGACAGCGCCGGGCAGGAGCCACGACGTGCCGCCGCTCTCGGCGGTGGCGGCAGCTGCCGAGGCGTTGAGGGCCTCCTGGGCGGCCTGGCCCACGGCGGTGGACGTGCTGCGCGTGGCGCTCGCATCGCGCAGCTTCTGCAGATCGTCGTGGATCTGCTTCATCATCTGCGTGTTCGCGAACCGGGTCTCCTCGAGTTCCGCGGCCGTGCCCTGCGCGGGCAGCGCGCGACGGATCATCTGCAGTTCGCGGCCGAGCGCGTCGGCACGCGGGAACCGGTCGTCAGGATTCTTCGCGAGCGCCTTCATCACCGCGGCCACGAGCTGCGGCGGCAGGCCCTGCACATGGGTGTCGAGTGGCGGCGGGTCGTCCTTGAGGATCTTCAGGATGACGGCGGTCGGCGCATCGGCCTCGAACGGCTTGTGCCCGGTCAGCAGTTCGTAGAGCATCACGCCGGTGGAGAAGATGTCGGCGCGACCATCCACCGAGTCGCTGCCGCCCACCTGCTCGGGCGACATGTACGACGCGCTCCCGAGCACGTCGCCCTGCCGCGTGAGGTTGGAGCTGGTCAGCTTGGCGATGCCGAAGTCGAGCAGCTTGACCGACCCGTCCTCGAGGATGAAGACGTTGTCCGGCTTCACGTCGCGGTGCACGACGCCCTGGTCGTGGGCGTAGCCCAGGCCGTCGCACAACTGGGCGACGATGTTCAGCTTGTCGTCGAGCGAGAGGGGCGGCTGCTCGCGGAGCCGGGCCCCGAGGGGCGTCCCGCGGAGGAACTCCATCACGATGTAGGGCGTGTTGGACTCCTCGGCGAACTCGAAGATGGTGACGATGTTACGGTGGTTCAGCTTGGCGGCGGCGCGGGCCTCACGGTAGAAGCGCGGTCGCATCTGCTCCGTGTCTTCCGTGAAGTCCGTGAGCATCAGCTTGATGGCGACCTCGCGGTCGAGCACCGGGTCGAACCCCCGGTACAGGACGCCCATGCCGCCCTTGCCGACGCGCTCCAGGACCTGGTAGCGACCAATCTTCTCTAGCTGCTTGGGAACGTCCATCACTCGTGTCCGCTGGTCTTGTCTAACGTCAGGTTGACCGTGATCGAACCACGGGGGCCACGGCTCACCGTCATCTGCAGGGTCCGGTCGGGGTCGGCGTAGGCGCAGCGCACGCCGCGCAGGAACACGTCGGTGAGCGAGTCGCCGACGAGCGATTCGCCGGGCATGCCGAGCAGCTCCGCGCAGCCCGGCGACGCGTCGGTGATGGCGAGCTCGGAATTGGCCACGAGGCGCGCTCCGGCACCTGACGACGGTTCGAGCCGTTCCTGCCCGGGAGTCGCGAGGCCGGCGAGATGCGACAGCGCTGCGGCAAAGGTGGCGTCACCCGGCGCCGCGTGTGCGTCGGGATCGAACTCCTGCGTGTCCTCGAGGTCGGCGGCCTCGCTGGCCAGCATGGTGGCATCCGGGTCGGCCGGCGCGGCCCAGCCGCCACGTGCCGGCGGGAGTGGCGCAAGGAGCGTCGCGTCGAGTTCGACGGCACCGCCGATGGGAGCGTCGTGCAGCGGCGCCAGGCGGGTGTCGTCGAGGTGGTCGGGCAGCACCGCGTGGCGAGGTACACGGACCGTGTCGTCGAACGCGGCCTTCCCGCGCGGAACCGCCTGGCTGGCGTGCGGCGCCGGCGGCAGCGGCTGGAGCGTTGGCGGGGGCGGCGGGGGGGCGGTGGTCCGCCGTCCCGGCAGAGGGGTCGGCTCGGGGCGCCAGCGGCCCGGTCCCGGCTTCGGGGTGATCGGTGCGATCGGCCGTGCGGCCACGGGCGGCTCCGGCCGGAACCGGTCCATGTCGTAGGCGGGAGCGGACGGCGCGGGCACGGGAGCGGCCGGTCGCCTCACGTCCATGTTCCGCCCACCCAGGCTCTCGGTCCTGGGCTGTTCCTCCAGGTAGCGGAGCTGCAGGTGCCCCAGCTGCACGACGTCGCCGGGCAGGAGTACCTGCTCGCGTGTCTTCTCGCCGTTCACGAGGATGCCGTTGCGGCTGTCCAGATCCCGCACGCTGACGCCGTGGACGTTGGCCACGATCTCGGCATGACGGCGCGAGAGCAGGGGGTCCGGTTCACTGACGTGGCACGAGGGGTCGCGGCCGATGGTGATGTTGCCCACCAGCAGCACTTCCCGCTCCGAACGGCCATTGCCGATGACGAGTTTGCGAATCACGATTCCACCATCCGGGAGTGCAGTCGCCGGAGATCGTCGAGGATCTCCGCGCAGGTCTGGTAGCGGGCGTCGGGCGACTTCTCGAGCGCGCGCCGCAGCACGGCCGCCAGCTCCGGCGGGGCTTCGGCGGCGGAGAGCGCCGTCGGCGAGTCGTGCAGCACCGCGTGCAGCGTACGGGGCAGGTTGCCGGAGCCGAAGGGCGGTCGTCCGGTGAGGATGAAGTAGCCGACAGCGGCGGCAGAGAAGATGTCGGAGCGTCCGTCGACCCTGTGCCCGTTCGCCTGTTCGGGCGACATGTACCCGGGCGACCCGACCACCGCGCCGTGCGCCGTGAGGGTCGAGTGATGCAGCCTGGCGAGCCCGAAGTCCAGGATCTTCAGCTGGCCGTCGTCCTGGATCACGATGTTGCCGGGCTTGATGTCCCGGTGGACGGCGCCGGCCGTGTGCGCAGCCTCGAGCCCCTCGTACAACTGCGTGATGAGGACGAGGCGCGCCGCACAGGACAGGTCCGCGTGGGTGCGCAGATAGTCGCCGAGCGGGAGCCCGGCAATCAGCTCCATCACCATGAAGGGCCGGCCGTGGTCCACGCCGACGTCCAGCACGCGGACAATGTTCGGGTGCGTGAGGCCCGCGAGAATGGAGGCCTCCCGGAAGAACCGCTCGCGCGCCTCGGGGTCGTCCTCGAGGTCGGCGGCAATCACCTTCACCGCCACCTGCCGGCGCAGGTGCCGGTCCTCGGCGACGAACACGTAGCCGGTCGCGCCGGCCGCAAGCCGCTCGCGCAGCTCGTACCGGCCGTCGGCCAGCGTGGCCACCTCCTGGCGGGCAGGCGCCGGCATCATTCGCCGGGACCTCCGAGCCGCACGATGAGGGCGGTGACGTTGTCACGGCTGCCCGCGTCGAGCGCGGCATCCACCATGTTGCGGGTGGCGAGCTTGATGTCCTTCTGGTTGGTGGCGATCTGGGCCAGCGTGGTGTCGTCCACCACACCGTGCAGGCCGTCGCTGCACAGCAGGACGACGTCGCCCGGCTCAAGGTCGTGCTCCGAGACGTGCACGTCCACCTGGTCGCGCGCGCCGAGGACGTTCGTCAGGACGTTGCGCATCGGGTGCTTCGCGATGTCCGCCGCGTTGAGCCGCGGATCCTGCGCCAGGATCGTGGCCGCCCACGAATCGTCGGCGGTGAGCTGGCGGATCCGGCCCCTGCGTACGAGGTAGAGCCGCGAGTCGCCCACGTGGGCCACCGCCATGCGCGTGCCGTTGATCAGGGCGCCCACGATGGTGGTGCCCATGCCGTTGTAGTCGTCGTTGTTCTCGGCCGTCCGGAAGATGCGTCGGTTCGCCAGGTGCACCGAGGTCCTCAGGCGGTTGGCGTCGTACGAGAGGCTCCGATCGATGCCATACGGCCAGGAGAAGTCGCTGTCGGCGGCCGACCGGCGGATGAAGGCGGTGATCGCCTCGATCGCCAGCGCCGACGCCACCTCACCGGCGTCGTGCCCGCCCATGCCGTCGGCAACGCAGAAGAGCGAGACGTCGAGGTCGGCGACAAAGGCGTCTTCGTTGGTCTTGCGGACGCGTCCGACATCGGACACAGCACTGGCGTACAGCAACCACACCCTCCGGAACGGCGGTCGGAGCCGGGAATCGACTGGCCTGAAGTCGTTCGTCTGGAAAGACTTTTCGGACTATATGGGCGAAAAGATACCCCAACAATACTACCAAGGTGGTAGGGCATCGCGAAAAAGTGCGCCGGATCAGGCCAGCCGGGCCACCAGTTGGGTCCGCGTGTCGACGCCGACCTTGTCGAAGATGTGGGTGAGGTGCTTCTTGATGGTCGTCGCGGTGGTCCCCAGCGTCGCGGCAATGTCCCGGTTCCGGTAGCCGAGCAGCACGAGGTCCACGACTTCGGCCTCCCGTTTCGAGAGCCGGTAGCGGGTGCGGAACGCGGCCATCGAGGTGCCGAGCTCCCGCACGCTGACCGCGATGTCGTGGTCCGAGCCGTCGAGCGGCATCACGTGCAGGTAGAACGGTTCCCCCCGCTCGCCGGTGAGCAGGCTGACGGTGCCGGCCGGATCGGGCCGGTCCAGGCTCAGCAGGTGGTCGTTCAGCAGGACGGTCAGTTCCAGACGGTACTTGGCGCGCAGGCGCTCGCGCAGCTGGTTGGCCGCGCCATTCGCGTAGATGAGCTGATGGCGCCGGAAGACCAGCACCGCCATGGGCAGTGCCTCGACGATCGCGTCGAACCGCACGCGCGCCTGCCCGCCGGTGCCGTGCGCGGGCGCGGTGCGGGACGACCCGGGAACGGTGACGCGATCGGACGGCTTCTGCATGGGGACCGCCCGATCATAGCGGTCCCCGGGGGACGTCAGCCCCGGACGCCCGCCGCCGGCTTGCTGTCGGGCACGTGCAGCTTCCGGAGGAAGGCCATCATCGGGCACCAGCCGGTGACGCCTGACTGCGCCAGGTTCAGCCCGACGAACAGCGTGAACCAGAGGAAGCGCGGATCGACGTAGATGCCGAGCAGGACGCTGGCGACAACGAAGCTGCCGCCGATCAGGTGAACCAGGTTGTCGACAGTCATGCGGCCACTCCTTCAGGCCCGGCCTGCGCGCCCGCGGGCGTCGCCTGGGTGGGCCGGTGTGTCAGGTAGTACGTGATGGGAACGGTCATGCGCGAGAGCAGCAGGGAGGCCACTTCGCCCGCCATGAGCGAGATGGCCAGTCCCTGGAAGATGGGGTCGAAGAGGATCACCGCCGACCCGACGATGACCGCCGCTGCGGTCAGCGCCATCGGGCGGAAGCGGACGGCGCCGGCATCCACCACGGCCTCCTCGATCGGCATGCCGTCGCGGATCCGCAGCTCGATGAAGTCCACGAGGATGATCGAGTTCCGCACCACGATGCCGGCCCCGGCGATGAACCCGATCATCGAGGTGGCCGTGAAGAACGCGCCCATCGCCGCATGCGCCGGCAGGATGCCGACGAGCGAGAAGGGGATGGCGAGCATGATCGTCATCGGGCTCTTGAACGACTGGAACCAGCCCACCACCAGGATGTAGATGAGCACCAGCACCGCCCCGAAGGCGATGCCGAGGTCGCGGAACACCTCGTAGGTGATGTGCCACTCGCCGTCCCACTTCATCGCGTAGCGCGACGAGTCGAACGGCTGCTGTGTGTTGAAGATCTCCAGGCCGTACCCCTCGGGCAGCGTCACCGAGGCCAGCGCCCGGTTCATCGCGAGGATGGCGTAGACCGGGCTCTCGATCTCGCCGGCCACGTCGGCCGTGACGTAGGTCACGGGCCGCAGGTTCTTGTGGTAGATGGTCTGCTCCTCGGTGGACGACACGGTCTCGGTCAGTTCGCCGACCGATACCTGGCGTGGACCGACGCGAAGGCCGGTCACCGCATCGAGCGTGCCCCGGGCATCCCGCGGCAGCCGCACCACGATCGGCACCGCCTCGCGCGCCTGTGCGTCGTGCAGGAGCCCGGTCACGCGCCCGGCCCCGGCCATCTGCACCAGTGACGCCACCGCCGCCGTGGACACGCCGGCCGCCGCGCTCTTCTCCTCGTCCACCTCGAGCCGCACGCGTGGCCGCGGCGCATCGACATACCAGTCCACGTCCACGACGCCGGTGGTCTTCTCGAACGCCGTACGGACCGTGCGGGCCACCTCGAGCCGCCGTGCCTCATCGGGGCCATAGACCTCGGCCACGATGGTCTGCAGCACCGGGGGCCCCGGCGGCACCTCGACCACCTGCACGGTCGCATTCAGGGCCCGCGCGGTCGGCGCGAGCGCGCTGCGCAGCCGCCTGGCGATGTCGTGACTCTGCTCCGACCGTTCCTCCTTCGGCGTGAGCAGCACCTGGAGGTCGGCCAGGTTCGGTTCGTGGCGGAGGAAGTAGTGCCGAACGAGCCCGTTGAACGTGTAGGGTGACGACGTGCCGGTGTAGCTCTGCACGCTCGTCACCGCCGCATCCTGCAGCGCCTCCGCGGCCAGCGCGTCGGCCACGGCCGCCGTGGTCTCGAGTGGCGTGCCCTCGGCCATGTGCACCACGACCTGCAGCTCACCCTTGTTGTCGAACGGCAGCATCTTGACGGTCACCAGGCCGGTCGGCACGGTTATCACGGCCAACACCAGCAGCGCCGCCACGCCGCCGAGGAACGTCCAGCGCGCCGCGGGTACCACGATCAGCCGCTGCATGAACCGGCGGTACGCCGCCGTCATCCGGTCCTCGTGCCCGTGCTCGGCGCCATGCCCCCGCTTCAGCAGGCGCAGCGAGGCCCAGGGCGTCACGATGAAGGCCACGATGAGCGAGAACACCATCGCCGCCGTCGCACCCACGGGAATGGGGCGCATGTAGGGACCCATCAGGCCCCCGACGAACGCCATCGGCAGGATCGCCGCGATGACGGCGAGCGTGGCCAGGATGGTCGGGTTCCCCACCTCGTCCACCGCACGCACGGCCACCGCCGCGGCGTCCACGTCGTGGTCGCTCTCGCGCATGTGCCGCACGATGTTCTCCACCACGACGATGGCATCGTCCACGAGGATGCCGATGGAGAAGATGAGCGCGAACAGCGTGATGCGGTTGAGGGTGTAGCCGTAGAGGTAGAAGACGAAGAGCGTCAGGGCCAGCGTGACCGGAATGGCGGTGAGCACCACCAGCGACTCGCGCCGACCGAGCACCAGCCAGATCAGGATCGAGACCGACACCACGGCCAGGAACATGTGGTAGAGGAGCTCGTTCGACTTGTGCGCCGCGGTCTCGCCGTAGTCGCGCGTCACCGCCACGTCGAGGTCCGCGGGCAGGATGTAGCCACGCGCGGCGTCGAGGCGGGCACGGACGGCGCTGGTGAGGGCGATCGCGTTGACCCCCTTGCGCTTCGCGATGGAGAGCGTCACGGCGGGTCGGGTTTCCTGTCCCCTCGCGTGCTGCCGCACGTAGTCCGTGGGCTCGCCGCCGCCGTCGACGATCGACGCCACGTCGCCCAGCAGCACCGGGCCGCCGCCGTCCTGGCCGACGACGACCCGCTTCAGGCTCTCGGGCGAGACCTGCAGGCGGCCGGTCTCGAGCTGAGCCGACGCGTTGCCCGAGACGACCGCGCTGCCGGGCAGCCGCACGTTGCTCGCTGCCAGCGCCTGCTCCACGGCCAGGGGGTCGAGGCCGCGCGCAGCCAGCGCCGCGGGGTCGAGCTGGACGGTGGCCTGGCGGGGGCGGCCACCGATGATGGTGACTTCCGCGATGTCCGGCAGTTCCTTCAACACGTCGTGCAGCGCGGTTGCGAACTGCCGCACCTGCACATCGTCGTACCCGGGGCCGGAGAGCGTGAGCGCCATCACCGGCACGTTGTCGATCGAGCGGGCCTGGACGATGGGAGCGGAGGCGCCCGGCGGCACCAAAGCGCGATTGGCGCCCAGCTTCTCGTTCAGGCGCACGAGCGCCTTCTCCTCGTCCTCGCCGACGACGAAGCGCACGATTACCATGGCCCGCCCGGCCGTCGACGTGGAGTAGAGGTACTCGACGCCTGGCACTTCCCACAGCAGCTTCTCGAGCGGTCGCGTGACCCGCTGTTCGACCTCGCCGGGAGAGGCACCCGGCATCTCCACGAAGACGTCGACCATCGGGACGATGATCTGCGGTTCCTCCTCGCGCGGCAGCGCGACGACCGCCCACACACCCAGCAGAAGCGAGGCGATCATGAGCAGCGGGGTGAGTTTCGAGTGGGTGAAGGCCGCGGCGAGCCGACCTGCGGCACCGATGCGGAAGGTGCTCATCGTCCTGCTCCAGCCTGCGCCGCCGCCACGCCGCCAGCCGGCTGCACCGGGCGTCCATCAACCAGGGCCGGCGGAGGGCCCGTGACGACGGTGTCGCCCTCTGCGAGCCCGGCCAGCACTTCCACCATCTCTCCGCGCGTGGCGCCGGTGGAGACGGCGCGCAGTCGCGCGACGCTGCCCGGGGCCACCGCGAAGACGAACGACAGCTGTCCGCGATGGATCACGGCCGAGGTCGGGATCGCGAGCACGCGCCGGCTCGCGCCAATGACGCGGATCCGGGCGAAGGTGCCCGAGCGGGTGCGCATCTCGTCCGGCAGATCCACCTTCACGGCGAAGGCGTGCGATGCGGGATCGACCCGTGCGACCTCGGTGACGGCGGCCGACGACCATGAGGCGGCCAGGTCGCCCTGGCTCACGGCGACCTCGACGAGCGTACCCACGGCCACCTGGCTGGCGCGTGTCTCGTCCATCAGCGCCTCGACGCGGAACTGCTGCGGGTCTTCCAGCGTGACGAGCGGCGCACCCGGCGTGGCCATGGTCCCGGGGTCGACGAGCCGCTGCGTGACGATGCCGTCGAAGGGTGCGGTGAGGCGGGTGTAGCTCAGGCCCGCGTCGGTCGCGGCGCCAGCGGCCTGGGCGGCGTCGCGTGTGGCCCGGGCCGAGGCGCGGCGCGCCTCGGCCCCCTGCACCTGCGCTTCGGCGGCTGCCAGCGCGGCCACGGCCTGGTCCAGTTCGTTCGCTGTCGCGGACTTCTTGTCCGCAAGGTCGGCGATGCGGCGGTGCGTGGCGCGAGCGAGGGTCAGGCCTGCCTGCGCGGAGGCGAGGTCGGCCTCGGCGGCGTTCACCCCGCGGTCCGCCGCCTCGGCGGCTGCGACCGAGCGTTCGTGGTATGCCCGCATCTCGCGGGAGTCCAGGTCGATCAACGGGGCTCCCCGCCGGACGCGATCGCCGGCGCGCACGTGCACGGCCGTGACCGGTGCCATCACCCGGCTTGCGACCGTCGCCGTGTATCGCGCCCGGACGATGCCACCGGCCTCGAAAGTGTTGGGCAGGTCGGTTGGCGCCACGCGTACCGTGGTCACGCCGATGGGCTCCGCCTTCTCCATTGGCGGCTGGGCGGCTTCATGCGAGCAGCCGGCCGCGACGAGCAGCGGGAGGAGCAGGAACGAGAGGGTGAGAGCTTTCACTGTGGGTTCCTTTTACGGCTGGCGCCCGAGCGCGCGGTCGAGTTGCGCGCGGGCGGTGAGTGCATCCACCAAGGCGGCGGTGCGCCGCGACTCGGCGTCGAGGACGGCAGTTGCGGCCCGGAGCAGGTCGTTCACGGGGGCGAGTCCGGCGTCGTACCGGTCGCGCACGATGCGCTGGCTCTCGCGTGCCTGCTCCACCGTTGCACGACCGACGGCCTGACGCGCGCGTGCCGTCTGGAGGCGCTGGACGGCCGAGACGACGTCGACCTGCACCTGCGCCCGGAGATCTTCACGCTCGGCGCGGGCCCGGGTCACGGCGGCCGTGGCCGCGGTGAGCTGTGCCTTCTCGGCGCCGGCCAGCGCCAGCGACCAGCGGACTTCGCCACCGACCAGCCATGACGAGGCGCGATCGGTGAACCTCGTGCCGCTCACGTCGAAGGCCGCCTGGGCCGCCACGCGCGGCAGGAACGCCGAGCGCGCTGCGCGGCGTGCACTGTCGGCCCCGCGCGTCGCCGCGTCGGCGCGCGCCAGGTCCGGGCGATTCTGTTCGGCCTCGGCCAGCAGCGCGGTCAGCGCGGGCAGCGAGGCCTCGACCATCCCGGCCGGCTCGACCGCCTCGAAGACGCGGTCGATCGGGGCGCCCGTCAGCCTGTTCACGTGCGCGCGGGCAATCACCGTGTCGCCGTCGGCCTGCACCACGCGCTGCTCCATGTCGGCCACGTGCACCGCGAGGGCGAGCACGTCGGCCTCGGTGGCCAGTCCTGCATCGCGGCGTCGACGTGCACGGGCGAGGTCTTCACGTCCGGCGTCCAGCGCTGCGGCGGCCGCCGTCCGCTCGGCCTGGATTGCGAGCACGCGACCGTACGCCTCGGTCACTCCCGCGGCCAGCGCGTGGGCTGCCTCGCGCACGCCCTGCTCGGCCCCCTGCTTCGAGGCCAGCGCCTGGTCGACGGCCGCACGCCTGGCGCCGCCGTCGATCACCAGCTGCTCGATCGAGGTGGTGGCGTGGAAGTACCCGAGAGGATCCGGATGGTTCAGTTGATCGATGGCGAAGTTGCTGGCCGCGAAGCGGCGGCTCGCGAGCAGCGAGCTGAACACGAAGATCGGCTGGTTGCCGCGCTGCCAGCCCTCGACGAACGAGATGCGGGGGTACCAGGCCGCGCGAACGGCGTCCACGCCGCTCGCGCTGGCGTCAGCGCCGGCACGTGCCGCCTGCAGCGAGGGGTTCGCCTGCAGCGCTTCGGTCAGCGCACGTTCGAGTGGGAGAGGGTCGGCGGCCTGGGCGAACGCCGGGGCGTCCGGCGCGAACAGGCCGATACCGAGACAGAGCAGCAGTGCCGTGCGGGTCATCGCCCCGACAGATGCACGTGCCCCTGGAGTGGTGACACCGGTACAATCAGCGCGTGACTGTCACCAATTCGCTGTCCGCGCATCCCTCACGCGGCGACGTGGCACGTACCGAATATGCGGAACTGGTGCGGAAGGCCGCGGTGGGGGACCACGCGGCCATGGAGCACCTGCTGATGCGTGCGCAGGAGGTGGCGTATCGCTTCAGCCTCCTGGTCTGCGGCCACCCCGAGGACGCGGAGGACGTGATGCAGGACGCCCTGCTGAACACGTACCGGCACGTGTCGCAGATCAAGGAACCCGAGGCGTTCCGCACCTGGCTCTACCAGACCGTGCGCAATGCCTGCCTGATGAAGCGTCGGCGCCGGGTCGACGAGCCGGCCAGCATGACCTCGATCGAGCAGGGGGGCACGGACGCGGACGGGGAGCCGACCTCGGTGGACGTGGCCGACATGTCGGGCCGCCCCGCCGATCAGCAGCTCATCGACTCATGGATGGGCGAACGCCTGCGTCGGGCCCTCTCGACGCTGGCACCGGGCTACCGGGTGATCGTCGTGCTGCGCGAGATGGAAGGGCTCTCGACGCGTGAGGTGTCCACGGTGACGGGCCTGTCGGAAGCGAACGTGAAACAACGCCTGCATCGGGCTCGCCTGATGCTGCGCGACGCGCTGGAGGATGTATGACGGAGCAGGCCTCGCCCGAGTGTGCCGCCATCCTGGGTGGCATCTCGGCCTACCTGGACGGCGAACTGGAAGCCACGCAGTGCGAGGCGATCGAGGCGCACTGCCAGACGTGCCCGAGCTGCGCCGCGGTCGTGCACGGGCTGAGGGAGACGATTGGGCTCTGCCGCGGGGCTGTGGCGGCCGAACTGCCCGACGCCGTGAAGCAGAAGGCGCAGCGCAGCATCTCGCAGCTGCTGAAGACCGGCCGCATCTGACACGGGCGGCGGCTCAGCCGGCCGCGATCCTGGGGACCACCGGCTGGCTGGGCGCGCTCAGCCGTCCACCGGGCATCCGCACCTCGATCGTCGTCCCCTCGGGCGACGATGCCGCCACGCGAATCGTGCCCGAGAAGAGGCGCACCACCTCGCTGGCAATCGACAGCCCCAGGCCGGCACCGCCGTGCCGCCGGTTGCGCGACCGCTCCACGCGGTAGAACCGTTCGAACACCTTCTCGCGTTCCGGCTCAGGGATGCCCTGGCCGGAGTCGGCGACCCGCAGCACCGTGTGGGCGCTCGTCCATTCGCCCTCGCCTGCGTCCTCCACGTCGGCGCTGACCACCACGCTGCCACCCGGCCGGTTGCACTGCACCGCGTTCCGGACGAGGTTGTCGACGACCCGCACGAACAGCATCCGGTCCGCGTACACCACCGCGTCCGCCATGGGCCGGATGTCGATGGTGACCTGTCGTTCGGCGGCGGCCTGCGCCACGCTTGCCGCCACCTCGTGGGCGAGCGGCTCGAGCTCCACCTCGGTGGCGCCGACCACCTGGCCCTCCTGCGCCCGGACGAGAATCATCAGCTGTTCGGTCATGTCGGCGAGCTGCTGAATCCGCTCGCGCACGATCATCAGGCTCTCGCGGTAGTCGGACGCAAGTCGTGGGCGCTTCAGCGTGACGTCGATCTCGCCGAGCATGGCGGTCAGCGGGCTGCGCAGCTCGTGCGAGGCGTCGGCCGCAAAGCGCCGGTTGGCCTCCACCGACCCGTGCAGCCGCTCCAGCATCGCGTTGAGCAGCGACGTCATTCGTCCCAGCTCATCGTCGACAGCCGGCGGGTCGAGCCGCGTCTTGAAGTCGCCATGGGCAATGCGCGCCGCGCGCTCGGTGACGTGCGCCACCGGCTCGAGAACGCGGGTGGCGAGCGCGTAGCCGATGGCCGCCGTCGCGCCAAGCCCGAGCAGGGAGAGTCCGACGAGCAGCCATGCGAGCCGATCGAGCGTGGCGACCACGGGTTCGGTGAACAGCCCGACGGCGACGATGTACGGGTCGCCGTCCTTGCGGGTGGTCAGCGCGATGATGCGGGCCGGACGTCGCGCGGCGGTGACGTCGAAGATCGGTGCGCGTCCGGCGAAGGCTTCGCGGAGCCGCGTGGAGGAGAGCAGGGCAGGACCGCCTTCGAGCACGGCCGACTGGCTGAGCAGCCTGCCCTCGCGGTCGTAGAGCTGGGCGAACTTCCCGGCGAACGCGCCCGAGACGACGTCCGCGGGGAACTCGTGGAAGTGGACCCCTTCGGCCCCGTCGGTGGCCGAGGCCAGTTCGGTGCCGGCGAGGGTCCGCAACTGCTCGTCCAGTTCCTGGTAGAGGAACAGCCGGGCGCCGACGTAGACCGCACCACCCAGGCATGCCAGCACGAGGCCGAACGCAATGGTCCACCGGAGCGTGAGGCGTGCGCGGAAGGAGAGTGTGCGCATGGGGTGTTCAGCCGGCCGCCACCTTGAGCATGTACCCGAGGCCGCGAATGGTCTGGATCAGCGTGCCCGGAACCCCGGCTGCGGTCAACTTGCGCCTGAGGTAGCCGATGTAGACGTCGGCGACGTTGGAGAACGGGTCGTACTCGTTGCCCCACACGTGCTCGGCGAGCTGCGTGCGCGAGACGATCGTCTCGGCGCGCCGCATCAGGAACTCCAGCAGGCGATACTCGGTGGCGCTCAGGTGCACCTCCTGCCGGCTGGCGGTGACACGGTGCCCCTCGAGGTCCATCACCAGCGGCCCGTAGCTGAGGGTTGCGCTCACGTGCTTCGAACGGCCGCGCCGCGTCAGGGCGCGCAGCCTGGCGAGCAGCTCGTCGAAGGCGAACGGCTTCGTCAGGTAATCGTCGGCGCCGAGGTCGAGGCCGAGCACGCGGTCGCCCACGCCGTCGCGCGCGGTGAGCATGAGGATCGGGGTGTCGATGCCGGCCTCCCGCAGGCGCTGGCAGAGCGTGAAGCCATCGGCATCGCCCGGCAGCATCACGTCGAGCAGGA
>WBZO01003349.1_pt1 | contig 18885 bp, 16 predicted proteins | sample 5204261 | NCBI WGS metagenome assembly WBZO01 (sample SAMN12412400, study PRJNA552823) | activated sludge metagenome | isolation source: activated sludge from anammox sidestream of wastewater treatment plant... | place: USA: North Carolina | collected 2017-09
GTTGAGTCAGATCGGCGGCGAAAAGTCTATTGAGGTGTTGTCGCAGGCGCATCAGAGTCCGCGTTCCAGCGTGGCAGAGGCGTGTGATCAGGCGTTACAGAAACTATTGGCAGCAGAACAGGAAATCCATTCATGACATTTCACAGTATCCTTTTTGATAAGGACAATATTCAAAAAGAGAAAACCGAGCAACCTGAGTTCTTCCCTGACCTGAATTTGGATCAGGTGATAGACGCCATTACTGCGCGCAAGAAAGAATATGATTTGAAACCTTTCTTCTACAACCACCTGCGCGATGCAGAGACCATTTATTACCGCCACGAAGTGATGCGGGATTTGGAAGACAGAAAGCTAATGACCTCGATCAATGCCTTTGCTGAAAAGATGGTCATCGTGCGCCGTTATCTAGGGATGGTGGAGAAACTGGATTTCCACTACCACAAGGAAGGGTGGTATTTGGAAGCAGTACTGCTTTATTGTGAGGCGGCGACAACTTTTGTGCAGGGATTGGAAAAGACAAACATGATGTCGCGCGGATTTTTGGCGTTTCGCGAATATGTGACGAACTATGTTCATTCCCACGCGTTCCAAGCCTTGCAGAAGGATGCGCAAAAGGTCAAGCACGGATTGTCGAATGTAAAATACAGCGTGATCATTCAAGAAGGCAAATTCAGCGTGCAAAAATATGAAGGCGAGACGGATTACAGTGTGGAAGTGGTACAGACCTTCGAGAAGTTCAAGCAGGGCGTGGCAAATAATTATCTATCCGACTTGAACAAAGGTTCAGGCATGAATCACATCGAAGCGAAGATTCTCGAATTCGTCGCTCTGCTATATCCAAAACCTTTCGCCGCACTCGATCAGTTCTGTTTCAGTCACAGCCAGTTTGTGGATGAAACAATACGGGTGTTCGACCGCGAAGTCCAGTTCTATGTTGCTTATCTCGAATTCATCGCGGATATTAAACAGAAAGGATTGAACTTCTGTTACCCGCAGGTGGGCGAAAGCCGCGAAGTGTACGATTACGAAAGTTTTGATCTGGCATTGGCTCATGCGCTGATCTTTACCGATAGCCTAGTGATCTGCAACGACTTCTATTTGAATGACCCTGAACGGATCATCGTTGTCTCGGGACCCAACCAAGGCGGCAAGACCACCTTTGCCCGCACGGTTGGGCAGCTACATTATCTCGCCGGTCTTGGCTGTCCCGTGCCGGGGCGTGAGGCGCGGCTCTTTCTCTTCGACCAGATTTACGCGCATTTCGAGCGGCAGGAGGATATCCGCAACTTGCGCGGCAAACTGGAAGATGACGTGGCACGCATTCATGATATTCTCGATCGCGCTACACCAGACAGCCTTCTCATCATGAACGAGATTTTCGCATCCACCACTTTACAGGATGCTGTTTTCCTGAGCAAGGAAATCATGGCGAAGGTAATGGAATTGGATTTGTTGTGCGTGTGGGTGACTTTCATTGATGAACTATCCATATTGAGCGAGAAGACGGTCAGCATGGTCAGCACGGTCGTCCCTGAAAATCCCGCCATGCGCACGTTCAAGATCATCCGAAAGCCCGCCGACGGGCTGGCATACGCGCTTTCGCTCGCAGAAAAACATCGCCTGACCTACTCACAGATCAAGGAGCGCATCCCATCATGAAGGTTTTTCTGATGCACCCCGACCGCGATTTCAAACTACATGGACAGATAGAGCAAAGATATCCGTACAGGCATGTGCTTCCACTTCCGCCTGCGCAAGTGGCGCTGATAGAAGATTTGGAATTGGATACGCTCTTCAACGCAATGGCGCAACAGGATGAGTTCCTGTTCGATGTGGCGAAGCAAGCCATTTTCTCCAGCTTGGACTCGCCAGAACAGATCCGCTATCGCCAGGAGGTTCTCAAAGACTGCCTCAAAAATCCTGCGGTTGTGCGGGAAATCTATAGCTTACCCATTGAGGCGACAGACAGAAAACACAGACATTGGATGGGGATATTCACCCGATACCCCAGCGCGATATTGACCGGCGCCGTCCAGATGCTTGAAATGTTCGTCGTTCTCCTCAGAAGATTAAAGAGAATTGCTGACGAACATGCTGATGAATTCGAATCACAGGGCTTCAAACGATTCTTCATGATGATCCAGCAGGAACTGACCGAGGAATATTTCACTGTCGTTGAAGAGCATCTCAAAACCTTGAAGTTCCGCCGCGGCGTCCTTGTCAGCGCCGAGTTGGGAAATGGCAACGAAGGGAAGAATTACATCCTTCGCAAGACGAATTATGATGACCGCCATTGGGTGAAACGCGTCTTTTCCAAGAAATCACCGATCTATTCCTATACACTTCATCCCCGCGATGAGGCCGGCGCGCGGGCGTTGGGCGAGTTGAGAGATAAAGGAATTAACTTGGTTGCCAACGCGGCGGGACAATCCGCCGATCACATTGACAGTTTCTTCAATGTACTGCGGCTGGAACTGGCGTTTTACATGGGCTGTTTAAATTTATCTGAACAGCTTGCCCAGCTGGACGACCCCATTACTTTCCCCGATCCCGCACCGGTCAGCGAACGACAACATTCTTTTACCGGTCTCTATGATGTTGCCCTGGCATTGACCATGAAGAAAAAGATTGTGGGGAACGAGGTCACTGCCGATGGCAAAGACCTTGTCATCATCACCGGCGCCAACCAAGGCGGCAAATCCACGTTCCTGCGGAGCATCGGACTGGCGCAGTTGATGATGCAATGCGGGATGTTCGTGCCCGCCGAGTCATTCCGTGCCAATATATGCACGAGACTTTTTACCCACTACAAACGAGAAGAAGACAGCACCATGACCAGCGGCAAATTCGATGAGGAGCTCAGCAGAATGAGTGGCATTGTGGACGATATCACACCCGATTCCATCGTGTTGTTCAACGAGTCCTTCGCGGCGACAAATGAAAGAGAAGGCTCTGAGATCGCTCGACAGATCGTAACTGCCCTATCGGAAAAACGGGTCAAGGTTTTCTTCGTCACACATTTATATGATCTCGCGCATGGTTTCCATGAACAAGGAAGGCACAACGCTCTCTTCCTACGAGCAGAAAGAGGGGCTCATGGACGGCGAACTTACAAATTGATTGAAGGCGAACCCTTGGAGACCAGTTATGGCATGGATGCCTACCTCAAGATATTCGGTGAGAAGATATGAAAGAGACATTTGAGCAATTCCAGTTTTTTGTTTCAACTCGTTTTAGAAAGGTGGCTTTATCCAAAGACATGGAGACGTTTCTATTGATTTCGCTGGGCGCCGTGCTGGGAGCCAATTTGAGATATTGGATTGGTGGATGGGCAGCGGGCAGATTCGGAACATCGTTCCCCTATGGAAACCTGATCATCAACCTGACCGGAAGTTTTATTCTGGGTTTTTTCATGACGCTGGCGGTGGAAAGACTATTGCTTGATCCGCGCTGGCGCATTTTCTTTGCGGTTGGCTTTTTAGGTTCATACACCACGTTTTCGTCGTATACTTTTGAGAGTATGAGTCTCTTGCTCGATAGCCAATGGCTGCCCGGATTGGTCAATCTCTTTGGTAGCGCTTTGTTGGGCGGCGTGGCAGTCTTTCTGGGTATTCTTCTGGCGAGAGCCATATAGTCTGAGGAGGTAACATGTCACCGCAACAACTGACGGGCAAGCAAGCCAAACGGCTGATGATCTATATCGGGGAGAGTGACAAGTGGCGCGGCAAGGCTCTGTATGTTGCCTTACTGGAAACGCTACGGACTCAGGGGATGGCTGGCGCGACCGTCACGCGCGGACTCGCCGGCTTTGGGGCGCATTCTGTCGTCCATACCGCTAACATCCTGGTGCTCTCCCTGGATTTGCCTTTGATCATTCAGGCGATAGACACCCCTGAAAAAATTGATGCCGTCCTCAAGATCATCGCCCCGATGGTGGGAGAGGGTTTGATCACCCTCGATGACGTGGAAGTGGTCAAGTATACACACCGTTATTTGAATCCATTGCCAGCCGACAAACATGTCTCCGAAGTCATGACCCGCAAAGTCATCACGTTGACCGATACCATGCCCGTGGTGGAAGCCTGGGAAACGATGCTGAAGCATTTGCTCAAGGCGTTGCCGGTATTGAATAAGAATGGCGAAGTCGTGGGGATTTTGACCGATGAAGATTTGCTGGATAGGGCCGGCTTGGAACAGCACCTTTCCATCGCCGAACGATTGGATGACAACATGCTGCAGGCGGAATTTACCGCCTTACGGAAAAGTCCGCTGAAAGTGACCGATGTAATGACCTCTCCAGCGATTACCGTACGTGAGCACGAGCCTTTGGGAATTGCAACCGCGCGCATGGTGGAACATGAAATCAAGCGTCTTCCGGTCCTCAATGAGAACGGAAAATTGGTGGGTGTTCTTTCACGGGTGGACGTGTTGAGACAGGTTGTCAGCGAAGAGGCAAAACAACGCGCGGCCAAGGCTCCCACCGGTGCAGCGCATACCCTGGGCGATATCATGCTTTCGGAAATTCCCACGATACATGAAGATGCCCAGCTCGCTGATGTAATTGCACAATTCCTGGAAGCTGGAACCAGACGTTTAATTGTGACAGATGCTATGGATCATCCCCTTGGTTTGATCAGTGATGCGGATGTAGTGACACGGGTGCAGCCGGAAGCACGGCGAGGGGTCATGCAGGCCCTACGCGGCAAACAGAATGTTCCCAATGAAAAGATGACCGCCGCACAACTGATGTCACGTCAGGTCTTGAGTGCATCTCCCAATACCACTCTGGCAGAAGCCACGCACCTGATGCTTGCCCAAAAACGCAAATGGATGGTGGTCGTGGATGCAGATGGCAAAGCCATTGGGTTGGTAGATCGCCAGGTTCTGTTCAAAGCTGCAATGCATCATGCCTGGCGATATTACAACATATAGTTTTCATTCAGACTATATGGTGCTGGATGGAACTTGCATACGCTCCCTCGATAAAGGGATCAGATGACTTGTCTCATTTAATAAGTTCAATGTGAACAATCCATACTCTGTTTCAAAAACATTGATTGCACAAGTATCCTGGCGCATTCTCCAAAGGCCGCTGGAATCCAACCCAATCACCGAAAGCAGGATCAGGCGGTTGAGGGCAGTATGACTGACCAGCATGATGATTTGCCCAAAATGTTCTTTTGCCAGTTCGTTCACTCTTTGAAAAGCCCGCAGTCGCGCGGCTTCCAGCGATTCACCGCCTGGAAAATGGAAATCGCGTGGAGAATGCAGATACGCCTCGTACTCAACCGGGTAATGCTGGCGGACTTCATCGGGAGTCAATCCCTGCCAATCGCCGCAATCCACATCGATCAAGCCAGGTTCGGATTGAACTGTCAGATTAAATAATGCTGCGGTGGGCTGTGCAGTTTGCAGCGTGCGTGATAACGGTCCCGAGTAAATGACATCGGGCTTCCACTGTAATGCAATCCTTTCAGCAACAGCCTTCGCCTGTGCAAATCCGGTCTCATCGAGCGGAATATCTGCGTGACCACGGAAACGTTCCTCTTTATTCCAGGCGGTTTGTCCATGACGGACCAGGATAATGTGGGTCATCGTGTTTCACTCCCTCGGGAAGTTTCGCTTATCCAAAGGGCTTTGCAAGCCTGGGCTGATTCATTTTCGAGTATCAGGTTTCGTTCCGTGCTCACCTTGTTTCGCAACAGCACAACCGAGAGCTTGTGCCATTTTTGCATCGGCTTGCTTTCCACGGTCAGCACAACGTTACGAGGACAGATGGTAATGATCCAGCCATAGGACGCGCCCCAAGCTTTATCTTCTTCAATCAGAACAAGCGAGCGATTCGTCAGAGCAAACAAGGTTGCAGGCGCAATTGGACGATGAAAGAAGCGCAAAAAGCGTTCTCTGACACGAGACTGGAATACATATCCCAATAACTGCTCGCCGGGCTGCAATGCATAGAGCCGCAAGCCATTCATGAACTTGAACGACTCTGCACCCAATGTTTGCAAAATAAGATTATTTTGTTCCTGAATTGATTCATCTGGATTGGCTGCATCATTACTCAGGCGTAAGAACTGTGCGAGCACCCTATCCAAAAGCTCCTGACCAACGGTGTTGTATTCAGCAACGATGCGCACCAATTCACCGTCTACTTCACCTGCGAATTCCAGACCACCATAAAGCAATAGAAGTTTATGATGAACATACAGCAGGGAATCGGCTGGAAGATAGTTTGCTACCAAAGGCTTGTCATCTCGAACATGCAGAATGCCATGTATTGTGGAAAGCAGTACCTGTCGTGGAACTCCGCCTCTTTTCATAAACGGCTGTGGTGGCAGCATCAGAATGGAATTGATCGACTCGCTCGCAGGCAAACCAGACTGGACTGCTCCTTGAAACTCCTCTGGTAGGTCTGTCAAGGTATTTACTGCATAAGGGAACTGGTTTTCTCTGATTGCCATTACAAACCGTGCATCTCGATTTTCATAAAACTGCTCCCGCCCATTCCAACCAAAGCGGGAGCAGTGACATTAACTAACTCCTGCGATATTAACGCACAAATGCCTTGCGTCCGGCATAGACTGAGTCTTTATCCAACTCTTCCTCAATACGCATGAGTTGATTGTACTTCTCCACGCGTTCGCCACGGGCGGGTGCGCCAGTTTTCAAATGACCAGTACGCATGGCAACGGTCAGATCAGCGATAAAGGAATCAACCGTTTCGCCGGAGCGGTGCGAGACCATCGAACCCCAACCAGCTTTGCGCGCCATTTCGATGGCAGAGATCGTTTCGGTCAAGGAACCGATCTGATTGAGTTTGATCAATACCGCATTGGCGACATTTTCTTTGATGCCGCGTGCGATGCGTTCCACATTGGTCACAAATAGATCGTCACCCACGAGTTCGATCTTGCCTCCCAAAGTTTTGTTGAGCAGCTTCCAGCCATCCCAATCGTCTTCGGCGAGTCCATCTTCCAGGACAACAATAGGATATTTGCTCACCCAATCGGCATACAAATCCACCATCTCGGCGGAGGTCGCTTTGCGATTCTCCGTCCGCAGATTGTATAAGCCATCTTCGTAGAATCCGCTCGAAGCGGGGTCAAGAGCGATGGCAATTCCCTCGCCGGGTTTGTATCCCGCTTTTTCAATCGCTTGAATAATCACTTCCACTGCGTCTGAATTTTTCTTGAGCGCCGGTGCAAAACCGCCTTCATCGCCTACACCCACGGAGTAGCCGCTGCTCTTCAACACGCCTTTCAACGCCTGATACACTTCACTGCCCCAACGCAATGCCTCGTGGAAATTCGGCGCGCCCACGGGACAGATCATGAACTCCTGAAAGTCTGTGCCTTGCCAGTTGGCGTGAACGCCACCGTTCAAAATATTGAACATCGGCACAGGCAATAGTTTTGCATCATCGCCTCCCAAAGAACGATAGAGGGGAACACCTTTGGATATCGCTGCCGCCCGCGCCACTGCCAGGCTGACTCCCAAAATGGCGTTCGCGCCTAGTTTGGATTTATTGGATGTGCCATCGAGATCGAGCATGATCTTGTCTATGGCGGATTGGTCCCCCGCATCTTTCCCCGACAACGCGCCTGCTACCGTTCCATTGACATTCTCCACCGCTTTGAGCACGCCCTTCCCGCCGAAGCGTTGCTTCTCCTCATCGCGCAGCTCCAACGCCTCATGGATTCCCGTGGAGGCGCCCGACGGCACCGCCGCGCGCCCAAAGGCTCCATCACTTAATTTGACTTCCACTTCTACAGTGGGATTGCCACGCGAATCAAGTATCTCGCGGGCGTGAACAGATTTGATCGTAGACATTGTTGTTTTCTCCCGATGCTTGCGCATCTTCAATTAGATTTGCCAACAAGTGGCAATGTTGATCAAGTATTTGATTTAGGCACAAAGAAAATGCCGATGAATGCTAAAAACGCCATCAACGCTCCGAACGCAAATGGCGCTGAGGGCGAAACTTTATTCCACAGTATGCCTGCCAACAGACTCGCGGGTAATGCCATGACCCCCACAGACGCGTTATACAATCCATACGCAGCGCCGCGATTGGTTTCGGGAACCAGTTCTGCCACCATTGCCTTCGCTGAGCCTTCTGTAAAAGCATAATACAAACCATAGAAGGAATACAACACCCAGACCATCAGCGGACCATTTATCAAGGCAAATCCCAGATACGTGAGTGCATACACACCCCAACCGAGTAGGATCGTTTTGCGCCGCCCGATTCGATCGGATAATCTTCCTGCTGGAATCGCCGCTAACGCGGAAATGACATTGAAAAGGGCAATGACCAACGGAATATTGGTCTCCGAAACGCCGATATCCTGTGAGCGCAAAATTAAAAACGCGTCCGACGAATTTCCCAGCGTAAATAGCAACATCACCGCCAAAAATCCGGCAAAGGGACCGCGTATTACCTTTAGAGAGACAGCCTGTTTGTTCACGGGTTGTTTTCGCTCCCGTACCCATACACCGATAATCAACAATGGCAATGCCGCGATTACGCCCGCCACCAAGAAGACTTCGCGGTATTTATTGGCATGGTCAGCCCAAAGCCGTAATAACCCGTATGCGACCAGAGGACCTACGGCAGATCCGAATGTGTCTAACATGCGTTGAACGCCAAAGGCAAATCCTAATTTTTTATTGCCTGCCGAACCAGCTACCAACGCATCGCGTGGCGCGTCTTTTAATCCCTTACCGATGCCATCAGTGATTCGCAGGCTCAGTGCGGCAACACCACTCCCGGCAAACCCCAGCAGAAAGCGGGCAGCGGCAGAAAAAGCGTAGCCAACAAATACAATCGCTTTGCGGATGCCTAGGGCATCTGAGAGATACCCCGCGCCGATCTTCATTAAACTGACCACCGTGGTCAGCGACCCTTCGATCAGACCGATAAACTCCTTGTTTAACCCCAGCACGGATGTATAAAAAGCGGGCAGAATGGGTTGGATCATATCCTGCGCCAGACCACCGAAAAAAGCCACCCATCCTAGTGAAATCACATTCCTGCCCAAACCGTTTTCAACGGATGTGGAGTTCACAGTATTATTGTCGGCTTTATTGCTACTTTGATGTTCATTTGACATTTGGATATGTTCCTGAACCTTCCTTCGGTTCTGAGTAATTCAAGAGTTCTGATAAGCGCAGCGACATCTCTGCCAGATTTCGAATGTCGGCATCGAGTAGGTTCGCAAGTTGGGGATGAACTTCACCATATCCTCTCAACTTACCCGCCTGGGTGTTCATCAGGTTTTCCCAACTGATCACCAATTCACCACGCATCATGGCAGAAGCGCTTTGAACCTCCACTTCAAGCTCGAAATTTCGGGCGAGTTTCTCGATTATTTTCAGGGCAGTAGCAATAACCTTCCTTGCTTGTTTTTTATTCGCATGCGATCCATCAAATTTACGGCGATAAAGAATGCCATTTTCTTCATGTCCATCCAGCCATGCCTGTGCATGACGTAGACTGTCCTCGAACATAAGCAGCGAAATTCTCAGGGAATTTTTTTGATAAGGGTTAAGCAGGTCTTTCATTTTCGTTTATCGGGCTGGCGGCAAGAAAAAAGCCTCTACCAGTGGTGATGGTAGAGGCTATCAGTCAGAAATTTGACAAAGGCTTGGTGATTCACATGGACGAGCTTCATCATCCATGCGCCTGGAATGATTCGATTTATAGGTAAATTATATCACCGACAATTAAGTCATCGATGAGCGAAGCAGTTCAACCAGCAAGCTCCACACGCGCTCCACCGATGGAAGATAAAGCCTTTCATCAGGCGAGTGCGCACCTTTGATGGTCGGTCCTAACGAGATTATGTCCAGCCCGCCACAGCGGTCGCTGATGACGCCGCATTCCAGCCCGGCATGGATGATGCCCACTTCGGGCTTTTGCTTAAACAAAGCCTCATATACTTTCACCGTTTTCTTCAGTAACGGCGAAGCCATGTTTGGCTGCCATGCAGGATAGCCTTCGGTAAAACGGATCTCCGCGCCCGCCAGACCTGCAATCGCTTCAAGCCGCTGGTCGATCTCATCGAGCCGCGACATCGTGTTACTACGCTGGAGGGTAGTGATATGCAACCCATCCTCCTGCAAATTCAGCACCGCCAGATTTGTGGAAGTTTCCACGAACCCTTCCACGCTGGCAGACATATACATGACTCCATGCGGCAGCGCCATTAGGAATTGAATGATCTTCATACTGTCTTTTGGATTCAGCACCGCTTCTTTCTCGCCGACTGCTGATTCCAGCGACAAAGTTAACCCTGCATCTGACTTGGCAAACTCCACGCGGACTTCCTTCTCAAAGACAGCGAGTCGTTCACGGCAGGTGTCGGACGATTCTTTCGGGCAGGCAAAGACTACTTCCGCTTCACGCGCAATGGCGTTGCGGGCAGTCCCACCTTTCAAAGCAATCAGGTGAATGGGAATATCCTGTACAATGCGATCCAATGCACGCGCCAGGATCTTGTTGGCGTTGGCGCGATGTTTGTGAATATCCACGCCCGAATGTCCACCCTGCAAACCGCCAATGGAAAGATGCAGAACGACTTGTTCAGATGGAAGCGTTTCTTTCTTCGAGAGAGGCAATGTGATAAATGTAGTCTTGCCACCTGCGCATCCGACAATAAAACTGCCCTCTTCCTCCGAATCGAGATTGATCATGGTCTTTCCAGAGAGCAAGCTGGGATCGAGTCCGCCCGCGCCTCCGATACCGATCTCCTCTTCGACTGTAAAGAGCAGTTCAAGGGGCGGATGTGAAGCGTGCTCGTCTTCCACCAATGCCAGTGCCAGTGCGATGGCAATTCCGTTGTCCGCGCCAAGAGTTGTGCGATCCGCTTTAAGCCAGTCGCCGTCTCGGATCAGGCGGATCGGGTCGCGCGTAAAATCGTGATTTGAGTCGGGCGTCTTCTCGCAGACCATATCCATATGTCCCTGCAAAATAATCGTCGGTGCGTTTTCCGTGCCCGCACTCGCGGGAACATAGATGACCAGATTGCCCGTTGAATCTGTTTTACTGGAAAAGTCATGCTCCTTCGCCCACGCCTGCAACCACTCTGAAATTTTTTGTTCGCGCTTCGTGCCGCGCGGAACAGATGAAATCTGTTCAAAACGTTCCAACACCTTATCTATGGTATTCATTGATTCACCTTTGTTTATGGAATGTGTGCGGTGCGTTCGCCAACCAGTTGAACCAAAGCCCGCCGCCAGGCATTTTCTTCGTCCCTGTTCATCAAGCCGCGGCGGATGGCATCGCGCTTCAAAGTATAACTCCGCATGTCGTCCGCCAGATCGTTGAAGTGTTCCGCCTGCTCGCTCAACAAGAATTTCGCAATCTCTTCCGATGGCTTCAACGTAAGCACAGCGCGTAAGTGCGGCAGGCAAAGTCCAAGCGATTGACGATAAAACTTTTGTCCATCGGGCGTGAAGATGTATTCAAGGAAACGCGCGGCTTGTGAATCCTGTTCCTTCCTCAACGCCTCACACGCAGGACAATGTTCGTAGTTCGACAACAAATTTGTCACTGCCTCCGCATGTCCATCCCCATTTGCGATCTCTTTCAGCGAAGCCGCCACCGTTTCCACCAGCGGCACATAGCCTACGCTGATATCCTGCGGCGCAGCAACATTCTGGAATTGCCACGTATGCACATTGCAAAGCCCGCGGACAGATGCAAACCCATTCCGCACCTGCGTCTCTTTGACAAGACCACCTTCCAGCGAAACGAAGAAATCGAAGATGGCACGACTCAACGCGTCACACACGGGACAGGTGCGCGTCTTTCTCAGACTTTGGGCTGGTTTTGCTTCGACGACACTTTGAATCTCCATTGGGGCTTTGCGCGGCGGTAAAAGATCGGGCATGGACGAAGGCACAATGGTCAGCGACCCATTCAAAAGTCCCTCTTGAACCGTATGGACATGTGCCCGCAACTCAGAAAACTGTTCCCCGTCCGAAGCGTCCGCCAGCATGGACGCCAAATCGTCGAGAATGGATACGAGGAACGTGTTTGCTTTTTCTTCCGCCAGAAATCTTTGGAGCGTTCGCTCAAACGCGGGAAGCCCGCTGGTTTCCAATGTCTTTACATTATCATCCAGTTTTGCCTGCAACGCGTCACGCGCCGAAAGCGGATACATTTGCACATGAGAATCTTGTATTAAGCGATTCAGTCCTGTCTGAATATAACCCAACACCTGCTCCCGCTCCTGCAATGACAGTAAATCGATCTTATTGACGACCACAAACAAACGACGGACATATCCCTGAATGTCGCGCAGAAAGTTTTCCTCCGATTCGCTCAACGGAGACTCCACACTGGTGACCAGGATCACCGCGTCGGCATGAGGCAGAAAATTGTATGTTGTTGCCGTGTTTTCTGTGCGCGTTGAGCCGATGCCAGGCGTATCTACGAAATACAGCCCGCGTCTTAAGAAGGGAGTTGGCATTTCAATCCGTACCTCAATCACGCCTTTTTCGTTGCCAGGGTTGCCTTGCTCGGTTACAAAGTCGAGAAGTTCTTTGAGTTCGATCTCGTGTTCGATGACCCAACCCGTTCGCTTTAGAACAATCTTTTCCTGCGGACCATAACAAAGCGCAGTGATCGCTGATGTGAGCGGCAGCAAACCAGTCGGCAGCAGGTCGCGTCCAATGATGGCATTCATCAACGAACTCTTGCCGCGTTTGAACTGCCCGACCACCGCCAGATTGAAACGGTCTTCTGCCAGTTTGACCAGCAAGTCCCGACAGCGATCCGCAAATGTTTCATCTTTCCATGTTTTCATGACTTGCATACCCTCACGAACGAGGTCGGCGATCTGTTGTTTTGCCAACGTGTATTGACGAAGTTGATTTTCCTGAGAATTTTTTGGCTGCATAAGAAGTTCCTATAAACGTCCCGAAGGCTTGTTCTGAGGCGATGCCGAAGGGTCAAACTCCTTCAGGACGGTCATTATCAAAAGAGGGAAATAAAAACCCAGACATAGATACCGATCAATGCTGCTGTTGTGATAAGAATCCTGGCGATCCGCAACTGCCTAATTCGCTTCTTAATCTTGTGCCCGCTTTCCAAAAGTTTCGACAGATCACTGACTTCGTTGATCAGGATCTTGGCGCGTCTTCTTGCGACGGAGGAACTGTTCTCTGCAAACGAGATGCTCACTTCTGCGGCTTTGAGCGCGACGCCGGCATTGACTCCGTCGCCGATCATTCCAACACAATGACCGCTTTGCTGCAGGAGACGAATCAGGAAACCTTTCTGTGAAGGAAGCAATCTGGCGAACACCGAACAATAGGCGGACTGTTTGATGATCTCTGACGATTCCATCCTGTCGAGAGTCCTTCCGATCAAAACGGCTTTTGAGTCGTTCACGATACCACTTTCTTCGGCAACGCTGATGGCGGTCTCTGCCCTGTCGCCTGTCAACAATAAACTTCGGATTCCTTTCTTTGTTACTGCTTTGATTGCTTCGCTGACCCCAACTTGTAATGGATTCTCCAATTGAAGCAGACATAGATAGGTGTAGTCAGAAGCCGATTCTTCGGAATATGCCAGGGCGATTGCCGTGTTCCCATTTTGGCTGGTAGATTCCAGATTCAAGCGATTGAAGCGCCAAAATGCGGAATCCATTTTCTTGGTCTCGCCCGCCGCGGTCATATAGCTGTTACACATCTTCGCCATGACCTGCGGATCGCCTTTTGCAAAATAAATTTTCCTGCTGTCCAGTTCAAAACCGCTTGCCATATAACGCTGTTCAGAATCAAACGGCTGATCGTAAATGCGTTTGGAGCGTGAGAATAGTTCCCGTATATCCAATCCTTCTTTTCGGGCAAAAGCAATTAACGCAAGATCAACAGGATTCGCCTGGTCGAGTTTCTCAAAGAACAGAACATCATTGCATAAGGCGCAGACGCTTTCGATAAGCTTCAAAGAGTTCTTATCAATGGCAGAGACAGTATCCAGTGCCAGCCCACCATCGGCGAAGTAAATATTCGCGACTTCCATCTGGCGCGTGGTCAATACGCCTGTCTTGTCGAAGCAGAGAATATCAACGTTGCTCAATTGCTCCAAGACTTTTGTGCTACGCACTTGAATATCCAAGCGCTTCAGATCCCTGAGTTCGCTTGAGACAAGGAACTGTTTATGAAACTCTTCATTTTGCAGTAGAAGCAGGGCAACGGACAGGAAGAAATAGAAAACTGCCAGCGCCAAAACATGGTTGGACTGTTCTACCTGAAACAAGAAGGCGGTCAGGAGCAACAGAATGAGGGGCAAACGTTTTTTCTCAATTAGACGGAATTTATAAGATCGCTCTTGTTCCCAATCTTGTTTCAAAGCCTTTCCATATTCGGTTTCATCGCCAACGGCAAGGACAAGACCCTTTGCTGTTCCCTTAATGACTCTGCTTCCCGCATAGAGCATCGAGTCATCCTTTTCCACATTTTTGATGACAGGCATAATCTCGCCTGTAATGTCGAATTCATCCACTTCCAGCCCGTTTGCCTCAATAAGCTTCAAGTCGGCGGGAACGATGTCCGCCGTTTGCAGGATCACCGTATCACCTGTGGATAAAGCGCCCTCTTCTATATGGATGAGTTTCTCATCCCTGAGAATGGTTACGATATTGCTTGTCATAAGTGGAAGGAAATTAAAAAGCCTCTACCGAAGAATTTTCAGTAGAGGCTATCAGCTATGGAAATAGCGGTTGGACTTCGAGCGAGCCTCATCGCTCAATTGAGAAAATTTTACCACTACCTTTGTCTTATACGATCAAAGCTTTGCGAAACAGGTTTTAGCTCACTGGCAAGATCTCCAACTCTTGAATCCCCGCTCTCGTCATTCGTGCATATGCATAATGTCCCTCTGAAATTGGACCTGGATTGACGATGCTCGTGTGCCCGATGTGGTCGATTCCGATTCCTTCGTGAATATGCCCTGTAAAACAGATCAACGGCTGACGTTGTTCGATGAAAGCGCGGACGGCTTTACTGCCTACGTGTATTTTCCCCTGCGCCAGATCATTTTTCGTACCGTAAGGAGGTTGGTGACAAACAAGGATTTCGGGTTCGCCCGATTTCAAATCAGAAACGAACTCTGCAAAATATCTTTCAAAATCTGCTTCGGTGACCTCATTGGGTGTCGGCATAATACCAGGGAGGGATAATCCCATACCAACCAAGGTCAAACCATCAATTAGGATATGCTGTCGATGGAGATTAATTCCTTCTTGAGAAAGATAATTTTCGACTTCTGGCATATCCCAATTTCCGGGTATCACCAGAACCGATGGATTAAATTTCCGAGCGTGTTGAACGACTTCACTTGCATCATGTGCGGGTCCACCGTTGGTGAGATCGCCCACCAGTAAAACCAAATCAACATGCGAGAGAGTGTCTCCTATTTTGGAGAGATTGATTAAGTCTTTGTGCAAATCAGCGAGAGCGATGATTTTCATAGGCTGAGGTTGTTTAGTATGAATGATTAGGGTTGATCATTTGCTTGTGTCAATGATTTTATTCCATTTGTCCTAATTTGTTCACCTGTGATTGTGACGAGCCCAATGGCTTATATCACTGCCATGTGCCCTTGATGCCAATAAAATGTACAGGGGTTTACAAAGCAATTTGTTTGGATTGCCAAGAAAGGCAACTCTCCCATAATTGGGACTCGTAACAGTTGTATCTTATAGCCATAAGTGTTTATATGTTGTAAATCCAGATCAAACTTTTTTCTCCTATGTCATTCCCGGTTAATCCTTTCCATGCCAAAGGAAGCTCCAAGTCAAACATGATTCCATTGTTTAGCACAGAACACTCAATTGCCACTGCTTTCTTTGGGAGAGACAATAAGGGGTTTCGCTCTGAATATTGAGAAAGTCGGTTGGAACTCGTTTTTTTCATCGTTCGGACCTCAGCAGGAGAAGAAATTGTTAAAAGTATCTTCCCATTGCCTCCATTAACATCAAATAACAAGATGTTTGGGCTTTCAGTGGCTTCAATAATTTGGAGATTTACATCATAGCCGCAAGCTCTGGTTGCAATTTTGTTGAACCAACCCAAAGGATCAGCAACCTGCGCAGTCCGCGCTAGGTGTTCGCGCTTAATCTTCAGATCCTGCACTGCCCAAAAGACAACCTGCTCGCGCAGATCATCAATCGCTTTCCTTTGTCTTTCATTCCCAATACTGATCAACGCCCCAAACAAGATCACTGCAGATGCCACCACAATGGCAAGAATTATTTCCATTTTTCATATATCCTTTTCTATTTCCTAATTTTGTTTGTTATCGAACGAATCATCTTTTGCCTGAGCAGACATTACCCTGAACGTCTCACCGAAACGGTCCAATGCTTTGGGACGGGGATCCACTACACTGGCGGATGCAATTACCATGAACAAGCCCAGCAATCCAATGACCTGCCAGAGTGGAAAAGAGGCACGAGAAGGTTCTGGAGTTTTTTCCGGAACGGATGTCACTAAAACTGGTGTTGCTGATGGCAGTATTTGAGTTGGGATCGGTGTTGCTGAAGGTGTCAAGGTGCTAGTTACCGTTGGGGATGGAGTCAGGGTGGCGGTCGAGATCGCCATCACTGGGATCACAATCCTGCCAGTGTCCCGACCGCACAATCCATTCACATCACAAGCTACAGCCAGAACAGGATATTCTCCAGAAGGAGCTAGAGTTCCATCTGCAAAGCGCCGATCCCAGGAAATGGGAAATGACACCTTGTTAGGCTTCAAGTTTATAACGACTTCCTGCCAGCGGTTCTGCGGATCACGGATCGTCACCTGTATATTGGCAATTGGGAAATGATTGGGAGACACCTTCAACTGACCGGACTCCCAGATCCACCACCGTTCGGTAATTGATACAGCCGGTGGTCCGTTATCCACAGTCAATGTGGCGGAAACCACATCACCCACATTGCCAGCGTGGTCTATTCCACGCATTTGCAGGATGTATTCTCCGTTCGGCACTTCATTGGATTGCCATATATAAGACCAGGCGCTCCCCGTTCCCATAGACACGGCCTGCCAGGTCGCTCCGTCATCGATGGAAATTTCACCACTGGCAGGACCTGACATTTGATCTGCTAACGATCCTGCCACGTGCACATCTCCCCGCACCACTTCACCATTTGAATGCGAGGTAATTTGCGCAATGGGAGGAATGGTGTCCACATGGATAACCCTCGATACTACCACTTCATTTCCAGCCACATCTCTGGCGTGGATCAATACCCGATGAATTCCATCTATGAACTGGATAGGAAATGAAATCCAAGTCGTCCCTTCATCTGTGCTGCCATTCAGGTAAGAAAGCCCGGAGATGGCATCCGTGGCGGTTGCCGACAGAGTCACCGGTGACACATACCAGCCATTCCTCCCATCCAGCGGAGGCAGGATTACATTGAGATTGGGAGGTGTGGCATCGCGCTGCCATGTGGATGAACCACTGGCTGTGCGTCCGCTGGTCGAAGTTACCTGGTAATTGGCAATCCCAATTCCTTCCGGCAAGAGGAGACTGCAAACACTTCCACAGGTGAAAGGAACACCATTCAAGTCCCCAGTGATCGTCACATCCAACCCTTGCGGATCACTCGCAATCAATTTGAGAGTCTCATCGCCTCTACACCAACCTACATCGCCCCAAAGATCGCAGACCACTTGTCCAGTAATCACAGGTGGCAAGGAGGTCGGGGTTGATGATGGGGTATTTGTGGGTGTGTAGGTAGGCGTAAAGGTTGGAGTTGGTGTAAAAGTGGATGTTGCGGTTGCCGAATTGGTCGGCGTGAAAGTAGGTGTAAAGGTCACAGTCGGCGTATTCGTGATAGTCGGAGTGAAGGTTAATGTGAAAGTCGCCGTAGGGGTGCGTGTCACGGATGGGGTATATGTTGGCGTTCGCGAGGGTGTGGGCGTGGCTGTGGAAGGCGGTCCACTATAGTTCACATCAACAGAACGAAAATCCACGTAGCCACCTGAAGCAGTCAACGACCAGGAGCGGCAACCGGCTGGCACGGTCAAAACCATGCTGACAAAACCTGGCAATCCAGATCCCGATTGCAAGGTCCACGTGTCACTAGCAGAACAAGCTCGCAAGATAGCATTCCCCACATTTGAGTCTGGGGTGAATTCCACCATCACTTCAAAGTAGGAAACATCTCGATCAAACGTGCCACTGGCTACACCTCCGCTACCAAGCCGTGTAACCCATTCCGAGCAACCTGAACTACAACTGGCGCCGCCTTCTGTGGGCGGCAGGGAAGATCCATCGCGGTGCGTAACATATACATACTGTGCCGGACCGCTCCAATCGATATACCCAGTATCATGTGCCTGGTCATAGGTGCGACCCTCCTGCAAAGCAAAGGCAGACAGCGGAGCTGCATTTGTTGAAGCTGTCGTCCATAACAGAAGGATAGGAAGAATTAACGAAATCAAACCAATTCGTAATCGTTGCATACCAAACTCCGGCATGATTAATATTCCTGAAAATCACGCAATCCAAGATGAAACAAATAGAAAAACAAAACGGCCAGCGCCAAGAACACCAGACAGGCGATAAAGAAGAACTCAACTGGGACCACAAGTCCCAGTACATAGCCTGCAAACACACCCACCAAAAAACCTATAAAAAGTTTGAGCATCTCACGTCCCTGCTTCAGATCTCGGAATCATGATCAGCTGATGAGGATGGAGATCGTGCCACCCGGCAAGTTCATCCAGGATGAGGTGGTTACTCAGAAATTGAATAGCTCTCATCGATCCCATCCGTTGTCCCTTCGTGACATCCTCCAGGCTGAATAAAGGATGCCCACGCCCACAACCACACAGGCCAGCAGGCCACCACAACAC
>WBZO01003350.1_pt1 | contig 18881 bp, 10 predicted proteins | sample 5204261 | NCBI WGS metagenome assembly WBZO01 (sample SAMN12412400, study PRJNA552823) | activated sludge metagenome | isolation source: activated sludge from anammox sidestream of wastewater treatment plant... | place: USA: North Carolina | collected 2017-09
AACCTATATGTAGCTGATAGCCTCAACCACCGTGTGCAGAAGCTCTCGCCGGACGGGCAGCACCTGGCGACCACACCGCGTGAGGCGCGGCTGCGCGAGCCGTGGGGCGTAGCGGTCAACGCGCGGATGAACGTAGAGATGTTCGGTGTACGCGCTGACCTTCCACAGTCCGTCGTATTGGCCGGGCTTGCCCAAACCTCGAAACGGCATTTCGTAAGGCCACGAATGTTCGGTGTGAAAGATCGTGTTGCGATCCCACTTCGGACCGATTTCGAGCAGCAGGACGTTCAAGCCTCGATTGACCAGCACGTGCGCGGCGATGCCGCCAGCCGCGCCGGAACCGACAATAATTGCGTCGTAGACGATCTTTTTCTGCGCCATTGCTCTTGGTTGAAATTTGGAAGCCGAACTGCGGGAAGTTGATTTTGCCGCGTCAATAACCGCAGGCCAGCGGATTATCTGAATGGTCTGACCAGAAGTCAACTTGAGGCAGAAGGCCCCAGGTACAACTGAAAAACGCCTCTGATTGAGTAAATCATCAACCCTGCGCCGATTTTCTTTTTTGAGATGAACTTTCCTTTTTCATCTTCAACGCCTGCCGCTGCAATTCGTAAAGTTTTGTCAGAGCTTCAACCGGACTCATCTCATTGATCTCCAGATTGACCAGCGCATCCAGTATCTCAGCGGGCAAAGGAGCGCCTCCGGCGGCGAGCGGTCTTGGTTGGGTGTTTCCGCCGTTGTGACTGTCGAGTAGTTCTTTCGCGCGATGGATCACGGGTTTGGGCAATCCGGCCAACTGCGCGACGTAAATGCCAAAACTTTTTTCGGCGCGCCCCGGCTCGACTTTGTGCAGGTAGCGCACCTCGGAGCCTTTCTCTTCAACCGCCAGATGGAAATTGCGCGCGCGCGGCAGGTAATCGGGCGCGTCAGTCAGCTCGTGGTAGTGAGTCGCAAACAACGTCTTCGCCGCCACGCGCGGATTGTTGTGCAGGAATTCGATCACTGAGCGCGCGATTGACAACCCGTCGGCGGTCGAAGTCCCCCGCCCGACTTCATCAAGCAAGATCAAACTCCGCGCGGTCGCGCTATTCAGGATGGTGGCGGTTTCGATCATCTCGACCATGAAGCTGGAATGGCCGCGCAGCGTGTAATCATGCAGACCGACGCGAGTGAAAATGCGATCAACGATGCTGAGTTTCGCCGACGCAGCGGGAACGAAACCGCCGATCTGCGCCAGCAGGCAGATCAACGCGACCTGACGCAGGTAAACCGACTTCCCAGCCATGTTCGGCGCAGTCAGCAGCATGATCTGCGGCGCGTCATTCGACTTTCCATTCGCCGCATCGCCGCTCGAAAGCCACGTGTCATTCGGCGCGAAGTGGCGCTCGGCTTCATTGCCCGATTCCGGCAGCCGCTGTTCGATCATCGGATGGCGGCCTTTCGTAATCACAATCTCGCCGCCTTCGTTGAGTTCGGGTCTGACGTAATTGAACCGCGCCGCCGCTTCGGCCAGCGCGGAGCAAACATCAATGTGCGCAATGCCGGCGGCGACCTGCGCGATACGGTCGGCATGACGGCTGATTTCGGAGCAGACCTGGCGGTATAGATTTGTTTCGAGTTCGATGATGCGCTCGCGTGCGTTGGCGATCAGCGATTCGTGTTCCTTCAGTTCCAGAGTGAAGAAGCGTTCGGCGTTTGTCAGCGTCTGTTTGCGAATGTAATCGCCGGGCGCGAGTTTCAGATTTGGCTTCGTGATGCCGGTGCGTTCGCGTTCGCGCGTTTCAAATTTCGACAAAAAATCTTTCCCGCCCGCGAGCACGCCACGCAATTCATCAAGCTCAGCCGAAAAACCTGCGCGGATGATGTTCCCTCTTTCAAAATCAGAAGACGGTCGGTCGGTGACCGCGCGCAAAACATAATCAACGACGTCTTCGCAATCTTTCAGTGGCTTGATGAAACCGGACGGGGCCTTATGTTTTTCGAGCGCGGAGCGAATCGCGGGCGCGGCGCGCAAGCTTCGCGCCAGCATCACGACTTCCATCGGCACAGCGATCTTCCGCCGAATGCGCCCCAGCAATCGTTCGATGTCCAGGATTTCATTCAGCCCTGCGCGAATCTTTTCCCGCACGGCTTCGCGCTTGAAAAACCATTCGACTGCGTCCTGCCGCGCGCGCAATTCAACAACGTCCAGCAGCGGATGGCGCAGCCACCGTCGCAATCGCCGTCCGCCCATCGGTGTCGCAGTTAGGTCAATCGTCGAGACAAGCGAACCGGTAGGCTGGCCGCCGGTGAAATCCCAGCCTTGAAAAATCTCAAGGTTGCGCATGGTCTGCGGATCGAGCCGCATGAATCTGTCAGTCGTGTAGCTTTGAAGCCGGTCTAGATTGGCCAAAGCGTCGGGCTGAGTGTCACGCAGATAAACAATGATGGCGCCCGCAGCCCGCGCCGCCAGCGGGCGATCTTCGCACCCGTAAGCCGCCAGCGTTCTGACGCCGAAATGTTCGAGCAACGCCCGCCGCGCCGTCTTCAATTCGACCTGCGAGTCGTCGAGCTTCGTCATCGCGCGGATTTCAATATCGGGCGCTTGCTGGCTGCGCGGCGTCAGCAATTCGGACGGCCCCAAACGTTCAAGCTCGGCGATTGCCTGCTCGACTTCAAGCTCAGTCGCTGCGAACTCACCCGTAGTCACATCGGCGAACGCCAGCCCCGCCGAACCATCGCCGACGAAAAGGCTCGCCAGATAATTGTTCGCCTTGCCTTCCAGCAAGCCCGGTTCAACCACAGTGCCCGGCGTGACGATGCGCGTGACTTCACGTTCGACCAGTCCCTTGCCCGGCGGAGTTATCTGATCGCAAATGGCGACCTTATAACCACGATTGATCAGCTTGGCCAGATGGCCTTCGATTGAACGCACCGGCACGCCAGCGAGCGGATGCATCTGCCCCTTGCCGAAATATTTTCGCGTCAGAGCCAGACCAAGCTCGCGCGCCACAACGTGCGCGTCTTCATCAAAAGTTTCGTAAAAATCGCCGATCTGGAAGAACAGGATCATTCCAGGGTAGCGGTGTTTGATTTCGAGGTATTGGCGGCGAAGTGGGGTCGTCATAAAACTCAGACAGGATTAACAAGATGATCGGGACTCAAAACTCCCGAACTCAATCCTGTTAATCCTGCCGGTTTTTGTCAATTCCTGGTAGTAAGTTTTTCAAGTAATGAAGCGTTAGCGCGCAACGCCTCGTAGAGCCGCTGTAATTCGCCTACTCCAATCACAGTGATGGTCTCCCAGATTTCGTGGAACGAGCCGGTCAGCCGCTTTCCCGCGAACCGCTTGTCGCGTTCATCAGCGATGACCAGGAAAGGACGCGAACGTTGCGCGTCGTAGGCGTGCTTCAACCGCGTGAGCGCGCTGTCTACGCTGCCCGAAATCTGAACTTCAAAGACGTGACTCAATCGCGGCGATGAGGCGCTATCGCGCCAGACGACATCGTAATGTTCAAACTCCGCCTCGGCGTGTTTTCCCAGCATCAACCCGATCTCAACCAGCATCGCCTGCGCCTCTTTGTGCGTCAGCGTTTTGCTTTTGCCTTGAGACGGGGCAGGCTGCGCGTCAAACTGCATCGCTTCGGCTTCAACACGGCGCGCGCCTTTGGCTGTCAGCTTCCATTCGGATTTTTCGCGCCGCAGTTCGCCATTGGTTTCCAATTCCCGTCCCGCGCGCTGAACAATCCCACGCCAACGACTCCGCCCGCTCTCGCTCCGTTCGTTCAAATCCGCTTCGGTCAATTGTGGAAAGTATCGCGCCAGCCGGTCGTAAAGATAGCGCAATTGATCGGCGCCGCCAGTGGCTTTGAGTTCCTGGAGGATTGGGAGTTCGAGTCGTGACGTTTCAGGGAAAGGCATTTTCAATCGGACAGCAAAATAGGGGTGGTTTCCCACCCCTACTCTAAATGACTCGACAATCAATGTTGTGCCTGATTCAAGCACAGAGTCGTTATTTCTTCTTCGCGGCCTTCTTAGCTGGAGCCTTCTTCGCGGCCTTCTTAGCCGGCGCCTTCTTAGCAGCTTTTTTGGCTGGCATAGTGTCTCTCCTTTCTCTCGTTGATAGCCTGACCACAAGATGAAGTGTTGATTTATCCCTTGTGGTCTAGAGCAATTAACATACTAGATGTAGCTTATAAACTCCTTCGTGACATGTGTCAAGAATTTTTTCTTCATGATCATTCACTCTTCGTTCATCACTCACTCGATTGATGAAGATGGCCATGTTGTGTTCGTCAACGGCGACTGTTCATTGCCATCGCCAGCCGCTCGTAAGATAATCGCACGTCGCGCGAAGCCGCATGTTTATTGGCCTCGCGCGTTCGACCACACATCATCACTCAATGACATCTTCAAACGAATCACAGAGGAGAACGTATGCGATCCCGATCTCTCTATCGTGGCCTGGCTGCGACAATCGTGTTGGCGCTCGCGGCCAACACAACATTTATTTCGGTCAATGCGACTGAATTCACCGCCACTGCGGCGCAAAACAGAAACGAATCAAACTGGGAAGAGAAATTTCGCGCCATCCCCCAGGCAGAAAGGATCAAAGAATACGTGCGGTTGCTTTCAGCGGAGCCGCATCACATCGGCTCCGCCGCCGGCAAGCGCAACGCCGAATGGATGCGCGATCAAATGAAATCGTGGGGACTCGACGCCACGATTGAAGAATTCGATGTCCTGTTTCCGACGCCGAAGGAGCGCATTCTCGAATTGATTTCGCCGGAAAAATATCAGGCGAAGTTGAAAGAGCCTGCCATCGCCGAAGACCCGGACTCAGGCGACCAGAATCAACTGCCGACGTATAACGCTTATTCCGGCGACGGCGATGTGACTGCTCAACTCGTTTACGTCAATTACGGCGTGCCCGCCGATTACGAGCAGTTGGCGAAGATGAATGTTGACGTGAAGGGCAAGATCGTCATCGCGCGCTACGGCGCAAGCTGGCGCGGCATCAAACCCAAAGTGGCTTACGAGCACGGCGCGGTCGGCTGCATCATCTATTCAGATCCGAAAGAGGATGGCTATTATCAAGGTGATGTCTACCCGAAAGGCCCGTACCGCAACGAAAATGGCGTGCAGCGGGGCAGCGTTATGGATATGCCGATTCATCCTGGCGACCCGCTGACTCCGGGTTGGGGCGCGACGAAAAATACGCGTCGCCTGTCGCGCGATGAAGCGAAGACTCTGATGAAAATTCCAGTGCTGCCGATTTCGTATGGCGACGCGCTGCCGCTGCTCAAATCGCTTAGCGGACAGGTTGTGCCGGAAAGCTGGCGCGGCGCGCTGCCGATCACTTACCACGTCGGCCCTGGCCCGGCGACTGTTCGATTGAAAGTCGTCTCCGACTGGAGCATCCACACGCTTTACAACGTGGTCGCCCGCATTCCCGGCAGCGTTTATCCGGACGAATGGATCATACGCGGCAATCATCACGACGCCTGGGTCAACGGCGCCGACGATCCCGTCAGCGGAATGGCCGTCGTGTTGGAAGAAGCGCGCGCATTCGGCGAATTGCTCAAGCAGGGTTGGCGTCCGAAGCGCACGATTGTCTTCTGCGCCTGGGATGGCGAAGAACCTGGATTGTTAGGCTCGACCGAATGGGCCGAACAACACGCTGAGGAGTTGAAGCAGAAGGCGGTCGTTTACATCAACTCCGACAGCACAGGCAAAGGGTTTTTCAATGCGAGCGGTTCGCACACGCTTGAAAGGTTCATCAACGATGTGGCGCGCGCGGTCAACGATCCGAAAGGCAGAGGCTCGATCCTCGAAGCGGCGCGATCACGCAGGAGCCGGCAAGGTCGAGACGATGGCGAGAGGCGCGACATGCGCATCGGCGCGCTCGGTTCGGGATCGGATTACACGGCGTTCCTGGATCACCTCGGCGTCGCTTCGCTCAATCTCGGATTCGGCGGCGAAGGCGGCGGAGGCATTTATCATTCCGTCTATGATTCCTTCGCCTGGTATACGCGATTTTCAGACACGACGTTTGAATGCAGCCGCACGCTGGCGCAAGCGGCGGGCACGGCGATAATGCGCCTGGCTGACGCTCGGATTCTGCCGTTCGAGTTCACGAACTTCGCTGAAACGGTCAGTGGCTACGTTGATGAAATTGCGAAGATGTCCACACAGTCCATGAAGGAAGCTGATATCTCGCCGCTGCGCAAATCAGCCGCGCGGCTCAGGCAGGCTGCCGACGATTACGACCGCGCGCTTCGCTCGATCGCAAACATCGGCGATCTTCCGGCGGACGCGAAGGCGTTGAACACGCTGCTCTATCAATCCGAACGGAAGCTTTTGTCGGATGCCGGATTGCCCCGGCGCGAATGGTTCAAGCATCAAATTTACGCGCCCGGCTTTTATACCGGCTACGGCGTGAAGACGCTGCCCGGCGCGCGCGAGGCGATTGAGCAGAAGAACTGGGCTGAGGCTGCGGAACAAATCAAAGTCATCAGCCGGACTCTCGACGCGATGTCTTCGCAGATCGAAGCCGCAGCGCGCAAGCTGCAAGGACAGTAGGCCGATCGTTTGACGATAAAAAAAGCCGCGGATGAGCGTGAACCGAAAAGTTCATACTCGTCCGCGGCTTTTTCATTTCAGTCCGACTTTGCCCGCTAGTCGCAGCGGTTCGTAGGATCGTTGCCGTTGAGCAGAGCCAGAACCATCGCCAGTGTGGTCATGTCAGCGGTTCTGTTTTCGGAGATTGCGGAACGGCACTGGGTCAGCAATTCGCCCAGCGTCGTGCTCCTCGAAAGCGTGAACCCGTTGCCGAGTTGCGTCGGCGCGAAATTCAGGCCGTAGCAGCGCAACGCCGAGTTCTGAATGGCGTTCGAGACCGATCCGTTTACCGCAAGCACGCTCAACTGAGTGGCGACGTATTGCTGGTTGAGCATCTGCAACGGAGATGTTCCGCCCTGCAACGCGCGCCGGATGTCCTGAACGTTGGTTGTCTGAACCGGGTTATTGAAATTCACGCCGCCGATGAATACGTATCCACGCGGCAGCCGCGAGAGGTTGAGCAGATAATACTGCGCCGATTGCATGCAGACGACCTGACACTGCAATTGATTGACCGTGAACGTCAGCGCGTTCGACGCGCCGCCTCCTGGCGCGGGATTGAAGACAGTGATTATCAGATCGCCCGCGTTCGCCACGTCCGCCGTCGAAATCTGGGCCTGCAACTCAGTCGCGCTCACGACCACAGTCGGGCGCGCGACGCCGTTCAATTGCACGACGGAACCCGCGACGAAATTGGTTCCTGTGACGGTCAACGTGAAAGGATCGTCTCCGGCTATCGCCGAAGACGGGCTTAGCGCGGTAATCGCCGGAACCGGATTCGGCTGCGCGCTGATCGTGAAGGTCAGAGCGTTCGACAATCCGCCGCCCGGCGCCGGACTGACAACCGTGACGCTGGCCGCGCCGACGTTTGCGATGTCGCTGGCCGGAATCTGGGCGATCAATTGCGTCGAGCTTGAGAAAGTCGTCGGACGCGCACTGCCATTCCAATTCACGACCGAACCCGAAACAAATCCGCTGCCGTTCACCGTCAGATTGAACCCTGGGCCGCCGACTCCGGCGCTGTTCGGGGTCAAGCTCGACAGAACCGGCACGGGGTTCGGCGGAGTGATGTTGAACGTCAGCGAGTTCGACGCGCCGCCGCCCGGCGCTGGATTGACCGCTGTGACGCTCGCCGCGCCCTGAATAGCGACGTCAGCGGCGGAAATCTGCGCAGTCAACTGCGTGTCGTTGACGAACGTGGTCGCTCGCGCGCCGCCGTTCCAGTTCACAACCGCGCCCGGCACGAAGTTCGTTCCATTCACGGTCAAGATGAAAGCTGCGCTGCCCGCCGCAATCGAGCCTGGACTCAAACTCGATAAAGTCGGCGTGGGATTGGGCTGCGAGCTGATTGTGAAGCTCAGCGTGTTGGACGTTCCGCCGCCCGGCGCGGGATTGACGACGGTGATCTGCGCGCTGCCGACGTTGGCCACGTCGGCGGCTGTAATCTGCGCGGTCAGTTGACCGCTGTTCACAAACGCCGTCGTCCGCGCGGAGCCGTTCCAATTCACAACCGCGCCCGGCACGAACCCGTTGCCGTTGACGGTCAGCGTGAACGCCGCGCTGCCAGCCGCGACCGCGCCCGGACTCAACCCGCTGATCGTCGGCGTTGGCGCGATGACCGCCAGCGCGACGCCGTTCGACACGCCCCCGCCCGGCGCAGGATTGATCACCGTGATGTTCAACGATCCGCTCGCCGTGATGTCCGAAGCGAGCACGGTCGCGGTCAATTGCGTCGCGCTGACGAACACCGTCTGCCGATCCTGTCCGCCTACGCGAACAATTGAACCGTTCACGAAGCCTGAGCCGTTGACCGTCAACGTGAATTGCGCCCCTGCGGCCAGAACCTGATTCGGATTCAAGCCAGTGATGACGGGCGCGGGATTGGTGATCGAGAAGGTCGCGGCGTTCGACGTTCCGCCGCCCGGCGACGGATTGGCGACGGTGATCGAAACCGCCGCGCCCGAAGCCAGAAGCGAAGGAGGAATCAGCGCGGTCAACTGCGAACCTGTGACGAACGTCGTCGCAAGATCGAGTCCCGCGAAGCGCACAACCGAAGCCGAAACGAAGCCGGAGCCGTTGACCACAAGCGTGATTTCAGGACTGCCCGCAGCAGCCGTGTTGGGGCTAATGCTGGTGATGCTCGGCGCGGGGTTGGTGACGACCAGCGTCGCAACGTTCGACATACCGCCGCCCGGCGCGGGATTGAAGACGGTGATAGTCAGGTTTCCGCCTACCGCGATGTCGGACGCGGGAATCTGCGCGGCCAGCGACATGTCAGATACCAGATCGGTCTGACGATCCTGGCCGTTGACCCTCACCACCGAACCTTGCGCGAAGTTCGCTCCGTTCACAACGAGTACGAAACCGGGGCCGCCCGCGAGCACGGTTGCAGGATTAAGCGTCGTGACGCGCGGCACCGGATTGCGGCGTTTGGCTTCCAGCGCGACTGTGTTCGACGCGCCTCCGCCCGGCGCGGGGTTGACCACCTGCACGTTCAACGTCGCAGGCGCGGCCACTTCCGACGCCGCAATGTTCGTCGTCAACTGCGTCGAGTTGACGAAGGTCGTTATGCGCGGAGCGCCGTTGATCAGAATCTGCGCGCCGGGCACGAAATTCGTCCCGGTCACTATCAACGTGAATCCGCCGCTGCCTTCAGCGACTACGCTCGGGTTAAGCGAAGTGATCGTCGGAACGGGATTGATGATCGTCAGCGTGACTTCGTTTGAAGTTCCGCCGCCGGGCGCTGGCGACACGACGCGGATCGCCGCCGTGCCGGACAACTCGATGTCCGTCGCCGGAATCTGCGCGGTCAGTTGACCAGAGTTGACGAATGTTGTCGGACGCGCCGCGCCGTTCAATTGCACGACGGACGCCGGGACGAAGTTCGATCCGTTGACCGTCAGGACGAACGCCGCGCCACCCGCATTGACCGTGCTCGGATTGATCGTGGTCACGGCGGGAACGGGATTCGGCGGAGCGTTGATCGCAAACGTCAGCGGGTTCGATTCACCGCCGCCCGCTGGCGGAGTGAAGACCGTGACAACCGCATTGCCCACGTTGGCGATGTCCGTGTCGGGGATCGCCGCCGTCACTTGCGTGCTGTTGATGAAAGTCGTCGGACGCGCCGCGCCGTTCCATCGCACAACCGAATCGGAGACGAAGTTCTGCCCCGTCACCGTCAGCGTGAACGCCGCGCCGCCGGCCTGCGCGTTGTTCGGAGCAATCGTCGTGATGCGCGGGACTGGACGAGCGGCTTGATTGATGTTGAACGTGACCGCGTTCGAGAGTCCTCCGCCCGGCGACGGACTGAAGACCGTGACCTGCGCCGAACCCACATTGGCGATGTCCGCCGCCGTGATTTGCGCGGCCAGTTCGGTCACGCTGACGAAGTTGGTGGTTCTGTCCCCGCCGTTCCAACGCACAACGGAGCCGGGCGCGAAGTTCGTGCCGACGACCGTAAGCTGGAACGCCGGGTCGCCTGCGACAGCCGAAGTGGGACTGAGCAGCGTGATCGCGGGCGGAGCGAAATTGATCGTCAACGTCAGCGCGTTCGACAAGCCTCCCGCTGGTGACGGATTGAAGACGGTGATCGTCGCCGAGCCGCCGTTCAAAATGTCGCCCGCTGTGATCGTCGCGCGAACCTCGGTTGGCGAGACGAAGAGAGTCTGCCGATCCTGACCGTTGAATTTCACAACTGAATTTTGCACGAAGTTCGATCCAGTGACCGTCAGCGTGAACTGCCCTGTTCCGGCGGTTACCGTGTTCGGACTGAGCGCAGTGATCGCTGGCACTGGATTCGGCGGAGCGCTGATTTGCAAGATCGCCGCGTTCGACGTTCCGCCGCCCGGCGGTGGAGTGAAGACCGTGATGCTGGCGTTGCCCGGATTGGCGATGTCCGCCGACGTGACCTGCGCGGTCAATTGCGTCGCGTCAACGAAGGTCGTCGGCAGGTTGTTACCGTTGATCCGCACGACCGACGAATTGACGAAGCCGCTGCCGTTGACCGTCAACTTGAAGTCCGGGCTGTTGGCTTGAATCGTCGTCGGGCTGATCGTCGTGACGCGCGGAATCGGACTCGGCGAAGCGACGGTGAAATTGACCGTGTTCGATTGCCCGCCTCCCGGCGCCGGGTTGACTACGCCAACCGTGGCCGCGCCCGCCGTTTGCAGATCGGTATTCGGAATCTGCGCGGTCAATTGCGTGCTTGTGACAAAAGTCGTCACGCGATTGGCGCCGTTCCATTGCACAACCGCTCCGGGCACGAAGTTCGCCCCCGTCAGTTGCAGCGTGAATGCGCCGCTGTTGACCGCCGCCGAATTCGGACTGATGCTGGTGAGCGCCGGAACCGGATTGGCGATGGCCAAATTCAAGGCGTTTGAAACTCCCGTGTTCGGATCGGGGTTGCGCACGGTGATGCTGATCGTTCCGGTCTCGGTGATGTCCTGCGCCAGAATCGAGGCGCGCAATTCGGTCGGGCTGACAAATTGCGTCACGCGATCAACTCCATTCACGCGCGCCACCGCGCCGCTGACGAAATCGGTTCCGATGATGGTCAGCGTGAACGACGGGCCGCCGACAATCACCGTGCCCGGATTGAGGCTGGTCAGGGTCGGCGTAACAGAACTGATCTGAGGATTGAGCGTGATCACGCCGGGCGTGAAAGTCGCCGTCAAAGTGTTGGCGGAAACATCCACGATTTCACGCGGCTTGGGTTGATCGCCGAAACTCACAGTAGTCGAGTTGAGCGAGCTTGCCTGCGGAACATTGAACGTGACTGTGGCGATCTGCCGCGCTCCTACCTGAAAAGTCTGTCCGCTCGACAAAACAAGTCCGATGAAGACTCGCCCCTGCGCGGCTTCCGTCGAATTGACGTTGAAGGCTGCGCCTGCGGCGTCCGAACCGAGCGCCGCGCTCACAAAACTCATCTGCGTCGTGTCGAAATTAAGGCTGTAGCCGACGCCGGCTTCGTTGCCCAGCGAATTGAGTTCGATGGCGAGAGTGTTCGCCTGCCCACGATTGAACGTCGCCGGAACCACACGAACTGCGCGTGTTTGCTGCTGTTCGCTTTCGGCCACGCGCTGCGCGTAAGATTCGTCAACTTCTTTTTCAACGGCGGCGAGCGAAGAGACGACCGCAGCGGGGCCGCCCGCCGCAATCGGCGCATCCAACCCGACGGCGTAACGCCCGGCCATCACCCAATCGGCGATGCTCAAACGTCCGTCGCCCTGCGTGTTTTTCGGCGCGCAATCGGCGCGCTGGAATTCGCTGCCGTCGGCTGGCGCGTCAACTCCCGCGACGAAATTTCCGATCTGCGCCCAATCGGCGATTGTGATCGCTCCATTGCCCAGCGGACGCGGATTCACGTCGGCCTCGAATCCGGGAACGATAATCACCGAGCCGTTGGCGTAAGTTCCGAACACCGCGACGCCGTTCGGATCAACCAGTCCGCGAACGACGGGATCGTCGCCAAATTGAATTGTGGTCGCGCCCGCAATCGAATTCGGGGTGACGTTGAACGTAACCCTGGCGATCTCGCGCCCGCCGACGTTGAGCTTTTGCCCCTGCGGCAGATTTATCTGAACGCCGATGCGTCCCTGGGCGAGTTGCGACGTGTTGACGTTGAGCGTGGCGTTCGCCGTGTCAGCGCCGAGCGAGACCTGCGGATTGCCGAGCAATCCGTTTTTATAACTCAGGCTGAAGCTGAATGAATTTTCGTCGCCTTCGGCAAAGAACGTGATTGGAACGGTGACTGCGCTGTTCGGCGAGACACTGCTCGTGTTCACCTGCATCAGCCGATTGCCCGGAATGCCCGCTTCGATGGTGTAAGCCGACGAGCCGGTGACCGCCGAAACGCCTACCAGATAACGCCCCGGCGAAAGCATGGTCGGAGTCGTGACGCGTTGCACGGCGCCGCCGAATCGCGCGTTGCCGACGACGGTGAAATTGCCCGCGCTGTCGGTCTCCCGCAACAGGTAAAGCGCAAGGTCGGCGCCCGCGTTCGCGCCTGTCAGCAACAGGTCGAGCCGCGAACGTTGCGCCAGCGTCACAGCAAACACATCTTCGATTGGATCGCTCGCGCCGCCCGCGTTGATGGTCAACGCCGCCGCGTCACTGACGGCCACATTCCCGTTGCGTTTGCCCGGAGCCTGCAAAAAAGTAGCCTGCTGCGAAGTTTCGTTCGGCTCGACTTCGGGAGCGGGCACGCCGGCGGGAACCACAACGAACGGAACCGCCGCCGATGGCCCTCCGAGCGATGGCGGATTGAAGACCGTGACGAACTGTGTGCCCGGCGACGCGACATCCGCAGCCGACAGGAACGCGACCAACTGGCTCTCACTGATAAAAGTGGTCGTTCTGTTCTGGCCGTTCCAGCGAACCACTGATTCGCCGGGGATGAAATTCGCTCCGTTGACGGTGATCGAAAAAGGCCCGCTGCCCGCGTTCACTGATTGAGGCACGATGCTGGAAATTACCGGCGGAGGCGGCAGCGTGCTGGGAGAAACGGTCAACGTGTAATTCGCCAAAGCGCTGTTGGCCGGATCGTCGAAGGCCGATACGCCGATGAAATAAGTTCCGGCGTCGAGCGTCCGGATCGGCGTAATGCGCTCAATCGTCTTTGAGCCGTTTGAAACCGCAATCGCCGACAGGTTGTTGTTGACCTGTTTGAACAAAATCAGGTCGAGGTCGGCTGCGGCGTTGTCGAACGTGAGCGTGACGTCCAGCGTCCGCGTCTGATTGGTTGGAATGTTGAAGACGAAAAAATCTTCGATCTTATCCTTCGGCCCGTTGTTGTAAATAAACTCGAACTGGGCCGCATCGCCGGATTTCGCGGAGCCTGTCTTCTGACCCGGAATCGCAATCGGATTGGCCTGGGCGATGGCCTCGTTCGGCTCCTGCTCAGGCTCGGCGCTCTGAAATGCGCCGGGGGACAGCGATGAAAAAACATCCCGCAACAGATGCGTTTTAGCCGCCGAAGACGAGACAAAAATGGAGACTGAAGCGATCAGAGCGAAAGCCAGCAGACACCATCCGGACATCTTTAACATCGAGGAAAACCTGGGTGACTTTTTTATATTTTTCGACACGTCGCGCATAAAGGCGTACTCCTCCTTACGCTTGGACAGTTTTTTTAATTCAAATTGGCAAGTAACAGATTGTGAGAATCGGGGGCAGTCCGCGCTGCGCCGGGCGTCGCTCGCCACACAGCGAGACTTGAGTATTCAGTTTGGGCTTTCAGAATTTATTGGGCAATCTGTTCGCACGAACATTAGGTGGGCGAATAATACTCCGAAACAAAATTAGATGCTATGCAATTCTCATCTGGCCGGCGAGAGCAAAGATTAAAAAGCAGGCAGATGAGACAATTTGCCAAACTGTCCCACCTGCGCAATCGCAACCGTCTTTACTCTTTGACCGCCAATCGGCTGTGGCGATAGCTATAAAGGAAATAGAGGATCAATCCCGCCACGAGCCAATACAGAAAGCGTCGCCAGTTAGTCCAGCCAAGCTCCGACATCAAATAACCGCAGGTCAGAACGCCGAGCACGGGAATCAGCGAGAGACTTTTCCGGAAACATTGGATCAGCAACCCGACCGCGCCAACCAGATAGATGTAAAGCGGGATGTTGTGTTTGATCACATCCCAGCCTTGCACCGTCGGGTCATTCGGATCGGTGGCGCTGAACCGGTTTCTGACTGCGTCAGGATATTTGTAATAGAGCGCGACCCAGATCAACACAAACAGCGCAGGCGCGATGTATTTCGAGTTGATGTAAGGCGTCTTGAACCCGCGCTCGATCCGCTGATTCGAATTTTGGAGAACCAGCACGCCGCCGCTCACCAGCACGAACGCGAACAAAGTCCCGATGCTGGTCAGGTCGGTCACTTCCGTCAGGTTCATGAATAACGACGGGATCGCCACGACCAGGCCGGTGACGATGGTCGAAAACCAGGGCGTTTTGAACCGGGGATGAATGGCGGAAAAGATCGGCGGCAACAGCCCGTCGCGGCTCATTGACATCCAGATGCGCGGCTGGCCCAACTGGAAAACCAGCAGCACCGTCGCCATCGCAATCACTGCGCTGATTGCCACGATGCCCGCGACCCAGGGAATGTTCACGCCTTCAGGCCCGAAGACGTAAGCCAGCGGATCGCCGACCGCCAGGCTCTTGTAACTGACCATTCCGGTCAGCGCCAGCGAGATCAGCACGTAAAGCACTGTGCAGATGATCAACGAATAAATCATCCCGCGCGGCAAATCACGCTGCGGGTTCCTGCATTCTTCCGCCGTAGTCGAGATTGCGTCGAAACCGATGTAAGCGAAAAAGACCGCTGACACACCCTTCAAAACTCCCGTCGCTCCGTTCGGCGCAAATGGACTCCAGTTCGCGGGTTTGACGTAAAACGCGCCCAGCACGATCACCAGCAAAATCACCGCTACCTTGATCGCAACCATGACGTTCGACGCCGTCTTCGACTCCTTGATGCCGATGTAAACCAGCGCAGTGATGATGAAGACGATCACCAGCGCCGGCAGATCGCAAACCAGATGCGTCCCGCCAATCATCGGCGCGGTCGTCCAGGCCTGATAAGCGTCAATGGCGCCGCCCATCCCGTCCATCGCCTTGATCTGATCGAGCGTGTTCCCGCCCTGCAGCAACGCGTTGACCTTATCGAACCCGCGCGAGGCCGAAAGGAAATCCATCGCCAGATATTGCGGGATGTTGACGCCATAACCCGCCAGCAACCCAGTAAAATAATCGCTCCACGAAATGGCTACGGCGATGTTGCCGATGGCGTATTCCATCAGCAAATCCCAGCCGATGATCCATGCGATCAGTTCGCCGAACGAAGCGTAGGCGTATGTATAAGCCGATCCCGCGACCGGAATCATCGAAGCGAACTCCGCATAACAGAACGCCGCGAACGCGCAGGCGATTGCAGTGAAGACGAACAGAAACGCTACCGCAGGCCCACCGTTGTAAGCCGCCGTGCCGATGGTCGAAAAGATTCCCGCGCCGATGACCGCCGCGATGCCGAGCGCGGTCAGATCAACCACTCCCAAAGCTCTCTTCAGCCCCTGCCCGCCATGTTCAGCGTCGCCGAAACCGGAAGCAGCGTCGTGTTGAATCCGCTCGACAGATTTTTTGCGAAACAGAGATGCAATATCCATAGTTTCTTTTTCGCCGCCTTTTCGTGTTGATTGAGAGGTGTGTTACAGCCCGTCTTTGTAGAAGATGGTAAAAGCACGCCGAGTTTGCCACAGCAGCGCGAGATAAGGCAATCAACGATTATGGCTCGCCGCAACGGCGGCGCAGTTTCGGTTTCAGGAATTTAAGGCGGGTTCGACGACAAGATTCATGCGGGCGCGCTAAGGATTATTCAACTTCTTCCTGCGCCGCCAGTTGGCTTATTTTCTGTGGAGATTTTATGCCAGCGTCAGTTGCTATCATCTGATTGGCGGTGTCTTTCAGCGTACGCTCAACAAGTTATTTATGGTCGTTCTCTCACTCTCAACCGCTTAACACCATGTCAGGCCGCAGAGAGCGCGCTGATCATGACGTAATAACCGTCAGGGTCACGCAGTGCGAACTCTTTGGTTCCTGTATTTGGATTCACGTGTGGCTCCTCTGCGAGGGCGACCACGAGAGAGTGCGCTCTTGGCAATGCCTCGTCGAAATCATCCACACGAAAGAACAGGAGTAATCCGTTTCCAGGCCCTGAGTGACCTGGGCCGACCAGCGGAGGGTGCTCGTGCGCGCCCCACTGGTGCAGGCAAAGCAAGACGGTTCCGTCCGTGTCGAGTATCTGTCCGAAATAGTCGTGGGCAGGAAGGGTCTCCGGCAGGCCGAGCAGCGACTGATACCACTTAAAGCTGCGAGCGACATCCGAAACGCCGATGATTGTCCATGTTCGCTTCACTGTTTCCTCCTGCGGCCTAACGCCCCGGTTAGGCCGAAAGTATCAGGCAACCTTGTTCTTCTCGTCCCAGATCATCGGCTCCCAGAGTTCGACTTTGTTTCCCTCCGGATCCATGATCCACGCGAACTTCCCATTTTCGTGCGATTCGGGGCCTTGAACGATTTCGACGCCGTCCGCGCGCAGTTGCGCAATCATTTCGTCAAGATTGTCAACCCGGTAGTTGATCATGAAAGCGGAGTTGCTGGGGCTGAACCATTTGCTTTCTTTTTCCGCGAGGCTCCATACGGTCAGCCCCTTATCCTCTGCTTTGTCATCCGGCCATCTCAGAATCGCGCCGCCAAAGCTCTCCAGCGGCATACCCAGATGTTTCTGATACCAGGCCGCAAGTGCGCTCTTGTCATGGCTGCTCTTGAAAAAAACACCGCCAATTCCAGTGACCTTTGCCACGGTAACCTCCTATTCGTTGCGCCGCCTAACGCCGGCGTTAAGCGGCAAGCCCTCTTTGTGAATCAGCATACGACGACACGAGAACTGCGGGCTATCCGCAGTCTAAATCGGAACAGCAAAGATTGGTACAACCCACCGCAGAGTTCGCGGAGGTACGCAGGGGAAAGACCTGTCTGGATCGTTCTCTGCGTTCCTCTGCGACCCCCTGCGGTTGGTCTCTCTGTACCAATGTTGCGTGGTCTGATTTAGTCTCTATTGCGCCGCATCCTCTTGTTCTCACTTTCGAAGATTCTTCGAATTACAGCGCCATCAGATGGTTCTTCCGCCAGTGTTTCCGGATTCCATTGACTGCGAGTAGTATCAAAAAAATCTCCTCCATAAATGTGAATACCCCCAGTGAATCGTAGCAGTGGATTTGTAACGGAATGGATGGCGTCACTGGGCAGCGCAGCTACATCTCGCTCAAAAAGGGCCTTCGCCTTGAATGCCTCGACACTCTTAGGTGTTCTGCGCCACATGATATTGTCTTCGCGACCTGTGTATATACCGATGTTTGCCCACATCAAGTGATTGTGCGGCATCAAGTTCATTTGTGGCGTCCATGTTGCGCTGAAAATCGTCAAGGTCTTTGACCGATGTAGCACACGAATTCCCGCCTCAGTTGGCTCGCCAAGCGCAGCGATAACAGCTTTGGGAGTTTGGACAATCCGCCGAAGCACCTCCAATACTGCAGCCTGGGGATCAGTTTCCCGATTCGCAACAACGCAATCTTCGACAAAACGGGCTATGTCCATTTTTTCTCCTCCGACTAAGCGACCTGGTTGGTTTTTTGCTCTTAGTGGCGGCGGCAAAATAAGCCCGCCAGCCAATGTGGCGCCCGCGACCAGACATTCTCGCCTTGATATCCGATCGCAATTTTTCGTTTTTTTCGCCATAACTCAATCCTTCAAATTTGCATCGCTCTTGCGGTATCAGTGGTAAAGCGAGTTGACGCTAATGGAGCCCAGGCATTGATCAGAATCAAACGCCTGGAATGAATCCGGGGACGCAATCACTGCAGCTTAACAACAGAGTTAAGCCGGGTTGTAAAGCAGCGCTGAAGTGAGGCGAAGCCGAACAAAGCACCTGCTTTACAACCTCGGCTTGAACGAGATGTTAGGTGGCCATATTAACAAAAGAACTATTGTTTCCTCTCTCTTTCCCTCCATAGCTTGCTTATTTCTGAAAACTCTTTTCCCCTCAATCTTTGGTCGCGACAAAATTTCTGCCAACTCGACAACGGTTTCTGAATATCATTTTTCCCGCTGGCATTTTTATCCTTTCGACGCTTCCAAAGTTCGGCAATTTCTTCAAATGAGTATCCTTCTAATCTCTTCTCCCGACAATATTGATTATAGGCTGTAAGTTTTTTCGGAGCCTTTATCTCTTCAGCAATACTCTCAATACTGCTCATCATTGATGATAGCTCTATAACCTCAATCTGTTCAGGACACTCAGACCAGTTATGTTTCCAACAAACAATAATATCAACTTCGCTGGGATTATGTTTATGAGTTACGAATGCTCTGCTTTTATACTCAAACTCGATTCTTAATTCCTCCCATCGGTCAACTGCAATTTGTCGTCTTGCAATGCAGTCTGGAAAGCCTGCGTGAATAGACTCTATCTTAAAATCGAAAACATCGTGCAGCATTCCGAAAAGATAAACTACTCCGAGTTCGTTTATTGGAGCGCAGGATAGCGAACGTATATTGAGCTTTGGCCCAAATGCTCTTCGTTTTCTATTATCAGTAGATCACGAAATGTGAAAATTTAAGTGGCTGAATTCGGCTGGTTTAGCGGATGATCTTCCAATGCAAAAAAGACCGAAAGAAAACCATCCGCCAACCAACCGAAGTCAGAAGATAAGTTGC
>WBZO01003351.1_pt1 | contig 18877 bp, 18 predicted proteins | sample 5204261 | NCBI WGS metagenome assembly WBZO01 (sample SAMN12412400, study PRJNA552823) | activated sludge metagenome | isolation source: activated sludge from anammox sidestream of wastewater treatment plant... | place: USA: North Carolina | collected 2017-09
GCCCGCGACCTCCGGGGGTCGGTGCTCCTGGGGCGTCCAGCCCCGCGGATCGTCGTGAGGATACCGGTAACCCACGCCGTGGCCCAGGGCGCGGGTGCCGGGATGGTGAGCGTCGCGGAGGTGGAGCGGCACACCGCCCGCCGGGCGGTCGCGCACGTCGGCCCGGGCCGCGGCGAGCGCGGTCGTGACGCGGTTCGACTTGGGGGCGCGGGCCAGGTGGACGACCGCGTGAGCGAGGTTCAACTGCGCCTCCGGCAGCCCCACGTACTCGACGGCGTGCGCGGCTGCGGTCGCGAGCGGCAGGGCCGAGGGGTCGGCCAGGCCCACGTCCTCGGAGGCCAGGATCACGAGGCGCCGCGCGATGAAGCGCGGATCCTCCCCGGCCTCGAGCATCCGGGCCAGCCAGTAGAGGCCGGCGTCGGCGTCGGATCCCCGGACCGACTTGATGAACGCCGAGACCACGTCGTAGTGCTCGTCGTCGCCGTACCGGAGCGCCCGGGCCGCGACCGCCGCCTCCGCGTGCTCGAGGGTGATCTCGCCTGTGGCCGCCTCCGCCGCCAGCGCGGCCGCGACCTCCAGGCTGGTGAGGGCGTGGCGAGCGTCGCCCTCGGCGCGGTCGGCGATCAGGTCGGCCGCCTCCGCGGCGAGCGTCAGGCCCTCGGGGCCCAGCCCGCGGTCGTCGCGGAGGGCGCGGTCGAGCAGGCGCCGCAGGACGCCGGCGTCGATCGGCTCGAGGCGGAAGAGGGTGGATCGGCTCAGCAGGGGCGCGTTGAGGGAGAAGTACGGGTTCTCGGTCGTGGCGCCGATCAGGGTGACCAGGCCGTCCTCCACGTGGGGGAGCAGGGCGTCCTGTTGCGTGCGGTTGAAGCGGTGCACCTCGTCCAGGAAGAGGATGGTCCCGCGGCCGCGCTCGCCGAGGTGCCGGCGGGCCCGTTCCACGACCTCGCGGACGTCCTTGACCCCCGCGGTCACCGCGCTCAACGGCTCGAAGACCCGGCTCGTGGCCCCCGCCACCAAGCGGGCGACGGTGGTCTTGCCGGTTCCCGGCGGGCCCCACAGCACCACCGACGACAGGCGGTCGGCCTCGATCAGCGCCCGCAGCGGCCGTCCGGGACCCAGCAGGTGCTCCTGGCCGACGACGTCGTCGAGGCGCCGGGGTCGCAGCCGGTCGGCCAGCGGAGCCCGGCTGCGCAGCCGTTCCTCGACCGCCGCGCCGAACAGGTCCGAGGCCATCGCGCCACCATATTGCCCCCGGCCCGGCCGGGCCCGAGGGCGGGTCGGGCCGCGATCGGGGCCGGGTAGCCTGGCGGGGTGGACGGCATGACCGCCGGCGAGCTGCGCCGGGCCTTCGTCGACTTCTTCGTCGCGCGCGGCCACACCGAGGTGCCGTCGGCCGGCCTCATCCCCCACGACCCGTCGATCCTGTTCACGGTGGCCGGGATGGTCCCCTTCAAGCCGTACTTCCTCGGCGACGAGACCCCGCCGTTCCGCCGGGCCACGTCGGTGCAGAAGTGCATGCGGGCCGGCGGGAAGCACAACGACCTCGACGACATCGGGCGCACCAACCGGCACTTCAGCTTCTTCGAGATGCTCGGCAACTTCAGCTTCGGCGACTACTTCAAGGCCGAGGCGATCCCCTGGGCCTGGGAGCTGGTCACCGAGGTGCTGCGCCTTCCCCCCGACCGCCTCTGGGTGACGGTCCACGACACCGACGACGAAGCCGAGAAGATCTGGCGCGACGAGGTCGGCGTCCCCGCCGCGCGGGTCCAGCGGATGGGCGACGACAACTTCTGGCGCATGGCCGACACCGGCCCGTGCGGCCCGTCGTCGGAGATCTTCCTCGACCTGGGCCCCGAAGCGGGTCCGGACGGCGGCCCGGCCCACGGCGGCGAGGACCGCTACCTGGAGTTCTGGAACCTCGTGTTCATGCAGTACGACGCCCGGCCCGACGGCACGACCGTCCCGTTGCCGCGCCCGAGCGTCGACACCGGCGCGGGCCTGGAGCGCATCCTCTCGATCCTCCAGGGCCGTGACTCGGTGTGGGAGATCGACGTCTTCGCGCCGCTGATCGCGGCGGCGTCGGAGGTTACGGGCGTCGCCTACCGCCACGGCGAGGGCGGGGAGTCCGACGTGTCGTTGCGCATCGTCGCCGAGCACGGCCGGGCCATGACGTTCCTCGTCTCCGACGGCGTGGTCCCGTCCAACGAGGAGCGCGGCTACGTGCTGCGGCGGATCATCCGCCGGGCCGTCCGGCACGCCTACCGGCTCGGCGTGACGGGGTCGGCGACGCCGGCGCTGGTCGAGGCGACGGTCGAGGTCATGGGCGATGCCTACCCCGAGCTTCGCCGCGACCGCGATCAGGTCCTTGCCGTCGTCACCCGTGAGGAGGAGCGCTTCCGCGGCACGCTCGATCGAGGCGTGGCCATGCTCGACGGCGTGACCGCATCGGGCGACGTCAGTGGCGACGACGCGTTCTTCCTTCACGACACCCTCGGCTTCCCGATCGACCTGACCCGGGAGATCGCGGCCGAGCGCGGCCGGGTCGTCGACCTCGACGGCTTCGGGGTCCTGATGGAGGATCAGCGGCGCCGGGCCCGCGAGGCGGGGCGGGCCGGGAGCGCCGGGCGCGATGCCGCGGTCGACGTGTACCGCGACATCCTCGACGCCGGCGGCGCGACGGAGTTCACGGGGCGGGCCGAACCCGAGACGACGGGCGCCAAGGTTCTGGGGCTGGTCGTGGCCGGCGAGCGGGTCGGGCAGGTCGGCGAGGGCGCGGCGGTCGACGTCGTGCTCGACCGCACGCCGTTCTACGCCGAGGCCGGCGGCCAGGTCGGCGACACGGGCACCCTCGAGTCCGGCGACGGCCGCACGGTCGTGCAGGTCCTCGACACGGTCTACGGGCTGCCCGGCACGGTGGTCGTGCACCGGGGCGAGGTGGTGCGCGGCGAGCTGGCCGAGAGCGACTCGGTGACGGCCCGCATCGACGCCGAACGCCGCGATCGGATCCGGCGCAACCACACCGCCACCCACCTGCTCCACTGGGCGCTACGCGAGGTGCTCGGCCCGCACGTGAAGCAGGCGGGCTCCCTGGTGGCCCCCGACCGGCTGCGCTTCGACTTCAGCCACCACCAGGCCCTCACGCGCGACGAGCTCGACGCCGTGGAGGCGCTCGCGAACGCCGAGGTGATCACCGACGCGCCCGTCCGCCACTACGAGACCAGCAAGGACCACGCGGCGAGCCTCGGCGCCATCGCGTTCTTCGGCGACAAGTACGGCGACGTCGTGAGGGTCCTCGAGGCCGGCCCCCACTCGATCGAGCTCTGCGGCGGGACGCACGTCCACGCGCTGGGCTTCATCGGTCCGGTGAAGATCGTGAGCGAGGGCTCGATCGGTTCCAACCTGCGGCGGATCGAGGCCGTGACCGGCCCCGCGGCCCTCGAGCGGATCCACGACGAGGAGCTCCGCCTGCGGGAGCTCGCCGACCTCCTCAAGACCACTCCCGACGAAGTGGGGGCCCAGGTCGAGCGCCTGCTGGGCCGGGTCCGGTCGCTCACCGACGAGCTCGACGCCGCGCGCTCCAGCCAGGCCGGGGCCGAGGCGGCCGAGCTCGCCGCCCGCGCCGAGGGAGGTGTGGTCGTGGCCCGGCGTGACGGCCTCGACCCCGGCGAGCTGCGGCGGCTGGCCGCCGCCGTCCGCGACCGCGTCGGCTCGGGCGTGGTCGTCCTGGCCGGCGCCGGCCCCGGCGGCACGAAGGCGGGCCTGTCGGTGGCCGTCTCGGCCGACCACGTGTCGAGGGGCGTCTCCGCCGCGGAGATCGCGCGCGCCCCGGCGTCGCTCCTCGGGGGCGGGACGGCCAAGAACGCGGAGCTGGTCGTCGGCGGCGGGCCGCGCGTCGAGAACGTCGACGAGGCGCTCCGCGTGGCGCGCGCCGCCGCGGCGGAGGTCGTAGCCTCGGCGCCGTGACCGTCACCTCCCTCACCGCGGGATGACGCGCGTGCTCGGCGTCGACCTGGGGGAGCGCCGGATCGGCCTGGCGGTCTCGGATTCGGGTGGCGTCCTCGCATCCCCGCATTCCGTGCTCGGCCGCTCCGGTGATCCCGCCGGCGACCACCGGAACATCCTCGAGGTCGCCGCGGATCTCGGGGCCGGTCGGATCGTGGTGGGGCTGCCGCGCTCGCTCTCCGGGCGCCTGGGCCCCGCGGCGCGGGGGGTGCTCGACGAGGTCGACGCCCTGCGGCGGGCGGCCGGTCCCTCGGGCCCGGAGGTAGAGGTCCACGACGAGCGGTTCACCACCGTCATCGCACACGAGGCCCGCCGGGCTCCCGCCGGTCCGGCGCCCTCGGGCGGTCGGGGCCGATCCGGGAAGGTCCGCCGTCCCGGCCGCCGGACGGGGCCGCCGGCTCCGGTCGACGACGCCGCCGCCGCCGTGATGCTCCAGTCCTACCTCGACGCGCGGCGGGGCGCGGGCGGGCCCGCCGCCGGCGACGAGGTCGGGGGGTGAACGGCGCGGAGCGCTCCGAGCCCGGCTCGACCGCCGTGACCGGCGACGGACCGGCGCGCGACCCGGTCGGCCCCACCGGCGCGGACCCCGCGGACGGCTCCCCCGGCGCACCTCCAGGCGACCCCGGGGGCGATCCGGCTCGCGGTCATCCGGGCGATCCCGACGGCGGTGGCGTCCCGGCCGGCGGCGAGTCGACCGACCCCCGGGGGATCCCGGCCGCCGCCGTCCGGTCCCGCCGGGGCGCGCTGCGGGCCCGCCGTCGCCGACGCCGGTTCTACCTGCTCGCGGCGATGGCCGCGCTCTGCCTGCCGGCCCTCCTCGCGGTCGGGTGGTTCGCGTGGCAGTTCGACCCGCCTACGGCCCCCGGGCCCGACGCCGTGGTCGAGATCCCGCCGGGCGCGAACCTCTCGGGCATCGGCGACCGCCTCGACCGGGCCGGGGTGGTCGGGTCGGCCTTCGCCTTCACGACCTGGGCCCGGGTCACCGGGCACGCCGCGATCCGCTCCGGCTCGTACCGGATCCCCCGCAACGCCGGGATCCGGGAGGCGCTCCGCGTCCTCGACCGGGGACCGGTCGACCGGGGCCAGGCCGTGGTGAGCGCCGGCATCACCCTGGCCGAGGTCGCGGCCCAGGTCGATCAGGCCCGGGGGCTCAGCGGCGCCCGCTTCCTGGAGCTCGCCCGCTCGGGCACCGTGCGCTCGCGCTACCAGCCCGACGGCGTCGACTCCCTGGAGGGCCTGCTCGCCCCCGGCGAGTACCGGCTCGATCTCGACGACGACGAGGCGAGCCTGCTGCGCCGGATGGTGGAGCGCTTCGACGCCCGGGCCGACGCGGCGGGCCTGGACGGCGCGTCCCGGCTCGGCGTGACGCCGTACCAGGCCGTGATCGTGGCGTCGCTGGTGCAGGCCGAGGCCGGGGTGGAGTCCGACCGCCCCCTGATCGCCGCCGTCGTCTACAACCGCCTGCGCACGGGTACTCCTCTACAGATCGACGCCACGGTCGTGTACGCGCGGGGCCGTCGCGACGGCCCGATCACCCAGGCCGACCTCGACCTCGACTCCCCGTACAACACCTACCGGGTGGCCGGGCTGCCCCCCACGCCCATCGCGACGGTGGGGGGCGCCTCCCTCGCCGCGGCGCTCGACCCGGCCGACGTGCCGTACCGCTACTACGTGCTGATCGACCGCGACGGCCGCCACGCCTTCGCCACCACCTACGAGGAGCACGAGCGCAACGTCGCCGAGGCCCGCCGCCGGGGCGTGCTGCCGTGATCGACCCCGGCGGCGCCGTGGGGGGCACCACCCGGGTGGCGGCCGTGATCGGCGACCCGGTGGCCCACTCGCTGTCCCCGGCCATCCACAACGCGGCCTACCGGGCGCTGGGCCTCGACTGGATCTACGTCGCCTTCACCGTCGACCGCCGCCACGCCGCGGCCGCCGTGCGGGCCGTCCGCCACCTCGGCCTGGGCGGCCTCAACGTCACCATGCCCCACAAGGAGGCGGCGGCCGCCGCGTGCGACGAGCTCACACCGGCGGCCGAGCGTCTGCGCTCGGTGAACACCGTCGTGCCGCTCCCCGACGGTCGCCTGCGCGGCGACTCCACCGACGGCGCCGGCTTCCTCGCCTCGCTCGACGCCCCCGGGGTCGAGGTCGCCGGCCGGGCCGTGCTGGTCCTGGGCGCGGGCGGCGCGTCGCGCGCCGTGGTCCGCGCCCTCGGCGAGCGGGGGGCCCGCGTGACGGTGGCGGCTCGCCGGGCGGAGGCCGCCGCGGAGGCGGCGGCCCTCGCCCCGGGCGCTTCGGTCGCGCCCCTCGCGTCGCCCGGCGACGCGAGCGATCCGGCCACCCTCGAACGGGTCGCCGCCGCCGACGTGGTCGTCAACGCCACGCCCCTGGGGATGGACGGGCGGTCGTGCCCCGTCCCGGTCGACGGCCTCCACGCCGGCCAGGCGGTCGTCGACCTCGTCTACGAGCCACGCGAGACGCCCCTGCTCGCGGCGGCCCGCAGGACGGGAGCCCTGCCCGTCGACGGCCTGGGGATGCTGGTGCACCAGGCGGCCCGGGCCTTCGAGCAGTTCACCGGGATGGAGGCCCCGCTCGACGCCATGTTCGCCGCGGCGGCGGGAGACGGCCGCCCCTGACGGGCGGAGGGTCCGGCCCCGGCGGGGCGGTCACCGCCTCGTACGGGGTGCTCGATCCGCGCGTGGAGGTTGGGGCCAGCGTCTAGCGTGCCGGGGCGATGCCGTGGTGGATGGTCGTCGCAGCCGGTCTGGTCGGCCTGCTCGTCGGTGGCTTCCTCACGAGCGTCGTGTGGCGGGTCCCGCGCCACGAGTCCGTGGTCGGCGACGGGTCCCGCTGCCCGTCGTGCGGGCGGCCCGTGCGGGGCACCGACGCCATTCCCGTGGTCTCCTGGCTCCGCCTGCGGGGCCGTTGCCGCGACTGCGGCGAACCCATCCCGCTGCGCTACCCGCTGGTCGAGGTGGCCTCGGGAGCGCTGTTCGTCGCGTTGGCGCTCCGCTTCGGCGATTCGTGGGAGCTGCCGGCGTTCTGGGTGTTCGGCGCCGGCCTCCTCGCCCTGTCGGCGATCGACCTCGAGCACTTCATCCTGCCCAACCGGATCGTCTACCCCCTCGCCGCGGTGTCGGTCGCGCTGCTGGCGCTGGCGGCGGTGGCCGACGGCGACGGCGCCGCGCTCCTCCGGGCCGTGCTCGCCGGCCTGGTCGGGTTCGGGGTCCTCCTCGTGATCCACCTGATCTCCCCGCGCGGGATGGGCTTCGGCGACGTCAAGCTGTCGTTCGTGCTGGGGTTGTTCCTCGGTTGGCTCGGGTGGGGGGAGCTGGTGCTCGGGCTGTTCCTCGGGTTCGTGTACGGAGCCGTCATCGGCATGCTGCTGATCGCCACGCGTGTTCGCAGTCGCAAGGACCACATCCCGTTCGGGCCGTTCCTCGCCGCGGGTGCCCTCACCGCGGTGCTCTGGGGCACCGCCATCCTCGACTGGTACGCCGGGAGGTAGCCCGGCCCGCACCGTGATCCGGCTCTCGCCGCGACGGCGAGACCGTCCGGGCCGCCGGTGCCGAACGTCATCGGAGCGGCGGGAGCCCACGGGTAGGGTGGCGGCGTGCTGCGATACCTGACGGCCGGCGAGTCGCACGGGCCGGCGCTCACCGTGGTGGTCGAGGGCCTCCCCGCCGGTCTGGAGGTGCGGGTCGAGGCGATCGCCGGCGAGCTGGCCCGGCGGCGCCTCGGCTACGGCCGGGGCCCCCGGATGCGCTTCGAGCGTGACGAGATCGAGCTCCTCGGCGGGGTCCGCCACGGTCGCACGCTGGGGTCCCCGGTGGCGGTCGTGATCCGCAACACCGAGTGGCCCAAGTGGCAGGAGGAGATGTCCCCCGAGCCCGGGACCACCGAGCGGCCGTTGCGCCAGCCCCGCCCCGGCCACGCCGATCTGGTCGGCATGCAGAAGTACGGGTTCGACGACGCCCGCGACGTGCTCGAGCGGGCGTCGGCGCGCGAGACGGCGGCCCGCGTGGCGGCGGGCGCCCTGGCCAAGGCGTTGCTGCGCGAGCTGGGCGTCGAGGTGCTCAGCCACGTGGTCCGCATGGGCGGCGCGGCGGCGCCCGGCGGGGCCCGCCCGGCCCCGGCCGACCTCGAGCGGGTGGACGCCTCGCCGGTGCGGTGCTTCGATCCCGGCGCCGAGGAGGCCATGGTGGCCGAGGTGAAGGCCGCGGCCAAGGACGGCGACTCCCTCGGCGGGGTCGTGGAGGTCCTCGGCTACGGGGTCCCGCCGGGCCTCGGATCGCACGTCCACCACGACCGGCGCATCGACGGGCGGCTGGCCCAGGCCCTCATGAGCATCCAGGCCATCAAGGCCGTCGAGATCGGCGACGGCTTCGCCGTGGCCGGCCTCCGGGGCAGCGACGCCCACGACGAGATCCTCTGGGACCCCGACCGGGACGCCACCGGCGGGTACGTACGGGCCTCCGACCGCGCCGGGGGGATCGAGGGCGGGATGACCACCGGGAGCCTGCTCGTCTGCCGGGCCGCAATGAAGCCCCTGGCCACCCTGAACCGCCCCGTCCTGCGCACCGTCGACGTGGCCACCAAGGAGGCGACCGTCTCCTTCAAGGAGCGCACCGACGTGACCGCGGTGCCCGCGGCGGGCGTGGTGGCGGAGACGATGGTGGCCCTCGTCGTGGCGGGGGAGGCGATGCGCAAGTTCGGTGGCGACTCGATGGCCGAGCTCACCCGCAACCACCGGGCCTACATCCAGTCCCTCGCATGACCGCACGGGGAGTGGCGCCCGGGTCGCACCTCTTCCTGGTCGGGATGATGGGAGCGGGCAAGACGACCGTCGGGCGCCTCTGCGCCGCCGAGCTGGGCCGGCCCTTCGTCGACCTCGATGCCCGGGTCGAGGCGCGGGCCGGCCGCCCCGTCGCGGAGATCTTCGCCCACGACGGCGAGGCGGCGTTCCGCCGGCTGGAGGGCGAGGCACTCGCCGAGGTCGCGGCGTCACCCGTCGCGGCCGTGGTGGCGTGCGGCGGCGGCGTGGTGCTCGACCCGGCCCATCGGGCCCGGCTCCGCACCGCCGGGCTCGTCGTGTGGCTCGATGCCCCGGCCGGGGTCCTGGCCGAGCGCCTCGGGGCGGGGGAGGGACGCCCACTCCTGGAGTCGGAGCCCGGCGGGGTCGAACCGGCCCTGGCGCGGATCACCGGCGCGCGGGAGGCCGCCTACCGGGAGGCCGCGCACGCGGTCGTCGACGCCTCGCCGCCCGATCCGGCCGTGGTCGCCGCCGCGGTCGCCGCCGCCGTTCGCGAGGCCGAGCGGCCCGGTGCCACCGACGGTGGCGGCGGCCCCGGTGGTCCCGGCGGCCCCGGCGGGGCGGGAGGCGACGCCGAGCCGGCCCACCGCCGCCCGGCGACGCGGCCGTGACCGGCGTGCCGGCCGTGGTGGCCGTGAGGGTCGACGTCCCACCTGCTCCCTACGACGTGCTCGTGGGGTCCGGGATCCTCGGCGAGGTTGCGACCACGGTGGGCGACCGCCGGCGCGTCGCCGTCGTCAGCCAGGCCCGGGTCGCCGAGCTCTACGCCCCCCGGCTCCTCGAGGTCCTGCCGTCGGCCGACCTGTTCCTCATGGGCGACGGCGAGGATCACAAGACCATCGCCACCGTGGGCGACCTCGCCCGCCGGTTCGCGGCCGCCGGGCTGCTGCGCGACGACGCCGTCGTGGCCCTGGGCGGCGGGGTGGTCGGCGACACGGCCGGGTTCGCGGCGGCCGTCTACCACCGCGGGGTCGACGTCGTCCAGGTACCCACCACGCTGCTGGCCCAGGTCGACAGCGCCATCGGCGGCAAGACGGGCGTGAACCTGCCCGAGGGGAAGAACCTCGTCGGGGCCTTCCACCAGCCGATCGGCGTGGTCGCCGACGTGGCGACGCTCGCCGACCTGCCGGCACGCGAGTACCGCTCGGGGCTGGGGGAGGTCGCCAAGTACGCCCTCCTCGAGGGCGTGGGCGGCGAGCTCGACACCCTCCTACGAGAGGAGAGCACCGCCGTGCTGGGGCGCGAGCCGACCGTCCTGGCCGACCTCGTGAGACGCTGCGCCACCATCAAGGCCCGGGTGGTCGCCGGCGACCCGGAGGAGCGCACCGGGTCGCGGGCCACGCTCAACCTCGGCCACACCCTCGCCCACGCCCTGGAGACCGCGGGCCGGCACCGGCTCACGCACGGCGAAGCCGTCGCCGTCGGCCTCGTGTTCGCCGGGGCCCTCGCCGAGGCGACGGGCCGGATCGACGCCGCCACCGCGGACCGGTACCGATCGCTGCCCGCGGCGCTCGGCCTCCCCGTCCGCGTGCCGGCCGGTCCGGCCGGCGACGCCGCGGGCGGGGGCACGGACGGCGCCTCCGAGGGAGACGACGGCGTCGAGGTGGGCTCCGACGCGCTGCTCGCCCTCATGCGTCGCGACAAGAAGGCGGCAGGCGGCTTCACCTTCGTGCTGCCCGGGCCGGGCGGGGTGGAGCGGGTCGACGACCCGCCCGCGGGCGCGCTCGCCCGCGCCTTCGCGGCGGTCGGCGTGCGAGGCTAGGGGGATGGGCACGATCCTGCTGCTGTCCGGGCCGAACCTGAACCTCCTCGGCGACCGCCAGCCCGAGGTGTACGGGCACGCCACCCTCGACGCCTGCGTCGCCGCGGCGCGCGCCGCGGCCGAGGCCGCGGGCCACAGCCTCGAGCACGTCCGGTCGAACCACGAGGGCGAGCTCGTCGACGCGCTCCACGCCGCGCGGGGTCGCTGCGTGGCGGTGGTCGTCAACCCGGGCGCGTTGACCCACTACTCGTACTCGCTCGCCGACGCCCTGGCCGCCTTCGACGGAGTCTCCGTGGAGCTCCACCTGAGCAACCCGTCGGCACGCGAGGAGTGGCGCCGGCTGTCGGTCGTCGCCCCCTACGTGACGGGCACCGTCGCCGGCTTCGGTTCCGAGGGCTACCGCCTGGCCGTGGAGGCCGCGGTCTCGTGCCTGGGGTGAGCGGCCCGTCCCCCGCCTCGGCTTCCCGGGAGGCGTTCCCCGCGGGCGCTCCGTGGCCTCCGATGGAGGTGGCGTCCCGCATCCACCGCCTGCGGGAGCGGGCCGTCGAGGCCGGCCTCGACGCCCTCCTCGTGACGCGGGTGGTCAACATCCGCTACCTGACCGGCTTCACGGGCTCGGCGGCGACCCTCTTGGTCCCGACGGCGCCCGGCGCGCGCCCCACCTTCGTCACCGACGGCCGCTACCGGGACCAGGGCGCCGAGGAGACCGCCGCCGCGGGGGCCGAGGTCGAGGTGGAGGTCGGCCTCACGCCGGGCGAGCAGCGCGACCTGCTCGTCGCCGCGGCCGGCGCCGCCGGAGCGGCCGGGGGCCGGATCGGCCTCGAGGAGGCCGGGGTCACCTGGGCCCAGCAGCGCCGCCTGGCCACGGACTGGTTCCCCGAGGCGGAGCTGGTGCCCACGGGATCGCTGGTCGAGGATCTGCGCCGGGTCAAGGACGCCGGCGAGGTGGCCCGCATCCGGGCCGCGTGCGCGGTCGCCGACGCCGCCCTGGAGGCCGTGGGTCCGTCGATGGCGGCGGGACCGACCGAGCGGGAGTTCGCGCTCGCCCTCGAGTTCGCCATGCGCGAGCGCGGCGCCACCGCCGTGAGCTTCGAGCCGATCGTGGCCTCGGGGCCCAACGGCGCCCGGCCGCACGCCCGGCCGTCGGACCGGCGCATCGGGCGGCACGACCTCGTGGTCCTCGACTTCGGCTGCGTCGTCGACGGCTACTGCTCCGACATGACCCGCACCGTCGCCGTCGACGATCCGGGGCCCGAGGCCCGGCGCGTCTGGGAGACGGTCCGCAGCGCGCAGGCCGCGGGCCGCGCCGCGGTGGGCCCCGGCGTGGCCGCCGCCGACGTCGACGCCGCCTGCCGCGAAGTGATCGCGGAGGCCGGGTGGGGCGACGCGTTCCTGCACGGGACCGGTCACGGCGTGGGGCTCGAGGTCCACGAGGAGCCCCGGGTCACGAGGGGGGCGGATGGTACCCTGGTGGCCGGAAACGTCGTGACCGTCGAGCCGGGCGTCTACCTCCCCGGCGTGGGCGGAGTCCGCATCGAGGACACACTGGTGGTCACCGACGTGGGTTCGACCGTCCTCACCGAGTTCCCGAAGGGCCTCCACCTGTGAGCATCTCGACCAACGACCTCAAGAACGGCATGGCCCTCGACCTGCCCGAGGGCCTGATGACCGTCACCGAGTTCCAGCACGTCAAGCCGGGCAAGGGCGGCGCCTTCGTGCGCACCCGGCTGAAGAACTACCGCACCGGCGCGGTCCTGGAGAAGACGTTCCGAGCCGACGAGAAGGTCCCGCTCGCCGTCATCGACAAGCGCGAGATGCAGTACCTGTACCGCGACGGCGACCAGCTCGTGTTCATGGACACCGGCACCTACGAGCAGGTGCCGGTACCCGCCGCCGACCTGGGCGGCGCCGTCGGCTACCTCAAGGAATCCGACACCGTCGTGCTGCCCAGCTACCAGGGGCAGGTGGTCGGCGTCGACCTGCCCGCCGCGGTCCAGCTCGCCGTGACCGAGACGGAACCGGGTGTGCAGGGTGACCGGGTCAGCGGAGCCCGCAAGCCCGCCACGTTGGAGACGGGCGTGGTGGTGCAGGTGCCGCTGTTCGTGGAGATCGGCGACGTCGTGAAGGTCGACACCCGCACGGGCGAGTACCTCACCCGCGCCTAGCGGGCCCGCGATGTCCACCCGCCGCGAGGCACGGGACCGGGCGCTGGGCCTCTGCTACGAGATCGACGTGCGGGGCCTCGGGGTCGAGGAGCTGCTCGCCGAGCTGCCCGTCCCACCCGACGACCCCTACACGGTCCGCCTGGTCCGCGGGGTCGAGGAGCACGCGGCGGAGATCGACGCCCTGCTGCGCGAGTACTCGGAGAACTGGGCTCTCGAACGGATGCCCGTCGTCGACCGGGCGCTCTTGCGGATGGCCACCTTCGAGCTGAAGTACGTGCCCGAGGTCGGGGTGGGGACCGCGATCAGCGAGGCGGTGGAGCTGGCCAAGCAGTACTCGACGGCCGACTCGGGGCGCTTCGTCAACGGCCTCCTGGCGCGCATCGCCGGCGAGGTCCGGGCGGCGGGTTGAGGCGCGGGTCGGGGCAGTGGGTCGAGGTGGTGGCACTGGTGGGAGGCCACGGGTGACCGGTGGCCCGGGTGGGCGCCCGATCACCGCCGGCGCGGCGGCGACGGCTCCGGTGGAGGCGCCGGTGGCCCCCGACCGGGTCGAGGACCCCGTCGCCGGCGAGGAGGTCGGGACCGACCGGCCCTGGGTGGTGGTGGTCTGGAACGATCCCGTCAACCTCATGAGCTACGTGGTGTTCGTGTTCCAGAAGCTGTTCGGTTACTCGCGCGAGAAGGCGACCCGCCTGATGCTCCAGGTCCACCGGGAGGGGCGCGCGGCCGTCTCGCACGGTCCGCGCGAGAAGGCCGAGGCCGACGTCGCCCGTCTCCACGCCCACGGCCTGTGGGCCACGATGCAGCGCGACTCGTGACCGCCGCCACCGGTGCCCGGGGTACGGGCCGGGTCTCGAGGTGCCGATCGGTAGGACCGTGGGGGCCGTGGTCGCGGGCGGTGCGGGGCTGATGGCCCGCTGGGTCGGTCGCCGGGGCGACACCGTGGTGATCGTCTTCGAGGCCGGGGAGATCGCGGTCCTGCGCAACCTCGCGGTCGAGGTCGAAGCCCTGCTGCGCGCCGACCCGGCCGACGCGGGTCGCGATCCGCTCCACGACCGCCTCTTCCCCCGGGCCTACCTCGACCCCACCGAGGACCGGGCCGAGACCGGCTGGCAGGAGGCCGTGCACGGCGACCTGGTGAGGAGCCGGACCGAGGCGGTCGCCGCCCTCGCGGCGACCGTCGACGCCGGGTGGGCCCGGCGCAAGGGCGAGACCGAGGTGGCCCTGACCCTCGAGGAGGCCGACCTTTGGGCCGGCGCCCTCAACGACGCCCGCCTCGCGCTGGGGGTGGCGCTCGGCGTGACCGAGGACATGCCCGACCCGTCGCCATCCGATCCCGAGGCCGGCCGCTTCGCCGTCTACCAGTGGCTGACCTGGCTCCAGGGGAGCATCGTCGACGCCCTCCTCGGAGAGCTCCCCGGCGGACCCCCGGACGCCGACGACTTCACCCCCGCCCCGTAGGCGTCGGGCATCCCGCTTCCGGTGGGCGGCCGGGCCGCCCGGCGGGCGGGCGCCCCCCAGGGTGGCTGTCGCGGGCCGGGCGGTGGGGCAACGGACCACGCCGGCGCCGGCATCCGGTACCGTCGGCGCACCGGACGACTCATCGTGTGAGGGGGAGCGCCATGGAGATCCGGCTGGAGCCGCACGACGAGGGGACCCACGACCCCGGCGACGACCCGACGTTCAACGAGTCGATGTACGTGAACGTCTACGACCCGTCGGCCGGCCTGGGGGTGTTCTTCCGGATCGGCAACCGGCCCAACGAGGGCCGCGCCGAGGTGACCACCTGCGCCTTCCTGCCCGGCGGGCGGGTCGGGTTCATGTTCGGGCGGCCTCACATCGAGGGCAACGCCGTCCTCGACGCCGGCGGGATGCGCTTCGAGGTGACCCGTCCCTTCGAGGAGATGGAGGTCGCCTACGACGGCACGCTCTGCATCCTCGACGACCCCCTCCAGATGGCCGACCCCAAGGAGGCGTTCACCACCAACCCCCACGTCCCGTGCCGGGCCGAGCTCACCTGCACCGGCGTGTCGACGATGTTCGGCGGCGAGCCGAGCGAGCCGATCGAGGGCGCGGGGGAGGGCTTCGCCAAGGCGCACTACGAGCAGCTCATGGCCGTCTCCGGGCGGCTCACCATCGGCGACGACTCCTACCCGCTCGACGGCCACGGCCTGCGCGACCACTCCTGGGGGCCCCGCACCTGGCAGGCCCCGTGGTACTACCGCTGGCTGACCGGGAACGTCGGCGGCGAGTTCGGGTTCATGTGCTCCCGGGTGGCGTCGCGCACCGGGCCCGGGACCCGGGGCGGGTTCGTGTGGGACGGCGGCGAGATGCACCTCTGCCCGGCGGCGGAGATCCGAACCGGCTGGACCGGCGACGGCTACCACGAGACGGTCGAGTTCGACCTCCGGGCCGGCGACCGGACGTGGAGCGTCAAGGGCGAGGTCATGACCCTCATCCCGCTGCGCAACCGTCGCGACGGCCAGGTCACCCGAATCGCCGAGGGCCTCACCCGCTGGACCACCTCCGACGGGCGCACCGGCTACGGCCTATCGGAGTACCTCGACCAGATCGTCGACGGCGAGCCCGTCGGCCGCGACGAGTAGCCCGGGGAACCGGCGGTCCGTCGCGCGCCGGCGCCGGGCGCCCTAGCGGAGGTGCAACAGCACCTTCGTCGCCCGCTTCTGGGCGCGGCGCATCAGCCGGCGTGCCTTCTTGAGCTCCCGGCGGTTCCGGAGCGCGAGGCCCACCTGCGCGTGGCGGACGGCCTCCGTGGCGAGGGCGCACATCTCGTCGATGAGGTTCGCCGTGGGTACGTCACGGCCCGAGTAGCGCAGCTGGCGCGACAGGTCGTACGCGTCGCGCAGCGATCCGGGCACTTCGTCCATGATCCTGACCAGCTCGGCCTGTGCCCCGACCAGCTCGGCCTGCTCCGCCTGCGGGCTGACGTCCCCGTGGAGCGCCCCGCCCTCGTGAGCGTGTCCGCCCTCGTGAGCGTGTCCGCCCTCGTGAGCGTGCCTGTCGCCGAAGGCGGTCTGCACCGCCCAGATCGCGTTGAGGACGTCACCTAGCGAATCGAGCATCTCCTACCTCTATCGATGCTACGCGCGCGTTCGGGGAGCCCTGACCCCCTCGGTGCCGGTGCGGTCCTCGTCGTCGCCCCGCCACGGGCGGTGCCACCGCTTCCCGTGGTGGGCCGATCCCGGGCGGGGCGGGGGCGTTCACGGTGGGCCCCTTCCGGTGCGCCCGTCCGGCGGTGGAGATGGCCCGCGGGCGTGCTCACCTCGTCCTGGGGTACGGTCCGGAGCCCCGCCGCGCCGGCCGGCGAGACCGTCCGGCGAGTCCGGCACCGCCTGACGCCGGTCCTCGTCGTGTCGCGCTCGTCGGTTGCCGGCCGGCCGCCGATCGAGCAGCGAGGATCCGCGCACCGTGGACGACCGGAGAGAGGACTACGCCCCCCGGTCGGAGCGCGGGCCGGACCGCGGCGACGACCCGCCGACCACCGGCGGATCGGACGGGAACGACAGCCGTCGGGCGACCGGGGCTCCCGATCGCGCCGGACGGACCGGCGAGCTGGCGGCCGCGCTGGAGGCCCACCTGCGCGCCGAGGTCGCGTCCGGCGCGACGGTGAACGGCCTGGAGCGCATGACCGGCGGCGCGAGCCGGGAGACGTGGGCCTTCGACGCCACCTGGGGCGGCGAGGTCCACCCCCTCGTCCTGCGGCGCGACCGCCCCGGCGGTGTGCTCGGTGCCTCCCGGGGGACGGAGCGGTCGGTCATCGCGGCCGCGGCCGCGGCCGGGGTGCCGGTGCCGGCGGTCCTCAGCGGCTCCGACGACCCGGCTGTCCTCGGCGCCCCGTTCTTCGTGATGGCGCGCGTCGCCGGCGAGGCGCTGCCCCGGCGCATCCTGCGCGACGACGCCTACGCCCGGGCCCGGAACGTGCTCGTGGTGCAGTGCGGCGACGCCCTGGCCCGGATCCACGCCGTGGATCCGGACCGAGTGGACGGCCTCGGCCGGTACCGGGAGCCCGCCGACCTCGTCGCCGAGATGCGCTCCGGCCTCGACGCGCTGGGCGAGCCGCACCCCGTCCTCGAGCTGGCGCTCAACTGGCTCGACGACCACCTCCCCGCCCCGGCGGCGCCGTGCCTGGTCCACGGCGACTTCCGGATGGGCAACCTGCTCGTCGACGCCGACGGGCTGGCGGCGGTGCTCGACTGGGAGCTGGCCCACGCCGGCGACCCGGCCGAGGACCTCGGGTGGATGTGCGTGCGGTCGTGGCGCTTCGGCCACGACGACGCCGCCGCCGGCGGGGTGGGAACCCGCGACGAGCTGCTCACCGCCTACACCGCCGCGGGTGGCCGCGCCGTCGACGCCGACGACCTCCGCTTCTGGGAGGTCTACGGGAACGTGCGCTGGGGGTTGATCACGATCGTCCAGGCCTCGGTGCACCTCGCCGGAGCGGTGCGCAGCGTGGAGCTGGCCGCCATCGGCCGGCGCACCTGCGAGGTGGAGAGCGACCTCCTCGACCTGCTGGGCGCGCCGCCGTCGGCTCCGGCCGGCGCGGTCGGCGCCGCGGGCACGGCGGTGGAGTCGGGCCAGGACCGCCCCACCCTGGCCGAGGCCCTCGACGCCGTCGCTGGCTGGCTCGACGACGACGCGGCCCCGGTGCTCACCGGCCGGGTCGGCTACCACCGCCGGGTCGCGTCCCGGCTCCTGCGGATCCTCGAGCGCGAGGCTCTCCTCGGTCCCGGCTTCGCCGGCGCCGACCGGCGCACGTATCGCGATCTCCTGGCCGGCCCCGGCGACCCGTCGTCCGCCGGCGCGGCTTCGGAACCGCTCGCGGGCCTGACCCGTGCCGTCGCCCGGGGGTTGCGCGAGCGCCGGATCCCCGTGGAGGCGGCCCTGCCCGCGTTGCGGGAGGTGGTGGACCGCAAGCTCGCGATCGCCAACCCGTCGTGGCCCCGAACCTGAGCAGCCCCCGCCCCGGCCCGCCCCCCGGCATGTTGCGATCCGCCCACCTCAGGCCGGGTCGATCGCAACATGCTGGCGCCGGGAGGAGGAGCCGCTCGAGCATGTTGCGATCCGCCCACCTCAGGCCGGGTCGATCGCAAACTGCTGGGGGTCGGGGCCGGCCGGGGCCGCTGCTACGGGTGTGGTACCGTCGCAACGATCCGTGAAGGGGATCCGGAGAGGTCCCCACGGGAGAGGACCGCGATGGCCGGGAGCCGTCCGGGTGGGCGCCGGGGCGCGCCGCCCGAGAGCATCACAACCCAGGTGCCGACCCCCACGCCCGACCCGGGCGACGGGGGTCGTTTCGTGTTCCGCACCCGGGTGCTGAGCGCGACCGACCTGCGCCGGGCCCACACCCGGATCGCCCACGAGATCGTCGAGCGCAACCACGGCGCCTCGGGCCTCGTGCTTGTCGGCCTCCACACCCGCGGGCCGGCCATCGCCACGCGCATCGCGGCCGCGATAGCGTCCTTCGAGGGTGTCGAGGTCCCCGTCGGCTGCCTCGACGTCGCCTTCTACCGCGACGACATCGGCCGTCGGCCGGTGGCGCCGGCCGGTCCCACCGAGATCCCCGTCGACGTCACCGACCGCGTGGTGGTGATCGTCGACGACGTCCTCCAGACCGGCCGGACGGCCCGTGCCGCGCTCGACGCCCTGACCGAGCTCGGCCGGCCGCGGGCGGTCCAGCTCGCGGTGCTCGTCGACCGCGGCCACCGGGAGCTGCCGATCCGCGCCGACTACGTGGGCAAGAACCTCCCGACCCGCTACGCCGAGGACGTGCGGGTGCGCCTGACCGACACCGACGGCGTCGAGGACGGCATCGAGCTGTGGGGCCCTGCCGGCGACGGCGCCGGCGACGGCGACGGCGACGAAGGGGCGCGATGAACCACCTCCTCTCGATCGACGACCTCGACCGGGCCGCGCTCGACGAGCTCCACACGCTGGCCGAGTCGTTCCTCGAGGTGACGGGCCGGGAGATCCCCAAGGTGCCCGCGCTGCGCGGCAAGGTCGTGGTGTCGCTCTTCTACGAGGACTCGACCCGGACCCGGCTCTCGTTCGAGACGGCCGCCAAGCGCCTGTCGGCCGACGTCATGACCTTCGCGGTCGGGTCGTCGTCGGTGAAGAAGG
>WBZO01000307.1_pt2 | contig 18874 bp, 11 predicted proteins | sample 5204261 | NCBI WGS metagenome assembly WBZO01 (sample SAMN12412400, study PRJNA552823) | activated sludge metagenome | isolation source: activated sludge from anammox sidestream of wastewater treatment plant... | place: USA: North Carolina | collected 2017-09
AGCCATCCGCATCACTTCCACACGGCCTGTCACAGTTGAATGCAGGCCTGTACCAGCCATGTCCACTATGGAGCTTTCACCATCGGGATACTTGATGGCCAGCGTGATTCGTTTCGTCGGCGCCCAAGCAGACTCAAGAGGTGACGACGTAAAACACCAACACCGCCACAGCAAGGACCAGCAGCAGGTGGATCAGATTTCCGGCCACGCCGCTGATCAGTCCGTAAATCCACAGAGTCAAAAGCGTCCCCACGATTGTCCACAGCATGTCGCCTTCTTTACCTGCGCTAAATTTCAACACGATCTTTTTGTTTGAACTATTGCGTTTTCCCTGATTCAACCGTCGCTACGCGACGTGAAAATCGTTTGCCTTTGCCTGCAGGCCGTAAACGACCTGCCTAAAATCAGACCGTCCCGCTGGGACGAAGAAAGGCTGAGCAGTTACCCTGACTCTTTCTTATCTGACAATGCGGGCTAACGGCAATAATCGTGCCTTGTGAATTCAATCAAACTCGCCGTTTGGGAGCATCAACAGTCAGCCTTCGCAGGCCGAATTTCTGTTGGCCGCGTCTGTGGCGCATGAATCGAAAATACTCGTATTTAATGGCGTAAAGCGCATTTGTCTGTACTGTTTGTAGCCAGTGTGTATCGCGCAGAGGCGCCTGTCTTCGCGCAATACACCGCCGGACGATCGCAGGCAGGAGCAAACAAGCGCGAAGGACAATGGAAAATGAAGTGGCCTTGATCGGTTGCTTCGGGCCATTTGAGGAAGGTTCCATTATTGAACTGACTGCTCTTATTCAAGTTATGGTGGAGATATAAGGATTGCATGGGCGCTGATGTGTATGGTCGCACGGTGTAACAGTTGCGGGGTGTTTGTTGCGGCGCAATCGGAAAACAAGGCTGGTATGGCCTGAGCCTTGCTATAAACAAGAAATAGGTTAAGGCGTAAGGTGAAGCATGCCGAAAGGGACGGAGGAGGGTAGTAATTCGAGAAGGACATTCCACTACGAGTGATTCCTCTCTCTGCTGAATCGGGGAGGCTGTCCGAGGCGGGTAGAAATCAGTTGTGAGGCGGAAAGTCGGTCCTGGCAGCCTTCTGGATTTCAACACAGTTTCAATAGAAAACGCATACTGACAAGGCTTATCCAAAGGAGATGGAAGTAAGATGAATCGAATGGGACACGAAAGCGGGTCTGAAGGCGAGCAAAGGGATGAGCGCGAAAAAAGCTGGGATCAGGAACATCCGCAAGCATACAGGGGAGGGCAAAGTGATTCGACTTTTAAACAAATCAGAGCAACAGTCGCAGACAAGTTACAGGCGGCGGCAGAGACGCTTCATCAGAAGGCTGATAGATCTGGTCGGCAGACTGAAATCTCGACCTTCGGGCATCGAGCTGCCGGCTGGCTGGAACGCTCGGCTGGCTATGTGAGTGAGATGGAGCCGCAGCGCCTGAAATCCGACCTTGAGAATCAGGTGCGCCGCAATCCTGGCCGTAGCCTGTTGATTGCGGGCGTGGTCGGATTGGCGCTCGGTGGTTTGCTGCGCAGGAGGTGAGTGTCATGGCTGTTCAAGAGCCATCTTATTGGCAAATGGAAGGCTGGACACAAATGGGGGCAAGGCGCGAATCACTTGGAGAGTTGATCGGCGAACTGGCCAGTCAATCGGCCAGTCTGGTGCGTGATGAAGTGAGCCTTGCCCGGCAGGAGTTGCAGCAAAAACTGAAAACGGTTCAGTCAGCCTCGCTGGCCGTTGGGATCGGGGCTTTTCTTGGCCTGATCGCAGCGCTGGCGATATGCGCCGCAATCATCATTGCGCTGGCTGAATACGTGGGCCCCTGGCAGTCTGCTCTCATCGTAGGTGTGATCCTGGGGATCGCTGCCGGGGTCATTCTTTTGATAGGCATCAGCAGGTTCAAACGAACAAACCTCAGACCGGAACAGACGATTGAGACTCTGGAGGAGAACAAGGAATGGCTGAAAGAGATAACCTGACTTCAGCTAATCAGGGACAAGTACAAAGCTCCGGCGCCGAACGCAGCGCGGACGAGATTCGTCAGGATATTGCGGCGCGGCGCGAACACATCTCGGAAACGGTAGACAGGTTGAGCGATCGTTTTCAGCGGACTTTTGATTGGCGCGCCTATGTCTCGGATTATCCACTGGTGGCGTTGGGCGCCGCCGCAGGCTTGGGTTTGCTTGCTTCCAGAATGCTCAGGCGTCGTTCGACGCCGGGAGAGCGAATGAGGCAAGCCTTCGCAGATAGCTTCGAGGATCTGACGGATCGGTTCCGGCATGGACTTGATGAAATTGCGCCGCACAAGTCAGGTTTTGGCCTCAGTCGAACGGTGAAAGCGGCGGCTACAGGCATGATTACCAAGGCCGTGACAGATTATCTAAGGAACAGGTTTGCCGGCGATTACGAGCAGTACCATGAATATGTGGCGGGATATGCCGGAGCGTATCCAATGGGAGAGGCTGAATATCCCGAATCGGAAACGGATGATTGGCCCGGCGTGAAAAGCAGTAAAAAAAGCGGTTCGGAACCGCATCATTGATGGCAAGACGGGATCGCAAGACGGGATTGCAAGACGGCAGCGCAAGCCGTAGTGCCGACACTAACAGCGTTTTTATTCATCTATCAAATTCATTGCCGAGGAAACCACTCTACCGAGGCAACCAGCGATCTTCATAGATTCGACAGGGAGGGGTAATGCCAGAACCGACAAAAAGCACACAGGAAGCAGGTAGAACGACAGGGTCGAATCCCGGTTCGCCCGCAGGAGGCGGGACAGCAGGGTATTCGGCGGGACAAATGAGCGGCGCCACTCGACAAGGCCGCGAAAGCTCGTCATCCAGTTATGAATATGGCGCCTCAGGAGCCTCTTCGATGGGACGCAGCGCCGGTGAAATGATGGGACAGGCGAGACATGGCATGAACGAGGCTTATGGTCGCGCGAGTCAGAGCCTGAACGAAACCTGGGAACAAGCGATGGACTACAGCCGCGAGCATCCCGGAAAATCCACACTCATCGCCTTCGGCGTGGGGGTCGGCGTCGGAATGTTAGTGGCCGGCAGCTTTGCGACACGGAGCCGCACACGGCGGATCGTCCCGCCCGTGATGAATGCGCTTTCGGAGATCGCTTCCGAATTCTTCCGTTGAGGAAGATCGAGATGAGCGGCCAGCGGCGGCGGAACTGCGAATAATTATGTGTCCCGCCCGGCTTCATTGTCTGGGTTTTTCGCCAGACCGGCGTTGGCCGCTCTTGAGTCCATCTACGGCGCTTCGGGCGCCTGTTCATATGCTGGAGAAGTCCGCGCTCATTGTTGGCGAAGAGCCAATGGGGATATAGATGGATTGTTAGGCGTCCGCCGATTTTTCCGTTCTCCTTTAACCGGCGGCCATCGAGAGCGATTCCAGGCCCCATTGCCCATGACCGCAAGCCGGACAGCACCATCTTCGATCTGCAGGGCAGGCTTCTCCGGCATTCTGTTTAGCTCTCCCGCCTCTCCCGTTCGGATAAGTCGTCACGCCGCTGCGGCGGATTTACTGAAGAAGAAACAACAGATGACCCCCCAGGTCGTCTGTATCAGGTAGTGTTCGATCAGATTTCAGCCCTGCATTGAAGCCCCCTCACAAAGGGATTTTGCGACCACGCCTATGGTCGCCCGGTTACGTCATACGAGTATGAGCGCACAATATCGTTTCAGTCTGATCTACGTGTTGGGGCTGTTTACGCTGGTGACGGGCGCCGTTGTCATCGTCATGGCTTGTCTGGCGATGGCGAACTGGATATTCGGCGGTGGCGTTTTTGGTCTGCAGGTTTCAAATTCAAATCGGTTCGGCGCAACATTGGGGATAACGCCTGACGCGGCGCTTTGCTTCATCCTGTGCGGAATCTCGCTCTGGGTTTTGCGTGAATCCGCCGGGAAAGGGGCGCCCGCGAAATCGCCGGCTGAGAAGTTTCTGCCAACTGAAAAGTTTCTGGTAGAAGCGGCTCTGATGCGCGCATCTCTGGTCAAAATTTCGGATGACGGTTCGGAGCAGTCGTGGAATGCGGCTTCGGATAAAACCGAATCGGAAGGGACGCGCGGGAAGAGTTTCGCCCGGAGTTTCGCCCGTCGCGGCGCCCAGTTTTGCGCCTCGGTCGCGGCGGCGATCTCCGTCGCCGTGCTCATCGGATACGCGGCCGGCTGGGATGCGGGCGTTGGCGGATGGCTCGCTCAGTTGGGCGTCGCGATTGGAAATTTGAGCGCGCCTGAAGGTGTCTCGGCGCAAATGGCGCCAAGCGCGGCGTGCGCTTTCCTGCTCAATGGGATTGCGCTGGCGACGCTCGACGTTGAAACCAGACGCGGAGCCAGACCGGCGCAATATCTGGCGCTGATCGCTTTCCTGCTGTCGCTGGTTGTGGCGCTGGGGCACGCTTATCAGACTTCGCTTTTGCATCATTGGTTTTTCGCCGCCTGGGGCTGGCCTGAGATGACTGCGCTCATGGCGGTCATTTTCATCGCGCTCTCAATCGGAGTCGTTTGCGCGCGTCCCAGGAGCGGCGTGGTGTCATTGCTGACCAGCGATAGCGCAGGCGGGTATCTGGCGCGGCGTCTGGCGCCGGCGGCGATTGTGGTTCCGGCGGCGCTCAATTGGCTGAGACTTTACGGCGAGCGGGCGCGTTATTTCGATAGCTCGTCCGGCATGTGGTTGCTGGCGGTGACGAACATTCTGTTCTTTCTGATCCTGATCTGGCGTTGCGCCATTTCGCTGCACAATGTCGACACTGAACGCGCGCTGGCCGAAACCTCGCTTTACAACGCCTATTCGGATTTGCAAAAACGCGTGGGCGAGCAGTCCGCCGAGATTCAGCGCGCCAATCAGGATTTGTGGGCCGAGATGATCGAACGCGAACGCGTCGAAGCGGAACTGACGCAGCGTCACGATGAACTGTTTGATTTCATGGAGAACGCGCCCGTCGGCGCTCACAGCGTCGGCCCTGACGGAACTATCGTGTGGGCCAACAAGGCTGAGCTTAATCTGCTCGGTTACACGCGTGACGAATATGTCGGCCATCACATTTCGGAGTTTCACATTGACAGGCGGGCCGTCGAGGAAATGTGGCGCCGGCTCTGGCAGGGCGAAGAACTGGACAATTACGAAGTCGGGCTGCGGGCCAGGGACGGTTCGATCCGCCACGCGCTGATCAACTCGAATGTTTTGTGGAAAGACGGCGGCTTCGTCCACACGCGCGGTTTCATCAGGGACATCACGCGGAGCAAACAGGTTGAAGAGTCGTTGCTCGAAAGCGAAAGGCGGGCGTGGGCGCTGTTGCGCGAAAGCGAGGCCCAGGCCGGCCAATACCAGATGATCGCTGACACCGCTCCGGTCATGATCTGGATGTCGGGCGCGGACAAGGTCTTCAACTTTTTCAACAAACGCTGGCTGGATTACACGGGCCGGAAGATGGAGCAGGAGTTGGAGAACGGATGGGCCGAAGGCATTCATCCGGAAGATTTCGAGCACTGCCTTGAGACTTACGTTGAGGCGTTCAACGCCCGCCGCGAATTCAGGATGGAATACCGGCTGCGGCGGAGCGACGGCCAGTACCGCTGGATCCTCAATTACGGCGCGCCGTTCTTCAATTCCAACGGCGCCAACCGGGAGTTCGCCGGTTATATCGGCTCCTGCGTTGACATTCACGAGCGCAAGGAAGCCGAGGAACTGCTGCGTTTGAGCGAAGAGTTCAATCGCGGCATCCTGGAAAGCAGCGCCGATTGCATCAAGACGCTGGACCTGGACGGGCGGCTGATTTCGATGAACAAGACCGGAATGAAAATCATGGGAATTGATGATTTCTCCCATTACTCAGGCGCGGTCTGGGCCGATCTGATGGAAGGCGCCGGGCGCGCCGCCGCGCGTGACGCAATTGAGACGGCCAAAACGGGCGGCGTGGGCCATTTCATCGGCTCCTGCAAAACGACTAAAGGGGAGTTGAAATGGTGGGACGTGATTGTTTCGCCAGCGCTCAACAGGCGCGGCAAGCCCGAATGCCTGATGGCGATCTCGCGCGACATCACCGAGGCCAGACAACTTGAAAGTGAGCGCAATGAGTTGCTCTCGCGGGCGCAGGCTGCGCGCGGGCAGGCCGAAGACGCCAACCGGCTGAAGGATGAATTCCTGGCGACAGTTTCCCACGAGTTGCGCGCGCCGCTCAACGCGATTCAGGGCTGGGTGAAGCTGTTGCGCGACGGCAGACTGAAACCGGACGAAGCGGCGCGGGCGCTGGAAACCATCGAGCGCAGCACGCGTTCGCAGAACCGGATCATCAGCGACCTGCTCGACGTTTCGCGCATCATCACAGGCAAACTGCGCCTGAACGTGCGGCCCATCGAACCGGCGAGAGTGATCGAATCGGCGGTCGAGGCGTTGCGTCCCGGCGCTGACGCGAAGGAAATCAACATCGAGCTTGTTCTGGACGATGAAGCGGGGCCGATTTCGGGTGATTCCGACCGGCTGCGCCAGATCGTGTGGAACCTGGTTTCAAACGCGATCAAGTTCACTCCCAAACAGGGATGTGTGCAGGTGAGATTGGAGCGCGCGGGCGCTAATGTTGAAATCATCGTGAGCGACACAGGCGTCGGGATTGACCCGGACTTTCTGCCATTCGTTTTCGACCGGTTCCGCCAGGGTGACAGTTCCAGCACCAGACGGCAGGGAGGGCTGGGGCTTGGATTGGCGATTGTTCGCCACCTGGTGGAGATGCACGGCGGCAGCGTGCGCGCCGAAAGCCGGGGGCTTGATCAAGGCGCGAGTTTCATCGTCAGGTTGCCGCTGATCGCGCAGAATCAGTTGACCGAGAACCAGCGTAACCAGATCAAGGATAACGCCCGCATTCATTCCATAGGCGTGGCCGCCGGAGGCGCCGAGACTCGTGGGATTGCCGGAACAGGAAACGTTGGGGGAAAAACCGGCTTCAATCCGGAGACTGTGGATCAAGCGCCGAAGCTCGATGGGTTGCGCGTGCTGGCGGTTGATGACGATTCGGACGCGCGCGATTTGATCAGGACGATACTCACCCAGTGCGGCGCCATCGTCGAGACCGCCGCCTCAACCGATCAGGCGCTGACCGTCTTCGAGCGCCCCGAAGAATGGCAACCTGAATTGCTGATTTCCGATATAGAGATGCCGGAGGCCGACGGCTATCAACTGATCCGCAAGTTGCGCGAGGTCGAATTGCAACGCGGCAGGCGTATACCGGCCATTGCGCTGACCGCTTACGCGCGGGCTGAAGACCGCCTGCGCTCGCTCGCCGCCGGTTTCCAGATGCATGTCACGAAACCGGTCGAGCCTGCGGAATTATTGACTATCGTAGCAAGTCTGACCGGGCGGCTGAACAGGCCGCGAAGCCTTTATGAGGTCAGCGATGTAATGAGACAAGAAGCGAGAAATTGCTGAAGACGCGCGGTGGGACAGGATGCCATCTTGTCCCACCATTCAAATGCCCTTTCGCGCCTGGGCAGTTACTCAAGTATTCGATTCGCCGCCGGCGCCATTGCCGGCAGTTTCGTGGGAAACGGCAAGCGACCGCTTGTCGAGCTTGTTCGTAAACGCGTTGATGTGTGTGGCCGGCGGGCTTCATTCGGCCACAAGGCGCGTTTTGGCCTAAAGACCCCGACCCCTCTTAGACCGTTTTGGAAGAACTCATCAGTGTCTTTGCGCCCAAATGTTTTGAACACGTTTGAGCGCAAATGGCGCCCGCTGGTAGTTAGGCTTGAGGTGAGGACGGAAAATTTGTTGCCGTAATGTCTGGCGCTGAAGAAAGCATCACCATCCTTCAGTTTGCCCGATGCCGGACAGATTGCGGAATGAAATAATAGCCCCGGCCCGAATATACATTGCCCTCGCTCAAGGGAGTCCGCTATCCCGAACTGCGGACTCCCATGCGCTTTCGTTATACAGGACAACCGAAGACCTGCGTTACCAGCCACATTGTCGGCATTGAATGAAACGCGGGCGCCGCAGGCTGTCCGGCTAACGGAGATGCAAACGCTACCAGAGTTCTTCAGTCGCCCGAAGCCCACATTTCAGGAGGAAAATAAATGAGTGGTGGGCGTTGCCTCCCCTGGACCCGTGGCAGCCATGTGTCAAAGCATGTCTTGAAGCTGCCGCCTGAATTTTCGTTCGCGCGGCAAGGTCTCACCCCCTTGGTATCCGCAGGTTTAGCCATCTTGATGAAATCGCTGTACTCGATTGCCCGTGCCCCGGCCCGACTGGTTATGGAAAGGCGGCGGTGTGGAGAACTGCGCCGCAGGGGAGGTATCGGGCCGGGGTTTGCGCCCGAAATCGAAACCGTCGCGCGCTTCGATGTGAATCGCGCTTGACGTTTACTGGAAGGAGATAGCCATCAATGTTCACCCAGGTCACATCTTCAGTTTATGCGCCGCCAGTCCGGCGAGTTGGAACGCAGCCGGCGCCGGAAGAAACAAACAACCACCTGCTGATTGAAATCGTCAGGCCAGAGGACGTGGACGAGGCGCAGATCGTCAGTTTCGATCTGGCGCGCCAGGCCTCGCTCGGCGATGGCGAAGTCGAACGCGCCGCGCTGATCATCGCCGAAGCGGCGGCCAACATTCTCAAGCACGCGGGCGAAGGAAAGATTTTGATCCGCGTGACGCGGCGGGAATCGAAACCTGCGTTGGAAATCATCGCGCTTGACCGAGGGCCGGGCATCGCTCACCTCGGCGCCGTGATGCGCCGAGGATATTCGACCTCCGGCGGCGCCGGCGTTGGATTGTGCGCAATGTCGCGGGCGTCGAATCTCTTCGACATTTATTCGCATCCGGGGCAGGGCACAGCGTTGCTGGCGCAGGTGTGGGCGCGCCCGTTGTGGAATAACGGTGCGCGGGATTACACCCGCTCTCCGGTCAAGTCCGGCGCAATATCCACAATCAAACCGGGAGCGCGTGTGAGCGGCGACGCGTGGATGGCGAAACACCAGCCTTCCCGCTCGCTGCTGATGATCGCCGATGGCCTGGGCCAGGGCGCCGAATCCGCCAGGGCTTCAGCCGAGGCGATCAGGGTTATGGCGCAAATTCACGCGCTGTCGCCCGCTGAAATTCTGGAAGTCGTCCACGAAACGTTGCGCGGCACACGCGGCGCGTCGGTGGCTGTGGCTGAAATTCGACTTTCAGGCGTCACGCCGGAGGTCAGGTTCGCCGGGGTTGGCAACATCGCGGCGCGCATAGTGAGCGGCGGAACGGTTCAGCATCTGGTTTCGCTCAATGGCATCGCCGGATACCAGGCCGAAATTCAGGAGTTCACTTATTCCTGGCCCGCTCATTCGGCGCTGATCATGCACACCGACGGATTAACCACGCAATGGAACACCGGGGATTATCCCGGATTGAGCGCCAGTCACCCGGCGTTGATCGCCGCCGTGCTTCATCGCGATTTCAACCGCGAGCTTGATGATGCGACGACGCTGGTGGCGAAACAATAATTCTCAGTCGTCGGCGCTCCCAACCGGGCGCCGCGCATTTCAGGGGGAAACAAACAGTCATGAACAATTCTGGAATCACGATCCTTAACGTGGACGGCGGCGCCGCCGGCCTCTATGGCAAAAGCCGCATTTTGCGGGAGGCCGGCTACACCGTTGTCGAAGCTGGAACCGGCGCCGATGCGCTGCGGTTGGTATTGAGCGCAAACCCGCAACTCGTATTGCTGAGCGTCAATCTTCCCGACCTGAGCGGCCTCGAAGTAAGCCGCCGGATTAAAGCCGATCCCGCGATGGCCGGGACTCTGGTTCTGCTCGTCTCGGCCTCATTTGTCGGCTGCGAGAAAAGGGCGCGCTATTTGGAAGACGGCGCCGACGGTTATTTGCTTGAACCGGTAGCGCCGGAATTCCTGCTGGCGAACGTCAAGACGTTGTTGCGGCTGCGCGATAGCGACGCCGAACGCGAACGGCTGCTGGCTTACGAGCGGCGGCAAACCTGGGCGCTGAAACGGCTCGCCCGATCCGCGCTCGCGATCAATTCCGCCGCGTCGCTCGATGAAATTCTGCAACTCGTTACCGACCACGCGCGCGAGATGATCGGCGCGCATCAGGCGGTGACCAGTTTGAACGCCGACGTTCTGGCCGCAAACGTTCTGCCGGTCAACGGCGGCTCGCCGCATGCGATCAGCGCCGTTTCGCTTTCAGATAAATACGCGGCCACGCACGATTACAGTCTCAGCAGATCGGGAGAGCGAGGCGCGGCCTGGGTTTGCTCGCTGGTTTGCCGGATGAACCAGCCGATGCGATTGACCGAAGCGGAACTGGAATCGCCATTCGCCCGGAACGGTCACGCGGACGACGCGTCAGGACGGGTTCTTGAAGATCAGGTCGAAGGCCAGGCGCCGGGAGAACCTGAAATGGCGGACGGGCTGGCGATGTTGAACAAGGTGATGACCCCGCGCGAATTTGCGATGTTGCGCGAACTGGCGGCGCTACGCGAACTAGCGGCGTTGCGCGACGTGGCGACTCCGCGCGAACTGGCTGTGCTGCGCAAACTGGCGGCGTTGCGCAAGCCGCAGATGTTGCGCGGGCTGGCGATGCGCGGCTGGCTGGCCGCGCCGCTCACTTCGCGCGACGGGCGAAATCTGGGAATGATTCAGTTATCCGAGAAGTACGATGGAGAATTCACGGAGCAGGACGAAGCTCTGCTCGTCCAACTGGCGCAGATGGTTTCAATCGCCATCGAAAATCGCCAGCTTTACCGCTGGGAACAAGCGGCGCGTGTCGCCGCCGAAAACGCCGCGCGCGCGAAAGATGAATTCCTGGTCATGATCTCCCACAAACTGCGCACGCCGCTCAACGCCGTGCTCGGATGGGCGTGGATATTGAGCCGGCACTCGTGCGGCGCGGAAACCATCGGGCGCGCGGCTGAAATTATCGAACGTAACGCGCGGGCGCAGGTGGGGCTGGTCGAAGAATTGCTGGAAGCGTCGCGCGTGATCACCGGCAAACTGCGCCTCGATGTCAGACCGTTGGAGATTGTCTCGCTGGTCGAAGCGACTTATCGCGCTCTGCGTCCGGTCGCCGAAACCAAAGGCGTCGAGATGAGCCTGAAGATTGACCCGCAGGCCGGAACCATAACGGGCGACCCTGAACGGTTGCGGCAGATCGTCTGGAATCTGCTTTCCAACGCGATCAAATATACGCCTGCGGGCGGGCGCGTCGAATTGGTTCTGGAACGCGTCTGCGGCGATTTGCGGCTGACGGTCAGCGACACCGGCAAAGGCATCAGCGCGGAAGCTCTGCCTTTTGTGTTCAACCGGTTTCGGCAGGACGCCACAGTGAGCGTTCAATCTTGTCGCGGTCTGGGCCTGGGTCTGGCGCTGGTGCGGCATCTGGTCGAATTGCACGGAGGAAGCGTCAGCGCGTCAAGCCCCGGCGAAGGTTGTGGCGCGACCTTCGCCATCAACTTGCCGGTGAAAGCCGCATACGCTGAGCGGGAGGAAGCAGTGGAAGAGTGGGAGAGCGGGAGAGAGTTGGAGATGTGGGAGGAATGGGAAAGAGAGGAAACAGACCTGCGCCGCTCGCGGTCTCCGCGTCTTCCTGTTTCCCCATCTCCGCGCCTTGCTGTCTCTCGCTCTTCAGCCTCTATTTCCAGGGGCGTGGCTGCCGGCGGCGGAAACTGATGAAGCAGGCAGGCAAATATTTTGCGTCGGCATCGCCGATCATATTTCATATTTCATATCAAATATTGCATATGAGATATGGTGTGAGCGGTTTTTCGGAGGGGATACAGGGATGATTATGATCAGGCTTAGGCAAAGGACGTTGAGGTATCACCTGCAACTGAAACAGAAACTCGACCTCTTCCACCACCTTGCGACGCTCGACGATTACCGTCGGCTGCTTGAGAGGTTTCTGGGTTTTTACGGGCCGGTTGAAGCCGGACTTGAACGGCATTTCAACCGGCGCGCAGGCGGTTTCGATTTCGAGCGGAGAAGAAAGGTTCCGATGCTCGTTAGCGACTTGCGCGCGCTCGGAGTCAAAGAACTCGGCGCCTTGCCGCGTTGCGCCGCGCTGCCGGCGCTCGATTCGCCGTCTCAGGCCCTCGGTTGTTTGTACGCGCTGGAGATCGCGACTTTGGGAGGGCAGATCATCGCGCGTCATTTAAACCGCGCTTTCGGCGTCAGGCCGGGCGCGGGCTGCTCTTTCTTCGACAGCTACGGCAATCAGGCTGTAGCGATGTGGCACGATTTCGGCCAGCAGATCAAAAGATACGCGGTGACAAATGAGATTGAAGAAGCCATGGCCAGAGCGGCGATTGACACCTTCGTCGGATTGGAGCAGTGGATGACCGGCAGGAGCGCCGCCGAGCGCCCTCCGAGCGTTTTAAAGCTGGTAGTCGGAGGGATGTCGGCCTAAAATTGGAGTAGCCGCTGAGCCGTGTAGTTGAGTTGAGTTTACCCAAACTCTCGTTAAATTCTCGTTCGCCTCGGTTGAAGATTCCTTGATTTGTTTTGAGCGCCTTAAGCGGTAGGGATATTGAGAGCGTGTCTGGAAATTGAGTTTTTCTCCAGCCTGACTACGAGGTGGGGCCGGCGGAAGAAACCCCACCCATGATTTTTCCGGACGGCCTCCGAGAGCCAAAGCCATGATTGCGAAACGACCATTGATCTTGATCGTGGATGATGTCCCCGAAGACGTCGCCGTTTACAAACGTCATCTGACGCGCGGTTCCGATCTCCGGTACAGGGTTCAGAACGCCGGCACGGGCGCGAAGGCGCTGGCCATGTTTCGGCGTAGCGCGCCGGATTGCGTGCTGCTCGGTTTCAGGCTCCCCGACATGGACGGGCTTGAAATTCTGCGGGCGCTCGCGGGCGCATCGGGGACATTGCCCTGCGCGGTGATCATGCTGACCGAAATCAGCGACGCGCGGATCGCTGTGGACGCGATTAAATCCGGCGCGCACGATTATCTGGAAAAGAGCTGGATCACGCCCGAACTGTTGCGAAGCGCCGTCGCCAACGCCATCGAGAAGGCCGCCTTGCAACGCGAGGCCGAGGAACAGTGGCGCGAGTTGACGATCAAAAATCTGGCGCTCGAACAACAGCTCGACGAGTTGCAGCGAGAAATAGCCGAGCGCAAGCGCGCCGAAGACGCGCTGAGATTCACCAACGAACGTTTCACTCTCGCCGAGGCCGTGTCGAACGGTTACATCTACGACTGGAATCCTGAATCCGATCAGGTCGAACGCAGTTCCAGATTCAACGAACTGTTCGGTTACAGCAACGGCGAAGTCGCCGGAACCGCCGACTGGTGGAAGCGGCAGATTCATCCGGACGACATTGAGCGCGTTTCCAGCACGCTCGAACAAAGATTGCGCGGACAGGAACCGGGCAAGGTGGATGGTTATTCGTTTGAATATCGCAGCCGCCACAAAGACGGGCGCTATCTGTGGGTGTGGGATCGCGGCAGGTTGATGCGCGACGACATGGGGCGTGTGACACGCGTCATCGGCAGCGCCGTTGACATCACCAGACGCAAGCTGATCGAAGAATCTTTGCGTGAAAGCGAAGAGAAGTTTTCAAAAGTATTCAAGGCCAGCCCGCACAGGATCTCGATCAGCACACTGGACGAAGGGCGCTACATTGATGTCAACGACGCCGTGCTGAAATTAACCGGATACGAGCGCGAAGAGATGATCGGCCACACCGCCGATGAGATACGAATACTGGCCGAGCCGGATGGCCGGGAGAAACTGATTCAGGCTCTTCGGAACCGTCCTTTTCGCGATCTGGAATTTCAACTGCGGTCGAAGAATGGCGAGATCAAGACGGTTTTGATGTCGGCTGAGATCATCACACTCAACGGGCAGCAGTGCATTCTCACGATGTCGAACGACATCACAGAGCGCAAACAGGTCGAAGAATCTTTGCGCGAGAGCGAAGAACGATTTCGCACGCTGGCCAACACGATCCCTTCGATCATCTGGATGGCAGCGGCCGACGGGACTATCACTTTTTACAATCAGCAATGGTTCGACTATTCGGGCGTTTCGCCGGGACAGGATGGTGACTGGCTGCAAATCGTGATTCATCCCAATGACCTTGAACTTTGCCTGGCGGAATGGACACGCGCCGGGGAACTCGGATGCGAATTCGAGACCGAGCTTCGCATCCGGCGGCGCGACGGCGAATATCGTTGGTTCCTGGCGCGCGCTACGCCAGTGCCCGACGCTGAAGGCGGCATCTCCAGATGGTTCGGAGTCGCCACCGACATTAACGACCGCAAGCAGGCCGAGGAGGCGCTGCGCGAGAGTCAGGAGCGGTTGAACCTGGCGATGGAAGCCGCCGGGATGTTCGTCTGGGAGACGGAAGTCGCCACAGGGCGCGTCAAGTCGGATTTCCCTGAGCGCATGATGGGGATGGAACCCGGATCGTTCGGTGGCACATTCGATTCCTTTCTCACTCTTGTGCACCCTGATGACCGCGAATCTTTCCTGAGAGTCAGACAACGCGCGCTGGATGGCGAGGGGCCTTACGATATGGAACTCCGCACATTGCGCGCCGACGGCAGCGTGCGGTGGGGACTGGTCAGGGCAATGGTCTACCGTGACGAACAGGGCGATCCGAAGCGGATTGTCGGCGCGGATGTGGACATCACCAATCGCAAGCGGATTGAAGATGAATTGCAACGCGCCAACCGGCGCTACCATCTCGCCCTCGATGTCCTCGACGGTTATGTTTACGAATACAACGTCCGCGAGAAAGTTTCAGAGCGAAGCGAGGGACTTGCAAAGCTCATCGGCTTCGAGCCGGAAGAGACGCCGCCCCAGGTGGAATGGTGGTTCGGTTTAACTCATCCTGATGACCGTGATCGGGTCATTTCAACAGTCGAAAGGATGCTGGCCGAAGATTACCCGGAAACTACTTATTCATTTGAATACCGCGTCCTTCACAGGGAGGGGCGCTACATTGACGTTCTGGATAGCGGGCTGATCGTGCGCGACGCTGAAGGCCGGCCCTCGCAGGTTGTCGGCGCCATCGTCAATATCACCGAGCGCAAGCGGGCGGACGAGGCGCTGCGCGAGAGCGAGGAACAAACGCGCCGTCAGAACGCGGAGCTTGAAAATATCTATCAGGCGGCGCCTATCGGCCTGTCGCTGATTGACCGCGATTTCCGGATCATGCGGATGAATGAGATGCGCGCGGAGATAGATGGCGTCACTGTCAGTCAGGCTCTGGGCCGAAGCGTGCGTGAGGTGACTCCCGATTTGGCGGATCGTCTCGAACCGATTCTCAAGCGGGTGATCAGGACGGGCCGGCCAGTTATGAACCTGGAAATACACGGCGTGATCGCCCGCGAGCCGGGAATCGAGCGTGACTGGCTGGTGAGCTATTATCCGGTCAAGGGCGCCGACGGCAGTGTGCAAAGCGTCGGTTCAGTGGTTCTGGACATCACCGACCGCAAACGCGCGGAAGAGGCCGTGCGCGAGCGCGAAGAGCGGTTGCGGTTGGCGGCGCAATCAGCGGGCTTTGGCCTTTACAACATGGATTTGCTGACCGGCGAGATTTACTGGTCGCCGGAACTGAAACAGATCTTCGGCCTGTCGAACGACGCCGTCATCCTGATGGACAAATGGGCTGAATGGATTCACCCCGATGACCGCGAAAAAACAATACGGGCGACCGAAGTTTCATTCGACCCGCGCGGCAACGGCGAGTTCGAGAGTGAACATCGAGCGCTGCGGCCCGATGGGAGCGTGCGCTGGGTGCTGATGAAGGGCAAGACTCTCTTCAGCGGCAAGGGCCGCAAGCGAAAAGCCGTGCGCGCCATGGGCGTCGCGTTCGACATCACCGAACGCAAAGAAGCGGAAGAGAGATTGCACGCGAGCGAAAAACGGTTTCGCACGATCTTCGATCTGTCGGGCATCGGCATTCTGCAGGTCGAACCGGCGACCGGGCGTTTCCTGCGCGCCAACCGGGAGTTTTGTAGCTGGCTCGGCTACTCCGAAGACGAATTGCTGAAGATGAGTTTCGGTGAGATCACCCATCCCGGCGACCGCAAGGACAAACTTGGGAAGGCCGCAAGATTCCTGCGAGGCGAGATGGATGAATACTCTACCGAGGTGCGGTGTGTACGGAAAGATGGCGGCATCGTGTGGGGGCTGGTGACATCCAGAATGTTGAGTGACGCCGATGGACACCCGCTCCGTACGGTGACTGCGGTTCAGGACATCACCGAGCGCAAACGGTTTGAAGAAGCTTTGATCGCGAGCGAGGAACGTTACCGGAACCTGATCGAGACGGCCAATGAGGGCATTTGGCTGGTTGACGCTGAGGCGAACATCCTTTACGTGAACGAGCGGATGGCAAATCTGTTGGGTTATAAAGCTGAAGAGATCAACGGGCGTAAAGTCCCTGAATTCTGTTTCGAGCAGGACAGGACGAAAGCTGTCGAACGAGCCAACGCCAATCTGAGAGGAGATTACCAGGAGTTCGATTTCCGATTCCGGCGCGGGGATGACAGCGAACTGCACGTGCGCGCCTCGACCAGCCCCGTTTACGACGCGCAGGGCGGCGTTGTCGGCGCGATGGGAATGTTCACCGACATCACTACTCACGTCTGCGCAGAAGAATCGCTCCGCAAAAGCGAGCGGAGGTTGAAACTTTCGCTGACCGCTGGCCGCGCTGGAATGTGGGAATGGCGGATCAGGGACGACAGGCTGATCTGGTCGGATGAATATTATGAAGTCTTCGGGATGAAGCCGGGCGACCTGGATTCCACGCTGGAAAATTTCCTGCTCTGCATTCACCCCGAAGACCGCGACCGCATGCTGGCTGAAATGAGCGAGGTGTTGCAGGAGAGGAAAGACGCCGAGCACGAGTTCAGGTTCATCCGGCCCGATGGCGTCGTGCGCTGGGCGCAGAGCAAGGCGCAACTGACGCTCGACGAATCAGGCGAGCCGGAACGTCTGGTCGGCATCCTGATTGACATCACCGAACACAAACAGGCTGAAATGGAACGCGAAGACCTGTTGCGTAAGGAGCAGGAGGCGCGCGCGCAAGCCGAAGCAGCCAACCGGGGCAAAGATGAATTCGTCGCCATGATTTCGCATGAGTTACGCAGTCCGCTCAATGCGATGCTTGGCTGGTCCAAGATTCTTAAGAAGGGCGATGTTGATGAGAAGACGCACTCGCACGCCGTCGAGGTGATCGAAAGAAGCGCGCGCGCCCAGCAAAATATCATCGAAGACCTGCTCGATATGGCGCGGATCGTCGGCGGCAAACTGCGCGTCGAGGCGCGCCCGGTCAATCTGGCGCGCGTCATCGAAGCCGCCGCCGATGTCGTGCGTCCGGCGGCGACGGCCAGAGAAATTGACCTGCGCCTTTCAATCAATAGCGCGGACGAAGTGACAGGCGACGCGGATCGTTTGCAACAGGTGATTTGGAACCTGCTTTCCAACGCGGTCAAATTCACGCCGCACGGCGGAAGCGTCGAATTAATTCTGGAGCGAGTCGGCGCATCAGCCCAGATCACCGTGAATGACACCGGGCGCGGAATTAAGGCAGAGGATTTGCCTTTCATTTTTGACCGCTTTCGTCAGGCCGACAGTTCCGGCAGCCGGCGCTTCGCTGGCCTGGGCCTGGGCCTGGCGCTGGTCAAACATCTGGTTGAATTGCACGGCGGTCAGGTTAGCGCTGACAGCGTCGGTGAAGGGAAGGGCGCGTCATTCATCGTCAAGCTTCCCGTGCGCGCCGTTCGCGGCGAGGCGGCCCTGGGGAAAGTTGGAGAGCGGGACAGCGGAAGAGCGGAAGAGTGGGAGAATGGGAGAGCGGGAGAGTGGGAGAGTGGGAGAGCGGGAGAGTGGGAGAGTGGGAGAGCGGGAGAGCGGGGAGGCGAGAGGCGAAGAAACCGGGAGGCCAGAGGAGACCTCTCTCCCTCTTCCTCTCTCCCTTTCTCCCCCTCTTCCCCTCTTCCCCTTCAGGGAGTGTGGGCGTTGATTGTGGATGACGAAGCCGATGCGCGCGATTTGGTTGAGAAGTTGCTCAGCCAGTACGGCGCGCGCGTGACCACCGCGTCTTGCGCCGCCGAAGCGTTTGATAAATTGCGTAAAGGCGAAGCGGGAAAACGCCCCGATGTGTTAGTCTCTGATATAAGCATGCCCGACGAAGATGGTTATATGTTGATTGAGCGCGTTCGCAGACTGCCGCTCGATGAGGGCGGTAAGATTCCGGCGATTGCGCTGACGGCGTTTGAACGTCCGAACGACAGGATCAAGGCGCTTGCGTCGGGCTTTTCGATGCATGTGCCTAAGCCTGTCGAGCCGGAAGAACTGGCGATGGTCATCGCCAACCTGACGGGACATCCCGGCAAAAGGATGAATGTTCGATAAATGGAGAGAGAGATGAGCAAAGCAAAAGTTCTGGTCATTGATGACGATCCGGAGATGCTGGATTTAGCCAGATTCCATCTGGAAAGCAACGGCTACGACGTAACTACCGCAGACACGGGGACGCAGGGCTTGAAGCTGGTGGCGGAGCATCACCACGAAGTCGCGCTGACCGACCTGAAGCTTCCCGATATTTATGGGATCGAACTGGTCGCAAAGCTGAAAGAAGCCTCGCCCGGCACTGAAGTCATCATGGTCACCGGCTACGGTTCGGTGAGCGAGGCGATTGAGGCGACGAAGGCCGGCGCTTTCTACTTCATCGAAAAGCCCGTCGAGTTCGAGGAACTGATGGCGCTGATCGAAAGAGCGATCGAGCGCGGGCGCCAGGCCGCCGCTCGACACGGCTACCGTCAGGTCGCCCTGACGGAAACTGGGGGGCGCCAGGAAGTTCCCCAGCCGCTGGTCGTCGAGCCGGGTGGCGAGCCGACCCAGCCGT
>WBZO01003352.1_pt1 | contig 18873 bp, 18 predicted proteins | sample 5204261 | NCBI WGS metagenome assembly WBZO01 (sample SAMN12412400, study PRJNA552823) | activated sludge metagenome | isolation source: activated sludge from anammox sidestream of wastewater treatment plant... | place: USA: North Carolina | collected 2017-09
CGCGAACCCGCGCAGCGACAGCGTCTTCGTGATCGCCGCCGTCAGCGAGGTCTTCCCGTGGTCCACGTGCCCGATCGTCCCCACGTTCAGGTGGGGCTTCGTCCGCTCGAATACGCCCTTGGCCATCTGGGTCGCTCTCCCTTGCCGGCTGTCCCGGCTTCCTCGCGGCCCCCAAGCGTCCCCCCGGTGGAGCCCCCTCCGATGGGGGCAGCCTCCGCGGGATCGGGCCGACCTGCTGACTTCTCTACGTCCGCACGCTGACCGCCTCGGCGGACTCAGCGTGCCGCGTTTGATGCTGGAGCCCCCGACGAGAGTTGAACTCGTGACCTCGTTCTTACCAAGAACGCGCTCTACCACTGAGCTACAGGGGCCTGGAATGGTGCACGGGGCAGGATTCGAACCTGCGTAGCCCGTAGGCGGCGGTTTTACAGACCGCTGGAATTAGCCACTCTCCCACCCGTGCCTGGAGCGTCCTCCGGCGACGTCGACCTAGCAGTCCCGTCCCCCAGGTCGGTCCGCAGACTCGCCTCCCCTGGCCGGCTCCGACTGGAGCCCGAGAGGGGATTCGAACCCACCAACCTTCCGATTACAAATCGGCTGCGCTGCCGTTGCGCCACTCGGGCACGGTCGGTTGAGCCGCCCGCCAGAGAGAAACACACCGCGCACCGTCCCCGGCGCGCGGCCATCAACGAGTATAGAAACGCCGGTTTGTGAGGGTCAACGAGCGCGGGCGGGCGATTCCCGTCCCGACGCTCCGACGAAACCACATCATCTCACCCGCGTGGCCTCATCGCACCTCCCCAATCGACGATCCTCGTGGCCGCCCGGCGGCCCGTCGGAGGATGACCGCCGCAGCTCCGAGCATCGCGGCTTGTGCGACACGGGGGGGACGGCGTACGTTGATTTACAATACTTACCAGTCTCATAATTGGACAACAACATGGTCGCTTCGCCTGGCTCCGCCACACCGCCCGTCAGCGAGCCCTACGAAAAGCGCTGGTGGGGCCTCATCGTCCTCTCGCTGGCGCTGGTCCTCATCGGCCTCGATAACACGATCCTGAACGTGGCGCTCCCCACGCTCGTACGAGAGATCGATGCCACCAACTCGCAGCTGCAGTGGATCGTGGACTCGTACGTCCTGGTGTTCGCGGGGCTGCTCCTGACCGCCGGGAGCCTCGGGGACCGGTTCGGCCGCAAGGGCGCGCTCAACGCCGGCCTCCTGATCTTCCTCGGAGGCGCGGTCTACGCGTCGACGACGAGCGACGCCGGCCACCTCATCGCGGCTCGCGCCGTCATGGGCATCGGTGGCGCGTTCATCATGCCGGCGACCCTCTCGATCCTCACGAACATGTTCCCGCCCCATGAACGTGGGCGCGCCATCGGCATCTGGGCCGGCGTGGCCGGGATCGGCATTCCGCTCGGCCCGCTCGTGGGCGGCTGGCTGCTCGAGCACTTCGCGTGGGGCTCGATCTTCCTCATCAACGTGCCGATCGTCCTCGTCGCGCTCGTGGCGGGCTGGGTGCTCCTGCCCACCTCCCGCGACCCGCAGGCGCCCAGGGTCGACATCCCCGGCGCGGTCCTGTCGATGGCCGGGCTCGGGGTGCTGATCTACGGGCTGATCGAGGCGCCCCTCAAGGGATGGGGCTCCGCGGAGACGCTGACGGCACTCGGCGCGGCCGCGGTCATCCTCGGCGTGTTTGCGTGGTGGGAGTCGCGCGCGCGCGAGCCGATGCTCAACCTGCGCTTCTTCCGCAACCCGCGCTTCAGCGCGGCGAACGCCGCGATCACCCTGACGTTCTTCGCGCTCTTCGGCTCGATGTTCTCGACGACGCAATACCTGCAGTTCGTGCTCGGCTACTCGGCCCTCGAGGCCGGGATCCGCCTGCTCCCGATGGCGCTGGGGATGATGATCGGCGCGCCCGCCTCCGCGCGGCTGGTCGAACGCGTCGGCTCGAAGGTCGTCGTCGCGACCGGCCTGACCACCGTCACCCTCGCGCTGCTGCTACTGACCCGGCTGACCCCTGACTCGACGTACCTCGAGTTCCTGGTGCCGCTGCTCGTCATGGCGACTGGCATGGGCTTCACGATGGCGCCCGCCACCGAGGCGATCATGGGCGCGATCCCGCGCGCGAAGTCAGGCGTCGGTTCCGCGATGAACGACACCACCCGCCAGGTTGGTGGCGCGCTCGGCGTCGCGGCCATCGGCTCGCTGATGTCCAGCACCTACCGCAGCCACGTCGAGTCCGGCCTCACGTCGCTGTCGCCGGACCTCGTGGAGCGGGCGAAGGACTCCGTCGGGGCGGCGCTCGCGATCGCGGCGCAGGCCGGGCCGGACGGCGCGCAGATCGCAGAACGGGCGCGCGTCGCCTTCACGGACGCGATGGCCACCGGCTTCGTCGCCGCCGCGATCGTGTCCGCGATCGGCGTCGCGCTCGTGGTCGCATTCCTCCCGGCGCACGGCATCGATGCCGGCGAGAGCTTCGACGACGAGGCTCCGCCGGAGGCCGCGCCGGCGTCCGGTCGCGCGGCATCGTGACGGCGGAACGAGCACGGCCGCGTGGGCGCCCTCGCACGGCGGGCGTGCGCGCCACCGTCCTGGATGCGCTCATCGGACTCGTCGCCGAACAGGGCTTCGGCGGCACCTCGATGGATGAGCTGGCTGAACGGGCCGGGGTGTCGAAGGCGACGATCTACCGTCGCTGGCCCTCGAAGGACAGGCTCATCGTCGACGCGCACCGCTCCATGCTCAGCGAGGCCGCGGTCCCGGACACCGGGAGCCTGCGCGGCGACCTCATCGCGCTGACCGACCGCGTCGCCGACATGCTGGAGGACGAACGGCTCCCGCGCCTGCTGCAGGCGTCGATGGGCGAGATGCTCACGAACCCGGAGCTCAGCCGCGCGGTCCGGGAGCGGGTGCTCCGGCCGCGGCTCGCGATGGTGGGCGCCATCTTCGGCCGGGCCCAGGCACGGGGCGAAGTCCGCCCCGACCTCGACTGGCGCGGCTTCGCGTACGCGCTCATCGGCTCGACGATATTCCGCGTCGCCTTCATGGGTGAGCCACCGGACCGCGAGGCGAACCGCCGCCTGGTGGACCTCATCGTCGCCGGCTCCACGGTCCAGCCTCCGACCTCCCAGCCCTCGGCGGACTAGACCTCGGCGGACTAGCCCCCGTCGGCCGAGGAGAGCACGACCTCGCCGGTCGGGCGCTCCGATCCGCCCGCGGGTTCCACCGTCACCGCGAGGAGGTCGCCGTCCTCAAGGGCGAAGTCGAAGTCGCCCTCCCACCAGCCGTTCTCGTTCGTGTTGCACACGCCGACCGAGACCCAGGCGGAGTCGCGCACGGCCCAGACCTGGTAGCCCTCCCCGCTGGGACGCCGGCGCAGGCCGTCCAGCGTGACCTTGACCGGCGACTCGCCAGGCGTCGCCTCCGCGCGGATGAGCGCTCCTTCCGTCGAACGCACCACCTGCACGATCGAGGCCTCGTTGCCGGGGAAGAGCAGCGCCCCGGCGCCGAGGCCGGCGGCGACGAGGACCGCCGCCGCCGCGGCCGCGCCGAGCCAGCGGAATGGCAGGACGCGCGCCGTGCGCCCCATCCCGGCAACACGCGTCGCGCCGGGATCGCCGTCCGGGTGCGCCGACGCGAGCACGCGCGGTCCGAGCGCAAGCGACGGCTCCCGCTCCTCCGCGAGGAGCGCCAGGCCGCCGGCCGTCGCCAGCAGCTCCCCGACGTCCTCGTGCCGGTCGCACGACGCGAGGTGCGCTTCGATGGCCGCGCGCTCATCGTCGTCGACCGCGTCGAGGGCGTACGCAGCGAGCAGCTCGTCGACCGCGTCGCAGTTCATGCGTCGCCCTCCCGCGTCTTCAGCGCGTCCCGGAGGTGGCCGAGTCCGAGGCGCAGCCGGCTCTTCACCGTGCCGTCCGGGAGCCCGAGCCGCTCCGCGATCGCGCGGTGCGTCAGTCCCTCGAAGTAGGCGAGCTCGACCACCGCGCGCTGTGCCTCCGGCAGCCGGGCGAGCGCAGCGGCGAGGCGCCGGCGCGTCGCGTCCTCGTCGTCGAGGACGCGAGCGAAGGCCTGCTGCGCCTGCTCGTCCGGGACGCCGACGGAGGGGTCGCCCTCGGCGTCCGCGTCGCGCTCGGAGCGGGGCGCCTCGTGCTGCTCGGTCCGCGAGCGGCGGCGGGCGAGGTCGACGGCGCGGCGGTGCACCACGGTCAGCACGAGCGCGCCCAGCCGTCCGCCGTCGGGGTCGATGCGGTCCGCCCGCTCCCAGAGCGCGAGGAAAGCGGCATGCACCGCATCCTCGGCCGCGGTCCCGTCGCCGAGCACACGGTAGGCCAGGCCGAACGCGCGACGGCGGTAGGTGCGGTAGAGCGACGCGAGCGCGGAGGCGTCGCGTTGCTGGAGTCGGCGCGCGAGTTCGCGGTCATCGATGGCTGACGAGGCGGCCTCACTCCCCTCGCCGGTTACTCGTCCCGGCGGCCGCGATGGATCACCGGTCCCGGGGGCGGGCGCACGGGAGGCGCCGGATGACGTCGCGGCGGCCAGTGGCGGCTCGGAGTGATCCACGCGGCTCCCTCGGGCGAGACACCGGCATGCGACGGCGGACGACGCCGGCAACGCACGAACCGGAGAGGAATCGTAGGACATGCGGCATCACGGAATGCGGCGCGCATGGCGCGCACTCGGGCTCGGCGCACTGGTGGGTATCAGCACGCTCGTGCTCGTGGCCTGTTCCGGCGACGACGGCGACGAAGCCGACGCCGAGGCTACGGAGACCACGACGGCTACCACCACGGCGGACCAGACGGCTGTCGCCACCCAGACGGCTGCGGCTACCGAGACCGCGACCGCCACGGAGGCCACCGCAACGGCCACCGAAACCGCCGCCGCCACGGCCACTGGGACGGCCGCCGCCGGGAGCGGGACGACGATCTCGGTGGCGACGGAGGGCGAACTCGCGCCGTACCTCGTCGGGCCGGAGGGGCTCACGCTGTACCTGTTCACCAACGACAGCGAAGGCGTGAGCAACTGCGTCGACCAGTGCATCGCGAACTGGCCCCCGCTGCTCGTGGCGGCCGGGGAGGAGCCCACTTCCTCCGAGGACGCCCCGGGCGAGCTCGGCGTGATCGAGCGGACTGACGGCCTCGGCCGCCAGGTCACCTACAACGGCATGCCGCTCTACTACTGGGCGGGCGACACCGCCCCGGGACAGACGGGCGGCCAGGAGATCGGCGGCGTGTGGTTCGTCGTGCCGCCGACAGAGGGCACGGCCTCCTCGGGCGCCTCGCGCCAGGGCGGAGACGGGCCGGGCTACTAGGGCCGCAGCGCGCCCGGCCGAGCAGCCGCCGGACGGCGGCCAGGACGCTTCCCGCCGGGCCAACCGCGGCGGGTGCGTTGCCGGAGGGGTGGAGGGCAGTCCCGTCGGGGCTGCCCTCCAGCGCGTCTCAGCGCGCTCCCGGCGAATCTCCTCGGCACGCCGAGCTGGCGCCACGACGTGATCCTGACGCCTACGGGAGGTCGGTGACGGCGTCGATAGTCATGTTGTGGACAGGAATCTGTCGGTCACGGTGCTGGCCCTACTCGTGCTCTGCACCGGGCTCCTCGGAGCGTGCTCGGACGACACCTCCAGCGACCATGCCGGGGACATCGACCGCCCGCTCGGACGGGTGGCAGCGCCTCCTCCGTCCACGGCCCCGACCTCGACGGACGCCGGCTCATCCACCGCCGCCGGGGCGAGCAGCCCCTCGAGCGACGCGCTCGCCGTGGCGGCCGACGCGTTCGCGGCGGCGCTTCTCGCGCACGACCTCACCGGCCTGACGACGTCCTTCTCGCCCGGCGGGCTCGCGCAGGCGCAAGCGCTCACGGCGGGGACCGGCAGCCAGCGCGCCGAGGGCGTCACCGCGGCCCGGGTTGCCTCGATGCGCGACCTCGACGTGCCGGAGGGGCGCTGGGAGGTGTACCTGGACGTCACCGGTCAGCGGGGCGACGTCCAGCTCCGCACGATCTGGCAGTGGTACGAGGTCTCCGGCTGGCGGATCGCGGCGATCGAGATCGTCCTGCCGGGAGCGCCTCCCTCCGGATCAGCATCGCCCGGAGCACCCGCCGGAGCGTCCGGGTGAGGTGGCGGGGAGGGATGCCGAACGGGCGGCAACGCCCGAGGTGGTCACCGCGGATCGCGGCCCGCGGGGCGGTCGGCGCGATCGCGCTCGTGCTGGTCGCGCTCGCGGTCTACTCGATCACCATGGACCGACGCTCCAGCGACGCCGCCGTCGACGCCGAGCACGCGATCCTCATCGCCCGCTCCTACGCCGAGATCGCCACGATGGTGGACGGCCTCGAGCGTGACGCCTCCGCCTTCATCTTCGAGCCGACACCGGAGCGGCGGGACACGTTCGTCCGCAACGTCGCGCTCGTGCGGGAACGCATGGACGACGTCGCCCGGGCGGGAACCAGCCGCGACGTCGCTCTGATCGGCTACCTGCAGCGCGCCTACCTCTCGCAGGTCCAGGGCGTGGAGGACTTCTTCGACGCCGTCCTCGCGCGTGAGCCGTACTACGGCGACGTCGCGGACAGGGACACGCTCGCCGAGCTCCGGGACGCCCTGGAGGACCCCGTCCGGCGACGGCAGGAGGCCTCCCTCGCGGCGATGCGGGAGCTGCGCCGGAGCCAGCAGCAGCGCGTCCTCATCACGTCCGGCGTCTTCGCCGGCGGTCTCGTGCTCGTCGCGCTCCTGCTGCTCGTGCAGCGACACTCCGCCAGCCAGATCGCCACCGCCGAGGCGGCCCTCAGCCAGCTCCGACGCGAGACCACGACGGACAGCCTCACCGGCCTCGGCAACCACCGCGCGTTCCAGGAGGCGCTGCGCGAGGAGGCGGGCACCGGCCCGGGCGCGCTCGTGATGGTGGACCTCGACCGCTTCAAGGAGGCGAACGACCTCCGCGGCCACGCCGAGGGTGACCAGATCCTCCGCGCCGTCGGCGGCCTGCTCGCGGCGATCTTCCCGCGCAACGCCTACCGGATCGGCGGCGACGAGTTCGCCGCGCTCGCTTCCTCCTACGAGGAGGCGACCCGCAGCACGGAGCGGCTCGTCCGAGCGCTCCGCGAGCGCATCCCCGGCATCACCGCCAGCGCCGGCGTCACCGGCTGGGGCGGCGCCTGTCCCCGCTGCGAGAAGCGCGACGGCGCCCCCCGCGGCAGCGGCGAGGACGACGCGGGGTTCGACGCCAACCTCGTGAGCGCGCAGGCGGACGCCGCGCTCCGCTGGGCGAAGCGCGAGGGCCGCAACCACTGGGTCGGCTACCCGGACATCGCGGACCGCGTCGGCGGCGTCGCCTCGGCGAAGAAGTCGCAGGCGGTGCGCCGGCTCATCCAGCAGGAGACCGGCGTCACCACGGTCTTCCAGCCGATCTGGGCCCTCGACGGCCGGCTCCGCGCCGCGGAAGCGCTCTCGCGGTTCGACCCCGAGCTGGGCCTGGGCGGGCCGGAAGAGGCGTTCGACATCGCGAACCAGGACGGCCGCAGCCTGGAGCTGGACCGCCTCTGCTTCGAGACGACGATCCGCAGCGCGCGCACCCTCCCGAACGACGTGACGCTGTTCATCAACGTCTCGCCCAGCGCGCTCATCGACCAGCGCTTCGAGACGAAGCGCCTCGTCGCGACCGCGCGACGCCACTACCGCGCGCCCGGCTCGATCGTCCTCGAGGTGACCGAGCGCGCCGACGTCCCCATCGACGTGCTGGAGGAGCGCATCCGGTCGCTGCGGGACGCGGGCTTCGGCATCGCCCTCGACGACGTCGGCGCGGGCAACGCCGGCCTGGAGACGCTCCGGCGCGTCCCCGTGGACTGGATCAAGATCGACCGCAGCCTCGTGCAGGCCGCCCCGACGGACGCGATCGCGCGCGGCATGATGCGCGCCCTCGTCGCGTTCGCCGGCGAGGCGGGCGCCACCGTGATCACGGAAGGCGTCGAGGACGGCGCGGAGCTGGACGTGGTGCGCTCTGTGATGCGTCGCGGCCACGCCCGCCAGGCCGAGGTGCTGGCGCAGGGCTACTACCTCGGCCGCCCCGACAGCGGCACGACGTTCACCTCGCCGCGCGCGTTCGAGGATGCCGCGTAAGGCCGCCTGCCGTCCCCCTCCGACGCCGACCCCTCCCCCGCCGGCGGAAAGGGTGGGGGAACGTGCCTCGCCCCGAGTGCGCGTCGAGGAGCGCACAACCGCTCCAGACTCCTCCTCCGCAGCCCCGAGATCGAGAGGCCCGAGTCCCGGAGAAGCCTGTACTTGTGGGCACTCTCACCATCTGCGGAAGGTGTACGTTCTGACCGTGGGGTCGGCTTACACCAGCCGCAGTCAACGGAAGGAGTCGCCGATGACGTCGCTCGCCAGGTGGAAAGTGTGGGGGCGCGCGAAGCACAACGGGTAGCAACGGAGGGACACTCCCTTGGACCACGTAGCCCGTCGGACTCGATGACAGCCAGAGCCCGACACACGACCCACTCGTGACAACACCGCCTGCTCACGCAGGCCCAAGCGCCAGAAGCGCAAGACCGATGTAACCAACAGAAGAGCCCCCGACTGACGTCGGGGGCTCTTCTTGAGTGAGATGGGCCAAGATGACGAGAACATGCGGCACAGCTAGGAAGACGGGGCGACTGACACGCGATACGAGGCAAGATCCTCCTCGCTGATCTCACCCATCGGTACCAACCGATAGTGACGCTCCTGTGCCACGCGAAGCCGACCATCCGCGAACACCAATTCGAAGAGCGCGACGCCACCCGACCGTAGGAACTGTGCCGCAACCGGACGTGCGACGAGCCCGGGCATCCGCTCCGCACACCACGCCACGTCTGCCTGAATCTGCACGACGCCGAGTTGCTCTTTCGCAGTCTTCGCCTCGACAGGAATGACGAACTGCGCCCCATGTGAGCCAAGGCCTACATAGACCTCATCGATTTCGATCTGCCCGATCCCATTCACAGTAGTGCGTAGGTGATTCTGCAGAGAATATGCAGTCACTCCAAGGAACAAGTCAACTAGGCGATTATAGCGAATGACTGCGAGTAGTGCCTGTTCGTCACCTTGAGCATGGGCCAGCACCAGTTCTGGTGTCGAATCTGGTATCTTGATCTCGATTAGCGCTTCATTTGCTTCGAACCGAATTTCGTCTTGTAGCTCGAACGCATAAAGCCCGATCCCTCGACTTGCGATGACCCACTCCTTGCCGGCAGGAGCAGTGCCGCGAATAGCATCGGGCAGAGGTCTTCGAGACCGATACGCGTAGAGGATGTCACCTGTGTTCCCTGGCCGAGGGAGCCCAAGGGCATCCGCGGCATCGAGCAGAGCATCGCGGGGAAAGGCGATGTCCTCCGCCCCCTCGACGTACCGGTCCGCGAAAACCTTGGTTATCAGCGATGAGTAGAGTCCCTCATCCGACATGCGAAACCCCGAACTCCGCACCCCTCACTCGATGGGGGATGACATCGGGCGCAACACTGAAATGGTCAGCTGCTTCGCCCATGGTCATGAAGCGCAGCCCCTCCCGGCCAAGCGGGAGCGTCCGGCGTGGGCGTCTCGCACAGATGTCAAGCGCTATCCTGACCTCGGTGGCAACGGCTTCGGCAAGGAGTGGCGGAACGGAGTTGCCGATCTGCCGAAAACCGTGCCAAACAGTCGCGTGGAACGAGAACCAGTCGGGGAAGGAGTGGAGCCGGGCCGCCTCGCGGACGTTAATGCAGCGTGGCTCTGCGGGGTGGATTGGCCTCGGCGAGGTGAAGGCTCCACGGTTCCGCGCCGTCCCAGCCCGCAGGGTGTTGCACAATCCGGACCACGCGAGCTTCTTGAAGCGGCTGACTGGCTCGGTAGCCCCGGGCTCCGTCTCGGCGAATCGGCGCCGGGAGAGTTCAGTGTGCGCCGCTCTCTTCAGCCCGGTAAGACGTCCGTCGTGGCGCCGTCGGAACGAGTAGTCTGACAGCCTCGATTGCCGCCCAGACATGAGTTCCGCGTACGGCGAATCGGACGAGCCGGAGTCGAACTCGATCCAATCCTGTGTCATGAGCTCCGGACGCGCTTCCACGTCCGGAAGGTCAAAGATCGCATCACGAACTGTAGGGCCGATTGGCAATCCCGCTAGCTCGAGCGGAGGGTTGAGGAGATCTGCCGGACGAGTGGTCGGAGCGGGATATGCAACCGTGGTATCGAGAGCTCCCATGAGGAACAGCCTTCGCCGCCGTTGGGGTACACCGAACCAGGACGCGTCTAGAACCTGCCACTGATCGGTCATCCTGTAACCGAGCCGTCGGAATTCGGAGATGACTTCGTCGAGAAATGCCCGGTGCTTCCCAACCGTCAGACCCTGGACATTCTCGAACACGAACGCTCGCGGTCGTACCTCACCGACTACCCGAACAAACTCCCGCACCAGTGCGTTCCTGGGGTCGTCGAGAGCGCGCTTGCCAATCATTGAGAATCCCTGACACGGTGGGCCGCCAGCGACTACGTCGACGTCCCCGGGCTTCAGGCCGAGCTGAGCGAGTAGATCGAGACCTCGAACGGTGGTGATGTCGGAGCAAGCCACGAGCGCCTCCGGAAAGTTGTACTCGTGGATTGCGGCATGTATGGGATCCACCTCGACGGCAGCGATAACGTCAAAGCCGGCTTGCTCGAAGCCGAGACTCAAGCCACCGGCTCCCGCGAACAGATCGATGACAAGAGGACGTGAGGTCATGAAGCTCGACTCCGGAGAACTAGCGAGGTGAGCGAGCAGTTCCGGGGAGAACTCACGTCTCGGGTATTGTAGGGATGGACTCGCCGAACGGACCGGTGAACTGGCATGGCCTTCCGCAGCACACTTCCGCCCCGTGAAGATCACATGCGCCTGATTGTGCGCGCTCTCGTTCAAAGCGGCCCGCTGGGGGAACGCGACCTGGTGAAAGCGACGGGCCTCACCCAGACACAAGTCCGTTCCGCCGTCGATGCGCTCGCAGCGGGGCAGCGGGTGATGAAGGTCGTACCCGACTCTGGGGGACGACCTCGCATCGCGCTAATCGACCCGTCGCACACCAGCGGATGATGGGACAGCGTTGGCACGATGGAACTCCAGCAACACAGATCGAAGCAGCAAGATCCAGAACTGCGTATCCGAAGTCCGCTACCTCATGGTGCGGTGTTATCCACTCTGCGAAGTCCTGCAGCCACGGCGAGCGCTGGGGAATGCGTGGGATCGGCTGTCCAGCGATTCGTGAGTAGACCCGCGCAAAGTTCGCATCCACCAGGGGCTCGCGGGCCCCAGTGTGGAACGTCAGCGCCGCGCCGGCCGAATAGGGTCCTATCCCTCGCATTAGCGCGAGCTCAGATGCTGAGCGCGGCAGTGGCCCTGCAGCAAGAGCGTCCTGCAACGCAGAGATGGCGTTCAACCGCTTCCGCAGTCCGAGCGAAGCAAGGAGAGGTGCGAGCTCGGCGGCGGTCGCCCGCGCGAAGTCACGCTGCGTGGGAAAAGCCCGCTTCAACGCCACGAATACAGGAGCGGCGCGGGAAGCTGTCGTTCGCTGAAGTAGGATTTCCGCAAGCAAACCCTGCCAAAGCGGCAGTCGCCGTCGCCAAGGAAAGGCACGCCTGTTCGCACGTCCCCACGTAACGAGAGTCTTCTGGATGAGATGCCGCTCGCCGGGATTCACCCCCTCCTCACCCCCCAGCGAGTCCCCTCGGGCCCGTCCTCCAGCGTGACGCCGAGCGCGGTGAGCGCGTCGCGGATCTCGTCGGCGCGGGCGAAGTTGCGGGCGGCGCGGGCGTCGGCGCGGGCGGCGATGAGTGCTTCGACGGTGCTCGGGGCGTCGGTGCCGCCGCATGAGACGTCCAGGCGCGCGGCGAGCTTGCTGAGGGCGACCGCGTCGAGGAGCGCCTCGGCGGCTTCCTCGGGCGCGTCGGTGAGCGCGAGGCCGAGCACGCCCGCCAGCTCGCGGAGCTCCGCCTGCGCGTCGGCCACCTCGTGGCCGCCGTCGCGGGCGCGGTTGATGGCGCGCGCGAGGTTGAACAGCACGGACAGCGCCTGCGGCGTGGCGAGGTCGTCCTCCATCGCCTCGATGAAGCGACGGCGATAGTCCGCCAAATCGATGTCGCGGTCGCTGGTGGAGGACATCGCGTCCGGGGCGCCCTCGTGGGCGAGGGGCGGGCGCAGGGCGTTGGTGAGCCGCTCGACGGCGGCGGTGGCGGCCGCCATCGCCTCGTCCGTGAGGTTGTTCGCGGCGCGGTAGTGCGAGTTCAGGACGAAGAGGCGGATGGCGTCCGGGCTCCAGCGGTCGAGAGCTTCCTGCACGTTGACCACGTTCCCGAGCGACTTCGACATCTTCGTGTTGTCGCGGGTGACCATGCCGTTGTGCATCCACGACCGGGCGAACACCGGCGCGGGGTCCTCGGGGGTACCGACGACGCCCGCGGCCGCCTCGGCCTGGGCGATCTCGTTCTCGTGGTGCGGGAAGACCAGGTCGAGCCCGCCGCCGTGGATGTCGAACCGCTCACCGAGGTACCGGCGCGCCATGGCGGAGCATTCGATGTGCCACCCGGGCCGGCCCTTGCCCCAGGGGGAGTCCCACACGGGTTCCTCGGCGCCGTACTTCTCGGGCTGGGCCGCCTTCCACAGGGCGAAGTCGAGGGGGAACTCCTTGTCCTCGCCCGGCTCGAAGCGGGTGCCCTGGCGGAGGTCCTCGATGTTGCGGTGGCTGAGCTTGCCGTAGTCGGCCTTCTCGCGGACGCGGTAGTAGACGTCGCCGCGCGGGGTCACGTAGGCGAGGCCGTTCGCGATGATCTCCTCGATCATCCCGATGATGTTGTCGATCTCCTCGGAGACGCGCGGGCGCACGTCCGGGAGCGTGAGGCCGAGGAGCTGCTGCTCCTCCTCCCACTGGTCGATGTTCGCGCGCGAGAGTTCGAGGGGATCCATCGCGCGCTCACGGGCACGGTCGATGAGCTTGTCGTCGACGTCGGTGTAGTTCGAGACGAAGGTTACGTCGTAGCCGCCGGCGGGGTTGCCCTCCCAGCGCAGGTAGCGCACGAGGACGTCGTAGACCATGAGCGACATGGCGTGGCCGACGTGCGCCTGGTCGTAGGGCGTGACGCCACAGACGTAGAGACCGACCTTGCCGTCCTGGACGGGGTGGAACTCCTCGACCGTGCCGGTCAGGGTGTTCGTGAGTCGCATCTCTGTCTCCTCCACGCTTGCTGGAGGATCAGACTAACCGCGCGAGCGTGAGGGCGGCAGTCCTCGACGCTCTCTCACGTGTCCCACGCGCCGCCCCGGCGAGAACGGGGACGCTCGCCCTCAGCCCCGGTCGTTCGAGCTGGTCCACCTCGGCGGCGAGTAGCCGGGCGAGAGCCTGCGCCGCCGGCCACGGACGCGGGGCACGGCGCCGGCCGTCCCGCGGATGATCGCGCGCAGCGGGCCGGAGAGCAGCAGCGCGAAGGCGAGGGGGATGATGGCGGCGGCGGCCAGGCCGAGCACCATTTCGTTGGTGAGCAGTGACTCCATCGCGTCGAACCTCCACGGGCGCTAGTGGATGTGGAGCGCGATCCACATCCACACGCGCCAGTTCTTCACCAGTCGGTACCACCAGGGCACGGTCATGCACGGCTCCCGAGAGAGAGAACGTCGGGAGGGCGGGTCGCGTCTCGTCAGTTCGGCCCGATCGGCGCGATCGATATGGTCCTGCGACGAATCCCGGGGGGCGGAGGGCCGAACCGCGATTCGCGCCCGCCGCCGCGCCCGAGCCGGGAGGAACAACGTCCCGCGGTTTGCGGGAAGACGGCCGGTGGAACGCCCTCGGTGGTCGGGTAGCGTTGTCTCGCGCCGCGCGACAAGCGGCAGGAGGCCGGGCATGGACGGACCGAGCGTGTTGCAGCGCTGGGAGTACCGCGTGGAGGTCGTCGACGCCGACGGCTTCAAGAACCTCGCGTTCAAGCACCTGGACATGAACTGGGTAAACACACTGGGCGCCGAGGGATGGGAGCTCTTCTCCACGGACGCAGTCACGGGTGAGCCGACCTGGGGGCTTCCACACACCACACGCCTGGCGCTCTGGTTCCGGCGCCCGCTGACGGGCGAGCCGGAATGACGTCGCTACCGCGGCGGCGGACGCACCCCGTCGCCCTCGCCCGCGTCGCGTTCCTCGCGTTGGCGCTTCTGGCGCTCCTTGCCGCGTGCAATGCCGACGACGACAGCGCGGGCGACGATGCCGGCGCGTCCGCGATCGTGTGCAGCACGGCGTACCGCGTCTCGCAGCAGGAACCGCTGACCGAGGTGGACACGCTGCGCTTCGAGGACGCGGATACGGAGCAGTCGCTGCCGTACATCTACCTCGAGCTGCACGGGGCGTACTCGGACGGCCGGGAGGACGGCGAGCGGGCGCTCCGGCTGTGGGTCACACAGACGGCCGAGCCCGAGCCGCTGGTCTCGCACCTCTACCAGCTCCCCGATGACGGCTGGCCGGAGAACCAGTTCGTCGGGGGCCACGGCTTCACCGGGCTGATGTACGCCTACGACCCGGTGAGCGGCGCGGAGCTGCAGTACTGGTGTGCGACGGAGTGAGCCGCATCGCCTCGCCGGTCGCGCCCTCGGACAGCTAGCGCGCGGGCGTGCGAGTCACCTCGTCGAGGCGGGCCTGCGCCTCCGCGAGCTGGTGCTCCAGCGCCTCGATGCGGTCCTCGAGGACGTGCATGCGGTCCCACTCGGGGTCGGGGAGGCGCTCGACGGTGTCGTTCGTGCGGTTCGTGTAGGCGATGACGTGGCCCGGCACGCCGACGACGGTCGCGCCCGGCGGCACGCTCTGCACGACGACCGAGCCCGCGCCGATCCTCGCCCCGTCCCCGATCGTGACCGCGCCGATGATCTTCGCGCCCGCGCCGACGGTGACGTCGTTGCCGAGGGTCGGGTGGCGCTTCTCGCGCCGCGTGCTCGTGCCGCCGAGCGTGACGCCCTGCAGCAGGTGGCAGCGGTCGCCGATGACCGCCGTCTCGCCGATCACCACCCCCATGCCGTGGTCGATGAACAGGCCGCGACCGATGACGGCGCTCGGGTGGATCTCGATGCCGGTGAGCATCCTCGCGACGTGCGAGATCACGCGCGCGGCGAGCCTCGCCCCGCGGCGATCGAGGGCGTGCGCGAGCCGGTAACCGATGAGCGCATGGACGCCGGGGTAGGTCAGGAGCACCTCCGCGCGGGTGCGCGCGGCGGGATCGCGCCGCTGGGCGGCGTCGATGTCCTCGTTGAGGGTGGCGAGCCAGCCCATGTGGCACTCCTGCCGGACATTGTCCGCAGCACCCGCCTCGGGCGCTTACGGATGGTTATGGTAACGCGCGTCACGGCTCGGGGATGCGCCTGAGGTTCCAGAGCCGGTCGAGCTCACCCTGGCGCCGGGTGGCATGGGCACGGTGATTGGCCTCGGCGCGGTGGGCGACGGCACCGGCATCATCGTGGGCGGCGGGCGCGGCGGCGCTTTCCGCTCGCTAGACCGTGAGCGCCTCCGACGTCTCCAGCCGCAGTACGTCATCGAGGGTCTCGCGGCGCGAGACGAGTGTTACCGCGCCGTCATCGAAGGCGACCTGGGGAGCGCGGCCCATCGAGACGTAGTTGCTCGCCATCGCGTAGCCGTAGGCGCCGGCGTCGTGGAGGACGATGAGGTCGCCCGGCTGCGGAGAGGGCAGGTCGCGCGGCAGGAGGAGCTCGTCCTCGTCGCGCGTGAAGACGTCGCCGCTCTCGCAGAGCGGCCCCGCGACGTTCACGCGCTCCGCGGGCCGGACCTCGACGTCCGGGCCGACCACGGAGATGTGGTGGTAGGAGCCGTACATCGCGGGACGGATGAGGTCGTTGAAGCCGGCGTCCACCATGGCGAAGCGCTGGCCGGGGCCCTTCTCGTTGCTCCGCGTCTCCTTCACGTCCGTGACGCGCGCCACGAGGATCGCCATTCCCGCGACCGGGTAGCGCCCGGGTTCGATCTCGATCGAGACTGCGCGACCGGCCGACTCGCTGAGCGTCGACGCCGCCTGGAGCATGAGCGCGCGGAAGCCGCCGAGGTCGTAGCGCTGGGCGTCGAGGCGGTAGGCGTGCGGAATGCCGCCGCCGAGGTTCACCGAGGTCGCGTCCGGGAACCGCTGGAGGAGCGCGTCAAAGACATCCACGAGGCGGCGCATGTTCTGGTCGAACTCTGCGATCTGCGGGCCGGTGCCGACGTGCGCGTGGAGGGCGATTACCGGGTAGCCGGCCCGGCGCGCGGCCTCGTGCACCTCGTCGACGTCGTCGATCCAGATGCCGTGCTTGCTGGAGGGTCCGCCGGTGTCGCAGGCCTGCACGTGACCGTGACCGAAGCCGGGGTTCACCCGGATCGCGATGGGCCCGGCGTACCCGGCGTCGTGGAGCTCCCGGATCATGCCGGGCGAGCCAATGTTCGGGAGGATGCCCTGCTCGACGACGGTACGGAGCGCGTTGTCCCGGAAGACATCCGCCGTGTACATGATCGTCGGCGGCTCATGCCCGGCGGAGAAGCCGGCACGGAGGGCGCGCTCCACCTCGTTCCCGCTCACCGCGTCGATCCACAGGCCCGCCTCGCGGGCAGCGTCGAGGACGAGCCGTGCGGAGTTCGCCTTCATCGCAAAGCGCGCGTGGAGGCGCTCCCCCTCCGCGGTGCGCGCCACCTCCGCCATCCGCGCGCGGAGGATCTGCACGTCGTAGAGGAAGAAGGGCGTCCCGACCTGCCGCGCGATGGCGTCGAGCGGGTAGCGGGCGAGGTCCATCAGCGGATCCATCGGGGACTCCTCGGTCGGGCGGGGACGCGCGCGGTGGCCGCGCGGCAAGCGAGCACCGAATGTACGCGAGGGATGACGGACGGACGAGGTTTCCCGGCTAGGCGATGCGGCGGCCGGGACGAGGCGGGCCACGGTGCGCCTCGGGTGCCGACGAGCCGATGAAGTCCTCGGCGCGTTCGAGGATGCCGGTCACGCCGCCGAACCGCTTGAGCGCGCGCTCCGCGTCCGGGTGACGCCACTCGATGTCGGGGATGGGCTTCGTGGTGACCACCTCGAGACCGTCGCTGACGCCCTGCGCCCGCGCGAAGCGCCGCGCGCGGACGACGAGGGCGTCGAGGGCGCGTCGGTCAGGGAGCTCGGAAAGCGGACGCTGGTGGTTCGCGATCGCCTCGACGAGCGGCAGGGGGAAGGTCCAGGTGTCCGCGATCGCCGCCCCGAGCTCAGCGTCGGTGTAGCCGAACGCGGCCTGCTGCACCTCGTGGATCGTCTGGTTGGTCGACTCGGCGCGGAGCGTCGCCGCCTTCAGGCGCTCCGGTCGGTGTTGCGCCATGGCGAGGCGCCCGATGTTGTGGACGAGTCCGGCGGTGAACGCCTCGTCCACGTCGATGCGCTCGACGATCGCCAGGACCTGCGCGAAGCTCCCGACCACCAGCGAGTTCTTCCAGAAGACGTCGTAGTCGATCCCGGCGCGCTCCAGCGAGTCACGGATCAGCGGATCGATGACGCAGGCGCTCAGCGCCAGCGCGCGCACCTCGCGGAAGCCGAGCAGCACGATCGCCTCGCGAATGCTCGTGATGCGCCGAGGCAGTCCGTAGAAGGCGGAGTTGGAGAGGCGCAGCACCTTCAGCGTCAGCGCCTGGTCCACGCGGACGGTCTCGGCGAGGTCCTGGGCTGAGAAGCGGCCATCCTCGGCCATGGCGATCAGCCGCAACGCGACAGCGGGGAGCGGTTGAAGCTCCTGCACCTGCGCGAGCAGCTCGTGGAAGTCGGCCTCCTGCGCGGGCGTCCGCTCCGGAGAGCCGCCGTGTACCCGCATCCTGTTGCTCCGGTCATCCGCGTCCCAGGTCATCCCGGCAGGCCCGGTCTTCCCGGCGGGCGAACCTGTCTGTCGACTGCCTCCTCGGATTATCGCCAGATTTCGGTAGCTCTTGAGAGCCGGGAGCGGCCTCCCGTCGCCGTCAGGAGCGATCTCGGTCCGCGGCGCGGGCGCGGAGGCCACCCGACGTGCGCTGACCTCCCCCCGCTCGATGCCTCGGCACGGGCAAGGTGGACGGGGGTGTAACCGCCCCCGCGTTCACTCTTTACCGGCCCCCGACCTCAAGCGAGGGCGGGCGCGCGGCCCCGTCCCGCAGCCCTCCCCGGGCCACCGCGGGCCACCGGAACAGCCTCCAAAGATCGTCACGCCGTGACACGCCACGACCGTCAGATTCGTGTGATCACTACACGGGCGCGTGGTACAACCCGCCCTGAACAGACGGGATCTGACCATGAGGCCTGGCGCCCAGCCTGACCATGCGACGGGCGACCGAGCACCCGCAGAGCAAGCGATCCTTCGACTCCTTCTCCGGAAGGGGGAGCTGGAATGGGACGAACGGCACCCGCTGTTCGACAGCGGCCTCACCATCCCCCAGATGAAGGTGCTGTTCACGGCCGCCCGCCCGGGTGGAGCCCGCCCGGGGTTCATCGCGGAGCGCGCGCGGATGGCTCCACCGAACGTAACCACCGTCCTCGACCGGCTGGCCGACCGCGGCCTGCTGTACCGCGCGCCCGACCCCGACGACGGCCGCGCGACGATCGTGCTGCTCACCGAGGACGGAAAGCGCCTGGTCCGTGCCGTCGCCGCAGCGAGCACCGAGCGGCTGCGAGCCGCCCTGGAGCGGCTCGGTGACGACGAGCTGGAGCAGCTGCGGACGGGGTTGCAGGCGCTCATCCGCGAGATGGACCACATCGTCCGAGGGCCGCACTAGCTGTACTGAGCCATGAGGTTGGTGACGCGAGTGATGGGTGGGAGTCCTCCGAGCGCGGTGTGGCCGCGGTGGTGATTGTATTCATGGAGCCAGCGACCGAGCGCCTCGGTGCGTGCGGC
>WBZO01003353.1_pt1 | contig 18870 bp, 26 predicted proteins | sample 5204261 | NCBI WGS metagenome assembly WBZO01 (sample SAMN12412400, study PRJNA552823) | activated sludge metagenome | isolation source: activated sludge from anammox sidestream of wastewater treatment plant... | place: USA: North Carolina | collected 2017-09
AGCGCTTTGAAGCTTATTTCCAGCATTATTATGCAAGCCTGAATAGCTTGGATAAAGCAAACATTGCCGGTCTGCTGGACTTGCATAATCAAGCAGAAGCAAGAAAAGCGGAGTTTAACTTTCGTACCGCCGCCAGTAATTTCCGTTTGATCGATGAAGAAGGACAAACGGCAGTCATCGTACGCTATGGCGAAAGTTCGGAGCTGATTGATGTGCTCGAGAAAAGCCAGAATATGGAACCGCATGAGCGTCGCGGCATATTGCGAAGATTGCAGCGTTATACGGTTAATATCCGTGAGCATGAGTGCAGGAAATTAATCGCTTCAAAAGACATTAAAGAGATTTATCCGGGGGTATATATGCAGCTAACCGCAGGATTGTATGACGAAAAACTTGGTTTGTTGATTAGTAGCTACAGTCTCTCGATATCAGAATTAATAGGTTAGGAATGAGCAAAAGTCACTGATGTAACTTTTGCTCTTTGCAACGCAGATTATGTTTCAATCCTCGTTCTCTTTTTTAGAACGCAGAATTATAGTACATGAGTTAAATATTTTTTGCTACGCATATTATGAATTCTATATTATACTTTGTACTCATTTGTAGAGTACAAGGGAAATACTATGGATTGGAAAGGAGTGATACGAGAAATTCGTTTACTTTTGTTGCAACTACCAAATTCAAGGTTTTGGGGCATGTGGTTACTCTCACTGATTGCTCTTGTTGGTGTTATGTATGGAGGTATTAATTGAAAGCTTACTGCCTTGAAGTCAGCGGCGATTTCGCCTGCTTCACTCGCCCGGAAATGAAAGTCGAGCGAGTGAGCTACGATGTAATGACACCTTCATCCGCTCGCGCGGTGTTTGAATCCATTCTATGGAAACCGGCGATTCGCTGGCATATCGACAAAATCGAAGTACTGAAACCGATTCGCTGGGTTTCTATACGGCGCAATGAAGTCGGTGCGGTAATTTCGGTACGTAATGCCCAGGAAACGATGAATAAAGGCACAGGTAATCTCGGGTTGAATATCGAAGATGAGCGCCAGCAGCGCGCCGGATTGTTTTTGCGCGATGTGAGTTATCGCATCCATGCGCATTTCGAGTTGCAACCAGATGCCGGGGAAAATAATACACCAGCCAAATTTTTGGATATGTTCGAGCGCCGCGCTGAGAAAGGACAATGCGTCAATCAGCCTTACTTGGGCTGCCGGGAGTTTGCCTGCGATTTTCGGCTGATTGATCCTTCGCAAGCACAGCCAAATCCTGTAGCGGAAACCCGTGACTTAGGCTGGATGCTGTATGACATGGACTATCGCAACGCTGCTGATCCCCAACCGCGATTTTTCCGTGCCGTGCTGGAGAACGGCATATTGAATGTACCGACTTGGGATAGCCAGGAGGTACGAGGATGATTCTGCAAGCACTCAACGAATATTATCAGCGCAAAACCCGGCTGCCGGATAGCGATCTGGCGCCACCCGGTTTCGAGCATAAAGCCATTCCGTTTCTCATCGTACTGACAGCTGATGGTAATTTTGTCAGCTTGGATGATACGCGCGAAGGCGAGGGCAAGAAAAAGATTGCCAAAACTTATCTTGTGCCACAGACCGTCAAGCGATCATCAGGGGTGGCGGCTAATTTGTTATGGGATCACTCTGGCTATGTTTTGGGAGTCGATGATAAAGGAAAACCCGAACGAGCTCGTGAACAGCATCTGGCATTCACCGAGGCTATCCGCTCTCGCTTTGCTGCTTCCAACGATGCAGGCATTCAAGCTGTACTGTTTTTCCTTGAAGGTGGCAATTTTGAAGCAGTTTTCTCGCACCCTTTATGGCCAGAAATTCAGGAAACCGGAGCCAATCTGACGTTCCGGTTGGAAGGCGATTCCGGACCGGTATGCGAACGACTCGCGGTAGCGGCTGCGCTATCCACAAAGGACGATTCCGATACTGAGAAGACCTCGCTTTGTTTGGTCTCAGGTGAGGCAGATGTTATTGAACGACTGCATCCTTCTGTCAAAGGTGTATGGGGTGCGCAAAGTTCCGGTGCCAGTATCGTTTCATTCAATCTGGATTCGTTCAGTTCCTATGGTAAGTCGCAAGGTGGGAATGCGCCAGTGGGTAAACGAGCTGTATTTTCTTATACAACAGCACTCAACCATTTGTTAGCCAAAGATTCAAGACAACGCATCCAGGTAGGTGACGCATCGACAGTTTTCTGGGCAGCAACACCGGGACATCCAATGGAGGAATTGTTCCCCGGATTGTTTAGCGAACCACCTAAAGACAATCCCGATCTCGGCACCGCAGCAGTTGCCGCATTGCTAAATGCGCCGAAAACCGGTGCAGGCAGCTTTGAAGACGATGGCACCCGGTTTTATGTGCTAGGTCTTGCGCCTAATGCTGCCCGTATCGCTGTGCGCTTCTGGCATGTTAAAACCGTGGGCGAACTGGCTGTCAATATTCGCCGTCACTTCGATGGTCTTTGTATTGTCCATGCGCCGCATGAACCGCAAACACTGTCGTTGTTTCGCTTGTTGGTTGCAACAGCGATGCTGGGAAAATCGGAAAACATTCCGCCCAATCTCGGTGGAGATGTCATGCGCAGTGTGATCGAAGGATTGCCCTATCCGCAAACCCTGCTTTCGGGAACGATTCGCCGGATTCGGGCCGAGCACGAAGTTACCTATCCGCGCGCCGCGATCATCAAAGCGTGCCTCAATCGTCAATCAGGCAAGGAGGAATTCAAAGTGTCACTGGACGAAAATAATACTAATACCGCCTACCGGTTGGGCCGGTTGTTTGCTGTATTGGAACGCATTCAGGAGCGAGCAAATCCGAACATTAATGCAACAATCCGGGATCGCTACTATGGTGCTGCATCGGGTACCCCGGTAACTGTTTTTTCAACATTGCTCAAGCTAAAAAACCATCATCTCGCCAAATTGGATAGCAAGGGTGAAGTCATCAATTACGAAAAACTGCTGGGACAAATTATGGATGGCATAACCGATTTTCCCGCGCAACTCGGCTTGCAAGACCAAGGTCGCTTTGCCATCGGTTACTACCACCAGCGTCAAGCTTTTTTTACCAAATCAGAATCCACTACCAACAAGGGAGAATAATCATCATGACACTCAACAACCGTTACGATTTCGTTTTGCTGTTCGAAGTAAAAGATGGAAATCCCAATGGCGATCCGGATGCAGGCAATTTGCCGCGCGTGGATGCGGAAACCGGTCGTGGCCTGGTAACCGACGTGAGCTTGAAGCGCAAGGTACGCAATTTTGTAGGTTTGACAAAGGGTGAGCAGCCACCATTCGAAATCTATGTTAAAGAGAAAGCGATACTTAATAATCAAAACAAACGGGCCTATGTGGGCATCGGCAAAGCAGAGCTTCTCGAAGGCGATGATAAGAAGCGCAAGGGTGGCGATGCTGTTGACGAAGCGAGACAGTGGATGTGCAAAAATTTCTATGATGTACGCACTTTCGGTGCAGTCATGTCGACCGGCATCAATTGTGGCCAAGTGCGCGGCCCGGTTCAGTTAACTTTTGCTCGTTCTGTCGATCCGATTGTGGCGCAAGAACACTCCATTACCCGCATGGCGGTTGCTACCGAAGCGGAAGCGGAAAAACAAAGCGGCGACAATCGCACGATGGGCCGCAAATTCACTGTGCCGTACGGCCTTTATGTTGCACACGGTTTCGTTTCGGCGCATCTTGCCAATCAGACCGGATTCAACGAAGATGATCTGGAATTGCTGTGGCAATCGTTGGTAAATATGTTCGAGCATGATCGCTCCGCTGCTCGTGGAGAGATGGCCACGCGAGGTTTGTATGTTTTTAAGCATGACGGTCAATTGGGCAATGCACCTGCCTACAGCCTATTCGAACGCATCCAACCGAAACTCAAGGACGGGATTACTGTCCCTCGCAACTTTAGCGATTACACTATATCAATAGACGAGACGAACATGCCCTCCGGCGTACAAATGTTACGGCGGGTTGGTTAAACATTTTCGGGAGGTATTGAAATGAACTGGCAAGATCGCATCGTTTCAGATCCGGATACTCTGTTCGGCAAGCCGCGTATTCGGGGAACTCGTATCGGGGTTGAGTTTATTTTTGATCTTTTGGCTTCCGGCTGGAATGAAGCGCAGATACTTGAAAGCTACCCGCATTTGACCCCGGAAGATTTGCAGGCGGTATTTGTATTCGCTCGGGAAGCTGATAATTAATGAATACCGAAATGACCTCTCCAATCGACACCACTGACGAGAAAATTCTATTGCAGCAGATGGTTGATACCATTGTCCGTGAAGCCTCGCCGGAAGCCATCATTCTGTTTGGCTCGCGGGCAAGAGGTGATGCGCGGGCGGATTCCGATATCGACTTGTTGATTATTGAAACCGAACCGTTTTCTCCACAGCGCAGCCGCAGGAAAGAAGCGGCGCGTTTGTATATCGCTTTGAAGGGATTAAATATTTCTAAGGATATTCTGCTCTACAGCCGGGATGAATTCGAGCAGTGGAAGAATTCAACGAATCATGTGATTGGCCGGGCGATTCGCGAAGGGAAAGTGCTGCATGGCCGACCTTGACCGTGCGCGCGCGATGTTGCGCATGGCGCATAAAGACTTCAACGCACTGATTGGCATGCAAGACAATCCGCTTTTTGCAGATGAGATTTTCGGATTTCATATCCAGCAAGCGGTGGAGAAAGCATTGAAAGCATGGCTATGCATTCATACCGACACTTATCCCATGACGCATGAATTGGCGAGATTGCTGGCTTTGCTGGAATTGCAAGGCATTGAGGTAAACGCATATTGGCCATTGGTTCAATACACAATATTTGCCGTTCAAGCGCGCTACGAAGAAGGCATTACCGAACTCGACGAACCGATTGATCGCAAGGTGGAAATCCTTAATGTACATACGTTGCTGACTCACGTTGAACACGCCGTCGCCGCACATGAATAACCGCCTGGATAACGACGACCCCATCATGCTTTCGGCATTGCAGCACTACAGCTATTGCCCGCGCCAGTGCGCGTTGATTCATGTCGAGCAAGCATTTGACGAAAACGTTCATACCATGCGCGGCAACGCCGTGCATCAGCGTGTCGATGAGCCGGGTTTTGAGTCATTTGAAGGCGTCCGCAGCGAGAAAGCTCTACCGGTTTGGTCGGAGCGCTTAGGTTTGATCGGTAAATGCGATGTCGTCGAATTTTATCCGGATGGGCGGATTTATCCGGTGGAATACAAGCACGGTAAAAAACGCGCAAAAGCGCATGACGATATCCAACTGGCGGCGCAAGCGATCTGCCTGGAAGAAATGACCGGTAAACTGGTGACGCATGGCGCGATTTATCATCATACTTCGCGCCGCCGCCGGGAAGTCGCTATTACCGAGGCGTTGCGCCGGCAAGTCGAGGAAACCGTAGCGGCTGTACGTGCTTTGCTGGCTTCCGGAACATTGCCGCCGCCGGTTAACGACGCGCGTTGCAAGGAATGTTCGTTGAAGGAAATTTGCCAGCCGCAAGCGTTGGCGGATAAAACGCACCAGCATGCATTGCTGGATGAATTGTTTAACGTGGACGAATAGCGTAATGAAGCATACCGCACACGCCCAGAAATGCCCGCTCGACAGCTTCCATTTCGCTATCGTCGAGGGTGGCCAGCGGTCCTTCTCCAAAGCGGGAACGATCCAGGGTTCGCGGTTGATCGACGATGATCTGGCAATCCTTCAGCAAGCGGTGGCGGGCGGTGACGGTGATGCGCCATTGTTTGAAAGCGGGATAAACCTGCGTTGTCAGCGGCAGGATGATGATCATCGGTGTGCCGATCGCGGTCAGTGCGTTATCCTGAAAAACCAGAACCGGACGGATTTTGCCGGCTTCCTGACCGCGCGGCGGATTCAGATTGGCGACCCAGATTTCGCCACGACGGATTACTTCCACCATGTTTCGGCAGATCCGGTTGCTGGTAAATCGCCGGATATCCGGTCTTCGGTATTCTCCAGCATGTCGTTCTCGATGGACAGAAACTCTTCGGAAATGGTCCGCTCTTCTTGCCGGATGCTTTCGTTTGAGTATGCTGCGCGCGCTTCTTCCAGGAGTTGATCCATGAAACGTTTTTTCTCGATTTCCAATAGATACCAGTTCAATGCATCGCGAGCGATTTCGGAACGGGTTTTATTTTCGCGTTCGGCTTCTTCCGAAAGCCGCTGTTCAATCTGCCCGGTCAGCCGGATGTTGAGCGTCGTCATATTGTAACTCCCGATAACTTGGATAAATTTCACAAATTGTAATACATAATGTATCAAATCCTCAACACACTTTATATCATGACACCCAATGCCTACGCACATTTGGAAAACGATACCGTGCGCATCGACGTGGAACGGCAAAAGAAACTCCAAGTGCCGCTGCATCATTTGGGTACGCTCGTTTGTTTTGGTAACATCATGATCTCTCCGGCGCTGATGCATCGTTGCGCCGACGACGGCATCGGTTTGGTGTTACTCGATGGCAATGGGCGATTTAAAGCGCGGCTGGAAGGCGCGGTCAGCGGTAATATTTTGCTGCGTCAGGCCCAGCACCGCTTGGCAGCGGATACGTCGTTTGCCGTTGCGGTTGCGAAAGCGGCAATAGCCGGAAAGCTGCGTAATTCCCGCCAGGTATTGCTACGCGGCGCGCGCGAAACAACGGACGAACAGGATCAAAAAATACTTAGCCAAGCATCGGAAGCATTGGCCGGTTCCATACGCAATCTTGCGGTGGCTAAGGATCTCGACGTGGTGCGCGGTATTGAAGGCGACGCCGCTAAAGTTTATTTCTCTGCATTGCCTAATTTGGTGCGGCGTAATGTCCGCGAATATTTCACCATGGACGGCCGCACGCGCAGACCGCCTCGCGACCGTTTCAATGCGCTGCTGTCGTTTCTTTATTCGATGGTGATGAACGATTGCCGCTCGGCCATTGAAAGCGTCGGACTTGATCCGCAATTGGGTTTTCTGCACGCAGTGCGCCCAGGCAGAGCGGCATTGGCGCTCGATCTGATGGAAGAATTCCGGTCGATTCTGGCGGACCGGCTGGCGCTCACGCTGGTCAACCGCGGCCAAATCACCGAGCGCAATTTGCAGATACGCGAAGGCGGCGCGGTGTATCTGGAGGATGATGCGCGGAAAATCGTTGTAGCCGCTTACCAGGAACGCAAGCAGGAAGAAATCAATCACCCGCTGCTGGATACCAAAGTGCCGTTCGGGTTATTGCCGCAACTGCAAGCGCGTTTCATGGCGCGCGCCATCCGCGGCGACATGGAAGCGTATATTCCCTTTCTGGTGAAATGACCATGCTGATTATCGTCACCTACGATGTTTCAACCGAAACCAAGGAAGGCCGCAGAAGATTGCGGCGCGTTGCCAAAATCTGCGAAGGTATCGGACAGCGCGTGCAAAAATCGGTATTCGAATGCAAAGTCAGTTTGATGCAGTATGAAGATTTGGAACGCAGATTACTGGCCGAAATAGACGAAAAGGAAGACAACCTGCGGCTATATCGTTTAACCGAACCCGTCGATCTGCACGTCAAGGAATATGGAAAATTTAAAGCCATCGATTTCGATGGATCGCTCATCATCTAACATCCGCGAATCGCAAGCAACGGCAAAATACCGGTCAGTTCGCGCAAAGAATAACCTCATGAAAAATTGCAACTTCCTGAAAACCTCGTTCGCAACCACATCCCCAAATCATTCCCCAAACCCCCAGTTCGCGCGTGAACAAAAAATTTCTTTGTTGTATGATCGGGTTGCAGTTGTACTGTAGCGCCCGGCCCCAAAGCCGGGCGAGGATTGAAACCGTTTCCGTCTTTTAGTGTGGTTGTTTGGTTGCCGTAGCGCCCGGCCCCAAAGCCGGGCGAGGATTGAAACATTGACATCTATTTGTAATCAAGCGGGTCAGTGGTTGTAGCGCCCGGCCCCAAAGCCGGGCGAGGATTGAAACCAGGTTTGCCCGGCGTGGGTGATATCTGAATATTCGTAGCGCCCGGCCCCAAAGCCGGGCGAGGATTGAAACAAAAAGGAGCGCAAAAATGACCAAACCAATCACAGGTAGCGCCCGGCCCCAAAGCCGGGCGAGGATTGAAACAGCCTGCCTAAGCAACAAATCCGGATGCGTCTGTGTAGCGCCCGGCCCCAAAGCCGGGCGAGGATTGAAACGTCATAGGATTCATTGCAACTGCTCTATTATCTTGTAGCGCCCGGCCCCAAAGCCGGGCGAGGATTGAAACTCATATCTCGAGCCTTACCAGCTTTCAATGCCGGAGTAGCGCCCGGCCCCAAAGCCGGGCGAGGATTGAAACTCGCTGCCGGTTGGTTGTTGCAAGGTTTGTGGGCGTAGCGCCCGGCCCCAAAGCCGGGCGAGGATTGAAACTGCCGGTTAAAAGTGGGGGCGAGTAGCCATGTGGGTAGCGCCCGGCCCCAAAGCCGGGCGAGGATTGAAACATTTTGCTCAGCAAATCATCCCATGCCGCGTTGTAGTAGCGCCCGGCCCCAAAGCCGGGCGAGGATTGAAACAAGCCGGAAAAGCGCGTGCTGTCCATGTCCCGCCTGTAGCGCCCGGCCCCAAAGCCGGGCGAGGATTGAAACACCCAGGCCGAAGCGGATAAATTCTTTGCCGACAACGTAGCGCCCGGCCCCAAAGCCGGGCGAGGATTGAAACTTCTTCTGTCAGTTCTTTCGACAAATCAATTCCGTGTAGCGCCCGGCCCCAAAGCCGGGCGAGGATTGAAACATTTTGTTGATATCCCTAAGCCGGGTGACAAGCCGTAGCGCCCGGCCCCAAAGCCGGGCGAGGATTGAAACTTGTATAATCTGCGATCCGCCCATTATTAATCTCGTAGCGCCCGGCCCCAAAGCCGGGCCAAGATTGAAACCTAGCTTCGGTTCTTCGATCTCCTTTTAATCGCCAGTACATAATGTTATAGTCTGTCCGACAATCAGTCAGACGAGGAGCGAATGATGAGAATAACGGTGCGGATTGATGACAGTTATGAACAAAAAATTAAAGCCATTCAGCAAAGAACACACCTCAATACCACGGATGTCATTAAACAGGCTATTGATTTGATGTATGAGAAGGCGGAATTGAGCGCAAAGGAAAAAAACCAGAAGTTAATAGAAATGTTGGCGGGTACGGCTAAAGGTCCGGAAGATTTATCGACTACTTATAAAGTATATCTTGATCAGGGCTGGGAAGAGAAGCATGGTATTAAGTGACACTGGATTCTGGCTTGCATTCTTTAACGCTAATGATCGGTTTCATGCAATGGCTGTGGAACGAATGCAGAAATTGGAAGAGGCTTTGATAACTACCTGGCCTGTCATTACTGAAACCAGTTATTTGTTAGGTAAACGCCTGGGGGGTTCAAGTCAATTACGATTTATTTCGGTTTTAGAGACGGGTTATATCGAGGTTTTTGATCTACAAACTTCACATTTAATCCGAATTCGCCAATTAATTAAACAATACGAAGATCTACCTATGAATTTAGCCGATGCATCTTTAGTCTTGCTTGCGGAAGAGTTAGGACACGGTCAAATTCTTTCCACCGATGTGCGAGACTTTAAAACCTATCTCTGGAAAAATCATCATCCATTTCAGAACTTACTATTGCCCGATGACTGATGTTACCGCCGCTTAAACCGATTGCGTTTTCCCACGCCCGCGGGGATGAACCGGTCAAAATGACGAGCGAGGATTGAAACAAAAGCTTCATGCCCGAGCGGATGCAACACGTATAATACAACTCGGTTAACGATTTTGCCCCTGCAGCCATGCCCACTCCTGAAAGTAATAAGCATCCGCAAACCAAAAACCCTTTACAAGGTGTCACCCTGGAAGCACTGCTGACCGAGCTGCATGCGTACTATGGCTGGGAGGGGTTGTCCAAAAGGATCGATATCAATTGCTTTAAACAAGATCCCAGCATCAAGTCCAGTCTGAAGTTTCTGCGCAAGACACCGTGGGCCAGAGAGAAAGTCGAAACCATTTATATCCAACTGAAAAAGGAAAACCATGAGTGAATTCAGTCTTAAAGGCCACGACGCGATTGCATTGAACGATCTGTTGAAGATCACCGGCCTGTGCGGGAGCGGTGGCGAGGCCAAGGCCGCAATCGCCAAGGGTGAGGTCAAAGTGAATGATCAGGTCGAGCTACGCAAAACTTGCAAGATTCGCAATGGCCAAGTGGTGGAATATGCCCGGGAACAAATCACCGTAACACTCTGAACCGCCCGGTTCAAAAAAGCCAGCGCGGCGCCGGTACATTCGAGTATCCTACGCGGTTATTCAGTACAGATCGTAAATCATGACGCAATACCAACTCTTCGCCACCACGCCGAAAGCGATGGAAGGCATACTCGCCAACGAAATCCAGGCGCTCGGCGGACAAAACGTACAGCAGAAGATGGCCGGAGCGGCATTTCAAGGCGATCTGGCGCTGGCCTACCAAGCCTGCTTATGGTTGCGCACCGCCAGCCGCGTGTTATTGCTGCTCAGCAGTTTCGAGGTGAAATCGCAGCAGGATCTCTACGATGGCGTGCAACGCGTCGACTGGTCGGAGCATCTGAACGCTGACGACAGTTTGGCGGTATCATTCAACAGCAAGAATAATCCGGCGATCAACAATACCCATTTCGGCGCGCTCAAAGTCAAGGACGCCATCGTCGATCAAATACGCGCCAAATTCGGCAGCCGCCCCAATGTCGATACCGAGTACCCCAGCATCCGTGTCAATGTCTATCTGCACAACGATACCGCGCAATTGAGCCTGGATTTATCCGGCGAAAGTTCGCATAAACGCGGCTACCGTGAAGTCAGCATCGCCGCACCGATCAAGGAAAACCTGGCGGCGGCGATCTTGCTGCGCGCCGGTTGGCCGGACATCGCCGCGCAAGGCGGTTCATTGCTCGATCCGATGTGCGGTTCCGGCACGTTGCTGGTGGAAGGCGCGCTGATCGCCGCCGATATCGCGCCGGGGCTGCACCGCGATTATTTCGGTTTTCTCGGCTGGAAGCAGCATGATCCGCAATTATGGCAAAGCTTGCTGGACGATGCCCACAAACGGCGCGAGGCCGGTTTGAGCAAATTGCCGGTGATCGCCGGATTCGACCAAGACCGGCGCACCGTTACCACCGCGTTGCAGCACATCGAGAACGCCGGATTGGCGGGAAAAATTCACATCGAGAAGCGCAACATTGCGGATGCCGCTGCCGCTTTGAGCTGGCCGAAAGGGTTGATCGTCTGTAACCCGCCGTACGGCGAGCGGCTGGGCGATGAAGAGGAAACCGCGGCGTTGTACCGGGAATTCGGTGACGTGCTTAAGCAGCGCTTTAGCGGCTGGCAAGCGGCGATCATTATCGGCAACCCGGAGCTGGGGTTCCGTCTCGGCATCCGTTCGCAAAAACCGGTGACATTATTCAACGGCGCGTTGGAATGCAAGTTATTGCGGCTCACGATTGAAGAAAGCGCATTTTTCGAACCGAAAGCCAAGTCGCAGCAGGAGCGCATCGAACACATCAGCCGCCGCGCGCAAACGGAATCAACCGATAGTCATGCGGAAATGTTCGCCAACCGCCTGCGCAAGAATCTTAAGAAGCTGGGTAAATGGGCTGAAAAAAACCGTATCGATTGTTACCGGCTGTACGACGCCGACTTGCCGGAATATGCGGTTGCCGTCGATGTTTATCACAGCGATCAAACCTGGGTTAACGTGCAGGAATACGAACCGCCTAAAACGATCGATCCGGCCAAAGCCAACCAACGGCTGGCAGGCGCACTGCGAGAAATCGCCAGAGTGCTGGAAATCCCGGCGGAGCAAGTGTTTCTAAAAATCCGCCGCAAGCAGAAAAGCACCGATCAATACGAAAAACTTGGCGATTCGCGCCATTTTCACGTCGTTACCGAAGGCGGTTGCAAATTCTGGGTAAACTTCGAGGATTATCTCGATACCGGCTTATTCCTCGATCATCGTCCGGTACGTTTGCTGATTCAGCAGCAAGCCAAGGGCAAGCGATTCCTGAATTGTTTTGCTTATACCGGCAGCGCAACGGTACATGCCATTATCGGCGGTGCGGTATCGAGCGTAACGGTCGATATGTCAAACACCTATCTCGATTGGGCGCAGCGGAATTTCACACTGAACGGTATCCAAGGCGATCATCAATTGATTCGCGCCGATTGCGTGGAATGGCTGAGCGGACAAGCCAGCAGCAAACGCCGCCCGCAATTTGATCTGATTTTTCTCGATCCACCGACGTTTTCCAATTCCAAGCGCATGGACGAAGCATTCGATATCCAGAAAGACCATGTATCATTGATCCGCAACGCGGCGGCTTTGCTCGCGCCGGGTGGCATTTTGTATTTTTCGACCAATTTCCGCCGCTTCAAGATGGATCAACAGGCTCTTGCCGGATTAATCTTAGAAGATCTCAGCGCGAAACTGATCCCGGAAGATTTCGCGCGCGACGCGAGAATTCACTCTGTTTGGAAAATCACTCGCTGACAGGTCATTGAAAAACTATCTGCGTTGCCGCTACGGTGTTAAAAACAGGCTCAAAATGCTCATTTATTATGCATAAACTGCGCTTTCTCGCCTGTTTTTGCCTTGTATCGGCTGCCTCGAAAACATTTTTTTATAACCTGCAAAAAAACAAACCCCGCACGAAGGCGGGGTTGCTGATTCGATAATGATCACTGTTTAAACGTTCTGGGTCCTGCGGCGCGCCATGAAACCCAGCAATCCCAAACCGGCCAATAGCATGGCATAGGTTTCCGGTTCCGGAACGGCAGTAACTTGATCGAAATTGATATTGTCGATACCGATGTTCCAATCGTTGTAGCCGTAGCGGATCGAGATCGCACCGAAAAATGTTAGGTTGGGGGTAAACGTGCTATGTGTTCCACCTGCTCCCAGCACCGTTACCGGTGAATAATCGATCAGCACAGCCTCGCTGGCGGCATCCAGAATGCGCACTTGTGAATCGGGGTGATCGATTTTAGCGTAACCGGCCAAGTCAAAACTGTTCAGGCGAATCGCCCAGCCCGGTTCCGGCACCAGGGTAATTTCCGCAAAGTGATCTGCGCTAGTCACACTGAATGCCACATTGACCAAGTCACCGTAATTGAAATCCCAGAAATCGAGATTGTTGTAGGCCACTGTATCGGTGCTGATTCGCCAGGTACGGTATTCGGTGGTGATATTCGGCGTATAACCGTTACCCATCGAATAGGATCCCACCGCGTCACTGGCGGCATTGACGTTATCGCCGTATGCACCGGGGATATCACCATAATTACCTACTGACGGGTCCAAATCGAACGTCAAAATGGTCGCTTGCGCGGAAACGGCGAATAACGCGCTTGCGCTCAGCAATAACGTGCTTGAAATAAGCGAACGGGTTTTCATTGTATCTTTCTCCTCATGTTTTTCGTGTAACGAGCGTGCTTCGGATTGCCAGGTAACGGGAAGCGGCTCGAACATCATTATCCGATTACATTTAGTAACCTATTCCACCACTTGCGGCACATGCCCAGCTTCGCGATGCTCGCGTCAAAAGCATATGCAATCCCGCTAAACCTCACAAACCGAAACCATGTTTATCAAAAAGAAAATGCTTAATAAACATAGCTCTGAATGATAGTTTCTCGAACCACACAACCGCTATAGTTGATGCATCCTTTTTTTCCAGGACATTTGTCATAGCGATTCCGCCTGTTTTTAAATGATATGGTATAGTGCAAACGGCATTGCATGTCGCCACTCCGTTAACACACTGTGGAGGATCAAGATGAAGAAAAGCAGACTTGATTTACGTGAAGCAATTGTTGATACGGCAGTCACCATCGCGGAACGCTCGAACTGGGAATCGGTTCGATTGTTCGATGCCGCGGCGGAACTCGATATTACGCTGGACGATATCCGCGTCCATTTCCGCGAAAAAGAGGACCTGGTCGATGCCTGGTTCGATCGCGCCGACAGCCGGATGCTTAAAGCCGCCGAAACTGTCGAATTTTTATCCCTGCCGCCACGCGAACGCTTGCAATTGCTCATCATGGCGTGGCTCGATGCGTTGGCCGCGCATCGCAAAGTTACGCGGCAAATGATCGGCGGTAAACTGGAACCTGGTCACTTGCATATTCAAATCCCCGCCATCCTGCGTGTCAGCCGCACTGTGCAATGGGTGCGCGAAGCCGCGCAACGTGACGCCACGTATGTGCGCCGCGCTCTGGAAGAAACCGCGCTGACGACGATCTACCTGGCGACGTTTGCTTACTGGATGCAGGATGATTCGGAGAATTCGCAAAACACCCGCGATTTCCTGGCGCACAAACTGAAATATGCCGAATCGCTCGATCACTGGGTATACGGAAATCCTCGCAATGAAACTGCGGACAACTCCGGTACCGATTCGGAATCTCAGACAGTTGGGGAATTTGCCGAAGCTCACGGTTCTCCGGCGCCAACATTATCCATCGTCCCGGAAATCCGCGCAAAATCCGGTTAATCAGTGGATCCGCTCACCCATGCACTGAGCGGTGCGCTGCTGGCGCGCGTTGCAAGCCCAACGCGGCCAACGGCGCATCCACCCCACCATGCATTGCCGTTACGCTGGCAAATTGCCGCCGGATTTATTGCCGCTGCTTTTCCCGATATTGATCTGGTTCTGCGGCTGATCGACACCCTCACCTATCTAAACTGGCATCAAGGTCCGACGCATTCGCTGGTATTGCTGCCGGTTTGGGCAGGACTGCTGGCATGGTCGTTTTCCGGACTCAGCCGCGGACGTTTCGGCTGGCAGTTGTTTTATCAACCCGCCTGTCTCGGTCTCACCATCCACATCGCCGGGGATTTGATCACATCGTATGGGCTGATGCTGTTCGCGCCGTTTTCGACTGAGCGTTATTCGCTGCCGCTGGTATTTGTCATCGATCCGTGGTTCAGTTTGATCATTGCCGCCGGTCTAATCGCTTCATGGCGCTATCCGCGGCGTAGAATCGCGGCTATCGCGGCATTGCTGGTGTTATGCGGTTATGTCATCTTCTTGTTCATGCTGCATCAGCAAGCCGCCGCCATCGCCCACCGCTACGCCGAGTCCCAAACCATTTCCTATTCGCAGATCGACGTGTTGCCGCAACCACTGTCGCCGTTTCACTGGAAAATCATCATCCGCAACCGGGAAACCTATCATATCGCCGATATCGATCTATCAATTTCCACTGAAAAACGGCAAACCGATACGTGGCTCCTGTCAAAAATGACCGCCGCCTACCGTCCGGTTGCGGAAAACAACTGGAAAATTCAGCAACAATTCGGCAGCGATCCCACCCGCGCCCCCCTGCTTCGCGAAGCCTGGCTGGCGAACGCTTTCACGCCGTTCCGCGCCTTCGCGCAGTTTCCGGTTTTAGAAGATTCCGTGGATGTGCAAGGGCAGAAATTTTGCGCCTGGTTTTACGACTTGCGCTTCAAATTCCCGGAATTGCCGCCATCATTTCGCTATGGTGTGTGTAGAGAAAACGATCAAACCGATTGGCAGATGGCACGGCAACGGGGGGTGTTTTACATTGATTGAATAAATTCCTAAAATCCATATTTGTTGATACATACACACTTAACATCAGCCTAAATAATTAATATAGTATTAATAATTTTAATTGACTCTATATAAATAAACATATACTATTATAACCATCAATCGTTAAATATAGGAGAATATGATGATAAAACGCCATGTTGATCAAGTCTGGGACCGCCTCGATCAGCTATACGCAAATGGCACAACATTCATTAGCTGGGGAGAGCTATATCATTGGTATGACATTCAGCGCATAGCAAAAACCCCATGGAGGGATATTCAAGCAAAATGGCAAGAACTCCTTGAACAAAAAGGTGAAGAATATCTTGATCCGCAAATCGCGGAAGTACCTGGTGGAATCTCATTCTTCTTCTCCAGAAAGCCAGGACAGCTTAGTAAACTTGCTATTTGACTTCAGATACTGAAGAGATGCTCAAAAGTGTCTCTTCAATCTGAATTGTTATTTTTACTATATGTCATGCCACACCTTGTAGTATGTAGTAGCTACAAACCTGCATACCGGCAAATCTCTTGAGCAAACTGCCGGAAATCCTGCAAAGAATTCCGGCAGATGGCGTACACGATTTCCCAGTTGATCGCCTCATAGTTGTGAACCGCGATATTTCTGAAACCAACAGCCTTTCGTAATCGTTCGTTGGTTTCTTGCGAAATTGCTCCAAGTTCATGCAACTTCGTAAAAATATCGCCCATCGTTTGAGGTAATGTCTGATTGGTTGTACTGATGATGTGACTGCCAATATCGATGCTGATTTGTACAGCGCGTGTGAGATTGATCACCAGAATATCTTGCAAATCGATGTCCCGGATCAAACTGCCCGCATCCTCTGGTGTTTTATCTTCGATGCGTTGCATGCAACGCCGCAGCGATTCCAATTTCTCGGCAATGATCACTTGATCCATCGATTACGCCTTTCAGTAAGCATCCGTTGGTGCAGTGGCAGAAAATCGGCAACGTTGAGCAGATGCCGGTACAACAGATTGCCGCATGCAGTATCGTCGCCAAGCAAGCGGATCCCTCCCAAAACCTGTCCGGTGATAGGTTCCGGTACGTGAAACAAATCGACGATATCGACCGGGCGGCCAAATTTAGCACTAATCGCCTGCATCAATTGCAGCCTAAAACCCGCATTCAGCGGTTCTTGTAACAGCATACCAAGATCAATGTCGCTATCCGGACGTACGCACCCTGTTGCCTGAGAACCGAACAATATCGCTAATTTGATTTGCGGAAATTGCAGCAATAGGGCTGTCAACTGATCCAAAAAACTCTGATCGCTTCCTTTTTTGCTGGCTTCTGTATTCTGTTGATGGGCCTGGAAAGCTTGTCGAGTCATGTCATTCGCTCATCTTTTACGAACCTGCAATCTTGCCCCACGAATCGCGCAATGTCACCGAACGGTTGAAAACCGGCTTGCCGGGCTTCATGTCGATGCGGTCGGCGACGAAGTAACCGTTGCGTTCGAACTGAAAACTTTGCTCGGGTTGCGCTTCGCATAACGCCGGTTCGACGTAGGCGGTAATGATTTGTTTGGAATCCGGATTCAATGCGGTTTTGTAATCCTTGCCACCGCTGTCCGGATGCGGGTCTCTGAACAAGCGGTCGTACAAGCGCACTTCCGCCGCATGCGCATGCGCAGCGGATAGCCAGTGAATATTGCCTTTGACCTTGCGGCTATCGGCACCCGGTGTGCCGCTCTTGGTATCGGGGTCGTAGGTACAGTGAATCGCCTCAATTTCGCCTTGAGCATTTTTGTCGATACTGACACATTTGATCAAGTAAGCATAACGCAACCGCACTTCCGCACCCGGCGACAATCGGAAATAGCCTTTGACGGGCGTTTCCATGAAATCATCGCGTTCGATATACAGCACTTTGGACAACGGAACGGTACGCTTGCCCCACTCCGGTTGTTGCGGGTGATTCGGCGCAAAGCAGTCTTCTTGCTGCCCTTCAGGGTAATTGTCGATGATCAGTTTCAACGGCTTGAGAATGGCAATCCGGCGCGGTGCATGTTCGTTCAAGTCTTCGCGCAAACAATCTTCCAGCACGGTCATATCGATCCACGAATCCGCCTTGCTGATGCCGATACGCTCGGCAAACAACCGGATCGCTCGCGGTGTAAAACCGCGGCGGCGGACACCGGCCAAGGTACTTAAACGCGGATCGTCCCAACCATCGACCAATTTCTTTTCCACCAACTCAATCAGCTTACGCTTGCTCATGACTGTGTAAGTCAGATTGAGCCGGGCAAATTCGATCTGCTGCGGATGACACGGCACTTTGTCAGCCAATTGATCGAGCACCCAATCATACAGCGGACGGTGATCTTCGAATTCAAGCGTACACAAGGAATGTGTAATTCTTTCCAGCGCATCGGAAATGCAGTGGGTGTAGTCGTACATCGGATAAATACACCAACGGTCGCCGGTACGCTGATGATGCACGTGACGGATGCGGTAAATTACCGGATCGCGCATATTGATATTGGGCGATGCCATGTCAATCTTGGCACGTAACACGTATTGCCCGTCGGCAAATTCACCGGCCTTCATGCGACGGAATAAATCGAGACTCTCGTCGGCCGGGCGATCGCGGTAAGGGCTGTTTTTACCGGGACTGGTCAAAGTACCGCGATACTCGCGGATTTCCTCGGCAGTTAGGCTTTCGACGTAGGCCTTGCCTTGCATGATCAAATATTCGGCAAATTCGTAGAGTTGGTCAAAATAATCCGATGAATAATACAGATGCTTGCCCCAGTCAAAACCCAGCCAGGAAACATTGTCGCAGATCGAATCGACGTATTCCTGCGCTTCTTTTTCGGGATTGGTATCGTCAAAACGCAGGTGACACACACCGTTGTAATCATGCGCAATCCCGAAATTCAAACAAATACTCTTGGCATGGCCGATATGCAGATAACCGTTCGGTTCCGGCGGAAAACGCGTTTCCACCCGCCCGCCCCATTTGCCGGTACGGTTATCGTCATCGATAATGTTGCGAATGAAATTGGCCGGAGCTGTCTCTGCGGCAGAATGGTGTTTGGATTTTTCGTTCAAAGCAGGTCTCTCGCAAATGGTAATGATGCTTCCTTTCTAAGGAAACGCTGATTAATTCGCCACACCCCAAGGGCAAAGCGAGCAGTTCTGGGATATTGGGTTAAAATTTGCCATATTCTGGGTTGAATTGCGTTATTTCTTGCCTTATTCC
>WBZO01003354.1_pt1 | contig 18868 bp, 13 predicted proteins | sample 5204261 | NCBI WGS metagenome assembly WBZO01 (sample SAMN12412400, study PRJNA552823) | activated sludge metagenome | isolation source: activated sludge from anammox sidestream of wastewater treatment plant... | place: USA: North Carolina | collected 2017-09
GCATCTCGAGGCCGATCCGCGTGAGCCGCGTGAGATAGCGCCAGCCCTCACTGCGATCGATCTCGGTCGCCGGCGCCTCCGGCCGCAGGATGGTCCGGCCCGCCGATTTCAGGCTGTCGCAGAATTCGTCCCAGGCCTTGCCTGACAGCACGCGCTCGATCGAATCGGACATGGACGGCGCCCTCGATCCACCCCTGAACCCTCGATGGAACCACAGGGCCTGCGCACCGCCATCGTCCAAACAGGTGGGGCTCGGCCCACGCCCGGCCGCTGCATGCTTCATAATCGCTGCCATGCAGCTCGCCGTCGTCCCGGTCACGCCGTTTCAGCAGAATTGCTCCGTCCTCTGGTGCGCACGCACTCACGACGCGGCCATCGTCGACCCGGGTGGAGACCTCGAGCGGGTGCTCGCTGTCGTGGACCGCGAGCAGCTGAAGCTCACAAAGATCCTCCTTACCCATGGTCACCTGGACCATGCCGCGGCAACGGCCGACCTCGCGCGCCGCTTCGACCTGCCGATCGAGGGCCCGCATCGCGGTGACGCCTACTGGATCGAGGGCCTGCCCGCGCAGGCGGCGGGCTACGGATTTCCGCCGGCGGAGTCCTTCACGCCGTCACGCTGGCTCGCGCACGGGGATCGCGTGCAGCTCGGCGACGACACGCTCGAAGTCCTGCATTGCCCGGGCCACACGCCGGGCCACGTCGTGTATTACAGCCCGGCCGACCGGCTCGCACTCGTCGGCGACGTGATGTTCCAGGGCTCCGTCGGCCGCACCGATTTCCCCGGCGGCAGCCACGACACGCTGATCCGCTCGATCCGCGAGCGGCTCTTTCCGCTCGGTGACGACGTGCGCTTCCTGCCCGGCCACGGGCCGATGTCGACGTTCGGTGCGGAGCGTCGCGCCAATCCGTTCGTCGCCGATCACTTGTTCGGCTGAATGTCCACGTCGACGCGCTCGATGCGGCCACCGGCGAACGGGAAGCCGGGCGCGGCAGCGGCTGGATAGCGCCCCGCGGCGGATCCCGTATCGATGCCGATGTCGAAGGTCTCGTCGATCGAGAAAAATCCCGGCGGCGTGACTGGCAGGCGCCCCTGGCCGAGCGCTGCACCGTCGAGCGCGAGACGCACCGTCGCGCCCTTGCCGTAGCCACCCCCGTCGTAGTCGAAATCCACTTGCAGGGCATGGCGCCCGGTGCCGAGCCCCGCCTCGCCCACGATATCCACGCTGCCCGCCTCGAAGGCCCGATAACGAAAGGCCGGCCGGCCCTCGCCGTCGACATAGAGCGACCAGCCCGCAGGTGCCCCGCCCACGGTCGCGATGACACCGTGCGCCTTCGCGGCGGTCACTTCGATGACGGCCGAGAGACGCCACGAGCGATTGAAGACGATCGGCGCCTCCTTCTCCGGAATGCCCACGGCGCCCGGGTAGTAGGTGAAGCGGGTGCGCGTGCCCGTCAGGCTCGGCAGCTTCGCATTCAGCGTCTGCCCGCGCAGCGGCAGCACCTGGTTGCGCGCGGCTTCCTCGAGGAACAGCGCCTGCAGTTGCCGCAGGCGCCCGGGCTCACGCGCCGCAAGATCGTGCGCCTGCGAGAAATCGTTGCGCAGGTCGTAGAGTTCCCAGCGATCCGCGTCGAACGGCTTCTGGTCGCGCGAGATGACCTGCCAGGGCAGACGCGCGTGGAATGCCGAGGCCATCCAGCCGTCGTGATAGATCGCGCGGTGGCCGAAAATCTCGAAGTATTGCGTCGTGTGCCGCTCGGGCGCCCGCGCATCCGTGAAGCTGTAGACGAGACTCGTGCCGTCGATGCGCTTCTGCGGGATCCCGTCGAATACAGTGGGCGCCTCGAGCCCTGCGGCTTCCAGCACTGTCGGCAGGATGTCGTTGACATGCCCGAACTGGCTGCGCAGGCCGCCCTTGTCGGTGATGCGCTTCGGCCAGGTCACCACCATCGGATTGCGCGTGCCACCGAGGTGTGACGCCACCGCCTTCGTCCATTGAAACGGCGTGTCCATGGCCCACGCCCAGGCCGCGGGATAGTGCGCGTAGGTGTCGGGTCCCCCGAGACTGTCGATGCGCGCGAGTACCTGCGCGCGATCCTCGGGCAGCCCCTGGATCGCGCCCATGTAGTCGATGCTGCCCAGCAATCCACCCTCGGCCGAGCCGCCGTTGTCGCCGACGATGTAAATGAAAAGCGTGTTGTCGAACTCGTCGTCGTCCTCGAGCGCCTGCACGATGCGGCCGACCTGCGCATCGGTGTGGGCGAGGAAGCCCGCATAGACTTCCATCAGCCGCGCCGCGATCTTCCGGTCATTTGCGCTCAAGCTCTCCCATGCGGGCAAACCCGGCGGGCGCGGCGTCAAGTCCGTGTTCTTCGGCACGACCCCGAGGCGCTTCTGTCGCGCCAGGGTCTCTTCACGCACCTTGTCCCACCCCTGGTCGAAACGGCCCCGGTAGCGCTCGATCCACGCCTTGGGCACCTGCAGGGGCGCGTGTGTCGCACCCGGCGCGAAGTACAGGAAGAACGGCTTGTCGGGCGTGACCGAGTGCTGCGCACGCAGCCAGCCGATGGCGCGCGTCGCGAGATCCTCGGTGAGGTGATAGCCCGCGCCGGCCGGGCGCATCACGGGCGTCGTACCCTCGTAAAGCGTCGGCTCGTACTGATCCGTCTCGCCGCCCTGAAAGCCGTAGAACTTCTCGAAGCCCTGTCCCGTCGGCCAGTGATCGAAAGGCCCGGACTGCGACGCTTCCCAGTCGGGCGTCTGGTGCCACTTGCCGAAAGCAGCGGTGTTGTAACCGTTCGCCCGCAGGATCTCGGCCAGGGTCGCGGCATCGCGCGCGTGCTCGCCGTTGTAGCCGGGTCGCTCGTCGACGGAGTTCATCACGGCACCGATGCCGACCGCGTGCGCATTGCGGCCCGAGAGCAGCGACGCGCGCGTCGGCGAACAGATCGCCGTCGTATGGAAGCGGTTGTACCTGAGTCCCGCCTGCGCGAGCGCATCGAGTGTCGGCGTCTGCGCCTCGCCGCCAAAGGTACTCGCCGCCCCGAAGCCCACATCGTCGAGCAGCACGATCACGACATTGGGCGCGCCCGCCGGTGCCGCGTGCACGGATGCGCCCGCGACCGGCAGCATGGCGGTCGCGAGGAGCGCGAGTGCGGGAAGTCTCCGGATCGCAGGCGGCATGGGTTTCTCCGTGGTTCAGTGCCGGGCAGAAGGCGCTGCCCGCGCGACAGGCTGGTCGACCGTGAGCTTGCGGATCTCGCCGGTGAAGCGCCCCTCGTGTGTGTAGTCGCCGGTGACCGGCGTGTCGCCGTCGAAGCCGACGTCGAACGTGTCCGTCATCTCGACAGTGCGCACGATCGTACGCTCGATGCGCCCCTGCCCGACCTCGCGGCCATCGATGCTGATGCGCATGAACCCGCCGCGGCCGACGCCGTCCGAGGCGAAATCGTAACGCACCGTCGATGCACCCCGCGGCACGGCTTCGCCCGCTGCGACGCGGAAGATCCGATCGGGGCGATGGGCGCCGGCCATCAACACGACGGGTCGCCCGTCCTGCAGGTAGAAGCTCCACCCGGCAAACCGGCCGCCGAGCGCAGCCAGGACGCCGCGCGGCGTGTCGTCGCCACCGTCTATCTCGGCGGTGAGCGTAAAGGAGCCTCGCAACGAGGGCGCGAGATCGGCCGGCACGCTCACCCCCTTGCCCCAGTAGACATACGACGACCGTGGCTTCGGGCCGAGCGCTGCCGCCGCGGCGAAGCGCGGGAGGTCGAGCCGATCGTCGAGCGGATAGACATGGTTGCGGCGCGCCTCCTCCTCGAACAGCGCCCGCAGCTCCGCGAGCTTTGCAGGCCGCTCCACTGCGAGGTCGTGTGCCTGCGAGAAATCGTGTTCGAGGTCGTAGAGCTCCCAGTCGTAATCGGCAGGCGTCGCCTTGACGGCGAGCGGCGTTCGCAACCAGGTCGCACGCGTCGGGGTGGTCGAGGCCATCCATCCGTCGTGATAGATGGCCCGGTTGCCCATCATCTCGAAGTACTGCGTCCTGTGCCGCCCGGGCGCGTCCGCCGAGGCGAAGCTGTAGACCATGCTGACGCCATCCATGCGCTGCTGCTCGACGCCGTTCACGCGCTGCGGCTGCGGCAACCCGACCGCTTCGAGGATGGTGGGCGCGATGTCGACGACATGATGGAACTGGCTGCGCAGGCCCCGTGCCGCGATATGCGCCGGCCACGACACGACGAGCCCGTTGCGCGTGCCCCCGAGATGCGAGGCGATCTGCTTGGTCCAGCGAAGCGGCGTGTTCGTCGCCCAGGCCCAGCCGGCGGCCCAGTTCTCGACCGTGCCGGGGCCGCCGAGTTCGTCGATCATCGCGAGCAGGTCGGCTTCCGTGTCCTCGGCGCCGTTGGCGAAGCCGCCCATCGGATTGGTCTGACCGAAGACGCCCCCTTCGGCGGACGCGCCATTGTCGCCTTCGATGAAGATCACGAGCGTGTTGTCGAGCTCGCCCATGCGCGCGAGCTCGTCGATGAGGCGCCCGAATTCGTGGTCCTGGCAGGCGAGCATCGCCGCATAGACTTCCATCATGCGCGCGGTCACGCGCTTCAACCCCGGCGAGACCGTGTCCCACGCCGGAATCCCCGGGGGTCGCGGCGTGAGCTGCGTATTCGCCGGCACGATGCCGAGGCGCTTCTGCCGGGCGAGGATGTCTTCCCGCAGCCGGTCCCAGCCCTGGTCGAACTGCCCCCTGAACTTCGCGATCCAGTCCTTCGGCGCCTGGTGCGGCGCGTGCGCGGTGCCCGGCGCGAAATAGATGAAGAACGGCCTGTGCGGCGTGCCGGCCTTCTGCTCGTGCACCCAGCGGATCGCGTCGTCGGCGAGGGCCTGGTCGAGCATCTCACCGGGCGGAGCCGCAATGCGCGTCGTACCCCGATACAGCGCCGGCATGAACTGGTTGGTCTCCGCCGCCACGAAGCCGTAGAAATAATCGAAGCCGAGGCCCTGCGGCCATTGGTCGAACGGGCCCGCCTCCGACGTCGAGCCGGGTTCCACGTTGTGGTGCTTGCCGAACATGGCGGTGCTGTAGCCGTTCTGCTTCAGCACCTCGGCGACCGTCGCAGCACTCTTCGGCAATATCCCGGAATACCCCGGATAACCCGCCGCGAGGTCTGTGACGACACCGCTGCCGACCGCATGGTGGTTGCGCCCTGTGAGGAGCGCTGCGCGCGTCGGGGAACACATGGCTGTCGTGTGAAAGCGGTTGTAACGCAGGCCACGGGCTGCGAGCTGGTCGAGGTTCGGTGTCGGGATGGGTCCGCCGAATGTGGATGACGCCGCGAAGCCGACGTCGTCGGTCATCACGAGCAGCACGTTCGGCGCGCCGTCGGGAGCGCGCACAGGCTGCGGCGCGGCGGGCGTCGAATCCGCGTACGTGCGCCCGATCGTGCCGGCAAAAGGAGCCGGCGGCATGGGCAGCGCCACCTCATGGCGCTCCTGCGCCGGGCCCGGCGGCGGCGTGAATCCCGCGATTGCACATGCGGCAGCCACCACCCTGACATCGATGCGCATCGTTCCGTCGCTCCATCAGGTTCTGACTCGTTTGAGCCCGGACCCGGAAGTTGTACCCCCGCCCGCGGCAATTGACAACGAACCGAAATCTTGCGAGCGTCAGCCGGGCCTGCATGCACTGATCAGGACGTCAGATATCAACAATCCAGTCGACGGGGGGCTAATGAGTATGGATCGCACGACACGGGTGCTCACGACGACCGCGGCAGCGGTTTGTGCGGCCTTCGCGCCACTTGCCGCGAGCGCACAGGAACCTGCGGCGCAAACGACCCTGCAGGAAGTGATCGTCACGGCGCAGAAGCGCGAGGAGAAACTCCAGGACGTGCCGATCTCGATCACGGCGGTCAGCGGCGAGCAGCTCGAGAATCGCGGCGTCGACAGCGTCTCTGGATTGAGCGCCGTGGCGCCGAACGTCATGGTCCGCCAGAGCCCCGGCGCCAAGCTGATCTCGGTGGTGAGCATCCGCGGCAGCGTGGCCGGCCAGCCGGCGATCTGGTTCGACCCCCCGGTCGGGTTGTATCTGAATGGTGTCTACCTCGGCAAGTCACAGGGCAGCGTCTTCGATGTGGTCGACATCGAGCGGGTGGAGGTACTTCGCGGCCCCCAGGGCACGCTCTTCGGCAGAAACACCGAGGGCGGCGCCATCAACTTCATCACCCGCGAGCCGTCGGGCGAGTTCCGCGGCAAGTTCGGTGTCGAGGTGGGCAAGTTCGACCATCGGGTGGCGAAAGTGAACCTCGACCTGCCGCGCTTCGGGATTGCGAGCGTGAGTCTCGCGGCGCGCAAGGAAGAGCGTGACGGCTGGGCGAAGAACCTCACCGGACCCGACATGGGGGCAGTCGACACCGAGGCTGCGCGCGCGGCCCTGAAACTCGACTTCTCGGACCGCTTCACCGCGAACTACGACTTCGACTATTCGAGCAGCCACAACAGGCCGAGCCCCACCACGCTCTACGCAACCAGCGGCTGGGGCGGGACCTTTCCGAGCCTGCTCGGGCCTGCATTCATTCCGGCTTTTGGCCCGGCCGCGGCGCTGCAGCTCACGACCGCGATCCAGAACGCCATGATTCCGTATGTGACTACTTCGCGTCCCGATACCGTGAGCACCAACGGCGGGCCCATTTCCGAGGCGAGCAAGACCAACGCGCATTCGCTCACCCTGAACTGGCACGTGGGCGATCGGGATACGCTCAAGTACATCGGTGCGCGTCGCCTCATGGATTTCGGCGACCGCCAGGATATCGACGGCCTGCCGCTCGCCGCGATCCCCACGGGACTCGCGCCACCCTTCCCCGCTTTCTGGGGCATGAGCGCCTACTACAACCGCCACACGGAGTACGAGCAGGATTCGCATGAACTGCAATGGATCGGCGATCGCGACCGATTCAACTATGTCCTTGGGCTCTACTACTTCAAGGATGACGGCGTGACCACGGGATCGCAGTTGTTCACGCTGTTCGGCCAGCCGCCGCAGCAGCAGAGCTACGAGGTGACCACGCGCTCCAAGGCCGTCTTTGCCCAGGGCGACTACCGCATCAGCGACCGCTGGACCGCAACCGTCGGCGTGCGCCACACGGAAGAGGAGAAAGGCGGTTGGTCGCACCGCTACTACACGACAGGGTTCGGTGGCCCGCCGGCAGCCGATATCCTGCCGCTCACCAGTTATGACGCGGATTTCAGCGAGACGACACCGATGGCGTCGATCTCCTTCAAGCCGATCGCGGACCTGAACTTCTATGCGCGCGTGGCGAAGGGCTTCAAGAGCGGCGGGTTCAGCGCGGAGCTGTCCACCCCGGACATCACCACGCCGTTCCAGCCGCAGACCTCGGTCTCCACCGAGGTGGGCGTGAAGTCGACACTCCTCGACGGGCGGGCACGCCTGAACGTCGCGCTGTACAACACCGACATCAGCGACCAGCAGCTCACGCAGTTGCTGCCCGGTACGACCCAGTCGCGCGTCGTGAATGCCGGCGAATCCACCTATCGCGGCGTGGAAGTCGAGGCGGCACTGCTGGTGACCGACGGCTGGCAGGTGCAGCTCAGCTACGGTTACCTCGATGCCAAGTACGACAAGTATCCCGACAACCCGATCATCTGCCAGACGATCCCCGGATTCGGGCAGCTGTGCCGGACGGATTCCACGAGCATCATCGACACCGCCTCGAATCGCCTTGCGCCCTACGCGCCGGAACACACCGTCAACCTGAACGTCGACGGCCGGCTCGCGCGCGGCGCCTGGGGCGAACTACGCGCGATCCTCGACTACAGCTATCTGGGCAAGACCTACCTCTATGCCGTGAACAAGTCGCATACGGCGCCCAATATCGGCGGCCAGTACTGGGCGGACATGGACGGTCTCCCTGCAGAGAAGAACCTCAATGCGCGACTGCTGCTCGCGGGCGTGCCGGCGGGCCCGGGTACCCTCGACGTCTCGCTCTGGGGCAGGAACCTCACGGACGAAGACGATCTCTTGCAGGGCATCGATTTCGGCATGTTCCGTACCGCCAACTGGCGCGAGCCACGTACGTACATGGTGACGGCCACGTACAACTGGTAGGACGGCGGCGCGAACAGACCATGCGTGTTGCGCCCGCCCGGCCCCGACAGGGGTCGGGCGGGTTGCGTCAGGTACGCGCGATATCCTCAGTGCGTCGCGTCCCACGCCTCGCGCGTGATGACAACCAGCTCGCGAAACGTTCCCCGCGTTTCCCAGGTGCCGGTGAACCCCTGCGGGATCACCAGAAAATCTCCCACATGGTATTCGTGGGCATGGCCGCTCTCGTCCGTCAGCACGAGCGTGCCCGCGAGCACGTGGACGAATTCGTTGTAGGGCATGCCCTTGCCGCGCAGAGCGAGTTTCACGGGCTGCTCCTCGTAGACGACCACGACGATGTCATTGCCGAGATGCAGCACTGCCCTGCGCGGACGGGACTCGCCACTCAGCAGCACTTCCTTCGGCACGGGCGGGACATCGCTCAGGCCCTGACCGGCGAGCACGGCCGGATCGAGTTGCCACGGCAGGCGTACGTCGATCGCCGGACCTGGGGGCTGCGCCAACGTCCCGGCCGATCCGAGCAGCCATGCAAGGATCGAGAGTCTCATCGTGATCCGGTTCATCGGCATCTCCTCGAGCTACACCATCGTGCGCAGGTTCTACTATCACGCGCACGACCAGACCCACAAGCGCGCGACCATCCGACGAGTCGCGCCTGCGCTACCATCGTGCGGGAGACATGCCCGCGGGGTTACGCCGCTTGACCACCCGAAAGTCCCCTCCCCGCGCCCGTTCACGCCGGCGCATCGCGTGGATCGCCGGCGTTCTCGCGGCGACCATGGGGCTGGCAGTTTCCGTGGGCTATTTCGTAGTGCACCGCACGGGTGCCAGCGCCGCGCCTGTGGCGGAGCCCGCTCCGCAATACGTCGGCAGCACGGCGTGCGCGGGTTGCCATGCCGATGCGTACCGGCATTGGCAGGGCTCGCAACATGCGCATGCGATGCAGGTTGCCACGCCACAGACCGCCCTCGGTGATTTTGACGGCGCGACGATTCGCAGCGGTGGCGACAGCTGGAGATTCTTCCGGCGCGATGGCCGATTGTTTGTGCGCACCGAAGGGCCGCAGGACTCCGACGCCGACTTCGAAATTGCCTACACCTTCGGCGTGGACCCCCTTCAACAGTATCTCGTTCCGTTGCCGGGCGGTCGCCTGCAGGCGCTGACCGTCGCGTGGGACAGCCGCCCCCTGGCGCGGGGCGGCCAGCGCTGGTTCTCGTTGTATCCGGAAGAGCACCTGCGGCCGGGCGATCGCCTGCATTGGTCCGGCATCGACCAGAACTGGAACCACATGTGCGCGGACTGCCATTCCACCGCCGTGCGCAAGAACTACGATCCCGCCACCAACGCTTACGATACACAGTGGTCCGCGATCGACGTGGGGTGCGAAGCCTGCCACGGACCGGGATCGCGACATCTCGCGTGGGCCGCACGACCCGTCGATGATCCCCGCAAGGGGCTCACAGTGGCGCTCGACGAGCGTCGCGGAGTCGCGTGGCGGCCCGTTGCGCAGACCGGGAATGCCACACGAAATGTGCCGCGGGCGAGCGAGCGCGAAATCGAGGTGTGCGCGCAGTGCCATTCGCGGCGCGCGCAGATCGCCTCGGGCTATGTGCCGGGCGCCGCTTTCCTCGACTACTACGCGCCGGATGTGTTGACACAGCCTCTCTACCAGGTCGATGGCCAGCAGCACGAGGAGGTCTATACCTGGGGCTCGTTCCTGCAAAGCCGCATGTATGCACAGGGCGTGACCTGCAGCGATTGCCACGAGCCGCACAGCCAGAAGCTGCGCGCCGAGGGCAACGCCGTCTGCGGGCAGTGCCACGCGCCGCAAAAGTACGACGCACCCACTCACCACTTCCACACGGCCGGCAGCCCCGGCAGCCAGTGCGTGTCCTGCCACATGCCGGCGACGACCTACATGGCGATCGATCCCCGTCACGATCACAGCCTGCGGGTGCCGCGGCCCGATCGCACGGTGTCGCTGGGCACGCCGAACGCCTGCAACACCTGTCACACTGATCGCTCCGCATCCTGGGCGGATGCGACCCTCAAGGGCTGGCTCGGCCACCGGCCGCGCGGGTTCCAGCAGTTCGCCGAGAGCTTTGCGCGGGCGCGCAACGGTGCCGCCCTCGCCTCGGAAGAACTGGCGCGCATCGCCGAGGACCCGGCCCAGCCGACGATCGTCCGCGCGACCGCACTGGACGACCTGGCTCCGGCGCGCGACGGCGCGGCCGAACGCGCCGTCCTCGCAGCGATTCGGGACGACCACGCGCTGATCCGCTGGCGCGCGGCGGCGGCCCTCGAGTTCCTGCCGCCCGAACGCGCGCTCGCCGCGGGGGGTGCCCTGCTCGCAGACCCCATCAGGGCCGTGCGGATCGAGGCCGCACGCGCGCTCGCCCCGCTCGCGAAGGCCGATCCGGCGCGACTTCCGCCGCAGGTCGTGCAGCGGGCCACCGATGAATTGCGCACCTCGCTACGCCTCAATGCGGACCGACCCGAAGCACGTGTCGCGCTCGCGACGCTCGAAGGTGACCTCGGCAACCACGATGCCGCTCTCGCCGGGTTCGAGGCCGCGCTGCGGCTCGACCGGGAGTTCGTGCCGGCGTACGCGAATCTCGCTGAAATGCAGCGGCTCCGCGGCCGCGACGATCTCGCGCAGCAGACCTTGCGCCGAGGCCTCACGGCCGTGCCCGACAGCGCAGCACTGCATCACGCGCTCGGGCTGGCGCTCGTTCGCAGGGGCGAGCGAGCCGACGGGGTCAGGGAGCTGGGTGTCGCGGCGCGCCTGGCGCCGAATGACGCGCGCTATGCCTACGTGTACGCGGTCGGGCTGAATACCCTCGGCGAGGCCTCGCAGGCGATACGCGAGATCGACCGCGCACTCGCACACACGCCCTCGGATCGCGACCTGCTGCGCGCAGCGACGCTGTTCCGGCGCGACCGCCGGGACCTTGCGGGCGCACGGCGCCTCGCGCAGCGCTGGGCGACGACCTACCCGCACGACGCCGAGGCACAGGCGCTCGTCGAGGAGCTCGCGGCGCGATCGCCGCAATGAGTCGCGGCCCGGGTCAGGTCACCTCGGGCTTGACGGCGAACCGATCGACGTAGAACCGGAAGCGCTCGCGCAGCGCCTGCGGATCGACACCGAAGTCCCGCCGCAGATCGTAGACCACCTGACCTTCCTTGCCGCGCGGGTGATCTGCGATGTAGCGCTCGAGCGCGGCGCGCGCGGGCGCATCGAGTTCGAGGCCGGCCGTGGCGTAGACGCGATCCAGGGTGGCCCATTGATCGCCCATGAACACATGAAACGGTGAGTCGACGCTACGCTCCGTCGCCACCAGCGCCCGATCGCGCACACAGGCGCGCAGCAGGTGCTCGATGCGGTCGGTCCAGTACTCGAGGAGCGCCGGCAACGCGACATGGCGGCGGTTCATGCGCTGCGTATAGGCCTGCATCGTCACCGTCGACTGGATCACCGCGACCGGATCGCGATGCGTGAATACGATGGTCGCATCGGGAAAGGTCTTCAGGAGTACCGGCAGCTGCTCGAGATGCTGCGGGCACTTCAGCACCCAGCGCTTGCGCTCGCCACGGCGCCATTGCAGGAGCCGCAGCACGTTTTTCATGTACTCGTAGTGCGGCCTCTGGTCGTGCGCGTAGTAGTGGTCGCGCCACGCCGGTGTGAGGCCGAGCCACTCGAAGTTGTACGACGCGAAATCCGGCCCCATGAGCTCGAGCTCCTCATGGATGTGCTCGGGGTTCATCGGGTGCATCGCCGCGATGAGCGGCGTCACCTGTTGCATGCCCGCCCAGGCCTCGGCACAGCGGCGAAAGCGCGGATCGGTCGCGTCACCGGGCGCCGGCTCCCCGGGCAACGGCACGGGTTCGTACGACTCCCACAGCGGCAGCGAGTGCAGGCGAGGGTCGCTCGCCAGCAGGTTCACGAGATGTGTCGTGCCCGAGCGCGGCAGGCCGACGACGATCACCGGCCGCTCGATGGGCTCGGCGAGGATCGCGGGATGCTGCGTCAGCGTGCGCTGGATGAGCAGGCGATTGCTCGCATAACGCACCAGATAGCCGTGCAGCACGGTGCGATGGAAGCGCGTGATCTCCGGATCGCCGTCCCAGGCCTCGCGCAGCACGCGCAGGCGCTCGCGGAAATCGTCGGGGCCGAAATCGGCGAGCCCGGTGCGCGTGCGCGCCGCGTCGAGGATCGCCGCTTCGCTGAAATCGACCGTGACGGTCTCGCCCCAGGCGAGCGCGCCGGCCTGCGCCTCGCTCAGGCGCGGCGCTGCGAGATCGTCGATGTGGATGGCCTGTCCCATGACGAAGATCCTTCGGCGTTCAGCGTGGACCCCGACCGCTCGCCGCGAGCGCGGCGCGCATGCGCTCGGCATTCTGGGCGATCAGCTTCTCGCGCGGCATGCGCCGCATCGCCTTCACGTACTTGCGATTCTCCGGCCCCGGCACGAGGAGCGCCACCTTGCCGAGCTGCCGCAGCGCCTGCCTCGCCACGTCGACCGGCGCCATGAGGCTCGGCATCAGTTCGGGCTTGAAACCCTGCAGCGTGATCGCTTCGGTGTCGGTCGCGCCGGGCGACAGCACCAGCATGTCGATGCCGGTCCCGGCGAGCTCGCCGTGCAGGCTCATGCCGAGGCTGTGCACGAACGCCTTGGTGGCTGCATACCCGGCCGAGTACGGAAACGGCGCCTCGCCCTCGATCGAACCGGTGAAGATGATGCCGCCACTCGCGCGCGCGCGCAGTCGCGGCAGCAGCGCGTGCGTGAGCAGCAGCGGCACGCGTGCATTCACGTTGAACATTGCTTCGAGGCGGGCGCGCTCGATCGCCTCGAAGGCACCCTTCAGACCGAAGCCCGCGTTGCTGACGACGAGGCCGAGGTCCCGATCGCCGACCGCGGCGACCAGGTGATCCACCGCACCCGCTTCACTGAGGTCGGCCGTCGCCACGACCACCTCGAGACCCCGCCGGCGCCGCAGCTCCCTCGCGAGATCCTCGAGGCGTTCCGCGCGGCGCGCGACGAGCAGCAGATTCATGCCGTGACGCGCCAGTACACGCGCGAACTGCTCGCCGATACCCGATGAGGCGCCCGTCACCAGTGCCCAGGGGCCATACTTGTCCTTGAATTCACTCGCCTTTGACATTTCGCTACTCCTCAGTCATTTCCGGCGGCGCAGCGCGCGCGCCGCAGCCCCGACGGGCGCCGACAGCAGGGCGACGACCGCATCCTCCAGGTTGGCCACGAACAATGCGCTGTGGCCCGCTGCGCCACGCCGGCCCGCGGCATCGAGCATGCGCGAATGGTCATCGAGCCCGTGGAACACCAGCACGGCAGCGAGCATCAGCCGCTCGCGGGCGATCGCCTCCGGCAAGCGACGGATGTGCGGCGCCCTGCGCAGGGCGCGGCTGAAGCGATCGGCACGCGCGAGGCGCAGCGGCGAGGCCGGTACGCCCTGCACGGACAGCGTGTGCAGCGCGATGAGCTGGGCATTGATGCGGATGAACTCGCTGCCGCCGTCCGCGTCGTGCAGCTTCGCCGCCACCGGGCGCACGAATGCCTGTACGAGCCGGCGCAGCCCCGGCGCCCGGCGCGATGTCGCGAGCCGCTCGAGCAATGCCGCGCGCTCGGCGGCGATGCCGGGCACGTGCTTGTCGAGGATCGCCTGCAGCAGGCCCTGCTTGTTTCCGAAATGATACTGGCAGGCGTTACTGTTGCGCTGGCCGGCGGCCTTGCTGATCTCATTGAGCGACACGCCCTCGATGCTGCGCTCGGCGAACAGCCGCTCGGCCACACGGATGAGCCGGGCGCGGGTCGCGAGACTCCGCCGGGTGGGAACCGCGTCGAACGGGACCATCTCAGCCCATCACGCTGAAGCCGCCGTCGACCGGCAGGGTCTGGCCCGTGACGAACGCCGCCGCTTCGCTCGTCAGGAAGAGCACGGCACCCGCGACGTCGGTGGGCGTGCCGAAGCGGCGTAGCGGCGTGCGCAGGCGCGACGCCTCGGCATCCGGCGTCGTCAGGAAGTAGTCCGTCATGCGACTCTGGATGATGCCCGCCGCGACGGCGTTCACCCGGATGTGGTCCTTCGCCCACGCGATCGCGAGCGTTTTGGTCAGCTGCACGAGGCCGCCCTTGGCGGCCCCGTAACCCGGCACGACCTCGACACCGAAATAGGAGGTCATCGAGGCGATACCGACGACGCCCGCGCCCCCGGGCAACCGGCTCGCCGCGAGCTTGTCGTGACAGGCATGCGCCATGCGGTAGGCACTCAGCAGGTTCACCCGCACGGCGCGCTCGAAGACGTCGGGTTCGTATTCGTTCTCTGCCGCAAAGTTGCCACCGGCGTTGTTCACGAGGATGTCGAGCGCCGGCAGCGCCGCGGCGACGCGCGCGATGCCGGCATCGTCCTCAAGTCGCAGCTGCAGGTAACGAAACCCGGAGAGGTCGCCATCGTATTCGGCCGCGCTTGCCCGCGTGCCCGTGATGGTTACATCGGCGCCCGCCTCGCGATACGCGGCAGCGATGCCGCTGCCGATGCCCGAAGTGGCGCCGGTCACCAGCACCTGTGCGCCGCGGTAGTCGTAGCGTGGGTTCGACCAGTTGCCCATGTCCTTACCTCCCGTCCCCGGCAGCCTCGAGCGCCGCATCCAGGTTGCGCACTTGCGTACGCAGCCAGCCTGCCTCCCAGAAATTGGCCTCTCCAGCGCGCTCGAGCAGCGCGCGATTCGCGTCTCGCGCGAGCGCGATCGCGTCGGGTGCGCGCGGCGAGTGCTCGAGCGCGGCCTCGGCCAGCAGCATCGCTGCCTCCGGCTCGCCCGCAACGAGCTTCGCACGCCCCCGCGCCACGACAGCTGCGAGACCGGCGAGTTCGACGAGGTCGGGGTAGACCTCGCGCGCCTGTGTCGGATACAGCTCGCTCGTCGCCTGCGCCTTGAACCAGCCCATGTACTGCTCCCAGATCGTGCGCACCGCCCAGCTCACCTTTCCGTAGCCCTGGCCGACATGGAGCTCGGGCGGCAACTGCACCTCGCGCATGAGCGTGAAGATGTCCTTGCCGGCGTTCATGCCCTCGAGTGTCCGGTTGTGCACGTATTCCACGGCCTGCTCGAGGCGATCGAGGCAGGCGCGAATCAGAGGAGCGCCCTCGATCGGCGCGAAGTGCCCCGTGATGAGCAGCCGCGGCTCGAGCGCACGGACGCGGCGCAGCGATTCGAGGTACGGCTCGACGAAGCGGTAGCGGTCGCCGCGGATCGTGTTGAAATTCGGAAAATGCGGGAAGAGCGGGCCGAACGTATTGCCGGAGAACACGATCCCGTGCTGCGGCAGGTCGACGACACAGCTGTCGATGGTCTCGCCGCCCGGCACGGCGTGGAGGTCGAAACGCAGGCCGCCCACCTCGAACGAGCAGGTCTCGTCGAAGCTGATGTCGGCGACCGGCACATCCTGCAACGGCGGGGCCGCCGTCGCGGCGCCCGGCGCGCCCTGCGGCCGGCGCGCCGCGGCCAGTGCCTCGCTGAACCAGATCCAGGCCTGCGATTCCCGCACCTGCTTGATGCGCTGGTCGTCGCGCTGGCACAGCGGCAGATTGCGCTGCGCGACGAGTTGCGTGCCGGGCTCCCGGAAGAGCGCCACGCCGCCCACGTGATCGACATGGCCCTGCGTGAGGACAATGAAGGGCGTGGGGCCCGGGCAGGCGGCGTCGAAGAGCCGCTTGTGCACCGGCGCCTCGAAGCCCATGCCGGTATTGATGATCACGCGCCCGGCCGGCGTGCGTACTGCATAGGCATTGGAGAGCCCGGTCGATTGCCAGATGAAATCACCGATCGGGATCGCCCGCTCGAGATGGGCGCTGCGGTTCGCGAAGAAATCCGGCCGGCTCTCCACGAGCTTTCTCACGACATCCATCACGCACCTTCCCGCCCAAGCCTCGATGCAGTAAATTAAAAATAGCACATTAATCCGCGGAGGCGGTGCGCGTGAGCATGCCCGTTGACGGCCGCTGGGCGGGTATCCTGGCCGAACTCGAGCGGCGGCGTGCCTTTGCCCGCAGCATGGGCGGCGCTGCGCGCCTCGCGCGCCAGAACGAGGCCGGCAAACTCGACGCACGCGCGCGCGTTGCGGCGCTCTTCGATGACGCCACCTTCGTCGAGATCGGTGCGCTGGCGGGCGGCAGCAGCGAGGCAGGCGAGACCCCCGCCCCGGCCGACGGGCTGATCGCCGGCTTCGGCCTCGTCGATGGGCGCCCCGTGCTCGCCGGTGCCGAGGATGTAACCGTGCTCGGCGGTTCGATCGGCGATCGCGGTGCCGACAAGCGCTACCGCCTCACGCAACTCGCCGCGCAGGAACGCGTGCCGCTCGTCTTCATGCTGGAAGGCGCCGGTCACCGGCTCACGAACGAGCACGCCGGGCGGCGGCCGAACGACCTGCAGGGGCTCGCGGAACTCTCGGGGCTCGTGCCCATCGTCTGCCTCGTGATGGGGGCCTCGGCCGGCCACAGCGCCCTCACCGCGCCGCTGGCGGATTTCGTCGTGATGACGCAGGCTGCGTCGATGTTCGCCGCCGGTCCGCCGATCGTGAAGGCGGCCATCGGCGAGTCGGTCACGAAGGAAGAGCTGGGTGGGCCGCAGGTGCACGTCGTGCAGTCGGGTGTCGCGCACAACCTCGCGGCCGACGACCACGAAGCCATCGGGCTCGCGCGGCGCTATCTCGGCCATTTTCCATCGAATGCCTGGGGCGCCCCGCCCGCCGGCACGGGCATGGACACCGGCCCGCGCCGCCTCGATGGCATCCTCGGCCTCATCGATCCCGACCCGCGCATCGCCTTTCGCATGGCGGGCGTGCTGAGACTCCTGGTCGACGAGGGCAGCCTGCTCGAGATCCAGCCGCGATACGGCGCAGCGCTCATCACCGCGCTCGCGCATCTCGGCGGCCGCAGCGTCGTGATCGTGGCGAATGATCCCTCTGTCAATGCCGGCGCCGTCGATGCGGCCGCTGCGGACAAGGCCGCGCACTTCCTGAACGTCGCCAACGCGTTCCATCTGCCGGTCGTGTTCCTCACGGACAACCCCGGCGTGATGGCCGGCACCGCCGCGGAGAAGGCGGGCACCCTGCGCCATGCCGCCCGCATGTTCGTCGCGCAGCACCGGCTGCGGGTGCCCAAACTGCACGTGACGCTGCGCAAGGCCTTCGGCTTCGGCTCGTCCATCATGGGCATGAACCCGTTCGATCATCAGACCCTGTCGCTCGCCTTCCCGGCCATCACGCTCGGCTCGATGCCGGCCGCGAGCGGCGCAGCGGCGGCCGGGCTCGACGAGGCCGCGCGGGCGCGCATCGCCGCCGATCAGTCGGACGGCGCCTGGCAACTCGCCGACCGCCTCGGTTACGATGACATCATCGATCCGAGGGACCTGCGCGACGCGTTGCTGCATGGTCTTTCGCTCGCCGACGCTCGCACGTCCACGCACGCAGGCCCGGCACAACTTTCTGGCATCAACCCCTGAGGAAACCCCCGCAATGAAATCCCTGAGAGAGCTGGGCCTGCCGCCGATCTCGCAACTCGGCCATGTGGTGCGCGACCTCGAGGCCGCGATGGCGCTCTACGAGCCCCTCTATGGTCCCTTTACGACCATGGATGGCACGGTGCAGGGCGCCACCTATCGCGGACGAACCGCAGACGTGAAGCTCGCGATGGCCTTCGGTCACAGCGGCGACCTCGAGATCGAACTGATCCAGTGGCAGGGTGGCGAGAGTCCCCACCGCGAGTTCATCGAGCGCGGACGCGAGGGCATTCACCACGTGCAGTTTCGAGTCGAGGACTGCGACGCCTGGGTCGCGAGAGCCAAGTCGATCGGGTACGACGTGATCTGGTACAAGCGTTACAGTGCCGACACCACCTTCGCCTACCTCGAGCGCGCGGGCGACCCGACAGTCATCGAGTTCCTGCAGATGCCGGAGGGAGGGCCCGGCACGGCGACCTGACATGCGTGGCCTCGCCAACAAGGTCTTCGTCATTGCCGGCGGGGGCAGCGGCATCGGTGAGGCCACGGCGCAGCGGCTCACGGAAGAAGGTGCCGCGGTCGTCATCGGCGACCTGGATGCCGGCCACGCCCACGAGGTAGCCGCACGGCTCGCCGCGACCGGCGCACGCGCGATCGGCATGTCCTTTGACATCACGGTCGAGGAATCCGTCCTCGGGCTGATCGAAGCGGCGGTCGATACGTTCGGTGGACTCGACGGCATCCACGTGAACGCCGCCGACATCGCGGGGCTCGCGGGCGATACGGATGCCGCGACGGTACCGCTGCCAACCTTCGATCGCACGCTCGCAGTGAACCTGCGCGGGCACCTGCTGTGCACACGCCATGCGCTGCCGGAGCTGCTGAAGCGCGGCGGCGGCAGCCTCGTCTACACCTCGTCCGGCGCGGCGTTCATGGGCGAACCGCAGCGTCTCGCCTATGCTGTCAGCAAGAACGGTCCGCACGGCCTCCTGCGCCACGTCGCGTCGCGCTGGGGCAAGGACGGCATTCGCGCCAACGCCGTGGCGCCCGGCCTCGTGATCACCGATTCCAATCGCCACATGATGAGCCCCGAGGCCTGTGCGGCCGTGCTCGGCATCACGCGCAGCCCGCGCCTCGGCGAGCCGCGGGACATCGCGGCGATGGTGGCCTTCCTGATGTCCGACGATGGTGAATGGATCAACGGGCAGGTGCTGAGCGTCGACGGCGGCGT
>WBZO01003355.1_pt1 | contig 18865 bp, 18 predicted proteins | sample 5204261 | NCBI WGS metagenome assembly WBZO01 (sample SAMN12412400, study PRJNA552823) | activated sludge metagenome | isolation source: activated sludge from anammox sidestream of wastewater treatment plant... | place: USA: North Carolina | collected 2017-09
GGACCTCCGCGACCACCGCGGCCGACAGCGCGGCATCGGCCTGCTCGCACGCGCGCGAGACCTCGCCGCTCGTCGCCCCTTTGCACTCTTTGCCCCGCCGCTGATACGCCGCGAGCACCTTCGGGCGCTGCAGCAGCGCGTCCTTCGTGCGCTCGTCGTAGAAGCGCCAGGCGAGCGGCGCGTGCCTCGGCGTCGGCGGCCTCTTCGCGGTGACCTCGCCGTCGTCGACGGTGTAGCAGTTGCCGTCCCAGCGCATCACGAGGTACCCGCCGCCCGCTCCGACGACGATCCCGTTCTTCGGCGCCGCGCGGCGGCGAAGGACGAGCACCTCCTCGTCGAGGGAGAGGCGCGCACGGGCGCTCGCGCCGCCTTCGGCGTTCCATCCGTCGAGATCGCCGCGCAGGTACATGCGGGTGAACGGCGCCTCCTTCGACAGGAGGACGAGCGCGACGTCGGGGAACGAGCCGTCGCACAAGCGCTTCACGAACGACGCGTCGGGGACGCAGATCGCGTCGTCCTTCGCGCAGCTCATCGGGATGCCCGAAGGCGCCGGCGCGGCGCTCGCCTCCGTACGCGGAGGCGGAGCATCGCCCGGAGCATCGGCCGCCGGCGAGGGCGGTGCCCCCGGCGGAGGAGCCTTCGCGCCCGAGCCGCACGCGGCGAGGACGACGACGGAAAAGGCGAGTGTGCGGATCACGGCACCGAGACTATCGCGTCTGCTTGCGGGTCGCCGGCGGTCTGCTACGCCGATGGCCGCCCATGCGCGCCCGCCTCCTGCTCGCATCTTGCCTGTTCTTCGCCTGCGGCGACCTGAAAGAAGCGCCGCCCGGCGGAAGCGAGCAAGGGTCCGACGGAGGGACCGCGCCGGCGCCCGACGGGCCGAGCGCGTCGAACGGGGACCCGACGGTCACCGTCGACACGCTCGTCTCCGGCCGCAGCCGTCTCGGCGCGCGCTCGAGCGCGGGCTTCCGGCCGTGGAAGTCGGGCATCGCGGCGCACGACGGACGCGTGTACTGGGTCGAGAGCGGCGCGAGCCCCGGTCTCTACTCCGCGGCGGCCGATACACCGTGCGAGTCGTCGAGCTGCGTGCAGAAGCACGCCACGCTGACACGCCCGAGCGCCTTCACGGCGACCGCGGCCGCGATGATCATCGCCGACACCACGGTCATCAAGCGCTTCGAGTACGGCTCGAGCGCGGGCGCGCAGGTCGCGAGCAGCGGCGCCGACGACGTCGTGAACCTCGCTTTCGACGGCACCGCCGTGTTCTGGACCTCGGGCACCGACAGCGCCGTGCGCCGCACGGCCTCGGGCACCACGAGCACCCCGATCTACTCGAACGGCACGCCGGTGGGCATGGCGGTCGCAGGCGATCGGGCCTTCTGGGCGGGCGTCGACATCTCCGGACAGATCGGCGCGCTGCAGAACATCAAGACGAACGGCTCGGGCGCGCGCGAGGTCTCGCGCTTCTCGGGCGGGTTCCACGTGATGGGCGGAAACGCGACGTACCTCTATTACGCCGAGGACGACCCCGCGAACGTCCATCGCCTCACCGTGGCCACCGGTCGAGACGAGGTCGTCGACCGCGACGCGATCGGCGTCGCCGACTTCGCCTTCGACGACGCCTACGCGTACTGGGTCGAGCCGGGCACCGCGCCCGACTACGCGGACGGGCGCGTCCGGCGCGTGTCCCACGACGGCAAGTCGGCCCAGACGCTCGCCGTCTCGGTCGCGCACCCGGTCGCGCTCGCGGTCTCGGGCAAGAACGTCTTCGTCGCAGCGGCGGGCACCTCGGCGAAGAGCTGGGCCGACGGCGCCATCCTGCGCCTCACGATCGGAGACTGAGCGGGCCGCGTGTGTAAGGCCCGCCGTCTCCGCGGCGTTGTCCACGCGAGATGCGCGTCGCCGCCCCTTTCCTCGTCCTCTCGCTCGTCGCGGGCTGCGCGTCCGCGAAGCCTCCGTCGCCGATCGCCCCCGAGCCGCCGAGCCCGGTCGCGATCACCGGCGACGGTCCCATCGGACCGGCGGAAGACGAGCTGCCCGGCGGCGAGGAGCTGCCCCGCTCGATCCGGCGGCTCGTGGTCGAGCAGCGCGACGAGGTGCGATCCATCACCGAGCTCGCGGCCGAGCTGCGCGACCGGCACGGACGCGAGCGCGCCCTGCGGGAGGCCGACGCGCTCTCGCAAGAGCTCACGGACATCGAGGCCGCGCTCGGCGCAACCGACAGCGCATCGCTCGACCGCATCGTGGTCCGGCTGCACCGGCTCGCGACGAAGACCGCCCTGATCCACGACGCGCTCCAGCAGGCCGCGCTGTAAGATCGCCGGCGCGCCGATGAGCCGCCGCGCCGACGAGACCGTGCCCCAGGAGCGATCGAGCTCGCCGCCGCCGGCGACGTTCCGCCCGAGCACGCCTCCGCCGACGGCGGCCTCGCCGCCCGCGCCGACGCCTGGTCCGCCGTCGCTCGTGCCGCCGCGTCCGACGGCCGCCGCGATCGCCGCGCAGGCGCACATCGATCCGCGCGAGGCGTTCGAGCGGCGTCTCGTCCGCGAGATCCTCGGCGCCGAGCGCTTCCGTGCGCTCTTGCTCTTCGCCATCCCGACCGTTGCCCTGTTCGCGCTCGTGGTCGTCGGCGGCGCCTACCCGGACACGATCGCGACGGTGCTGCACGGCCGCTTCGATCGTGCGCCGGTCGGCTTCTTCCTCATGATCGTGGCCGCGTTCGAGCTCTACGTGCTCGCGTGGCTCCGCGGGCTGCTCGAGCGCAACGAGCGGCCTTCGACGATGCGCCGCTACGTGCACGCGTTCGTCGAGACGAGCCTGCCCTCCGCGGTCATCCTCTACTACGCGACGAGCGACGGGCCGGTCGAGGCGATGCGGATGCCGTCGGCGTTCGTCTACTCGATCTTCATCCTCCTCTCGACGCTCGGGCTCGACTCGATCCTCTGCGCGTTCACCGGGTTCGTCGCCGCCGCCGAGTACGCCGCGATCGCGGCGCTCTGGGGCGCGCTCGACGCACGGGTGGCCGGAAAGGCAGCGGTGCTCCTCGTCAGCGGCATCGCCGCGGGGTTCGTCGCCCGGCGCCTGCGCAGCAGCTTCACGCGCGCGATCGAGTCGGTCGGCGAGCGCGCGCGCATCCTCGGCGTTTTCGGCCAGCACGTGTCGCCGGAGGTCGTGGAGCGCCTCGTCGCGGGCAAGGCGGAGGTGAGGAGCGAGCAGCGGCTCGTCTGCGTGATGTTCCTCGACATCCGGAACTTCACCAGCTTCGCCGAGGCGCACGGGGCCTCCGAGGTCGTCGACTACCTGAACGTCGTCTTCGAGGCGACGATCGACGCCGTCGTCAGCCGCCACGGGATCGTGAACAAGTTCCTCGGCGACGGCTTCATGGCGGTCTTCGGCGCGCCGACCGTCGAGGAGGACGCGAGCGGCGCCGCGGTCGACGCCGCGCTCGACATCGTCGCGCGCATCGATCGCCTCGTCGACGAGGGGAAGATCCCGCCGACGAAGGTCGGCATCGGCCTCCACACCGGCCATGCCGTCGTCGGCAACATCGGCTCGGCGCAGCGGAAGGAGTACACCGTCATCGGCGACGTGGTGAACGTCGCGTCGCGCATCGAGGCCCTCAACAAGGAGCTCGGCACCTCCGTCCTCGCCTCGGACGACACCTGGCAGGCGGCGAAGCGGCCGGCGGTGAACGCGACCCCCCACGACGAGATCATGATCCGCGGGCGCAAGAAGCCGATCCGCGTCTGGGAGCTCGGCTAACGCGCGAGCACTCCGAAGGTGTCGAGCTCGGCGAGGAGGCGCCTCTCGCCCGACTCCGTCGTGGCGAAGAACTTCGATCGCGTGGGGAACCCCACCGTCCTGCGGGCGAGCTCGCCCTCGCAGCAGAAGTACGCTGCACCGTCCGCCGGATCGAAGCGCACGTCCTTCATCACCTTCGAGAGGTGACCGCCGAGGTAGACCTCGACGTCGAGCGACCGCACGCCTCGGAGATCGATCGGGTAACGCGCGACGAGGAAGTCCACGTCGCGCGCGACCTCGTACTCTTGCGGCTCGGGCGAATCGACGATGTCGAGGAGCTGCACCTTCGCGCCGGACGCGCGGAGCCGAGCGACCTCGGCGGCCGTCAGGTAGAGGTCGTACGACCCGCGCTCGACCAGCGAGCGCACCGTCGCGCGGAGGCCGTCGAGGAACACGAGCTCGGGCGACGCGCCGTCCGCCGCGCGGTCGAACAGATCGTCCTCGAACGCGGCGGCGTCGGAGTCCGCCGTCTCCCCGCTCACGTAGGCATCGAGCAGCTCGAGATCCTTCATCGGATGCTCCACGAGACGGGCTTGCCCAGGCACTCGCGCAGCGCCGCGAGCGAGCGATGACGGATGACCCGGACGTTCTGCGCGGTGAGGCTCAGCGCCTCCGCGATCGCCGCATCGCCGGACTCGTCGAAGAAGCTCGCGCGGATCACGTCGCGAGCGCGCCGTGTGAGCTGCGAGAGGCAGTCCTCGAGGTGATCCCGCGGCACCGTTACCGGCTGCTCCCACGCGGGCTCGTCCTCGACGAGCGCGGTCGCGCCGTAGGTCTCGAGCAGCGCGCGACGGCGCTCCGCGATGCGCACGCGATCGGCGGCGAGATGGCGACAGATGCCGAGCGCGAAGGCACCGGCGCGCTTCGGGTCCTCGATGCGCCCCGCGCGGATCGCGCCGACGAGGACCACGAGCACATCCTGCGCGAAGTCCTCCGCCGCGGCGCCGCGCAGGCGCCGCCTGGCGAACGCGCGGATGGCCGGGAAGAGCCGCGTGCACAGCTCGCGCTCGTCGATCGGCACGGATGCCTGGACCGGCGCGGACATCGCCATCGAAAACGAAATAGCATGGCCCGAGATCTTTTTCCGTAACGCCCGGCCCGCTCGCACCACTTGCAGGGGCGAGATGAACGAACACTCTCTTCCGCAGTCGGGCTCCCGGCTGGTCGGCGACGACGACCTCGCCCTCTTCTTCTTGATGCACAAGGCCATCCGCTCGCACCTGGCAAGCCTCGTGCGCGTCGTCCCCGACGTCGCACCCCGCGATCCCGAGCGGCGTGCGGCGCTCGCGCACTGGTTCACATTCATGGTCCGTGCCATCCACGCCCATCACGAGGGTGAGGACTCGAAGCTCTATCCGCTCCTCCTCGCACGCGACCCGTCGTTCGCCGGCGAGCTCGCGGCCCTGAGCGCCGATCACGCCGAGCTCGATCCCCTCACCGCCAGGGTGCTGGCCGGACTGACCGATGGACGCTCGGTCGGCGCGGACCTGCGCCGGCTCGAGCGCCTCATGGGCGATCACCTCGATCGCGAGGAGGCGGCGATCGTCGACCGGATGAAGCGCACGATCACGGTCGCCGACATCGCGGAGATCGAGCGCGGCGGCGCGAAGACGACGTCCTTCGCGGACCTGTCGCGGATCGTCCCGTGGGTCATGGCGTCCGCGGACGGACGCGAGCGGCGCCTGCTCGAGGCGGTGCTGCCCTGGCCGGTGAAGCTGCTCTACCGTTGGTCGTGGCGCTCGCGCTACGAGCGGATCGCGAACGTCCTCAGGGCGGCATGACGACCGTCCTCGTCACGGGGGCGACCGGCACCGTCGGTCGCGAGGTGGTGCGCGCGCTCGTCGAGCGTCGGGGCGTCACCGTGCGCGCGCTCGTCCGGGTTCCGGCGAAGGCGAAGCTCCCGCCGGGTGTCGCCGCCGTCCGCGGCGATCTCCGCGACCACGGCTCGGTGCTCCGTGCGCTCGAGGGCGCGACCTCTGCATTCTACGTGTCGCCGCACGAGGACGACGAGGAGGCGCTCGCGCGTGGCTTCGCCTCGGCATGCGAGGCCCGCGGCGTGCGCATCGTGTTCGTGGGGGTGCATGCCGACGGCTCGAGCCGCGTCGCGCGCGCGCTCAAGCGCTTCGCGTACGGCCGGCTCATGCCGCACTACCGCGCGAAGTTCCGGCTGTCCGAGGCGGTGCGGCAGTCGCGGACGAACGCCATCGTCCTCATGCCGACGAACTTCTTCCAGAACGACGAGCTCGCCTTCGGGCCCCTCGCGGCTGGTCGCTACGTCGTTCCGATCGGCACGAAGGGCGTGAACCGGGTCGACGTGCGCGACCTCGGGGAGGCCGCGGCGCGCGCACTCGTCGATGCGGACCTCGCCTCGGGCGCATACCCGGTCGTCGGGCCGGTCTCGCTGACCGGCCCCGCGTGCGCCGCCGTCTGGAGCCGCGAGCTCGGCCGCGACGTCGCCTTCGCCGACGACTTCCCGGCCTTCGAGGCGTGCGCGCGGGAGCAGCTCTCCGGCCGCAAGCTCGTGGACTTCGTCGCCAGCCACCGCGTGCTGCGGGGCTTCGCGCTGCCGACCGATCCGCGCGATCTCGCCGCGACGACCGCGCTGCTCGGTCGCGCACCTCGAGCATACGAACAGTACGTCGCCGACCGCGCGACCGCGGTACTATCCGGAGCGCCGCCGTGGCCCGGAAGATCCCCGAAGACCTCGTCGACTACCTCGAGAGCGGCGTCTCGCTCCTCGTAGGCACACGCGACGAGGACCTGCGTCCCGAGGCGGCGCGCGCCTGCGGGGCGCAGGTGTCCGCGGACCGCGAGCACCTCTCGATCTTCGTCCCCGACGCCTGGCCGACGCGGACGTTCGCGAACATCGAAGACAACGGCATGGTGTCCGTGTGCTTCTCGCGGATGCTCGACAACTATTCCATCCAGGTAAAGGGCGACGGCGCGACGGTCCGCGCGGCGACCGACCCCGAGCGGATCGTCCCCGAAGGCTATCGCGCCGCGTACGTCGAGCAGCTCTACATGGGCGGGTTGCCCCGCAGCCTGACGACGCGCTTCCACGTGTGGCCCGCGAAGGTGATCTCCTTCGTCGTGCGAGACATCTTCGTCCAGACCCCCGGCCCCGGCGCCGGCGCCCGCCTGGAGCGGCGATGACGCACCTCACCGACATCCCGATGCGCTGCTTCCAGGGCGTGCTGCCGTCGATCCTCGCGACGTGCGACGCCGAGGGCGTGCCGAACGTCACGTACCTGAGCCACGTCTACTTCGTCGACGCGAAGCGCATCGCGCTGTCGTGTCAGTTCTTCAACAAGACGAAGCAGAACGTGCTGGCGAACCCCCATGCCACCGTGGAGATCAACGATCCGCAGACGCTCGACACCTACCGCCTCCGCGTCCGCTTCGATCACGAGGAGTACGAGGGACCGCTGTTCGACCGGATGAGCGTGCGCATCGACGCGATCGCGTCGCACACCGGCATGACCGGCATCTTCAAGCTCAAGTCGGCGGACGTCTACGACGTGCTCGAGGTGGAGCGCATCGAGGGCATGCTCGATCCCGCGCCGCCGCGAGAAGAGCTCGACGATCCGCCGACGACCTACCGCTCCGAGCTCGTAGGCCTGCAGCTCGTATCGCAGCGGCTCGCGCGGGCGACGGACCTCGAGTCGCTCCTCTCGACGCTGCTCGTCACCCTGCAGGAGGCGTTCGGCTTCGAGCACTCCATGGTGCTTCTCACCGACGAGGCGGAGCGACGCCTCTACGCGATCGCGAGCCTCGGGTACGGCGAGGGCGGCATCGGCGCGGAGGTCGGCATCGGCGAAGGCCTCATCGGCACCGTCGCGCGCGAGCGATGCGTGCTCCGCGTCTCGGGCGTCGGCGCAGAGCTGCGGTACGGACGCGCGATCCGCGCCGGCGTGCAGCGGGGCGGCGGCGGACGCGCCCTGCCACCGGAGATCCCCCTGCCCGGCCTCGTCGACGCGCAGAGCCAGCTGGCGCTGCCGCTCGTGGCGAGCGACCGGCTGGTGGGCGTCATCGCGGTCGAGAGCCGCTCGCCGGTCGCCTTCGAGGAGTGGCACGAGCAGTACCTCGAGATCATCGCGAACCAGGTCGCGCTCGCGATCGAGAACACCATCCGCCGCGGCCGCGAGGCCGAAGCCGAGGCCGCGCCGGCGTCGCCCGCGCCCGGCCCGGCGAGCGTCCCCTGCGCCGAGACGCGCACGCGAAAGTTCCGCTTCTTCGGCAGCGACGACTGCGTCTTCTTCGACGGCGAGTACCTGATCCGCAACGTGCCTGGACGCATCCTATGGAAGCTCCTGTCGGAGCACGCGAGGACCGGGCGAACGGAGTTCACCAACCGCGAGCTCCGCCTCGATCCCGCGCTCGGCCTCCCCGCCGTGCGCGACAACCTCGAGAGCCGCCTCGTGCTCCTCCGCAAGCGCCTCCAGCAGAAGTGTCCGGATCTCGCGATCGTCCCGACCGGCCGCGGCCAGTTCCGCCTCGACGTGGGCTGCCCGATCGAGCTCGAGACCGCCTGATCAGATCCTTTTAAGGTCCACTCAAGATCGCCTTACGGGCGACTCAGCATCGCTGAGCGCGCGGCGATGCCACCTTCGTGGGCATGACAGCCCAGCCGGTTCCGCCCCCCAGCGCTCGTCCGCCGCGCCTCGATCTCTTCCTCCCGGTCCACAAGGGCCTTCGCCTCGCGCTCGCCGACCTGCTCACGCAGCTCGGGTCGACCGACTTCTACGATCCGCGTGCGACGGGCGCGGTCGTCGATCGCCTCGAGCTGGTCACCGCCTTCTGCGACGACCACAAGCAGACCGAGGATGCGATCGTGCTGCCCGCGCTGCTCGCGCGATTGTCGGGTGAGCTCCCGTCGATCGCTCATGCGCACGAGGACCAGGCGCGCCACATCGACGAGCTGCGAGCGACGGCCAAGGCGCTCCTCGGCGCGCCCGCGAGCACGCGGCCGATCGTCGGCCGTACGCTCTATCTCCACTTCAGCACCTTCACCGCGGACAACCTCGCGCACATGGCCGAGGAGGAGCAAATGCTCTCGCCGCTCTTCGAGCGGCTCTTCAGCGAGGAGGAGGTCCGCGGCATCCACGCGAGGGCGATGGCCTTCCTCCCGCCGGCGGCGCACGCCCGTGGCGCTCCGTTCATCCTCCGTGCGCTGCCCCGGCCCGAGCGCGCCGCGATGGTCACGGGCGCGCTCGCGACGATGCCGCGCGAGCTCGTCCTCGGCCTCGTCGACGTGGTGCGGCCGGCGCTCGCGGAGAGCGACCTCGCCGATCTCCTCGAGCGCACGGGGCTGTCGTCATGAAGAAGAGGAAGCTCCTGAAGCGTGCGGGCTGGGTGCTCGCCGCGGCGGTCGCCGCCGCCGCCGCGTGGGCGCTCTACGTCGACATCACCGGCATCCCCAGGTACCCGGGCCAGGCCGTCCCGGTGATGCAGGTCGAGGTCACCCCGGCGCGCGTCGAGCAAGGTCGCCGCTTCGCCAACATGCTCTGCGCCGAGTGCCACCTCGATCGCGCCACCGGCCGCCTGACCGGCAAGCAGATGGGCGAGGCCGACGGGAAGTTCGGCGAGATCTGGTCGAAGAACATCACGAGGCACCCCGAGCGCGGCATCGGGGCCTGGACCGACGGCGAGCTCGCGCTGTTCCTCCGCACCGGCCTCAAGAAGGACGGCACGTACGTCCCGCCCTGGATGCCGAAGCTGCCGCATCTCTCCGACGAGGACCTCGCGTCGATCATCGCGTTCTTGCGCTCCGACGATCCGCTCGTGGCCGCCAGCGACGTGCCCTCGCACGAGACGAAGCCGAGCTTCTTCTCGAAGGCCCTCGCCCACACGGTGATCAAGCCGTTCGAGTATCCGAAGGAGCCGAAGGTCGCCCCGCCGATCACCGACCGCGTCGCCTACGGCAAGTACATGACGTACGCGCTCGACTGCTACGCGTGCCACACGACGAACGTCCTGAAGGTGGACTTCCAGAATCCGGATCGCTCGCCGGGCTACATGGCCGGCGGTCAGCTCACCCGCGGCGCGGACGGCGAGGAGATCCGCACGGCGAACCTCACCCCGGACGACGAGACGGGCATCGGCAAGTGGAGCGAGGCCGACTTCGTCCGCGCGCTGAAGAAGGGCTTCCGACCGGACGGCCGCGTCCTGCACTACCCGATGACGCCGCGGGTCGAGCTCTCCGACGCCGAGGCCGGCGCGATCTACTCCTACCTCCGCACGATCCCCGCGATCGAGAACCCGGTCGCGCGGACGATCGATCGGCCCGCGGACGGCGAGCCGGGCAAGAAGCTCTACGCGAGCTACGGCTGCGGCGCGTGCCACGGCACGACCGGCGCGGGTCCAGGCGGCGCCGACCTCCGCACCGCGAACGAGCACTATCCGAGCGACGCAGAGCTCCGCGCGTGGATCGAGGACGCGCCCTCGAAGAAGCCGGGGACCCGCATGCCGGCGTGGAAGGGCGTGATCAAGGACGAGGACTACGCGCCGCTCATGGCCTACGTCCGTGTGCTCGCGCGCGCCGACGGACGCTCGGCCTCGCGCTGATCACAGCCACGCCGGCAGCACGCACCGGAACGCGGCCACGTCGACGGCGATGTCGGCCGCGTGAGCGGGAGCAGGAGTCGGCGGGGCGCACGCGAGCGAGACGCCCGAGGCGCGCCGGCCCCGAGGATCGACGGCGGGACCACGGACGAGGCAGGGGACCGGCCGCAACGCGCCGGGAGAAGCCGCTGCGCCGACCCCGGTGCACTCGCTGTCGATGCCGACCGAGATGCGCTCTCCCCGCTCCGGGACCGGGCTCACCTCGCAGCGGATGACCGAGTCCCACGGAACGCGCGACGAGGCGTCCCAGGGGAACCCGCTCGCACCGCAGTCCGCCGAGAGGAGCGTGGGCTGATCGCACGCCTTCTCCGTGACCCACTCGCCGAGCTCCTGCAGCCGCACCGCGCCTCGGTCCCGCATGTCCGTGACCATCACGGTGGCGAGGCCGACCGTGGTCCGCGCGAGCGCGCGCTCCGCGCGGGTCGGCAGTCGTCCGGCAAAGCGCATCGAGCACACGCGATGGGCGGTATCGACCTCGACCACGGCGGCGAGCGACGAGGTGCCCGGGCCGAGGCCTGCCGGATCGCGCTCCCGCGGCTGGGCCAGCGCGACGATCGGCGGACAGCGCAGCGTGTCGTGCTCGCCGGCCGAGCACCCGATGGGCAGCACGCTGATCCAGAACGGCGCGGCGACCGCGCCGATCCCGGGGCTCTCCGCGCAGACACGGACGAACGGGACGCCGAGCTTCTCGGCCATGGCGGGCGTGCAGGGCTCGCCGCTCGAGGTCGCGGTCGTCGCCGCATCCGCGGCTCCGCCTCCTCCCGGCGGAGCGCCGCGCGAGCATGCCGCGACGAACGAGGTCGCGAGCAACACGAGGACGGGCGAGATCCGCCGACCCATGGCACGTCACCCCGCCGCCTCGGACGCGACCAGGTCCGTCGCCCTCGCGCGCCTGCGGCCGGCGACGAGGTGGATCGCGCAGAGGACGAAGAGGCCCAACGCGAAGGCAGCGACCAGATACGTGCCGCTGCCCGGCATCGAGTGCGTCGTGAAGTTACCGACCTCCTTGGTGCCGAAGACCGCCGGCATGAACGGCTTGATCTTCACGGGCGCGTCGGGGCTCAGGTTGTGTCCGAACGAGTAGAGTTTGTAGACGAACCTCCCCATCGAGAACGCGGAGAAGTATCCGACGACGGTGGTGAGGTCGAGGAGCGAGCGGACGTTGCCGACCGCCGCGACGCGAAGGACGAGCAGCGCGAGGAGACCGAACCCGAACGGCAGCCAGTCGAGATCGGACAGCTCCGCCCGATCGATCTTCTTCATCCCGATGTAGTGGTTGAGGATGTTGATCTCGCGGAGATCGTTGCCGTCGTGTCCGCCCTCGAGCGTGTACGCGTAGATGTCGACGGAGAGACCGTTCGGGTACTGCGGCGCCTCCATCTCGATGCGCCAGAGCGGCAGCGTGAGGCCTATGGCGAGCGGCACGAGCAGGAGCACGAGGACGGGCCGCGTCCAGAGGAACAGCGGACGCGCGAGGAAGGCGTAGAACGCGTCGAGCGCCCGGACGATTCGCTCTCGTTTCATGGGACGCCGTGGGGCGAGCACGGATCGTGCCCCGCTCGTATCGCCGTGCGGTTCGGCGCCGGCGTCCGGCGCGCGCGGCGCAGATCCAGCACGAGCCCGCAAAGGGTGCCGGGGCGCTCGGCCTCGGGCGGTCGGTCAGTAGTCGATCGTCAGGTACCGATTGACCTCGAAGGAGCCGGCCGTGAGCGTCTTCACTTCGCCGTTCGGCCAGCGCACCTCGATCGTCGCGCAACCGGGGTTCTCGACGCCGCCGAGTCCGAAGTGCAGCGCGCGCGAGTCGGCCGACGAGTACGTGCCGCGGCTCGACTTCACCTCGCGGACGATGCGACGGTCGCCGAGGGTGACGGTCACGCGTGCACCGATGGCATCACGGTTGACCTTCGTGCCGTCGCCTCGGAGCCGGATGGCGAGCCAGGCGTTCTTCTCCGCACCGTCGGCCACGGTGTTCTCGAAGAGGAAGTTCGCGCGCCCACCGCCGCCGTTGTCGCGCCCGCCGACGAGGAGATCGAGATCGCCGTCGTGATCGATGTCCGCCCAGGCCATGTTCTGGCCGGCCTTGAGAAGCCCGCCGAGGTCGGTGAAACGGCCGTCCTCGCCCTGGCGGAAGAGGCCGATCCACGCCTTCTGCTCCTCGGTCGAGTAGCTCGCCTCGTACTTCTTGTCGCGCGTGACGGAGAGATCGAGCCGGCCGTCGTTGTCGAAGTCGACCATCGCCGCGTCGATGTCGCCCTCGTTGAAGGGGATCCCGCGCTCGAGGGTGGCCGGCGTCAGGGCGAAGCCGCTCGCCTCGCCGCCGTTCAAGAACAGCTGCGAGGGATCGCTCCACTTGCGCGACTGGTCGGAGTCGACGGGGTGCGAGATCGCGGCCTGCCAGACGTCGATGGTGCCGTCGCCGTCGACGTCGCCGCAGTCGATGCCGAATCCGTTCGCGCCGACCCAGGCGCTCGGATCGCCGGGCTGGACGGCCTTGCCCTTCTCGGTCGTCGAGAGCCACGAGTTTCCGGTGCCCAGCGCGTGGAAGCCGCGCGCCTTGGCGACGTTCGTGAAGTTGCCTGCGCCGTCGTTCTCCCAGAGCGCGCGCCAGCCGAGCCCGACCGAGACGCCGTAGTGCGAGACGAAGATGTCGAGATCGCCATCGCCGTCGTAGTCGCAGGCCACGACGCCGTTGGTCGGTTGCGCCGGTCTTGCCTTCAGGTTCTGCGAGGCCTCGATGAAGGTCCCGCCTCCCTTCCCGAAGAAGAGCTGGTCTTTCGCCGCGGACATCGAGCTGCCGTTGCCCGCGTAGAGATCGAGCAGGCCGTCGCCGTCGAAGTCCGCGAACACGGCGTTGGCCGTGAGCTTCGCCGCCTCGAGGCCGGAGCCTTCCTTCTTCGTGAAGTGCCCCTTTCCGTCGTTCAGGTAGAGGGCGGAGGTCTGCCCGGGCAGATCGATGTCGAGCCCGGCGAAGCAGTCCTGGTCGCCGTCGTTGTCGACGTCGGCGAAGACGAAGAAGGCCGCCTGCACGCTCCTGAGACCGGACTCGTCGGAGAAGTCACGGAACGTCTTGTTCCCCGCGTTGAGGAACACGAGATGCTCGAACGGGATCCCCTTCTGCGCGTTGGGGAAGAGCGAGTGCATGACGATGTCGTCGAAGCCGTCGCCGTCGATGTCGGCGAAGGCCAGCCGCGAGTGATCGTTGATCGGGATGGGCGAAGGCGGGTTCGCGACGAAGTTGTCCTTCGTGATGCCGCTCGCTTCCGAGATGTCGCGCAGAAAGCCCTTGGCCGGCACGACCAGCGGGCGCGTGCCGCAGGCGGGGGCGGGACCGCCCGGCGCTCCCTCGGTGGATGCGGCGGGGGCGCCGACCGAGCCATCGTCGGGCGACGCGCCGCAAGCCGCGGCGAACAGGGCGAAGAGGAGGACCGAGCGGAGGCCAGGCTTCACGGTGGGATGGCGTAGCACACACTTTTACACTGTAAAGTCGACAGACCGAGAAGTTGGCCTTCCCCTCTCCGATGTGATGGTTGGCGTCCCAACGAACGAGGACTCGGGTCTTCGGCGAGGACTCGAGTCCTCGCGACCTCGGGCCAGCACCAATTGGAAATCATTACCGATTCCCGTTGGAACGGGACGTGGAAGGCGGAGGGACCATGGCGACGACGAAGACCAATGCCCGCGGACGCATCCTGCGCCTCGCAGGGATCGTTGCGGCGGCCATCGGCATCCCGGGCCTCGCGACCGCTGCCTCGCTTGCGGCCCCCACGACCCATTCGAACCTGTCGAGGGTCGTCCTCAATGCCTCGCTCGCGCCCGCAACGACCGTGTCGCTCGAAGGTGTCACGCGCCCGTGCCCCAGGAACATGGCACTCGTCGGCAAGAGCTGCGTCGACAAGTACGAGGGATCGCTGGTCGAGATGAAGGAGGACGGCACCGAGGTCCCCTGGAGCGCGCACGAAGCGCCCAACGGCCACCGCGTCCGTGCGGTGTCGCGCCCGAACGTCACCCCGCAGGCTCACATCTCCATGGTCGAGGCGCAGAAGGCCTGCAAGGCCTCGCACAAGCGCCTCTGCCGCGCCGACGAGTGGAAGGCGGCGTGCAAGGGTCCGGAGCACACGAAGTATCCCTACGGGAACGAGCGGGTCGCCAACGCGTGCGTCGACACGAACCGCGTGTCGCCGATGATCAAGCTCTATGGCGGCGAGCGCAGCCCGCGCACGATGAACGACCCGCGGGCGAACCAGATGGCGAATACCGTCGAAGCGACGGGCGCAGCCGAGGCATGCACGAACGGTTACGGCGTGCACGACATGGTCGGCAACGTCCACGAGTGGACCGACGACGGCAGCTTCCGCGGCGGGTACTACCTCGACACGAAGCTCAACGGCGAGGGTTGCGAGTACCGGACGACGGCGCATGCGCCGGCGTACTACGACTACTCGACGGGCTTCCGCTGCTGCGCGGACGAAGGCTCGCTCGCGGACGACGGCGAGTGACGCCGCGGTAGCGCAGCGACGCGACGCTGACGAGCCGGACAGGAACTCAGGGCGCCGGTCCCGCCCCATTCGCCGCGGCGGCGCCGGCGCGGTTGCGCTGGCGCAAGTGGATGCGCGAGCGCACGTAGGACGCGCCGAACACGTCCTCCGCATGGAGCCCGTTGTGCGCGCGACAGCGAACGCGCAGGTTGTCCTCGCCGTCCGATCCTCCCTGCGACCGCGGCACGATGTGATCGAGCTCGAGGAGCCTGCGCGACGCGCAGCGCCGACCGTTGTCAGCGACGAAGGTGCATCGCTCTCCGTCACGCTCGAAGACCTTCCGTCGGACCGCTCGCGAGACCCTCTGCGAAGTATTCGCGAGCGGCCGCGGGGGCTCCACCGGACGCGACGTCTTCCCAAGGCGCTGCTTCTCGAGCTTGTCCAGGAGGACGTCGACGGCACGCTCGACGACGGCCGTGAGGTCACGGGTCGGGTTGCTGTGCATCATCAGGTCCCGCACCCGTTCGATCTTGTCGCGAACCTCGCGACTGATCGTCAACTGGAGCCGGTATCGGCTCTCCGCGATCGGCTCGACTCCCGGCTCGACGATCGCTTCCACCGCGTTCGCGGTATGGATGGTCGGGAGCTTCCTCATCGTTGCAGGAGCGTCTGGGCGTGGCGCGCGCTGCGCGAGCAGCTCCGCGACTTCGTACTTCGTCTTTCCTCGCGTTGCCTCGACCAGCTCTTCGACGTTCTCCGCCGTGAGATGATGACGAAGCCTGACGAGAAGCGAGAGGTGCACTTCTCCTCGCTCGACTCGCGGCAGGAGGCTCGGGAAGCGGCGCACCAGGCGGGCGGCCGTGATCCGGCGGAACGCAGCCCCCTCGCTCAGCCCGAGATGCCGAACGCAGTAGTCGGACATGGAGGAGTAGGCGGCGCGCAGGTGCAGACGACGATCCTCGACCTCGATGAGCAGGCGGAGCAGCTGTGCGGTGAGATGGTGCCCCTTCGCGAGAACGTGCTCGACGCCCCGCAACACGTCTTCGTCGGATAGTGACTCGGTCGTCGGTCCGGACATGCGCGGCACATGAGCACGAGGCGTGCCGATCCACGGATCGTTTGATTTCGCGAATCTGGCCGTCGTGACCATATGGCCCGGCCACTTTTCGCCTGGCCCGGGGCCAGAAGGGGCCCGCGCCCGTACGTGCGCCAGCGCAAGTATCGGCCGCGCCTACCCTCCGGCCGGCTCGCGACTCGCGTGCTTCTGAACGAGGCGATGCAAGTACATGCGATCGATGCCCGCCATCTTGGCCGCCTTCGTCAGGTTGCCGTTGCACGCAGCGAGGACGGCCTTCACGTACGAACGCTCGAACTGGTCGACGAGCGCTTCCTTCGCGACCTTGTACGGGATGTTCACGTCGACCTCGCCAGCGGCAGCCGCGAGGTCCGGTCTCGAGGGAGTCGGCGCCCGGCGCGACGGAGGCAGTATCGACATGCGCGTGTTCTGGAGGACGACGCCGCGCTCCACGTAATTCCGGAGCTCCCGCACGTTCCCTGGCCATTCGTGCGTGGAGAGCTCCTGGATGACCGACGGGCCGAACAGGTGCTCGCTTTCCTCCGCTCCGAGCTGCGCGAGGAAGGCGCGGATCAGGTGCGGCAGATCCTCGAGCCGCTCGCGGAGCGCGGGTACGCGCACGGTGATCACCGCGAGCCGGAAGTAGAGGTCTTCGCGGAAGCTCCCGCGGTTCACCTCGCGTTCGAGATCCCGATTCGTCGCCGAGATCACGCGCACGTTGACCTTGCGCGCCTGCGTCTGCCCCACGCGCTTGATCTCGCGCTGCTCGAGCGCGCGAAGGAGCTTGGGCTGCACCTCGAGCGGGAGCTCGCCGACCTCGTCGAGGAACACGGTGCCGCCGTCGGCTGCTTCGAACGCGCCGACACGATCACGATCGGCGCCGGTGAACGCCCCGCGCACATGGCCGAACAACTCACTCTCGACGAGCGACGGCGAAATGGCTCCGCAGTCGACGACCACGAACGGCTTGTCGGCACGCGCGCCGCGCTGGACGATCTCCGTCGCAACGAGCTCCTTGCCGGTGCCGCTCTCGCCGTGGATGTGGCAGTTGATGTCGCTCGCGGCGACCTTCTCGAGAACGGCAAAGAGCTTGCGCATCGCCTTGCCGGTGCCGATGAGCCCTCCGAACTGGGCCATCGAGGGCACGAGCTGCCGCTCGGACGCCGCGGCCGTGCGCACCCGGATGATCGAGTTGCCGATCTGGACGATCGCGTCCGCCGGGAGCACGGCGCTGTTCACGCGAAGCTCGCGGACGAACGTGCCGTTGAGCGATCCGAGATCCTCGACACGCCAACCGTGCTCGTCCGGCACGAGACGACAATGGAAGCGCGACACCGCCGGGTCCTCTACCGCCAGCTCGTTCGACGGGTGCGTTCCGATGCGGACCGCGTCGCCCTCGTGCTCGATCGTTCGACCACTCGGCCTGCCGTTCTCCTGGTCGACGGTCAGCACGAGCCGCGCCGTCCCGATGTCGATGAGCGGGCGCAGCCGCACCGTGCCGACGTGCCCGTGCGGGACGCGGAGCTCCGGCGACGACGCGCTCGGGTCGCGAAGCGACTCCGGCGGCCCGAGCGGCGGCGCCATCGGCAAGTCGGGTCCCGAAGCGGCGGGGTTCCGCGGAGGAGACGATGGGCGCGGTGGCAGCGGCCGTCGCGGGGGATCCGCCATGCCCCTCGATGATAACGTCCCGCGCGGACATGCAACGGGCCTTTCCTCCGAGACCCCGCGGCCTCCGTGGTCGCGCCGCCGAGCTCGCCACGCTCGGCCGCACACTCTCCGGCGACGGCCCGAGCCGTCTCGCGCTCGTCGGCCCCGGAGGTAGCGGGAAATCCATGCTCGCCGCCGCGCTCGCGCACCGCATCGCGAGCCGCTTCGAGGGCGGCATCCACTGGTTTCGTGTGGGTGCCTGGGACTTCCGCACACTCACCGAGATGCTCGCGCTGCGCTTCGGCACACCCCGCGAGCGAAGGACGATCCTTGCGGGGCTCCGCGCCTTCCTCACACGTGGCGGCAAGCGCCTCCTGGTCTTCGACAACCACGAGGACGATACCGCCATGGCCGGCCTCCTCGATGCGCTGGCGGGCACGCCCATCACCGTGCTCGTCACGGCGCGCCGGTGCCTGCTCGCCGGCGTGCTGGTCTACCCGGTCACGGCGCCGCTCGTCACCTCGGGCAAGAGCGCGTTCCCACGCGTCGCCGCGCTCACCGGTCGCCTCCGTTGGAACCCGCTCGCGCTCGACATCGCCGATGCGATCGTCGGCTCGCGCGCCGCGCCCGTGTCGTCGCTCGCGCGCTACCTCGACGAGAGCGGGATCGACCGCGTGCACGTCATCGAGCACGAGGACGATCTGCCCGAGGTCGCGTTGCTCGTCGCCTGGGCGTGGCAGCGCCTTCCAGCCGAGAGCCGGCGCATGCTCGGCGTCCTCGCCCACGTCGAGGGCGACCACGTCGACCTCGAGTCGCTCGCCCGCCTCGCCCGGATCCGCGCGCGCGCCGAGTCCCGCCGCGCAATCGCCATGCTCGAACGCTGGCACCTCGTGCAGGAGGCCATGCCCGGCCGCTTCACCCTCCATGCCGTCGTGCGTCACGCGGTACGCAAGCGCACCGAAGGCCGCCCGCGTGCCTACTTCGATCACTACGTCACGCTGCTCGAGCGCCATCCCGAGCGCCTCGTTCTCGAGCAGACGCACCTCTTCGCCGCCATGGATTTCGCGCACCGCACCTCCGATCTCGACGCGATGCTCCGCGTCGAACGCCTGCTCGAGCGATGACCGATCCGAACCTCGACCTGCCGATCGAGACCATGCGGGCGATGCTCGACGCCACCGCCGGCCGCGTGCTCGATCATCTCGCCCATGTGAACGAGCAGCCCGCTCGAGGCGACGTCGACATC
>WBZO01003357.1_pt1 | contig 18858 bp, 12 predicted proteins | sample 5204261 | NCBI WGS metagenome assembly WBZO01 (sample SAMN12412400, study PRJNA552823) | activated sludge metagenome | isolation source: activated sludge from anammox sidestream of wastewater treatment plant... | place: USA: North Carolina | collected 2017-09
TCTTTTGGGCGCTGGCTGTGTTAGTGAAATAGTTACGTAGCTAAGGCTATGCGCCTATTTCACTGCCTTGCCAGCCCCCAAAATACACTGGCCGAAATACCCAACTTATTTCCGGCACGTTCCTAAATAGTTACAAACCTTTTATACCAGAAATTATGAAAAACCTCGCTCTTTTAATGACTCTTCTGACTTCACTGGCTTTTTTGTCTGCTACCTGTGAGCGGGCTGTTTCTTCAGGGGACGCCTGTGTAGATCCCAAAAAAGCAGACCCGAACCGAAGCTGTACCAAGGAATACGACCCCGTGTGTGGCTGCGACGGAAAGACCTACGAGAACGCCTGCCTCGCCGAGAAAGCAGGAGTTCGATTTTTTACAGCCGGCAAATGCGGCGACTGCGTTGATCCTGCGAAGATGGAACTGGACGGAATCTGTACCCTGCAATACGATCCGGTTTGCGGCTGCAACAACATCACCTACGGAAATGAGTGCATGGCAGCTAAAGCCGGTGTCAAACGTTGGGTAAAGGGTGAGTGCAACGACTGCATTGACGGAACCAAAATCAACCCCGACAAAGCCTGCACAAGGGAGTACACCCCTGTTTGCGGCTGCGACGGGAAGACTTACAGCAACCCCTGCGAGGCCGAAAAAGCAGGCCTGCGCACCTGGCGGGAAGGAAAATGCGAAAGTTGTATAGACCCGGCCAGAAAGAGTGACGGGCCTTGCACCAAGGAATACCATCCGGTCTGCGGCTGCGACGGCAAGACTTACTCCAACCCCTGCCTCGCAGAACGTGCCGGCCTGCTTCACTGGTTTGAGGGACGCTGCGAAGATTGCGTGGACCCCAATCCACGCAAAACAGACTGCCCCGACGTCTTTGACCCCGTGTGTGGCTGCGACGGAAAAACCTACGCCAGCGACTGCGAAGCTCAGAATGCAGGCGTGAAGGCCTGGCGAAAAGGAGCGTGCAAATAAGAGCATGATGGAGATTTGCCCACTTGACTGAAAGCAGCCCTTTTTCGCCTGCTCTTTACCTTTTTCAACTCCGTAGTGATGCTACGCTACTTAAAAAGCTAAGGATCTGACAAAGAATTGCTCGTTTTCAGCCAAGTGGCCAAAACCCCAACATGCTCTAATTCAGGCCAGTAGGAAAGGCATGTCGCTCCCTCAAACTCCACCAGCGCAGGCAGCCTCGGTGCAGGACAATAGACAAGTGGTTTGGGGCGAGTGAAAACAGCTTCTAAAAAAAGAAGCTGTTTGGGAGAGGGGCAGCAAGCGGAAGAAAAGTTTTATTTTTTATTCCGTCTGCCGCAATCTGGGGTGTATTTGGGAGAAAATTTCAATTCTTCCCCAAATTCACCCCCTACAAAGAAACGGGGCATTAATAAATTGTACCCATCCAAAGCCCGTAGTGGGCTGTTTTTTTCAAAATAAAATGTACATTTTATTTTTCTTCCATCCTTACAAAGAATTTATGAAAAAGAATTTACTCGTTTTGGCGATTCTGGTGTTGGCAGCGGCGGTGCATGCACAGCGGAATTTGTATTTGCAGGAAGCCCGCAGTAACGAAGGCAGCGTCATTCTCCTGAATTTCAGCTACGGGGTGCTGTGGCCTGGAGGCGACTTGGCCGATCGCTTTGGCTATAATTTTACGACAGGCGGCACGATGGATTTTATGACAAAGAATAACTTTATCATCGGCCTACAGCCTTCTTTTCACTTTGGCAGCGAAGTGAAAGAAGACGTCCTGGCAAAAATCCGCAATGAAGACGGCATCGTCTTTGGCGACGACGGTGCCCTTGCAGAAGTCAAACTTCGGGAAAGGGGAATTTACCTCGGCGCCTACCTGGGCAAGTTGTTCTCCATTCAGGGGGATGCGAACAGGCGGGCGGGCATCCGATTTACGATCGGTGCCGGGCTGTTGCAGCACAAGATCCGCATCCAGGATGACCCACAGGTGAGCATTTCTCTGCTCACCGACGCCTATAAAAAAGGCTATGATCGCCTGACCAATGGCGTCGCTCTGACGGAATTTGTCGGTTACCAGTACCTTGCAAAGAACCGGCGTATCAATTTTGTCGCAGGCCTTGAATTTACCCAGGGCTTTACCCAGAGCCGCCGCAGCTTCAACTACGACACCCGCAGTAGGGATGACAGCAGGCGCATTGACCTGCTTACGGGCTTTCGCCTGAGCTGGACGCTGCCGCTCTACGTCGGCGAAAAGGCGGAGGAAATCCGCTATTGATTCAGGAAAACAGACTAAGAGCTTGTTTGCGATTGGGGCACTTGGTCAAAAACGGCCTTTTTTTCGTCCTGTTTTCCTTTTTTTCAAATCCGTAGCACTGCTACGCCACTTCAAAGAACTAAAGGCCTGACAAAAAATTGCTCGTTTTTAGCTCAAGCTCTAATACCCTAATATGCTCTTGAGCCTGCCTCATAAGTCCAACCGCCACCTTTGGCAGCGAATAAGATTCTTTAAAGAGGGGCTTTTTTTTTAAAAACACCCCTCTGTGAAAGGTTATTTGGTGGCGACCGTCGTCGGTTGACTTTTGATACAGCCTCTAGCCTTTTGAGTTGTGTTGTTTACTACCATTTCCGTATTCTTCTATGACCTGAGCCTTTTTTTCTACTTCAGTGCTATTCGCTTTGCTGCTTTTTTTAATAAAAAGGCAAGGCTATGGGTGCGGGGGCGGAGCGGCATTTTTGAAAATCTGAAATGCGATTTTGCCCACAGGAAGCCTGCCGAAAAGGTATTCTGGATGCACTGTGCCTCCCTAGGCGAGTTTGAGCAGGGTCGTACCCTAGTAGAAGCGCTGAAAGCAGAGCGCCCCGAAATCAAAGTGCTGCTTAGCTTTTTCTCTCCCTCGGGTTATGAGCTGCGAAAAAAATACGAACTCGCCGACTGGGTGTACTATTTGCCTGCTGACACCGCATCCAATGCCCGCCAATTCATCGGCATCGTCCGTCCCGCCCTGGTAGTTTTTGTGAAATACGAGTTTTGGTACCACCACCTCCGAGTGCTGAAGGAAAACGGGATTCCGACCTTGCTGGTGGCTGCCAGATTTAGGGCGGAGCAGCCATTTTTCCGCTGGTATGGCGGCCTGCACCGCCAGATGCTCACAAGTTTTACCAGGATTTTTGTACAGGATAAAGCTTCTGCCGTGCTGCTGGCAGGCCGGACGAATGTGCCGGCAGAAGTGGCCGGTGACACCCGCATGGACCGGGTGGCAGCTATTGCTCGGAAGCCTCGTGCGCTACCGCTGGTCGAAGCGTTTTGCGAAGAAGGAGCCGTGCTCGTCTGCGGCAGCACCTGGCCGGAAGACGAGTCTGTGCTTTTTGAAACGCTGCACCTGCCGCATTTGCAGCACTGGAAGATAATCCTTGCTCCGCACGAGGTGCAGGCTGCTCGTTTGCAACAGATAGAAAAAAGGTGGGGCACTGGCGTTTTGCGGTATTCACAGGCAGCCACCTTGAACCGGGCTGCCCTAAAAGCTGCCCGGTTTCTGCTGATTGACAGCCTAGGGCTGCTGGCCTGGCTCTATCGCTTTGGAAAGGTGGCCTACGTCGGTGGCGGCTTTGGAGCAGGAATCCACAACACGCTTGAGCCTGCTGCGCAAGGACTTCCCGTTATTTTTGGTCCGAAATACCACAAGTTTGGGGAGGCAGAATTTTTGTTGAAAAATGGAGGCGGCCTGGCAATCCGGAATGTCGCTGATCTGGAGGCAGCACTCCACCAATTGGCAGATGTCGTGTTTTATAAAAAAGCCTCCGAGCAGGCGCTGCACCTCATTCAACAGGGACAGGGCGCTACGGCAAAAATCGTGGATGTAATGATAGAACTGGTTTTTCCACAGAAGGGAGCAAATTGACAGAAGGCCTCCGTGGAACTATTTCTCGTAACTACTTAACAGGAGGTGCTTTTGGAATAAATTGAAAATTTTTTCCAAAAAAGCACCCCAAATTATGGGAGGAGGAAGAGAAACTTCATTTTTTTTCTTCCTATTCCCACACCCTTTAAGGAGCGTGCCGGAAATAAGTTGGGTATTTCGGTGAGTGTATTTTGGGGGCTGGCAAGGCAGTGAAATAGGCGCATAGCCTTAGCTACGTAACTATTTCACTAACACAGCCAGCGCCCAAAAGACGCCACCCAAATGCATAAGTTATTTCCGACACGCTCCTTAAAAACTATTTGGATTTGGCTTCCCAAGATACAAGAAAAACGATTTTTTAGCCCGGTGAGCTAAATTAAAACAGCTTCTAAAGGCTCCCATTTTTCTAAATTTAAGGCTATAATTCCAAACCAACTCTAGGATGATTAGATCTTTTTTCTTCGTCGCAATTAGTTTTTTACTTCACCAAAGCCTTCACAGCCAGATTATTAAAGGCTCCGATACGCTCTACTGCAACGAGTGGATCCACTTTGGGCAGCCTTATTTCAAAATTGCCGTAGCGGAAGATGGCATCTACCGCATACCCTTGCAAACGCTTTCAAATGCAGGGCTACCCGTGGAGCAAGTGCAGGGAGGGCAGTTCCAACTCTTTCACAATGGGGAGGAGGTGCCGCTGTACAGCACCACCGAGGGCATCCTGGGCAGCGGCGATTTCCTGGAGTTTTATGGCAAAAAGAACAGCTCCGAATTGGACCGCTACCTTTTCGAAGACCCCGACAAGGAGATGATGAATCCGCTGTACAGCCTGATCACCGACACCTCCGCCTATTTTCTGACCTGGTCCGATACCACAGGGCTGCGCTACCAGGTGATTCCCAACAACCTGAACAACTTGCCGGCAAAGGAGGAGTACTACCTGGGCCAATCAGTCCAAATCTACTTTAACAGTTTTTACAAAAAGATAAATGCACTTGAGGTCAAGCCCTCTGATTTTGACATGACGGAAGGCTGGGCGGGTAATTTTAAAAACAGCCAGGACATAGACATCAACCTGGTCAACGTCTATGCCGGCGGCCCAGCCGGGCAGCTTTACCTGCGCTACGGAACCGGCAACGGGCAGCACCGGCAGCTCATCAGCCTCAACAATGAGGAGCTGTTGACAGATGAATTTTCAGACTTCCAAGTGCGGCAGCATTACTTTGAGGTACCCAATGCGACGCTCACCGCCCCGATGAAGTTGAAGTTGCAGGGCCTTGTTTCTGCCTCGGACAGGAGCCGGGTTGCCAATGTCATCCTGCGCTATCCGGCGGTGTTCAATTTTAACAACCAGGCCAGCTTTTCTTTCCAGCTTCCGGCTTCTGCGGCTGTGCGCTATCTGGAAATCTCCAATTTCAAAGCCACCGGAGGATTGCCTGTACTCTACGACCTGACTCACCAGACCAGGATGAATGCAAGTTTTGAAGGCGGCCTGGTGAAAATCGCCCTGCCGCCATCTGCTGACACGGTGCAGTTGGTGCTGATCAACAGCAGCACGGCCGCCAAAACAGTGGACACCCTCAAGGCCGTCAGTTTCATGGATTACTCAGAACTCAATGCGGAGTATGTCATCCTGTCTAATCCCAGACTTTACCTGGACGGCAACGGCCTCAACCAGGTGCAGGAATACGCCAACTATCGCAGTTCATCCGCAGGGGGCGGTTATTCTACTGTCATTGTGGACGTGCAGCAGCTCTACGACCAATTTAGCTGGGGCCTGAATCGGCATCCGTTGTCCATCCGGAATTTTGGGCATTTTATAAAAAAGAAATGGCCGGCTGTAAAGTATTTTTTCGTGATAGGAAAAGGCAGGGAGTACACGAGCGTGCGAACGCCGGCGCAGTTGGCCAATGCGGCCAATGCGAGCTACTTCGTGCCGACATTTGGAGTGCCGGGAGCCGATAATTTATTGTTGAGTACCAACAGCACGGCCATGCCTGTCATCCCCCTGGGGCGCCTGGCCGCATCTACTCCCGAAGAGATTTCCCTTTTTTTAAAAAAAGTCAAAGACTTCGAAGCCAATGCCCAGGCTGCTCAAAGCATTGAAAACCGGCAGTGGATGAAGAATATCCTGCACCTGGGCGGTGGCGGTGTGGCTGCAGAGCAGGCGCTGATCAAGGCCCATCTGGCAGGAATGGAAAGCATCATCAGCAACAACCTCTTTGGCGCCAGCGTGACTTCTTTCTTCAAATCCAGCTCGGACCCGATACAGGTTTCTAAATCGGAGCAAATATTTGAATACATAAATAAAGGGGTCGCCATCATCACCTTTTTTGGGCACTCCGCCATCGGCACCTTTGATTTGAATATTGATAATCCAGACAACTATGACAATTTTGGAAAATACCCGGTAATCTTTTCACTGGGATGCTACACCGGTAACATCCATACTTCGGGACAAAGCATCACCGAGCGCTTTGTTTTCCAAAAAGACAAAGCCGCTATTGGCATGGTCGCCACGGCTGGCCTGGGGTACATCTCGGCGCTCAATGCGGTCATGTCCAGATTTTATACTAACCTGGGAGGCGCTGACTATGGGAAAACGATTGGAGTGCAGTTGCAAAATGTGATTGGATATTTCGAGGATGGTGGTACCACGCAGAAGGAATTGCTCCAGCAAATGACCTATCACGGTGACCCGGCAATCCGTCTGTTTGCCTCGGAGGGGCCGGATTATTTGATAGACCCTGCTTCAGTTCGCATTTCTCCGAAACACATCAACGTCAGGCAGGACAGCTTCAGCCTGCAGTTTTCAGTTATCAACATTGGGAAAGGTATCCAGGACACTATCGCAGTAGAGATAGAGCAGGAACTACCCGACGGCAACCGCTTCAGAGCAGCACAGTTTCGCATCAAGGCTCCGGCATACCAGACAGAAGTGGAGGTGAAACTGTCCACAGTGGGTAAGGCCGCTATTGGAAGGAACCGGCTGTTCATTACTGCTGATGTGGAGGACGAAGTACAGGAGCATCCCCTCCCCACAGCTGAAATGAACAATGAGCTGGCCGATGCTTCAGGGCAGAAAGGTGTGTTCTTTTTTATTACAGACTACGGTGCAACCCCCGTGTATCCGCAGGATTTTGCAATTGTGGGAGATGGGCAGGTGGTATTGCGGGCTTCTACTTCCAATGCCTTGGCGGACAAGGCAAGATACCTCATTGAAATAGACACGGCGGCGTTGTTCAACAGCCCGCTGAAAAAAAGTACCCTTGTTGAACAGACAGGCGGGGTCATTGAATGGAAACCTGATTTTTTGTTTGAAAATGAAAAAGTCTATTATTGGCGCATCAGCCCCGACAGCATTGACCCCAACATCGGCTACACCTGGGAAAGCCGCTCCTTCACGTATATTTCGGGAAGCCCCGATGGCTGGAGCCAGCGCCATTACTGGCAGTTTCTGAAAGACCGACTGGAGGATATGAGATTGGAAGAGGACAGCCGCCGATTCAAATTTCCCGAGAGCTTCATAGATTTCAGGATCAGAAATAAGCTGTATGATGCCTCCGATCCGCCCAACGGATTTGTGAACGGCGTGCGATGGAGTGATTTCTTTCGCTGGGAGATTCAGGAATCGGTCACTGTCGTCGTTTTTGATACCCTGGGCAGAATTTGGTTCAATTGGAAACCGGGAGAGTACGGCAGCGTGAATACGAGTGCAGCTCGTATTGGTGCCTATCCCTTCCGGGTTGAAACGACTGCCGACCGGGAAAAAGTGATTGACTTTATCGAAGATATCATCCCCGACAATGCCTGGGTCATTGCCTACACCACGCAGCGATCTCCTGCCAATGATCTCAATATTGCCGAATGGGAAGCTGACTCCTTACAACTTGGAGGAAAAAATCTCTTCAACCTTTTTGAAGCACAAGGCGCCCAGTACATCAGGCAGTTGAAGGATGATTTGGTGCCTTATTGCTTTGTTTTCAGAAAAAACAAGGGTGCTATTCTGGAGCAGCGGGCAGCATCAGCACAGGATGAGATAAACGCCGAAATCGCCATCCCTGGAACCTGGTACGAAGGTCGGGTGCGCTCTGTTGACATCGGCCCGGCGAGCAGTTGGGGTTTATTTCAGTGGGAGTATGACGATGAGAACAGTATTGAGCAGGATACCTTTTTCGTGGACATCTTCGGGTATTCAAAAGATCGCAAAGCGCAGTACCTGCTTTTTGAAAAGATAAAAGAGACAGACTTGGACCTGAGCGCCGTCTCTGTTGACAGCTTTCCCTACCTGCGGCTGGAGTTTTTTGCCAAAGATTCCATAGAGCGAAGCCCCGTGCAGCTGAAATCCTGGACCCTTTATTACGAGGGGCTTCCCGATGCGGCTTTTGACCCCGTCAGGCATTTTCTCTTTTACAAAGACACTCTGCCTCAAGGCGACATGCTCCACTTGGAGAGCCATGTGTCTGCAACCAACAACTACCCTATGGACAGCCTTTTGGTGCGATATGACATCAGAGACCCAGCTGGTAAGCTCATCCGAACGGAGAGTCGGGCGGGCAAGTTGGAAGGGGAGAATGGCTTTGACCTGAGCTTTTCCCACCCCACCCGGGAGCTGGCAGGAGCGCACCAGCTCGTCGTTCAGCTCAACCCCGATGGTGACCAGGAGGAAAGGCATACCTTCAACAACTTTTTGGTGAAAGACTTCTACGTCCAACAGGATGTGCGCAACCCTTTGCTGGACGTGACCTTCGACGGGATGCGCATCATCAACGGCGACCTCGTTTCTCCTAACCCACAGGTACTCATTTCGCTCAAGGATGAAAACCCCTTCCTCTTATTGCAGGATACCTCAGTTTTTAAGCTCATTTTGCAGCAGCCTGACGGCACTTTGCAAAATATACCGCTCCACTCGCCGGCGATAAGTTTTCAGCCAGCTTCTTCTGGTGCTAACAACTGTTCTCAGCTCGAATGGCGGCCGGTTTTTGAAAAAAACGGTGACTACGTGCTGATCATCCAGGCTGCCGATGCTTCGGGGAACAGTGCCGGAGACTACGATTTTAAAGTGAGCTTTAAGGTGATTTTGGAAAAGACGATCTCCCATGTGCTACCCTATCCCAATCCTTTTTCTACGGCTACCCGCTTTGTCTATACGCTGACAGGAGCGCCACCTACTTTTTTTAAAATTCAAATCATGACCGTATCGGGGCGCATCGTCCGGGAAATTACACAGGACGAAATTGGGCCCCTGCGCATCGGTACACACCAGACTGATTTTACCTGGGACGGAACTGACGAGTTTGGCAACCGGTTAGCCACGGGGGTTTATCTCTACCGGGTGCTGGCCAGGGATGCCCAAAACCAAGACTACGAACAATACGAAACCGGTGCGGAAGGTTTTTTCAAAAGAGGATTTGGAAAGCTGACCATTATCCGCTGAGCCAATGGACAAACTGGAACACCTGATCATCATTACACCAGAACGCTCTGCTGCCAATTACTGGTGCGATCTTTACCGCTACCGGGAATTGTTTTACGTACTCAGTTGGCGGGGATATCAAGGTGCGCTACAAGCAGGCCGCTGTCGGAATCACCTGGAGCCTGCTGCGTCTGCTGTTCAGCATGGCCATCTTGGTTCTGGTATTCCGATATTTTGCCCAACTGCCCGTTAGGGGTGATTACCGCCGTGTTAAAAAGGAGATAGACCATGCGATTTTTTGTTCAGCACGACAATCCAGCTTTTGAAAACCGCATTCGCTACGTTTTCGATTTCATCGCCCAGCATCCTCTGGCTGGTGGTAAGCCCTCGTTTTTTGTTGGACAAAACCCGGGAGGTGAAGATATCGGGATAATCCGGTACCTTTCCAGTAGAGCCTTCCTCCCTGGTAAAACAGACTTTTACCTGCCTGCTCGCCGTTTATTTTTTTCGGAGAAAGTGTCGGCAGATTTTATGAACAAGGCAGGATTTTGCGCCAACTCCTATCTGTTTGAAGGCTTCCGGTTGTTTTCAGTAGAAAGGGAGAAAACGCCGCCCCGCCCCTTTTTCCAGGAAAACGAATTTGCTTTTGACCTCGTCGAAACTTTGTTTTTTTACATTTCCCGCATAGAGGAGCACTTCTGTTCAGAGCAGCAAAAAGACGAACATGGCAGGATGAAACCGGAGGAGCAATTCCTGGTCCAGCAGAGTTTGGAAAAAAGTCCGGTCGCAGATCACCTCGTGTACTGCTTCCTGTTGGCTTTGGGGCTTGAGCCGTTGTACTTGCCCGGTGCTCACCGGCTCACGTATGACCTGGACATCATGCAGCGGTTCCGCGGTCTGCCGCCTTTCCGCTCCACCCTGAAATATGCTTTGTCCCGTCCTTCTTCCCTGTTTTTAGTGTGGCAAAAGTACGTCTTGACAAAAGCAGGTCTGTGCCAGGATCCTTACCAGAATTTTGACCAGCTTTGGAAACCTCTTCTGGGAGTGCGGCAGCTCGTCTATTTCCTCACAGGGGGCACGACGAAATACGATAAGCCCTTTCCCCGCCTTAATGCTGCCTTTGCCGGGGTAGTGCTCCTGGCCAAAGAGAGAGGCCTGGACATCGGCATTCACCCGAGTTATGCCACCTGGGATTCACTGGAAACAATGCGGCAGGAGAAATCGAGGCTGGAGGAAATTGCAGGCTGCGAGATTGGCCTGTCCCGCCAACACTACCTCCATTTTTCAATGGAAAAAACGCCGCCTGTGCTGGAAGCGCTGGGAATACAGGAGGATTCCTCCCTGGGCTTTCCCGATCGTATTGGTTTCCGTTGCGGTACGGGTTTCCCCTACCGGCTGTATTCCTTCGCAGAAGAGCGCCCTTGGCAGTTTTTGGAAGCTCCCCTTGCGGCAATGGACCTGGCGCTGGTGCGAGAAGCTCAGCAAACTGGCTTCCCAATTCGCCAACTGTGGGATGATTTTATGAAAACAAATGAAAGCCTGAGCCATGTGGTCTTTAACTTCCACAATTCCAGGTTTTTTGATGCCACGCTGGATGGGATTGACCTTTGGATTCTGTTTGAGGAAATTCGGCACCGATGAGAAAAGCTCTATGTCACGCCCGCATCTATCACCACGACCCCGCGCACCCCGGAATCGTGAAAAAATACCTCGGCCAGGTGGCCGGTTTTCCACAACTGGGTGTTGACTCAGATCTCGCCTGGTACGGAGAAGAAGATGTGTTTTTAAATGAACGACTCATTTCCCACTTTCAGCTATCGCAAAACTCAGGTGCCTGGAGGAACATCCTTTTTCACCACCTTTGGTTCGATGCAGCCATTGCCCGGCAGTTGATTTTAGGCAGTATGATTTTCTGTTCATTCGCTATCCGCAGGTCCATCCGGGCTTTTTGTTTTTTAAAAAAAGCGAGAAAAGCAAATGTTCTGGCATCTCTGTGTCTGCCGGGTCTGATGGGCTTATAGTAACTGGTGTCAACGCCTTCGCTGGACAGCACCTGCGTTTTAGCCATTTCAACCATTCTTTTTTCTGCAAAAAGAAGGCGAGCTTCTTCGTTCAGGAACCAGACCTCCCTAGTGGGGCGTAGCGAAAAGCGGTAACCCATACGGACTAATTTGTACAGCCAGTTTTTTCGGTCAAAGGAAGAGCCTCTTCCGCGCACCAGAGCAAAGCTCTGGATGCCTCCTGCAGCCCATGCGGCCAGGTTGCCAAAGATGTTGAGCTTTACGATAAAATGAATGATGGCACAGGGTTTTAGTCGCCGGTATATCCCGAAGAACTAAGAGCTTGTTTGCGTTTTGGTGCTTGAGCAAACAAGCTCTAAGTCACAAAAATTGCCTTCCCGTTTTTTCCCTCACCAATTTTGCTACTTCTTTGATCTCCTGCTCCTTGTCTTTAGGCCAGATGAGCAGTACGTCGCCTTCGTCCACGACGATAAAGTTTTCCACTCCCCTGACGACGGCGAGTTTGCCTTCGGGCAACCGGATCAGACTGCCAGAGACTTCCTGCAGGATTGCATCGCCACCTTGCACCACGTTGCCCACGTCATCCTGGCTGCCTTCGGTGTGCAGGGAGACCCAGGTGCCCAGGTCGCTCCAGCCAATATCGGCCGGGATGGTATAGACGTCGGGTGATTTTTCGAGAATGGCGTAGTCCACGCTAATTTTTGGGGTGAGAGGATAGTGCAGGTTGATGAATTCCTGCTCCTCCAGGGTGTTGTAGTAGGGCCTTCCCTGTTCGAGGATGCGGTGGATGTCGGGCGAGTGTTCTTCAAATGCCTTGAGGATAGTGCGGGCACTCCAGACGAAAATGCCGGCGTTCCAGAGGTATTCGCCGCTGTCAACGAAGGTACGGGCTTTTTCCAGAGGCGGTTTCTCCTGGAAGCGAAGGACTTTGTGGACGCCCTTTTGTCCGTCTTTCGAGAAGTGGACGTAGCCGTATCCCGTGTCGGGGCGGCTAGGCTCGATGCCGAGTGTCACGATGGCTTCGTTGGTAGCTGTGAAAGCCAAGGCGTGCAGCAATTTTTCAATAAAGACATCTTCTTTCAAAATGATGTGATCTGAAGGAGCAACTACGAAGTTGGCTTCCGGATCCAGGCTGTGCAGTTTAAAAGCCATATAGGCCACGCAGGGCGCTGTATTGTTGCGGCTTGGCTCGCAAAGGATCTGGTTATCCTGTAGCTGTGGCAGTTGCGCTTTCACCAGGTTGTAATACTGTTCGTGGGTCACTATAAAGATATGTGTTGCAGGGCACAGCTTCAAAAACCGCTCGAAAGTCAGCTGCAGCAGAGATTTTCCCACGCCTAAGATATCCAGAAATTGCTTCGGCCGGGCCTCCCTGCTCGCTGGCCAAAACCGGCTGCCAACTCCGCCTGCCATGATTGCAACATAGTTTTTCATAATAGTGGTTGAATGGTGATAGTTAACTTCTGGTAACAGCTCAGGGGGGTGAGTTGTTACATTTTCTGTTGGTTTGTAAATAAAGGCAAGTTATGACTTATCCAGTAATTGGGAAAAGAAGCCCTGCAACTGCCTCCGTGCCTTTGCTGTTTTTTCTCCCAGACTCCTCTTTGCACAATGCAAAGGGGGAAGGCAGCAGCACCCTTGCCTCAGGCTGTGCCGATACCTTGGATTTTTCTGTGTTGTGCCAACTCATTTTGGCCTGAGCTGTTTCCTGTTGCGATGGCTGTTCGCAGGAGGCATTCGGCTTGAGCTGTATCATCCGGCAATCAGCCAATCTGAGATTTCCAGTTTTAGCTGGTTTTTATCTAGAGGCACGACGCCTATCTTCTCTACGACCTGCCCGCCGGCGAGGTTGGCCAGGGTGGCGATGCCTTCCATGTCCAGTCCGCAAGCCAGCGTTAAGGCAGCAATGCTGATGACGGCATCACCTGCGCCGCAGACGTCGGCTACAGTTCGGGGCAGGGTGGGGTAGAGCTGCCAGGATTTTTCATCGTCCAAGAATGCACCCTTTTCGGACAGGGTGATGAGCGTGTAGCGGTTGCCCAGCCTTTGGCGAATGGATTGGGCGGCAGTGCGAAGTAGGTGGGCCTCGGACTTGAGGCTGATGCCGAGTGCGTCCCGGACTTCCTTGAGGTTGGGTTTAAAAAGGTCAACCCCCCGGTAGTGCCAGAAATTGCGGAATTTGGGATCAACGGCGATGAGGATGCCTTGGCGCCTGGCTTCTCCAGTGAGCGTAGCAATGACTTTTTCAGACAGCACGCCCTTGTCATAATCTTGAAAAATCAGCACCTGGAATTTTTCTGTGCTCATCAGTTTCAAGACCCGGTTCAGGAAGGTTTCTTTTTCTCCCGCCGTCAGTTCGGCGGTGTGCTCCTTGTCAATTCGCAGGAGGTGTTGATGGCCTGCGATGATTCTCGTTTTCACCGTCGTACTTCTTTCGCCCGAAAGTACAATTCCACCATTTTTCAAACCTGCAGCTTCGAGTGATTCCATCAGCCTGGTGCTTTCAGCATCGCAGCCGACGACGCCGCACAGGTACGGGGTCGCCCCCAGAGCCTGTACGTTCAGTGCGACGTTGGCAGCGCCGCCAAGTCGATCCTCTTCTGCTCCCCATTCCACGACAGGAACCGGAGCCTCAGGCGAAATGCGAATGACATTCCCGCTGACATAGCGGTCAAGCATCAGGTCGCCGACTACCAGAACACGCAGGGCATTAAAGGATTCTAAAATTTCGAGGTAGCTCATTCAGTGCAGATAATCAACCCGGGGAGCCTTAGAAACTGCTTGGATTTGACTCATCGGGCTAGGGCTTGTTCGCGATTGGGTCACTTGGTCAAAAATGGCCCTTTTTCGTCCTGTCTTCCACTTTTTTCAACTCCGTAGCGCTACTACGCCACTTCAAAAAGTTAAAAACCTGACAAAAAACTCCTCCTTTTTACCTCCGGCAGCCCAATTCAAACAGCATCCCGGCTCAAGCACCAAAACGCAAACAAGCTCTAAATTCAAACAGCTTTTTGGGATCGAAGAAAAAATAAAATGTACATTTTATTTTTAAAAAGCCAGTCCCACTACGGGCTTTGAATGGGTACAATTTATTAAAGCTCCGTTTCTAAACGAAAAAAGCCAGCTTCCATTAATGGAAGCCAGCTTATTTAACCCCAAAAAACCAAATCTTAATGGCAATGAATGCCTTATATTTTAGTAAAAAAGCTATTTTAAATCAAACACAAGATATTTCACAAGTTCTTTTCAGGAAAAAATCACTGACCGCACAAAGGAAAGACAATATTATTTCATTTACAAAGTATAGGTAAAAAATTTTCTCTTGCAGGAAACATTTTTTAAACAATGATTCCACCCAAAAGTTGCAACTGCATGAAAAAAATGTAAAATCTCAGCCAAAACTTTACTTTTACCGCATAAAGAAAAGACAGCAATAAAACGGCATTGTGAAATCCATTATTTACGTTCCATTCTTTCTCGTAGTTTTCAGTCTGGCTGGTTGGCGTTCTTTTACTTCCCAAAATACAGCTCCGGCAGCACCCAAAAATATCATTCTGATGATTGGTGACGGGATGGGGCTGGCACAAATCTCTGCCTCCATATACAGCCAAGGCAACTTTAGCATCTTACAGCGCTTTCCGGTGGCGGGGTTGCAGAAGACCACTTCCTCGAACAACCTGATCACAGATTCGGCAGCAGCAGCTACGGCACTCGCTTGCGGCAAAAAAACGTACAACAACGCCGTTGGCCTGGACTCCACGGGCCACCGCTGTTTGTCTATCCTGAACGAAGCCTCGCAGAGGGGGCTTTCCACGGGCATTGTAGTCACCTCTTCCGTCGTTCACGCTACGCCCGCAGCTTTTGTGGCCCATGCAAAGATCAGAATTTCCTACGAAGAAATTGCCGAGGATTTCCTGAACAGCAACCTGGACTTTTTTATTGGAGGCGGCAGGCAATTCTTTACAAAACGGGATAGAGACAAGCGAAACCTGATCATTGACCTGCAAAACCAGGGATTTGCAATTTACAATAGCGATGAGGACGAGCTGGTAAAAGTGACACCTTCCCCGTTGAAGCGATTTGGCTTTTTTACTGCCGACAACCAACCCTTGCCAGCCGGTCAAGGCAGGGACTACCTGCCTTTTGCAGCAAAAATGGCGCTGAAATACCTGCCTGCCCGCAGCGAAAAAGGCTTTTTCCTGATGATTGAAGGCTCGCAGATTGATTGGGCCTGCCATGCTAACCAGACGCAGGCCCTCCTCAGTGAAATGAAGGATTTTGAAAAAACAATTGCCAAAGTGCTTGATTTTGTCAAAAAAGACGGAGAAACACTGCTCATCGTCACCGGTGACCACGAAACCGGAGGGACTTCTATCGTCGAAGGCTCTGCTATGAAACATCTGAAACTGAAATACACCTCCAATGGGCATACGGGGACGATGGTGCCCGTGTTCGCCTACGGACCTCAATCCGAGCTTTTCAGGGGGGTTTATGACAACACGGAAATTTATTTTAAAATGAAACAAGCGATGGCATGGCAGTAGGGGCACTTGACAAATTTCAGTCCTTGTTCGACTTGTGGCTTAATTCGTAACTACTTAGAAGCGGTTTGAATTTTGCCCGGTGAGCTTAATCCAAACCGCTTCCAAGAAGAGCAAGCTGGCCTCATAAGGGCTTGTTTGCGTTTTAGTGTTTGAGCCGGGATGTTGTTTGAATGGAGCTTGCCGAGCGAAAAAGACACCTTTTTATCTCGGGCAGCCCAATCCAAACAGCATCTGAAAACGAGCATTTTTTGCCAGGTTTTCGCCTTTTTGAAGTAGCGTAGCATCCCTACGGAGTTGAAAAAAGTAAAAAACCGGCAAAAAGGACCGTTTTTAGCCAAGTGGCCAAGTCCCCAACGTGCTTTTATCCTAATTCAATAATTTATGATCGAAATGCAGAATGAAACCCTTGAAAATTTGAAAATTATCCGGGAGAGCGCCCGGGATTTTGCCCAAGCACATATCCGACCTCAAATGATGGAATGGGATGAAACCCAACATTTCCCCCTTGAGCTTTTTCATGAAATGGGCCAATACGGCTTCATGGGCGTGCTGGTGCCACAGAAATACGGGGGCGTTGGCATGGGATACCAGGAATACATCACCATTATTGACGAAATTGGGAAAGTATGCGGCGCCATCGGACTTTCGGTCGCAGCACACAACTCCTTGTGTACCAACCATATATTGTCTTTCGCTAACGAAGAACAAAAGAAAAAATACTTGCCCAAACTCGCCACCGGCGAGTGGATTGGCGCCTGGGGGCTGACCGAGCCAAATACGGGCAGCGATGCAGGCCGGATGCAGTGTGTTGCTGAAAAAGACGGCGACTACTACGTCATCAACGGCATGAAGAACTTCATCACTCACGGCATTTCGGGTCAGGTTGCCGTGGTCATCGTGCGCACGGGCGAGTTGCTCGACAGCCACGGCATGACGGCTTTTGCCATAGAGCGGGGTACCCCGGGCTTTTCTGGTGGCAGGAAGGAAAATAAACTCGGCATGAGGGCTTCAGAAACTGCCGAGCTTATTTTTGACAATTGCCGGGTCCACAAGAGCCAGGTGCTGGGCCGGGAAGGCGAGGGTTTTATCCAGGCCTTGAAAATCCTCGACGGTGGCAGGATTTCTATTGCAGCGCTTTCGGTGGCTATTGCTAAAGGTGCCTACGAAGCTGCTGTTCAGTACGCCAAAGAGCGGGAGCAGTTCGGCAAGCCTATTGCCCAGTTTCAGGCAATCGGCTTCAAGCTGGCAGATATGGCTACCAAAATCGAAGCAGCGGAATTGCTCACCCGCAAGGCAGGCTTCCTGAAAGAAAAAAACGAAAACAGCACCACGCTCTCCGCCATAGCGAAATACTATGCTTCTGAAATTGCCTGTCAGGTGGCCAACGATGCCGTCCAGATTTTTGGCGGCTACGGCTATACCAAACTCTATCCGGCTGAAAAATACTACCGGGATGCCAAGCTCTGCACCATCGGGGAGGGCACAAGCGAGATACAAAAGGTGGTCATAGCCAGAAATATTTTGAGGAAATGAGGGGTTAACTCGTACATCAAGCCTCTGCAAGCTCTCAGGCTGCATCAGACTTTGAGTGGTAGCTCCCCTGTTATTTCAATTCAAACTCCCCCTTGCCCGACAGGTAGCCTTTGTTGTATATCTCCACGATGTATTTTCCCTTCAGGATGAGCGAAGGACCGGGACTCCAGTTGACGCAAAGTTCTTTGGCGACTTTGTCGTAGGTATGTTCTTTGAGAAAGGTGTAGCGGATTTCTTCGCCCGTTTCCCTGCTGGTAAAAATGCCTGAGCCTAAATCCTCAATTGCCATTGTTTCGCCCACCGGATTGATGATGCGCACGTAGAATTGCTCGGCTCCGTGAGGGGCAATGTCATTTTTGGTCGTGCTAAAACACACCCGCAATTGATCCACGTTTTTGGCGTATTTCTTTTTCACCGTCTTGCCACTGCTCCTTTCCTTCAGGCCCGTCACGATGATGTTGCTCACTTTTATGACGGAAGCCTGGGTGACGGTTTGGGCTAATTGGTTTCTTTCTGCCGAAATTTGTTGCTTTTCGCTGGCGAGTGATTCGACATCTACCGAGAGTTGCTGGTTGCGCAACCGGGCGCTGTCGAGGTTTTCTTCGAGCATCTTACTGCGTTCTGTCAGCAGGTCTCTCTCTTCGGTCAGTGCTGCTTTTTCCTGCTTCAGCTCCTGAATTTGAGCGAGATATTGGCTCACCTGTGCCGACAAGTTGTTGATCTCTGCTCTTGCCCTGCCGAGATCATGGCCCTCCTTCAATAGCTTGTCAATGCGGTCTTTGTGCAGCTTGAGTTCCAACTTCTGGCGGTCAATAATGTCGTTGAGTTCCTCGTTGCTGCTCTTCATCTCCTCCAGCTCAGAAAGAGCCTCGTGGTACTGTTTTTCAAGTTCAATCTTGAGCTTGTCGGCTTCGGCAAGTTCAGATGTTTGCTCTGCGAGCACTTTGTCCTGGGAGTATTTGTTGTAAAGCAGAAATGCGTTGATGCCCAGCAGGAGGATGATGATGACGGCAGCAGTGGCGAGCAGGCGCTGTTGGGAGGAATTTCTGGTTGACATGAGATAGAGATTTGAGAGCATGTTGGGGTTTTAGTGCTTGAGGTAAAAAGCAGGCGAAAAAGGGCCGTTTTTAGCCAAGTGGCCAAATCCCCAACATGCTCTAAGGATGAACAATTGCAGATTTTGCAACACTATGCGCTTCATACACGCACAGGACGGTGTAAAAATAATTGAGCCTGGCCTGAATTTTTTTGCGTTGCGTGCTATTCTTCGATTGACTACCTTCGCAGCCATCTGGTAGCTTTACATGCCCAACTAAGAGCTTGTCTGTGTTTTGGTGCTTGAGCAGAGATGCTGTTGGGATTGAGCTAAGGAACGTGTCGGAAATAACTTACGCATTTGGGCGGCGTCTTTTGGGCGCTGGCTGTGTTAGTGAAATAGTTACGTAGCTAAGGCTATGCGCCTATTTCACTGCCTTGCCAGCC
>WBZO01003358.1_pt1 | contig 18856 bp, 17 predicted proteins | sample 5204261 | NCBI WGS metagenome assembly WBZO01 (sample SAMN12412400, study PRJNA552823) | activated sludge metagenome | isolation source: activated sludge from anammox sidestream of wastewater treatment plant... | place: USA: North Carolina | collected 2017-09
GTACCTAATGGAAAGGTGTATTCGTTTGAACCAACCTTTTATGCACTAGAAAGGCTAAAGAAAAACCTAGCATTAAACCCTGAAATTTCTAAAAATGTTACTATAATAAATTCTTTTGTTTCCGAAAAATCATCAGACAAACCCGATATTATTGCTTTTTCAAGTTGGAAAGTAAATGGAGAAAAAGACGAAAATAACCACCCTGTTCATTTAGGAACACCAAAAGCCACTGAAGGTGTTCCAGCAATTTCATTAGATGATTTCACAGCAATTAACCAAATAGATAAAATTGATTTTATTAAAATTGATACCGATGGGCACGAGTATGAAGTTTTTAAAGGAGCCAAACATGCAATTGCCAAGTATAGACCAAAGATAATATTTGAAATTGGCTTGTATGTAATGGACGAAAAAAATATAAGTTTTGAATTTTACTTCAACTATTTTAAAGACTTAAACTATAGGTTGTATGATACAAAAACTAATGTTGAAATAACTTTAAGCAACTACAAGTCTTATATACCTAAAAATGGTTCAACTGATTTAATTGCAGTTCCAAATTAGTCTTTTTGGATTAATACATTAAAACTGAATTCAAAGGGCATTTCATTATTTTTTACAATATACTCTCTCTCCAGTTTTGTTGTAGCTTGACTATCGAGTAATATAAAATGATACCCCATGTTAGTAAAAAAATCAAAAAAATCAACAGCAGAAGTTCCCGCTCTTTTAAAGCCATGTGGCCAATATTCTGCAATAATTTTAAGATGAGAGTTACTCATTAACAGATGTTTCATTCCTTTAAATGCGGTGAGTTCATAACCCTGTATGTCAATTTTAATAATATCCACTTTAGGAATAATATTTTGAGTAATAAGTTCATCAATAGAAACTGATTTTATTTCTTCCACACTATCATAATTATTTACTGGATAGGTACGATGATCCACATTCAATAATTTGGACTTATATACTTTTAAACTTTCTGATTTATCAGATACAGCATTATTAAATAATACCACGTTTTGTATATGCTTGGTATTATTTTTTAAATATTTAAAATTTAAACTATCAGGCTCAAAACAATAAACTTTACCCTTATTAGTTGTAAACTGAGAAAGTAATTTAGCATAAAAGCCAATATTAGCTCCAATGTCTAAAATATAATCGCCTGGTTTTATTAGGTTTTTCAGAAGCTGAATTTCTGTTTTATCATTTTTTAGTTTAAACCTAGTGTAAGAAAAGTTATAAAGCGGAAAACAATACTTATACAATAAGTTACCTAATTTAATTTTTGTATAATTAAAATCCATGTTTAATATTTTATCTCGTATAAGTACGATGGTTCAGACAATCCCATTTCTTTAACAAGTACCAACTTTTCTGGATATTTTCGCATGATAGGCGCTGCAATATTATGCAAAGTATTTATTACGTCACCTGTATTTTTATTAGGATTAATTCTTAGACTAGCAATTAAAAGATGGGTTACTTTCTTACTCTTAAATATAGCTAAGGCACTGTCTGGATTTGATTGTTGAGTTTCTGGGTCTTTTGCGATTACCGAATAAATTGGATAAAAATGTTTTCCTTTAGCATACACAAAACTCATAGGTGCTTTTCGTGCAGCCACCAAGCTATTCTCGGGTAAACTATCTTTACAATAAGCGCTTAATTTTAAATAGTTTTGCCAATCTGGCGTATAACCATAATAAATATCACCTTTTAAATTTTTAGAAACAATGGGTATATTCTTTACAGCTCTTTTAGTTGATGACATGACAAACGAAGCAACTAAAACAGTAATTAATCCAATCAAAATAAACTGATTAGTTCCTTTCTTAAAATAACTATATAGCCCATATAAAATTCCTAAGAACAATGCCGGCATGTGTACCATGATAAAACGAGGCTGATCCCATCTTGCTTGTAACACAAAGAAAGTACCGAAACAAATTGCACCAGCAAACCAAACAAAAAAGAAAATAAACTTGTTATTATCTTTATAAGCCTTATATAATCCATAAAAAGTTAGGCCTAAAATAATAAATGCAAAAAAGAAATAGATACTATTATTAGATGTTTCCATTAATTGCCCATCTTGCTCCACGACTTTTTTAAATAAAAAATCTTCATCAAAAAATCCTATAATTTGATAAAATCGTTTACCTACATAAGCTGCAATATTATCTGTAAATCTTCCAAAAAAGCCCATTATATCTTCTTGTCCTTGGCTCGCATCATAGGGGTCTTTGTTAAATAAAATATTCATTTGAGAGGCATACTGTATTGCCGAATCTCCCCAAACCAAACTTTTAATTAATTCATATAACAACTTAAATAAGCCAAAAAAACCTAGGGCGAATAATGCTTTTTTCTTTTCCTTTTGAACTAAGAAATAAAGCAAAACAGCGATAATTCCAATAACTAAGATATTCTTTGCTAGTGTTAACAACATCATTAAAAAACCAAGCACCATCCATCCTTTCCAGTCTTTCTTTAAATCAGTACCTATTGGGTCTTCAGAGAAATTATACTTAGAAAAATAATAAAAAAAGATCGCTTGTATCAACATATAAAATGCCTCCGAAAAAGTTTGGCTAGCATAATATAAAATCATATAATTCATACAAATGAATGTATAAACAAAGAATTTAATAATTGGTGTTACTTTTTTATCTAATGCTTTATAAAAGAAAACAGCTCCCAATGCATAAAACAAAACAGAAAATAATTTAAAATAAATCAAATTAGTCCCAAACATCATAGTTAATAGTGCTAAAAACATAGGATACATTGGTGCATTAGATGTATAATAATAATTAGGAAACTCGTGTACATAACGATATGCCGCTTCAATATATAATGAATCGTCATGTGCCTCGCTCATTCGAGCATTAAAACTCATTAGTGCTAAAGTAACTCCAACTACTAAAATTCCCCAAAAAAGCGGTTTCTCGTTGTTTTCAAGAAAAGCATTAAGCCTGTCAAACAAACTAGTTCCTTTTGAGTATGTAGGAGCTGTTTTTCCGGTTGCTGTTTTTGCCATAATATAGTTTTACTTAGATTTACAAAAATAGTAAATTAATTATGCTATCCTCATTTTATAACATCACGATTTTGTGTATTTTTGAGTACTTATTTTGAGTTATTTAATTAAAACAAACTTTATTAATGTTTCATTTCTTATTACGAACCATTCCGCGTCCTATACTTATTCAATTAAGTTTAGTTTTTAGTAAAATAGCTCCTTTGGTTTATTATGGTAATACCTACGAAGACCCAATTAGCGGAAAAACATATCGTAAATTTTTACCTTATGGTTATAGTGGGCGTGCCAAGCGCAACAATGTACTATGCCCAGGTAGTTTATCACTCGAAAGACATCGGTTATTGTGGTTATATTTAAAAAACAAAACCAATTTTTTTAGTGCAAAACATAAAGTATTACATATTGCTCCCGAGCAATGTTTTTATAAGTTATTTAAAAAAATGACTAATCTGGAATATGTAACTGGTGATTATAATTCGCCTATTGCCGATTATCATTTTGATTTACATAAGGCGCCATTTGAAGATAATAGTTTTGATGTTATTTTCTGTAATCATGTGTTGGAACATGTAGAAGATGCCAATCAATGTATGCGCGAATTATATCGCATGATGAAACCTGGTGGGTTTGGCATCTTTCAAATACCACAAGACGTTACTCGCTACGAAACCTACGAAGACAAAACAATTACCAGCGAGAAAGATCGCGAAATTCATTTTTGGCAAAAAGACCATGTGCGCTTGTTTGGTTTAGATTACAAAGATAAATTAGCCGCTGCTGGCTTTAATGTAACGGTAGAAGATTATACCAAAGAAATCAGCCCCGAGTTAGTTGAACGCTATCGTTTACCAAAAGGCGAATTATTATATTTTTGTCGTAAATAATACGAGCGAGATTATTATTGGCTAAACAAACTATCCACAAATTCAGCACGATTAAATACTTGAAGGTCTTCCATCTTTTCGCCTACTCCAATGTATTTAACAGGAATTTTAAATTCATCTGAAATACCAATTACTACGCCACCTTTAGCAGTTCCATCTAATTTAGTAAGCGCTAAAGCACTCACATCAGTAGCTGCTGTAAATTGACGGCATTGTTCAATAGCATTTTGGCCAGTACTTGCATCTAAAACTAATAAAACATCATGTGGCGCATCTGGAATAACCTTCTTCATCACATTTTTAATTTTAGTTAGCTCATTCATTAAGTTTATCTTGTTATGCAATCTACCAGCTGTATCAATAATTACAACATCACTACCTTTTGCTTTCGCACTACTTAGTGTATCAAATGCAACGCTAGCAGGGTCGGCATTCATACCTTGAGATACAATATCAACCCCTACTCTTTGGCTCCATATCGTTAATTGATCAACAGCTGCTGCCCTAAAGGTATCTGCTGCACCTAACATGACATTATAACCCGCTTTTTTAAATTGATTGGATAACTTTCCAATGGTGGTTGTTTTTCCAACACCATTTACACCTACCACCATAATAACATAAGGTTTTTTATCTTTTGGAAGTTCAAAGCTCACAGCATCACTCGAATTATTTTCGGTTAGCAAAGCAGCCACTTCTTCTTTTAATATCGTATTTAATTCACTAGTGCCAACATATTTATCTTTAGCTACTCTGGCTTCTATGCGTTTTATAATTTTTAATGTTGTATTTACGCCTACATCACCTGTAATTAAAACTTCTTCTAGGTTATCTAATACATCTGCATCTACACTCGATTTACCTGCAACTGCTTTAGCTAACTTGCCAAAAAAACTTTCTTTGGTTTTTGCCAAGCCTTCGTTTAAACTTTCTTTTTCTTCTTTTCCAAATAATTTACTAAAAAATCCCATGAGTACCTAAAATTATAAATCAAAACTTAATCTTACTGTAATACTTGCTGTTTTATGTTTGGAAGAAGTATTTAATGAACCACCCCACGAATAATCTTCGTTGGTATTTTGTCCTGTAATTTGAAAAACACCCATGCTCGCTTCATGCAAACTACCAATACTGCTATTCGCGTTGTCGGTTATAGTTTCAGCACGTCTTAAAGCATCTTGGGTAGCACTCTTTAATAATTCCAATTTTAAATCGGTTAATTTGGTATAGAAATAACTCGGTTCATTTGAAGTAAATTCAATACCTTGTTCAATAAGATTACCAACTTCGGAAATAGTTTTTTCAATCTTTGTCAATTCTTTTGATTCAACTGATAGCTCTTGAAAAAGACTATAACCTACAAATCTATTTCCTACTGGATTTCCTTCGTTATTATATATAGATTCATAGTCTCTATTAATACGTAATGACGAAAAATTAATTTCTTTTTCATTAATACCATTACTCTTCAAAAAATCTTTCACAGCTTTAATATCTGCTTTTATTAATTTATTAGCCTCTGCTAATGTAGGTGCATTTCTAGAGAAAGAGCCAGTCCAAACAATTAGGTCGGCATCAAAATCTTTAGAACCCAATCCAGTTACCGAAACGTTATTAGTAGAATAATGTGTTTTTTGCCACACATTGCCTAATTTATAACCAACCAATACAATAGCAGTAGCTATTACAAGACTAGTTATTACTTTGGTATTAATCTTTTTTTTCATCTTCATAAAGGTATAAAAAACAAAAAATTTCTCCTGCATATAGGAGAAATTTTTCTATTAAAGTAGAACGAAAGCTACTTATTTCTTTAAAAAATCGTTTACTAATTCGTTTAATACGATTTCTTCTTTAAAAGCGTAAGCTCCTGTTTTAGGAGATTTTACCACTTTAATCACTTTAGTAAAAGCATTTCCTTTACCAGTTTTTAATGTTGCTACAACCTTCTTTGCCATTGTTTATTGTATTAATCGGTTATTTAATTTCTTTATGAACAGTCATCTTCTTTAAAATCGGGTTATATTTTTTTAACTCGATACGATCAGGCGTGTTCTTTTTGTTTTTAGTAGTAATGTAACGAGAAGTTCCTTGTTTACCACTGTCTTTGTGCTCTGTGCACTCTAAAATTACTTGAATTCTATTACCTTTTTTTGCCATTTTCGATGATATTTATGAATTATGCTAAAATACCGCCTTCAACAGCGTCTTTTAAGCATGCATAGATTCCTTTTTTATTAATGTTTTTAATTGCAGAGGTAGATACACGTAGTGTAACCCACTCCCCTGTTTCAGGTACAAAAAACTTTTTAGTTTTTAAGTTTACTTTAAACTGACGACGAGTCTTAGTATTAGAGAAAGAAACATGGTTTCCTTTCATCGCTTTTTTACCTGTTAATTGACAAATACGTGACATATTGTTTTACTCTTTAAGTTGATTTTTCCCAAAAGGGGACGCAAATATATGATTTCTTTTTTATTTGGCAAAAAATCAAGTGAATTTTTATAAAAATTCACTGATTTTTACACAGTAATTTGTTATTATTATCGCATAAAACGTTTTTTACGTTCTCCACCTTCGTTATTTTTGTTAAAAGTGGTTTCGTTTCCAAATTTATCAAAACTACGTTTTTCTTCTCTTTTCCCATATCCTTTGCGCTCTCCACGATCTTTCCCACTAGCATACGATTTATCAGAACCATAACTCCTACGCTCACCATCTCTTCTACTTCCTCTACGTTCACCTTCTCTACCAAACGATTTACGTTCACCACCAAACCCTTTTTTATCGCCATATCCACTTCCACCTTTTGCTTTTGAAACTTCAAAACTTATGGCGCGTCCGTTAAATTCAATTTCCATGCTATTTAAAGCTAAAAATTGGTCTATAAATTTGTTTTCTGTTTCAAAAAATGAGAATGAATTTTTAACATCAATATTAAAAATCATTCGGGCTTGCACATTCGAAATTTCGATTAAGAAATCTTTTAATGCATTTCTATTAAATCCATCTAATTGTCCCATATTTACAAAGAATCGTGTCGTACGACCATTGCTTCCACCTTCGCCTTCCGAATTCAAATCTGGGGCATTTTGATAGTAAGTATAAAAACGATTAAACTCTTCAGACACAAAACGCTTAATAATTTCTTCCTTAGATAAATCTTTTAACTCATCATAAATTTTTGGAAGGTATTTTTCAATTTCATCATCTTTTACCTCAACGGCTTTTAGTTTATTTACTAAATGATATAATTGTTTTTCGCACACATCTACTCCATTTGGCACATGAGCTTTTGAGAATTTATTTTGAATGATACGTTCAATATCTCTTATTTTACCAGTTTCTTTAGGTGTAACAATAGCAATTGAAATACCTGTTTTACCTGCTCGAGCTGTTCTACCACTACGATGTGTGTAATTTTCTGCATCTTCGGGTAAATTGTAATTTATAACGTGTGTTACATCGTTTACATCAATTCCTCGAGCAGCCACATCTGTAGCTACTAACATTTGTAGTGTTCTACTACGAAAACGTTTCATTACAAAATCACGTTGTGCTTGTGATAAATCACCATGTAACGCATCAGCATTATAACCATCTTTAATTAATGCGTCTGCCACTTGTTGTGTTTCTGCTTTAGTTCTACAAAACACAATACTAAATATCTCTGGATAAAAATCGGCAATGCGTTTTAATGCAGAGTAACGATCACGTTGTTGTACAATATAATATACATGCGAAATATTTTCGTTACTTTGATTTTTCTTACCTACACTAATTTCAATAGGTGAATCCATGTATTTTTTAGCAATGCGTTCTACCTCTTGAGGCATAGTAGCCGAGAATAACCATGTATTTTTAGTAGGTGGTGTATTACCTAATATAAAATCTAAATCATCTTTAAAACCCATGTTTAGCATTTCATCTGCTTCATCTAGTACAACGATATCTACATGTGATAAATCAAGTGCTTTACGTTCAAGTATATCAACTAAACGGCCTGGAGTTGCTACTACAACTTGCGATCCTGATTTTAAGTCTTTAATTTGTCCAACAATTGGCGCCCCACCATACACAGCAGTTACTTTTAATCCATTCAAATATTTTGAATAGTTAATTAAATCTTTGCTAATTTGAACGCATAATTCTCGTGTAGGTGCTAACACCAAAGCTTGCGTGTGTCTATCATTAAGATTTAACCTAGATAATAATGGTAAACCAAATCCGGCGGTTTTACCAGTACCTGTTTGTGCTAATGCAACTAAGTCGGTTGCCTTGCTAGAAAGCTGTGGAACTGTTTGTTCCTGAATAGGTGTAGGATTTACAAAACCTAATTCGGTTACGGCTTTAAGGAGTTTAGACTCCAAGCCTAATTCTTCAAATGTCATTTTTTTTGTTTTAAATATTAATACTAACTGCTTTGAGATTTAATTTCCGCAGTAGCTGTAATCATTTTTAATGCCCGACGTAGGCGCGATTACAAAAATTGGGTTGCAAAGATTAAACCTATTTGCGGGGCAAAGATACAATAAATTTTATTAACAAGCAAATAAATATTTGAGTTATAAGAATATAGCTTCTATTGCTAAACAAAAAAGCCACCGATTTGGTGGCTTTTTTAAAAAGTTAGAATGAGTACTAAGGCTTATTGCTTAACAATTTTACCTACTTTAATTGTACTATTATTATTAACTACTTTAAACATATAAATACCATTAGTTAATGTATTGGTATGAATAGTAGTTGTTTCAGTATTTAAAACTTCGGTAATTACTAATTTACCAAGCGCATCAAAAATTTGGATTGAAGCTTTACCTGTTAAGCTAGTTGGAATAGTAACATTTACAATACCGTTATTAGGATTTGGATATAATGAAATTTCGCTCACAGAAAGTTCATTAATTCCAGTACAGTTACTAACTGTTACAGTAACATAAGCATCTGTTGAACAACCAGCATCAGTAGCGGTTACAGTATAAACAGTTGTGATAGTAGGAGTAACAGAAATGGTAGTAGTTGTAGAGCCATCGTTCCATAATACTGAACTAGCAGTTGTACTAGCGGTTAAGATAGATGCTCCTGAACTTCCGTCATCACATAATACAGATTGAGAAGCTACAGCAGTTACTGTAGGAGATGGCATTGTACTAACTGAAACCGTAGCCGTATTTGAACAGCCAGATTCAGTAGCTGTTACAGTATAAACAGTAGTTACAGTTGGAGAAACCGAAATAGTAGTTGTAGTAGAACCATCATTCCATAATACTGATGTAGCAGTTGTACTTGCTGTTAAGATAGATGATCCAGAACCTCCACTACATAATACAGATTGAGAAGTTACAGCTGTAACTGTAGGAATTGGAGTAACATTTACAGTTACATAAGCACCATTTGAACATGATGTATTTGTATTTGTAATTACTACAGAGTAATGAGTTGTAGCTGTAGGCGTATCGGTTGCTGTTGAAGTTGTAGCAGCAAATCCTGTAGGATTAGAAGACCAATTATACGTATAAGAAGCATCAGAAACACCTTCAATTTTTACATTATCAATTGCCCAACCATATCCCCAAGTTGCACTATAATTAAAACGTACATATAATGTTGGGTTATTTGTATAAGAGTTTAAGCTGAAAGTTTCTAAGCTAAAACTTGTTGCAGTACCTATATCAGTTGCACCTGGAGTGAAATCTTGAATTGTATTCCAATTGGTACCATCAGAAGAGGCTTCCACTTTTACTGAAATATCATCTGAATAATAGTTATAATAATGATAAAAACTTAATGTTAATGAACTCATGCCCATTGTATTTATTGCAGGAGATTGTAACAAAGTAGATGTTGTTCCACCACTTCCTTGGGCATCACTATCTGTTAAATAAAACTGAGAAGCATCATTACTTGTTAAATTAGTTCCAACATTTGAAGATGTAAATGGACTATTTCTTAATGTCCAAGCTGCTGCTGCCGAAGTTCCACCTGTAGAGTTGTTGGTTGTAGTCCATGTATTAGTAGCTGCATTAAAATCTTCGTTTAATAATACAACTGGTGCAGGATCATTGGCAGTTGCAGATATTGTAACTGTACCCGAACCACATAATGCAGTAGGTGTAGCAACAACTGTTATACTAGTTGGAGCTTCTAACACAGAAACAGAACTTGTTGCATTAGTTGCACAACCTGAAACTGAATTTGAGGCTGCTATGTTGTAATTTAATACTCCCACATTTGTTGTATTTACATAAATTGTGTTAGCGTTACCACCTGTATATGAAGTAGTAGCTGCAGCATCAGTATATAATCCAGTTGTTGGAGTCCACTCATACGAATCGTAATCAGATACAGTAGATGTTACACTTAATGTAGCAATGCCTGAACCAGCACAAACCGAAGCAGGGCTATTAATTGTTAATACCGGAGGGGCAGTAACACTAGCTGTTACCATTGAGCGAGTTCCTTCACATCCTGCCATAAATTTCCAATTATAGAAGAAATAATATGTTGTAGAAGTACCACTTATATAACCAGAAGTAATATTACCAACATTACCTATTGCATACGGAAAACCTCCTAATGCACTTTCTCTAATTAATGAAGGGCCAGAAACAGCTATTAAACGATAACCTGTACCAGGAACAACTGGGAAGTTTAAATTTACAGAATATGGTGTTCCAACTGTACCTGTTGGAATAGCAACAGTTGCTGTTTGTAATACTGCACCTAAATTATCAGTAAGATTAACTACTAAACTTCCACTTGTGCTAGTAGGAAATACATCAACAGAAGTTAATGTAAAAGATTTAGTTGCATCAAACACTAAACCATAACTAGTTGGAGTTGTATTAGAAGTTGCAGTTGGTGCAGTTCTTGCACCAGAACCTAAAACAGGTGCTCCCATAGCAGAAACATAATAATTCGTAGTAGTGCTAATAGTAGGTGTTGTAAATAAAGTACCTGTACCTATTGCAATACCGCCAGTTGGGTTAGCATACCATTGTAGAGTTGCACCTGCATCTGCTGTAGCAGATAAAGTAGTTGTACCTGTACCACAACGAGTACTATTAGTTGTAGTTAAAATATTAGGAGGTAAACAAGGAGTTGTAAATGCATATAACGGAGTCCAAATACTTTCAGTTCCACCACAATCAGCTCTTACATAAACTACATAATCAGTAGCTGGAGTTAATGAAGTGAAAGAATAGCTCGTAGTTGATGTAGTAGCTGTTGGTACTGTAGTTGCATCAGGAACTGATAATGGAGCAGGTCCATAATATACGTCCCATGCTGTTTCTGAACCACCTGCTACCCAAGTTGCGTTAGCAGTACTTGGAGTAATTGCAGTTACAGTAAATGAAGTTGGAACTGGGCAGTTAGCTAATGTTGTAAATGTAGTATTTGCCCAAGGGCTCACATCTACTCCACCACAATAAGACATTAGATAAACAGTATAATTTGTTAAAGGCGTTAATCCTGAAACTGTTACAGAGGTAGAAGGTGCAGTTACTGTACCTGTAGTAGCTAAACCAACTGTTCCACTACCTGCAGCACCACTCGTACGTACCTCATAAATATAGGCTGCTGGTGTACCAGTAACCGGTGCTGTCCAAGCAATATCAGATGTTGTCGTAGTAATATTAGTAGCAGTAATTGCAGTAGGTGCAAAACAACTTGCTACATTAATATTATCTAAATCAACGAAATAATCACCAGTAACCCAAGTTGCAACAAAGCGAACAAATACACTTTGACCTGCATAACTTGATAATGAAAATGCTTTATTAGTCCAAGCATTAGTAGTTATGGTATGAGTTGTATTATCAATAGTTCCAATAGTGTTAAAAGTATTACCACAATCGCTACTCACTTGTACTTGGATACTACCCCAGTTTCCAGTTGGTACTCCACCATTTGGATAAGAAGTGAAATTTAATACTCTATAATCAAAAGCAAAGCCTTCGTTACCAGTTAATGTCCCTAACTTTAATGTGGTTACAGTAGCCGTGGTTGTACTACTCCACATGTTTTTATATAAACCATTAGTACTAACTCCATGTAAAGTACTAAGTAACCATGATGAATTATTTATCCAACCTGCAGGGATTGTGGCAGTTGCAAAACCTTCGCTATAAGGAGCTGGTGTGCCAGAAGTGGTTGTTCTGGTTACAAGTGGCATTACATCGTTAGCTGGATTAGCATCTGGTGATGCTAAAGTTGCGCTTGCATTAATACTATAAGTTCCAATAGCTGACATATCATAAGTGCTTGTAACTGTAAAGTTTTGAGTTGCGTTTGCAGCTAATGTACCAGTATTAATTGTTGTGGTAAATGATTGAGGATTAGTACCAGTAATATTAGTGATTAAAGTGGCATTATTTACACTAAAATCTAAAACCGAAGAACCAGCATTTTTAACTTGAATAACAACTGGAATTGAAGACCCATAACAGCCAGTTGAGTTTACTGCTGGATTTGTCATTGTTACAACTTGTAAATCTGTAGGGATTCCAGTCGTACTAAAAGTACCTGTTGCATTGTAACCACTTGCTGTTCCAGCTGCATTAGGAATATGAGACCATATTGCATTATTAGTTCCATCAGAAGATTGTACACGAACCTGATAATTTGTAAGAATGTTTAATCCTGTGAGTGTAACAGAATTTGTACTTACTGGATTTCCAGAGTAATTTGTCCATGAACAAGTTCCAGGGATACGATATTGTACATTATATTGTGTGGCTCCGCTAGGTGCAGTCCAAGAAATATCAGCACTATTAGATGTTATATTTGAAACAGCTGAAAATACACGTACAGGTGCTAATGCTGGATTTACAGGCACTGTCCAAGTTAAAGTTAATCCATTCGTAGGAACTACACCTGAATTTGCAGAATTGAAATACACTGTGCTCGAATTTGTGTTTCCAGTTACCGCATCTGCCCAATTACAAGAATTTGGTGAGCCTGTTACATCTAATAATAAGTTATTTATATCGGTAGCCCAATTAGAAGCTGTCGCTCCATTTGTTTTCCATCCTACATTAAAGTAAGATGTCTTACTATCGGGTGTACAAGTTCCATAAACAAAGGAGATACTCCCATTTAATGTATTTAATCTGGCTTGAAAATTTAACTCATCATTATATCCATAACGCACATAACTTTTCCATTCAAATACGATTTCATTGCCAATTACTTCGTAATAAAATGCAGAACCAATTTTTGAGTTCAAATCTGCATTCATAGGGGCAATCACCACAGAACCATTTGATACCGATGTAGCAAGTATGCCTGATTCTGTTGTAGAAGTAGGAGCTGTTGAACCATATAATACTATCCAACCATTTGAACTTACTCTTGCGTTTGTATATGTAACCCCATTAACAGTAAATCCAGGCAAGCCTGTAAGGTTTTGTTGATTGTTGTCAGCAGCCATTGCTGCAATATTAGTACCTGTGGCACTAATAGAAGTATAAGTTCCATTACTTACACTTAATGGATAATTGATAGCTAATTGCGCTCGTAAACTAACCACAAGTATTAGTAAACTAAGCATGCTAAATAATCTTTTTTTCATGTTTATTGGTTTTAAAATTGAGCGCCAAATTTAGGGAATTTTTATGTTGGTTTCGAATAAATTCGTCATATTTGTTGATAAATCATATAAATTAACTTTTTATTCCCCACTAAATACATTTAAATATCTGATATGGAAATAGATATAATTCTCAGCCATTGTTTAAAAAAAGAATATGTTGAAGAGTGTTTACCTTTTGATGAAAACACATTGGTATTTAAAGTAAAAGGTAAAATGTTTCTTTTGGTTGCACTAGATAGCTGGCCACTACAGATTAATGTAAAATGTAATCCGGAGAGGGCCATCGAATTAAGAGAACAATTCCCAGATATTTTACCAGGCTATCACATGAACAAAAAACATTGGAATACGATTATCTGTTCACAGGCATTATCAGACAAACAAATACTAGGTTGGATTGATGATAGTTATTGTTTAGTTGCGAAAAGTCTGCCTCAAAAAACCCAAGCCGAGTTTAAATTTTTAAAATAATTACTCGTCTTTAAAAAAATTAAGTTTATGTAAATCTATTAATTGAGTTTTTTGATAATAGAAATTAATAACTTCTGGATATTTATAGCCCAATTTTGCCATTTTCATCGCTCCTTCTTGACACATTCCTACTCCGTGCCCAAAGCCTCTACCTTTAAATAACAAACTATCTCCCATAGGATAGATACTAAAGAAAGTTGATTTTAGTTGTAAATCACTTCTAATATTCTTCAATGGAATCTTTATATTATTAGATTCTAAATATGCCTTACGGGTTTCTTGCTTAAATGTTAAAGCTAGCCATCGTGCATTAGAGTCCTGAACTGGAAAATTATGTTTTAACTTTAAATACGACAACCAATCTTCCTTCGACATTTTTCGTTCCCATTTCGCATTAGGCATCTTTATGCTAAAAGTATCGTTCACGCTTCGTAAATAAGAAACTTTACTTCCCCACACGTCCTCAGAGTTGGCTGTTTGTCCACCACTGTTACTATGAAAAGTAGCATTTATTAAACTTAAATTATCATCAACCACTACTTTTCCTTTAGTGTCGTTTACTGCCTTCATGATTTCTAATTCGGTTGTTTTTCCAAAGTAAACTTGGCAATGTGTGTGATCACATAAATTAAAAGTTTCAGCACTATGTTTTTGTAAATTAGCTAATGCAAAAGTACGAGCTAATATTGCTTGAACCTTATAAAATTCTTGAGGCGATCTTCTGCCTGACTCTGCCTGTACAACACCAGCAATATAATTATCTAACGAAATATCATTTATGCATTTTAGCTCTCCTAATTCTGCTGTAACAATTAAATTTCCTTCGTAAAAACGTGGTTTTCTATCAGGTAAAAGCAACTTCATCCTAAAAATTCTTTCCGTTTCGGCACTCGAAATTTTTACTTTCTTAAACTTACCTATTACATTTTCGAATGTCTTAACTTCGACCGAATCATTCACTAAACTTAATTTCACTAATGCCATTGTAGATGTATTAGCAATCTCTGTTCCATTAGCCCACACGCTATAAATTCCTTTTTCGGCACTAATTGTAAACGATTGTATTTTTACCTGCGAAAAAATTCTAATATTAACCAACTCATCTGCATGGAATTTTTTATAACTATTTAAGTGTTTATTTGTTGCAGTTTTGTTTTCTTTTTTAACAGGTTCATTACTTCCAGCCACAAAACCATCTATTCGCCAACTAGCAAATAAAAACACTAATGATATTATGACTATAATTTTATTGATATGCATTAAGATGATGATATATTAACTGAGCAACTTTTTTTGATGCGCCACTATTTCCAAGTAATTCTATAAGTTGATGATACTCTTTCAGCATTTTTTCTCTAATATCTCCAGATAAAATGAGTTGTAATTCCTGCTTTAAATTCTGCTCATTTAAATCGCTTTGTATTAACTCTTTTACAACTGGTTTATCCATTATTAAATTAGGTAATGAAATATATTTAACTCTATTTCCCACTACCATTCTTGCAATGGCATAAGAAACAGTGCCGCCTTTGTAACACACCACTTGAGGTAGTTTAAACAAAGCACTCTCTAACGTAGATGTACCCGATTTAATAATTCCGGCATGAGCTAAGTTAAGCAATGCATAAGTTTGATTAAAAACAACTTTTAAATTTTTATCAATCGCTTTTTGGTAGGCTTCTTTAGATAAATTAGTAGTACCTGCAATAACAAATTGATAGGCTTTAAACTCATCAACAACACCCAGCATAATAGAAAACATTTTTTCAATTTCTTGTTTTCTGCTTCCGGGTAAAACAGCAATAATTGGGCGACTGTCTAATTGATTTAATTTTACAAAGTCTTCTTTTGATGGTAAAGTTGATTTTTGTTGTTCAATAGCATCTAAAAGCGGATGTCCAACATAATCAACTGCATAGTTATGTTTCTTATACACCTCTACTTCAAAGGGAAGGATAACAAACATTTTCTCAACACTACGTTTAATAATTTCTACTCTATTTTCTTTCCATGCCCAAATAGTTGGAGAAATATAATATAACACCCTAATACCTTGCTGTTTTGCCCAATCTGCAATTCTTAGATTAAAGCCAGGATAGTCAACTAATATTAGCACATCTGGTTTATATTCTAAAATATCTTGTTTACAAAAAGCAATATTTTTAAAAATAGTACGAATGTTTTTAGCAACCTCCACAAATCCCATAAATGCTAAATCCTTTATATGTTTGCGTGGCTTTTGATGAGTAACAGCTTCCATTAAATCGCCACCCCAAAACCTAAACTGTATAGAATTATCAATAGCTAACAATTCACGCATCATATTTGAGGCGTGCAAATCACCTGAAGGCTCACCAGCTATGATATAATACTTCATACTTATAATAACGAAATATAAAATACTAGACCCACATATAAAAAACTAGCATAGATGAGTCCTTTACCAAAATCAAAAATCTTTTTATTGAGTGATAAATAAAACACTAACATATTTGCAATCACACAAGCAATGGATACTTCTTGTAGCATATTTCCAGCTTTTAAATACCGTATGTATCCATAAGGAAAACTTAATTGTTCGTACTTAAATAGCCAAAAACACATAAAACAAAAAGCAGGGAATATAATTCCAAACAAAAAACCTATCCATTTTTTATCAATCTTTTCAGTCATTTTTTATAGAATATTTTGTAAATGTGGAATAACTTGGTGCGCAGTTAAATCATGCATAGTTGGTACAACCGAAACATAACCATTTTGTAATGCCCACTCATCTGTATCTTTCGACTCAGGTTCAAAGTTTACAAACTTACCCGTAAGCCAATAATATGATCTACCATGTGGATCTTTACGCTCTTCAAAATCTTCTACCCATCCAGCTTTTGCTTGACGACACACTTTTAATCCATTTATTTCATCTGCTTTTAACTTTGGGAAGTTAACATTTAAACATACGCCTTTTGGCAATGGTTCTTTAAGTGTTGAACTAATTATTTTTTCAATAAATGGCGTAGTGGCCGAAAAATCAGCATTAATATCGTAATCACATAAACTAAAACCAACCGAAGAAGCACCCTCAAGACTTCCTTCTATAGCAGCACTCATAGTTCCGGAGTAAATTACATTTATAGAGCTATTACTGCCATGATTAATTCCTGATAAAATTAAATTAGGTTTATTAGGTAGTATTTTATGAATAGCCATTTTTACACAATCTACAGGTGTACCCGTACAACTATACTCCTCCACAATACCTGTATGATAGTTTGTTTTTTGAATTCGAATCGAGGAATTAATTGTAATAGCATGTCCCATGCCCGACTGAGGCTTATCAGGTGCAATTACATACACATCGCCATATTGTTTGGCTATATTAGAAAGATGTAAAATGCCTGGCGCACTCACACCATCATCATTTGTAACTAATATGATTGGTTTTTGTTGCATTAGCTTGTAAAACTATTGAAATATTATGGCTTTTCATGTAATTATCTAGGTATTTTACTAAAATTAACCTGTTAATTGATGTTTTTTAGTCAAATAAACATTTTTTATTACTTTTGTTTTAATAACTAAATAACATTATGAAAAAAATTATTAATACTACAAATGCTCCAGCACCAATTGGTCCTTACAATCAAGCTGTACAAGTTGGTGATAGTGTATATGTATCTGGAACAATTGCAATGGATTTAGCATCAAAACAACTTATTAAGACCAACATTAGAGAAGAAACGAAAATAGTAATGGATTATATTGGTGAGGTGCTAAAGGAAGCTGGATTATCATTTGATAACATCGTAAAAACCACCATCTTTTTGGCTGATATGAATAATTTTGTGCAAGTAAACGAAGTTTATAGCACTTATTTTAAAACTGATTTTCCGGCACGTGCTACAATTCAAGCAGATAGATTACCTAAAGACGCTAATGTAGAAATTAGTGTTGAAGCAAAGGTATTTTAATATATTCTAATTATAAATTATTAAGGATTTTTGAAGGATTTTGAATACTTTCAAAAATCCTTTTTGTTTTTTGGAGATTTTCTGAAAAACAGCCTTAAAAACTCAGTTCAAACACAAAAAACAGAAATTTATAGAATAAAAATAACGATTTAACGAAAAAAAAATCATTAAAAACAGTTGCTTATTTGTTTTTTTGTTTTAACTTTACTCTAAGTATTAAAATTTGAAAAACATGAACATTTTTGTAAGCAACATCAGCTTTAAAGTTAGAGAACAAGCACTCACAGAACTTTTTTCTCAGTATGGCGAGGTAACCTCGGTTAGAATCATTAAAGACAAAGAAACTAAAAGAAGTAAAGGTTTTGGTTTTGTAGAAATGGCTAATGATGCCGATGGGCAAAAAGCTATTGATGCATTAAACGGTACAGAACATTACGAACGTCCATTAGTGGTTTCTATAGCTAAAGGAAGACCTGAAAAATCTAATTCGGAAGAAGTTAATCAATAATTTAATTTTAAAATAAAGAAATAGGCTACCTCAAATGAAGTAGCCTATTTCTTTATAACAATAATAGCAGATTTATCCTTAATCTTTTTGTAAGAAAGGATATTTGTAATCTGTAGGGGGTGTAAAGGTTTCTTTAATTGTACGAGGAGAAACCCAACGTTGTAAATTAATTTTAGCACCAGCTTTATCATTAGTTCCACTACCTCTTGCTCCACCAAATGGTTGTTGTCCTACCACTGCACCCGTGCATTTATCATTTATGTAAAAATTACCAGCCGAGTTACTTAATTTTTTAGTTGCTAACTCAATCGCATATCTATCTTGTGCAATTATGGAACCTGTTAAAGCATAAGGCGACGTAGAATCAACCAACTCTAGTG
>WBZO01003359.1_pt1 | contig 18849 bp, 12 predicted proteins | sample 5204261 | NCBI WGS metagenome assembly WBZO01 (sample SAMN12412400, study PRJNA552823) | activated sludge metagenome | isolation source: activated sludge from anammox sidestream of wastewater treatment plant... | place: USA: North Carolina | collected 2017-09
TGAACAGGTGAAATCCGAATCTCATGGTGCGTCATCGCCTCCGCAATGTCGGTTGGGGGATGCAGGGGAACCCCGCGTGCCCACGATGGGGCACGCGGGGTCGCGGCTAGAACTCGTACTTCAGATCCGCTCCGAAAGTCCGGGGCTCGCCCCAGCTCCCGGTGCTCGCGGTGACCCAGCCCTGGTAGGCGAGTGTCAGGTAGTCCTCGTCTGCGAGGTTCTTGCCCCACAGTGCGATGGACAGGTCGCCACCCCCGATCTTGACGTTCGACAGCTCGAGCCGCGCATCGAGCAGCTCGAAGGCCGGCGTCGTGGAGTAGGTCTCGACGTTCGGGATCGTCAGGTTGAGCGGTGTGGAAGTGCGGTCGCGGTGGCTGAAGCTCACCATGCCCTTCAGCGTGCCGGGCAGCCCGAAGTCCGGGAAACGGTAGTCGAGCGTGGCCGAATAGTCGTTCTTCGGCACGACCAGCTTGCGCAGATCCGTCACGTCGACGCCGGTGGCCGGATCGATCCACTTGCTGTACTTGTGGTCGAGTGTGGCATAGCTGAACGTCAGCCTGAGATCCGAGGTGATCGCGGCGGTCAGGTCCAGCTCCGCGCCCCTGTACGTGGAGCCCGCCACGTTCTGCGTCTGCCAGCCGCCCGTGGGCAGCGCGACGGACTTCTGCTCGTTCGAGAACTTGCTCTCGAAGATCGCGAGGTTCGTGCGCAGGCGTCGATCCAGGAATTCGCCCTTGAGCCCGAGTTCATACGACTTGATGGTCTCCGGCTCGAAGCCCGCCGAGAACTGGGCCGCGGATGCGGGCCCGGACACCGGGTCGAAGCCGCCGCTCGTATAGCCTTCGGCGTACTTGACGTAGGTCATCACCGCATCGGTCCAGTGATAGTTGAGCGACAGCGCCGGGGTGGTCTTCGAGAAGGTCTTGTCGCCCAGCGCGCTCGCGAAGCCGACATCCGGCGCGGCGATCGGGAACGAGAATGCGAGCACGCCCTGACCGGGGCCCGTCGGGATCACGCCATATCCGGCGGTCCAGCCGAGGTTGTAGCCGTCGGCCTTGCGGTGATCCTCCGTGTAACGGATGCCGGGCACGACCTCGAGCTTGCCGTCGAACATCGCGGGCCGCCATGTCACCTGCGCGTACACCGCCTTCGAGTCGCTGTCGGCCGAATTCAGGCCCTTCTGGTCGACGGCCACGAAGTCGGCATATGCGCCTCCACCGAGCGGCACCGCGCTCGGCTGATAGATGCCGACATTGGGCCCGGAATGCTGGCTGCCTTCCTCGGTCGCGTAGTAGAGGCCGGCGGTAAAGCTGACGGTGTCGCCGATGTCGCCGAGAAACTGCAGCTCCTCCGAGAACGCCCGGTCCTTCAGCAGCACGGGATGGTTCTGGCCGTCGAACGGCGTGCCGGGCACCAGCAGCGGATAGCTGTCTGCACGCACGTCAGCGCCCCCGGCATAGACGCCGTAGTTGTAGCCGTTGCGCGTGTCGAGTGTGCGATAGCCGGTGATCGAGCGGATGGTCAGCGCGTCGGTTGCGAGCCACTCGATGTTCAGTGTGTGGGCTTCGACCAGATTGTTGTTCTTCGGAATGTCGTACGGAAAGTCGAGCCGCTCCAGTTTCCGCGGCGTGCATCCGGCAATGAACGTGGCAATGCGCGGATCGCCCGTCGCAGCGAGCGCCGTAATGGCCGGCGCCGGGTACAGGCACTGCGACGGTGTGTCGTAGCCTTTCGACTGCGAGCGGTCGTAGCTGTAATCGACCGTGACATCGCCGCCCTGCGGCTTCCAGCGCAGGTCGAGGCGCACGTCGTCGGCGGTGCGCTTGCCGAACTCGATGCCGCCCGGCACCGAATTCTCGATGCCTTCGCCGTCGCGCTTCGCGTACACGTAGGCCAGTTTCGCGGCAAATGTGTCGCCGAACGGCAAGTTGACGACGGTCTTCGACACGAACTGCTCGCGGTCGGCGAAGGTCAGCAGTTGTTTGAAGCCGAACACCGTGAGATCCGGCTTGCGCGTGTAGATGTTGATCGCGCCGCCGGTGGCGTTGCGACCGGACAGCACGCCCTGCGGGCCCTTCAGGACCTCGATGCGCTCGATGTCCGCGGCCGGATTGCTGAGGCCGACGAGCTGCGAATAGAACACGCCGTCGACATGGACGGCGATCGGATTCGGCGCGCTGATGAATGCCGTGTTCGTCGTGATGCCGCGAAAGGTCGGGAAGTACACATCGGCGCTGCCCGGGTAGGGCGCAAGGTTCATGCCCGGCACCGACCCGTCATTGAGTCCCGACAGGCTGATTACGTTGCGCTTCTCGAGCGTGGCCGAATCGACCGCCAGCACCGAGATGGGCACGTCCTGCAGGTTCTCCTCGCGCTTCTGCGCGGTGACCACCACCTCTTCGAGGGCCGGCGCGGCGGTGGTCTCGTCGTCGGCCGCATGCACGGGGTTGAACGCCACGAGCGCGACGACCATGGCGCCGAAAAGGACAGGATTGCGGGGAAGCTTGCTCATCGAATCACTCCAGCAGTCACACGCACGTGTCGAATGCGGCTCGCAGCCGGCCGGGGCATGCCCCGGCCGGCTGCCTCGCCTTACCAGTTGAAGGTCACCTCGACCCCGTAGGTCCGGGGTTCGAGGTAGTACGCATCGGTCAGGCTGCCGAAGGACGGCCCGAAGTCGATGTAGTTGATGATGTGCTCTTCGTTCGTGAGGTTGCGGCTCCAGAGCGCCACCTCACCGGTCGAGCCCCCGACCGGAATGTCGGTGAGCGCGAGGCGGGCGTTCAGCACTCCGTAGCTCTTGACGAGCGTGTCACCCGCGATCGGGCGCAGCGGATTGTAGTTGGGGCCGCTCGAGGCGAGCTGGTACGGATAGGTGTAGTAGTCGTCCGACCAGCTGTAGTCGAGCACGCCGCGCAGGTCGCCCCAGCCGGTACGCACGATGCGCCCGTCGATCAACGCGTTGAAGGAGTTCTTCGGCGCGTGGATCATCGCGCGGTTGTCCGCCTGGTTCACGCCCTCGTCGATGAACTTGTCGTATTCGCCGTCGAGATACGCGTAGTTGGCCTGCAGCTTCAGTGCATCCGACGGCGACCACATGGCCTCGAGTTCGACGCCGCGCACGGTCGCCTTGCCGGCGTTGCGGACGATCGAGGCCGAGGCGCCCGACGCCGTGAAAATCGACAGCTGCATGTCGTCGACGTCGTTCTGGAAGGCCGCGAGGTTCACGATGCCCTGTCCGCCCGCGAAGCTCGTCTTGAGGCCGAGCTCGTACGCCTTCACCTTCTCGGGCTGGAAGGGCATGACGGCCTCGGGCGTGGTATTGGCTTCGCCATTGAAGCCGCCGCTCTTGAATCCTCCCGAGTACTTCGCGTACGCGTTCACCGCATCCGAGAAGCGGTAGGCGACGATGAACACCGGTGTCGTGTCGCTGAAGGTATCGTCGGCGACCGTGCCGAGCGGAATCAGCGGGAAGTAGGGGGCACCGGGCGCCGTGCTGAACGCCAGGTAGCGCTCCGTGTTCTTCTCCTCGCGCGTGTAGCGCAGGCCCGCCGTCAGCGTCAGCGCATCGGTGGCCTTGTAGTCGACCTGCCCGTAGGCGGCCCAGGCCTTCGTGCCAAAGCCGTAGCGCGAATCGTAGATCGCGGTATTGAAGAAGAAGCTCTGCGGATTGAACGTGAAGCCGTCATCCTTGAAGTAATACAACCCGCCCACGTAGTTGAAGCGATCGGTATTGCCGACGAGCTGCAGTTCCTGCGAGAACGCGTCGTAGGTGGACAGGCGCGACGTCTGCGCCACCGGCAGCGGCGATCCGTCGAGATCGAGCACGTCGTCCCAGGTGAGGTCGCGGTACGCGCTGATGGCCTTCAGCGTATTGCGGTCGTTCACGTCCCAGGTGAACGTCAGCGCATGGTTCTGGACCCGGCTGAGCTCGTAGGTCGGCGCATCGACGCCCACGCGGCCCGCGCGGTAGTCGACGACGTAGGGCTGCAGGAAAGGCAGGATGGCCGGGTTCGCGCGCGACAGGTACGAATGATTCACGATCTGGTCGGCGTCGCTGTAATCGAAGCGGTAGGCCGCCTGGAACGTGTCGGTGAAGTCGAGGTTGACCGCGGCGCGCGCGCTCGTCGCATCGCGCGTGTCGAGTTCACTCACTGCGCTGCCGGGCGTGGTCTTGATGGTGCCGTCCCGCTTCTCCACGCGCCCGGCGAGGGTGACGCTCGCGATGCCGAAGCGCGGCAGATCGACCGACGCCTTGGCGACGCGCAGGTCGTAATTGCCGTACTGGACGCTCGCGTGGCCACGGAACTCTCCCGAGGGTGGGCGCGTAACGAAGTTCACCGCGCCGGCGAGCGTATTGCGGCCATACAGCGTGCCCTGCGGGCCGCGCAGGACTTCGATGCGCTGCAGGTCCAGGATGTCGAACACGGAGCCGAGGTTCTTGCCGATGTAGACACCGTCCACATAAATGCCGACCGTCGGCTCCCAGTAAAGCGCCGGATTTTGCTGCAGCGCGCCGCGAATGCCGATCTGCATGCCGGTGTTGTTGCTGACGTTGGGGCTCACCTGCAGGTTCGGTGCGACAGCGCCGAGGTCCGCGACGCTGTTGATGCCGCGCGAGGCGATCTGCTGATCGGAGATGGCTGTGACGGCGACAGGCACGTCCTGCAGCTTCTCTTCGCGCTTCTGCGCCGTGACGACGACCTCCTCGAGGACGGGCGCGGCGGCGGTCTCGTCCGGTGCCGTCTGTGCGACAGCAGTGGTGGCGAGTGCAGTGGCCACTGCGCTCAGGACGAGGGGAATGCGGACAGGAACACTCATTGACCTTACTCCTGCTGATGATGAGGGCGAGTCGTCACCGGAACGGAGCCACGCGGACACGCGCGGGCGCGATGCACTCGCAGTACTGCACACTGGGACACACTCGAGAATGAGGCACGTTCGGGACTTTCGATGGGGGGTTGCACGCCTGATCACGCATGAACGCCAAGGGCCGGATCTGCTCGCGCCGCTTCGTCCATTCGCTCCAGATGCGCCATCCGTTACCAATCCCGTGTTGCGCGAACGTAGCACCGGGCGGGGCCGCTTTCGTACTCCATACGGACGAGGGACGGAGCGCCAGGCCCGACAGGCACCGGCGCACTAGATAAAGATCAAGCCGACATCGCGGCAGCCGTCTTTTTCCCTATAATTCAGTGACCCACGGCACCTGCGCCGGATTGAGCCCACCGCCGAGAACGATGAATCGAGACGACAACCTGAAGAGCTCCGCGAACCTCGATGCCTGGCGCGCCGCGGCAGCCAGGTCCGCGCCGCGTGGCGAAGTCGACACACTGGACTGGCACACGCCGGAGGGTCTCGTCGTCAAGCCGCTGTACACGGCAGCCGACACGGCACAGCTTCCGTACGCCGATACGCTGCCGGGGTTTGCACCCTACCTGCGCGGCCCGCAGGCGACGATGTATGCGGTGCGGCCGTGGACGATCCGCCAGTACGCGGGCTTCTCCACCGCCGAGGAAAGCAACGCGTTCTATCGACGTGCACTCGAAGGCGGCGCGCAGGGCATCAGCGTCGCCTTCGATCTCGCGACGCACCGCGGCTACGACAGCGACCACCCGCGCGTCACCGGCGATGTGGGCAAGGCCGGTGTCGCGGTCGACAGCGTCGAGGACATGAAGATCCTCTTCGACGGCATCCCGCTCGGCAAGGTGAGCGTGTCGATGACGATGAACGGCGCGGTGCTGCCGATCCTCGCGGGCTACATCGTGGCGGCCGAAGAGCAGGGCGTGAAGCCGGCCGAACTCACCGGGACCATCCAGAACGACATCCTGAAGGAGTTCATGGTCCGCAACACTTACGTCTACCCGCCGGAACCCAGCATGCGCATCGTCGGCGACATCATCGCCTGGTGTGCAGAGCACATGCCGAAGTTCAACTCGATCAGCATTTCCGGCTATCACATGCAGGAGGCCGGCGCGAACCAGGCACTGGAACTCGCCTTCACGCTCGCCGACGGCAAGGAGTACGTGAAGGCCGCGCTCGCGCGCGGCCTCGACGTCGACGATTTCGCGGGGCGCCTGTCGTTCTTCTGGGCGATCGGCATGAATTTCTACCTCGAGATCGCCAAGATGCGCGCCGCGCGGTTGCTGTGGTATCGCATCATGAAGGAGTTCGGCGCGCGCAAGGACAAGAGCCTGATGCTGCGCGCGCACTGCCAGACGTCGGGCTGGAGCCTCACCGAGCAGGACCCGTACAACAACGTCGTGCGCACGACGATCGAGGCGATGGCCGCCGTGTTCGGCGGCACGCAGAGCCTGCACACGAACGCGCTCGACGAGGCGATCGCGCTGCCCACGGACTTCAGCGCGCGCATCGCCCGCAACACGCAGCTCATCGTCCAGGAGGAAACGCACATCACGAACGTGATCGATCCCTGGGCCGGCAGCTACCTGATGGAGACCCTCACGCAGCAGATGGCCGACAAGGCGGCCGAGATCATCGCCGAGGTCGATGCGATGGGTGGCATGACCCGGGTGGTCGAGTCGGGCTGGGCGAAGCTCAGGATCGAGGCGAGCGCGGCAGAGAAGCAGGCGCGCATCGATTCCGGTGCCGACACGATCGTCGGCGTGAACAAGTATCCGCCGCCGACCAGCGAGCGCATCGAGATCCTCGAGGTCGACAATCACGCAGTGCGCGATAATCAGCTGCGGCGACTGGCGGCCGTGCGCGCCGGGCGGGATGCCGCGGCCGTGCAGTCCGCGCTCGAGGCCCTGACGCGCAGTGCCGAGACGGGCACCGGCAACCTGCTCGACCTGGCCGTGCGGGCCATTCGCGCGCGCGCCACGGTGGGTGAGGTGAGTGATGCGCTGGAGAAGGTGTACGGACGCCATCGGGCCGACATGCAGAAGGTGACCGGAGTGTACGCAGCCGCTTACGGGAACGCCGAGGGATGGGACAAACTCAAGGCGGAGGTCGACGCGTTCGCGGCCGAGCATGGCCGCCGGCCGCGCGTGATGATGGCCAAGCTCGGCCAGGACGGCCACGACCGGGGTGCCAAAGTCGTCGCGACCGCGTTCGCGGATCTCGGGTTCGACATCGACATCGGCCCGCTGTTCCAGACCGCCGAGGAATGCGCCCGCCACGCGATCGAAAACGACGTGCACGCGGTGGGCGTCTCGACGCTGGCCGCCGGCCACAAGACGCTGGTGCCGGCGATCATCGAGAGCCTGCGGGCACAGGGTGGCGAGGACATCATCGTCTTCGTCGGGGGGGTCATACCGCAGCAGGACTATCAGTTCCTCTTCGATGCGGGCGTGAAGGGAATCTACGGTCCCGGTACGGCGATACCGGCCAGTGCGAAGGACGTGCTCGAGCACATCAAGGCGCACCTGAAGCGACGCGTGTGACGCTGCAGCCCGCGGACAAGGCGATGGCCGAAGCGGTGCGACGTGGCGAGCGGCGCGCCATCGCCAAGGCGATCACGCTGCTCGAATCGACCCATCCCGACGACCGGCCGCGCGCCGATGCGCTGCTCAATGCGCTGCTGTCCTCGACCGGGCAATCGCTGAGGATCGGCATCTCCGGCGTGCCGGGCGTCGGCAAGTCGACGTTCATAGAGGTGCTCGGCCTCAGGTGGCTCGAGCGTGGCCATCGTGTCGCGGTGCTCGCGATCGACCCGTCGTCGACGCTGTCGGGCGGATCGATCCTCGGTGACAAGACGCGGATGGAACGCCTGTCGGCGCACCCGGGTGCGTTCATCCGGCCGAGCCCGTCGAGTGGCACTCTGGGTGGCGTCGCCGAGAAGACGCGCGAAGCGATGCTCGTGTGCGAGGCAGCGGGCTTCGACGTCGTGATCGTGGAAACCGTGGGTGTCGGACAGAGCGAGACCACGGTGGCCGGGATGACCGACCTGTTCGTGCTGCTGCAGCTGCCGAACGCCGGCGACGACCTGCAGGCGATCAAGCGGGGCGTCATGGAAGTGGCCGACATGATCGTCGTCAACAAGGCAGACCTCGACACTGCCGCCGCCACGCGCGCCCGTGCGACGATCGCCGGCGCCCTGCGTGCGTTTTCGCGTCACGGCCGCGGCGAGCCGCCGCCACCGGTGCTGCAGCTGAGTGCGCTGAAGGGCGAGGGCGTCGCCGAGTTCCTGGACGAAGTCGAGCGGATGGCCGCGACGCGGCGCGCGAGTGGTGCGTTCGAGCAGCGCCGGCGCGACCAGTCGCTGTCCTGGATGTGGGATCACGTCCGTGCGCGCCTGCTCGCGGAGTTTCGCGCCCATCCGCAGGTACAGGCCGCGTTGCCTGCGGCCCTGAAGGACGTCAGCGAGGGTCGCGTCGCCGCGTCCGTCGCGGCGCGCGCACTCCTCGACCTGTTCGAGCGTTGAGCGCAAGGAAAAACGAGTTCGGGAGTTCGCATGAGCCACGCAGTGGAAAGACCGTTTCGCATCCTCGGGATCCAGCAGGTCGCGATCGGCGGGCCGGACAAGGGGCGCCTGCGCGCGCTGTGGGTGGATCTGTTCGGCCTCGAGGTGACGGGCTCGTTCCGTTCCGAGCGCGAGAATGTCGACGAACTCATCTGCAGCCTCGGTGCGGGACCCTCACGCGTGGAAGTCGACCTGATGGAGCCGCTCGATCCGGATGCGAAGCCCGCGGTGCACGCGACGCCGCTGAATCACATCGGCCTGTGGGTCGATGATCTGCCGAAGGCGGTGGCCTGGCTCACCGCGCAGGGCCTGCGTTTTGCGCCGGGCGGCATCCGCCGCGGAGCAGCGGGCCACGACATCTGCTTCGTGCACCCGAAGGGCAACGATCAGTTTCCGCTCGGTGGCGAAGGCGTGCTGATCGAACTGGTGCAGGCGCCGCCCGAGGTCATTGCGGCGCATTGAACGTGCCATTGCGCTCATCGGCCGGCGGGGAAAGCGCGCTCGAGCCCGGTCACGCGGATTGTCACGACGCGACGATCAAGCCAATATCCCGCGACGTCAAGCGACAGGGGAGACGGCGGATGTGCGATCGATCAATGCTGGGCGGGATTGCTTCGTGGGACCGCTAGCGGGACTGCGGGTCATTGAAGTAGCCGGCATCGGCCCGGGGCCCTTCTGCGGCATGATGCTCGCCGATATGGGCGCCGAGGTCCTGATCGTCGAGCGCAGTCCCGGTGTCAATGCCGCGGCGGGAGATCCCCTTCAACGCAGCCGCCAGCGCCTTGTGCTGGATCTCAAGACTCCCGAGGGCATCGCGGCCTTGCTCGAGCTCATTGAGCGTGCCGACGTGCTGTTCGAAGGCTACCGCCCGGGGGTCGCCGAACGTCTCGGGTTCGGGCCCGAGGTGTGCCTGCAGCGCAATCCGCGGCTCGTCTATGGGCGAGTGACGGGATGGGGCCAGGACGGCCCATTGGCGACGGCCGCGGGCCATGACATCAATTACATCGCGCTGTCGGGGGCGCTGCACGCGATCGGCCGGCGCGGCGGCAAGCCGGTAGTACCGCTCAATCTGGTCGGTGACTTCGGCGGTGGCGGCATGCTGCTGGCCTTCGGCATCGTTTGCGCGCTGCTGGAGGCACGGCGCTCCGGCAAGGGACAGGTCGTGGACGCCGCGATGGTCGACGGAGCGATCGCGCTGATGGCCATGTTCATCGGCATGCAGCACCGCGGGCTGTCGAGTGACGAGGTGGGCGCGCATTTTCTCGGCGGTGCGGCCCACTACTACGACACTTACGAGACACGCGACGGCAAGTTCATCTCGATCGGAGCCCTGGAGCCGCAGTTCTACGCCACGCTCATCGAGAAGGCGGGTCTGGACCCCGCCACTTTCGCGGACGCCGGCATGATGTCCCGCAAGGGGCATGACCCACGGGTCTGGGAATCCCTGCAGGGCAAGTTGGCCGAAGTATTCCGCCAGCGCACACGCGCGCAATGGTGTGAGGCGCTCGAGGGCGGCGATGCCTGCTTTGCACCGGTGTTGTCTCTTTCAGAAGCGCCGGCACATCCCCACAATCTCGCGCGCGGCTCCTTTGTCGAGGTGGAAGGCCGCTTGCAGAATGCTCCGGCTCCACGCTTCAGCCGCACGCAGCCGGAGCGCCCACGACCGTCGACGCAGGCCCATCACGACCTCAAGACACTGTTGATGCGGTGGGGGCATGGCGAGGCGCAAGCGGATGGAATCCTCGGCAGTTCCACGAAGTCCGCCGCCGGCGGCTGAATCCTGCCGACCTTAAGGGACAAGCACATGTTGCCGCGCATACTCCGCGACCGTCTGACGCTGCCGCTGATCGGCGCGCCGATGCTCATTGCCAGCTACCCGGAACTCGTTCTGGCGCAGTGCCGCGCGGGCGTGCCGGGCTGCTTCCCCTCGCTCAATGCGCGCTCGCCCGATATCCTGGATGAGTGGTTGGCGCGGCTGACGCGTGAGCTGGCGCCGGACGCCGACCCGCAGGCTGCGCCGTTCGGTGTCAATCTGATCCTGCACAAGGACAATCCGCGACAGAGCGAGGATCTCGCGCTCGTCGTGCGGCACAGGGTGCCGCTGGTCATCACCTCGGTCGGCGATCCGACGCCCGTCGTCGAGCGCGTTCACGCCTATGGCGGCATCGTCATGCACGACGTCCTCAGCATCAAGCATGCGCGCAAGGCAGCCGCCGCCGGTGTCGACGGGCTGATCCTCGTGTGCGCCGGCGCCGGTGGCCATGGCGGCACGTTGTCGCCGTTTGCCTTCCTGCCCGAAGTGCGCAGCTTCTGGGACCGGACGATCGTGCTGGGCGGCGCGATCTCCTCGGGCCGCTCGATCCGCGCGGCGCAGGTGCTCGGTGCGGACCTCGTCTATATGGGCACGCGATTTCTCGCGACCCGCGAAGCCCACGCCAGCGATGCGCACAAGCAGATGATCGTGGACTCGACGGCGGCCGAGATCGTCTATTCGCCGGCCTTCACCGGCATCCCCGCGAACTATCTCGCGAGGAGCCTGATCGCCTGCGGGCTCGATCCGCAGAACATCGTCTGGCGGTCCGACGGCGAGGCGCTCGACCTGGATCCCGGGCGTGAGCGTCCGAAGGCCTGGAAGGACATCTGGTCGGCGGGTCAGGGTGTCGGCTCGATCAGCGACGTGCCGACGGTCGCGGAACTGGTCGCGCGGCTGCGGCGGGAATACCGCGACGACCGCGCCGGCCGCGGTCAGGACAGCACGCCGCCATCGACCTGCAGGATCACGCCCGAGCTGTAGCTCGCCGCATCGCTGGCGAGAAACAGCGCGGCCTGCGCGACCTCCTGCGGATAGCCGACGCGCTTGAGCGGATTCACCTTCATCATGTCGGCGAAGCGCTGCGGGTCGTTCAGCGTGTGATCGCCCATCGCGGTCCTGATCACGCCGCAGGAAATTGCATTGACGCGCACGCCCTTCGGGCCGAGTTCACGCGCGAAGCAGCGCGTCACCATGTTCAGGCCGGCCTTGGACACGCAATAGGCGCCGATTTCGGGTTGCGCCATCAGGGCCGACGTGGTGCTGATGTTGACGATCGAGCCGCGGCCGCGCGCGGCCATCTGCTTGCCGATCGCGGCCGACAGGAAGAAGGGACCCTTCAGGTTCACGTCCATGATCTTGTCCCACAACGCCTCCGTCGTGTCGACGAGGGCATTGTCGTGCGGCGGGCTGATGCCGGCGTTGTTGACGAGGATATCCACGTGCAGGGACCGGGCCGCCAGATCCTGCAGCAGCGCACGGATGTCCTGCTGCCTTCCCATGTGCGCGGCAATGGCGTGTGCCTTGCCGCCGCTCGCCCGGATCGCCGCGGCGGCTTCGTCGAGCGACTCCTGTTTGCGTGAGCAGAGTATGACCTCGGCGCCGTGCTGCGCGAACAGGTCGGCGATGGCACGGCCGATGCCGCGCGAGGCACCGGTGATCAGGGCAGTCCTGCCTTCGAGGGAGGGCGTCAGCGTCGTCATGAGTAGTCCATTCAGCTTGTGTAGAGGGGGCCGGAGTCACCCCGGCGGCGGGGTCGCTCGCCGCGCTCGCTGTCGCACGGCGAGCACCTAATTTGGACCAGCGTCCGGGATTGAATCAAGCTGTGGCCGGACCCGCTGCACCCATTTGTGGCATGGACAGGAAGATGACAACCCTGATGCCGGACTCGTGCAGCGTACCGGCGGCGGCCGCGTGCCGTGCGCCGCATGACGCGCGGCGGCCATCCGTCGCGCACTGCACGGGGTGGTTCCCGGGCAAGCCGCACGAGTTCGCCGGCACTGCATCAGCGCTGCCTTTTCTGCTGCTGCCGGCTGAAGGCTTCTTCCAGCATCCGGATCACGCTCGCCGTGTCCCGGAAGTCTTCCATGATCGCGCGCCCCGACGCACCCATTTGCTCGATCGCCCGCGGAGCGAGCGTCAGGCTGCGCGCGCCTTGGCGGACGAGCCAGCCGCGTGCCTCGAGTTCCTTGACCTTGCGGCGCACCGTTTCCCGCGGAATGCCCGTCGCCGCGCTGATCGACAGCGCGTTGCAGGGCGCGATCCGCTGCGCCTGCAGACTGCGCATCGGCAGCTGCCAGCGCGGGGAGTCGGGTGCCTCGCGGAGACTCAGTGCCTGCAATGCGCGCGACATGTTGTAGTGCGCGATCTCGCCGAACACGAGGAACAGCGACAGGTCGCCTTCGAACAGCCGATAGGCACGACGCAAGGTGTTGATCGTGAATCGGCTGACGAATGTGCTCAATATCGCCTGGTGCGTCATCGGGACGCTGACACGGGCGGCGAGGTCGCCGAGGCTGGGCGATGTCACGGGTCTTTGGGCGCGGCGGTCAGGCACGGGGATCAAAGTACCCAGAACGGGTATTTTGCGCAATGGCCGGTGCGGCCCGGCGCTAACATCTCGACACGATGGAAGCATTCATCTTCGATCACGTGCGCACGCCGCGCGCCAGGGGCAAGGCCGACGGCAGCCTGCACGAAGTCACGTCGGTGTGGCTCGCGAGCCGCCCCCTCGTGGCGCTCGCCGAGCGCAACCACTTCGAGACGAACGCGGTGGAAGAGGTTGTCATGGGATGTGTCAACCCGGTGGGCGAGCAGGGCGGCAACATCGCGCGCATGGCCGTGCTGGCCGCTGACTGGGGTGAGGCCGTCCCGGGCATTTCGGTCGACCGCGCCTGTGGTTCGGGGCTCGAGGCCGTCGCGATCGCAGCGGGCAAGATCAAGTCCGGGCAGGCGGACCTCGCGGTAGGCGCGGGCGTCGAGAGCATGTCGCGCGTGCCGATGGGCAGCTCGGGCGGTGCGTGGGCGCAGGATCCGACGATGTCGGCGAAGACGCACTTCGTCATGCAGGGCATCTCGGCCGACCTGCTCGCGAGCCTGCACGGCCAGACGCGCCGCGACCTCGATGCGTATGCGGCCGAGAGCCACCGCCGCGCGGCGCGCGCCTGGGGCGAGGGGCGCTTCGCGCGCTCGGTCGTGCCGGTCAAGGATTTCGTCGGCCTCACGCTGATCGAGCGCGACGAAACCGTTCGCCCCGACACCACGGTCGAGTCTCTGGCCGCGCTCAAGCCCGCCTTCACCGAGATGGGCCAGAAGTACGGCTACGACAGCGTGGCGCTGCAGCGCTACCCGCAGTTGCAGCGCATCGAACACCTGCACCATGCCGGCAATTCGAGCGGCATCGTCGACGGCGCCGGGGCCGTGCTGCTCGGCAGCGCCACCGCGGCCGCCCGGCACGGTCTCAAGCCGCGGGCCCGGGTGCGTTCATTCGCGGCGGTCGGCTCGGAACCGACACTCATGCTCGATGGCCCGGCGGCGGCGGCGCGCCGCGCGCTCGAGCGCGCCGGCATGCAGCCGTCCGACATCGACCTGTGGGAGCTGAACGAGGCGTTCTCGACGGTCGTGCTCACGTTCATGTCGGTCATGAAGGTGCCGCACGAGCGCATCAACGTGAACGGCGGTGCGATTGCGATGGGGCATCCGCTCGGGGCCACGGGCGCGATGATCGTGGGCACGGTGCTCGACGAACTCGAGCGCACGGGCAAGGGCACGGCCCTCGTGAGCCTGTGCGTGGCGGCAGGCATGGGTACGGCGATGGTGATCGAGCGTGTCTGAGGCAGCGACGATGAACACGACGGCAGTGGTTCGCTGCGAGGTCGATGCCGACGGCATCGCGCTGCTGACCATCGACTATCCCGGCAAGACCATGAACGTCATCGACCAGGCGTTCATGGACAGCCTGCAGCAGTGCATCGACCGTGTCCGCGATGACGCGGCGATCCGGGGTGCGATCGTCACGTCGGGCAAGGACGCGTTCGTGGCCGGCGCCGACCTGCTGGCGATGGAGCAGAATCTCGACAGCACGGCGGACGATCCGCTGCCCGTGCTGTTCGAGAAGTATGGTTCGCTGTCGCGCGTGCTGCGCAATCTCGAAACCTGCGGCAAGCCTTTCGTCGCCGCGATCAACGGCACGGCGATGGGCGGCGGTTTCGAGCTCGCACTCGCCTGCCATCATCGCGTGCTCGCGGACTCGCCGGCCGCGGTCGTCGGTCTGCCGGAAGTACAGCTCGGACTCCTGCCCGGTGCGGGCGGCACGCAACGCCTGCCACGGCTGATCGGCATCCAGGCCGCGATGCCATTCCTGCTGGAAGGCAAGCACGTGGCCCCGACGCAGGCGCTCGCAGCCGGACTCGTGCACGAGCTCGCGCCGCCGGCCGACGTCGTCGAATGCGCGAAGCGCTGGCTGCTCGGCTCGCCCCGGGCGGTGCAGCCCTGGGACGAGAAGGGGTTTCGCATCCCGGGTGGCAACGCGCTCGACCCGCGCGTGGCCCCGGCATTCGTCGTCGGCAACACGATGCTGCAGGCGAGCACGCAGCAGAACCTGCCGGCGCCGCAGGCGATCCAGAGCTGCCTCTACGAGGGCTCGCTCCTGCCGATCGACAAGGCACTGCGCGTCGAGACCAAGTACCTGATGACGCTGGCGCGCGGCGCGGTGGCGCGCGGCATGATCCGCACGCTGTTCGTTAGCAAGACGAGGGCCGAGAAGGGCCTGCACCGGCCCGCCGGGCATGCGCCGTTCACCTGCCGCAAGCTCGGCATGATCGGCGCGGGCATGATGGGCGCCGGTATCGCGCTCGTCGCGGCACAGCGGGGCATCGAGGTCGTGCTGATCGACCGCGATCAGGCGGCGGCGGAGCGCGGCAAGGCGTATGCCGAGAAGGCGCTCGGCAAACAGGTCGAACGCGGGCGAATGGCGGCGGAGAAGCGCGATGCGATCCTCGCGCGCATCGTGCCGGCCACCGACTATGACCTGCTGCGCGATGCCGACATGGTGGTCGAAGCGGTATTCGAGGACCGCGCGGTCAAGGCCGAGGTCACGCGCCGGCTCGATGCCGTGTTGCCGGACGACTGCGTGCTCGCATCGAACACCTCGGCGCTGCCGATCACGCTGCTCGCGCAGGCGAGCGCGCGGCCGGGGCGCTTCATCGGCCTGCACTTCTTCTCGCCGGCGGACAAGATGCCGCTGGTCGAGGTGATCCGCGGCAAGGCGACCGACGATGCCACGCTCGCCCGCGCACTCGACTTCGTCGGCCAGTTGCGCAAGACACCGATCGTCGTGAACGATGCGCGCGGCTTTTTCACGAGCCGCTTCATCGGCGCGTTCGTCGACGACGCGATCGGCATGGTGGCCGAGGGCATCCATCCGGCGCTGATCGAGAACTGCGCGCGCCAGGCGGGCATGCCGGTCGGCCCGCTTGCGATCACCGACGAACTGTCGATCGATCTCGCGGTGCACGCAGGCGAGGCGCAGGCCAGGGAGTTTCCGGACAGCTACCGGCCGGGCCGCTCGGTGCCGGTGCTGCGGAAGCTGTTCGAACTCGGCCGCCTCGGACGCAAGGTCGGCAAGGGCTTCTACGACTACGAGGAATCGGCGAAGGCGTTGTGGCCCGGTCTCGCGGAGCTTTATCCGCTGAAGCCCGTGCAGCCGGACCCGCGTGACCTGAAGCAGCGCATCCTCTATGTGCAGGCGGTGGAGGCCGCGCGCGCGATGGAGCAGGGCGTGCTGCTGTCGCCGGCCGATGGCGACATCGGCTCGATCCTCGGAGTCGGCTACCCGGCCTACACGGGCGGGCCGTTCTGCTTCATTGACGGTGTCGGGGTCGCAGCGTTCGTCGCCGAGGCCGATCGCCTCGCCGACCTCTTCGGCGAGCAGCTGCGCCCGCCCGAGCTGCTGCGCGACATGGCTTCCCGCGGCCAGACCTTCTACGGTGCCACGGCCGTCGGTGTCCGGCAGGAGTCCCGCGCATGAACTTCGACTTCTCCGACGAGCAGAACCTGCTGCGCGGCGAGGTGCGAAAGTACCTCGCGCAGCAGTCACCGCTTTCGGTCGCGCGTACGGTGCTCGAGGGCAGTGGCACGCCTTACGCCGCGGCCGTATGGCAAGGCCTGGTCGAGCTCGGCGCGACGTCATTGATGCTGCCCGACGATTGCGGCGGTTCCAGACTCGGTGCACTCGAGTCGTGCGTTGTCGCGGAGGAAGTGGGACGGCAACTGGCCGCTGTCCCGCTCGCCTCGACGCTGTACCTCGCCGTGCAGGCGATTCTGCTCGGCGCTTCGCCGGAACAGCGGCGCCGCTGGCTCGCACCTGTTGCCGGTGGCGCCATCGGCGCGTTCGCAGCACCGCTCGACGGCGTGGTGGACGGTTCCGCGCTGCCGCGGTTCGCAGACGGCCGTCTGACCGGCCCGGTCGATCTTGTCGCGGACGGCATGGCGGCGCAATGGGCTGTAGTGCTGGCGAGCGGTGCCGACGATCATCCGGTCTGGGTCGCGAGCGACCTTTCCGCCGGGCTCGCGCGGCGCCCGCTCGCGACGCTCGACATGTCGAAGCCGGTTGCCGCGTGGACGTTCGAGGGCACACCGGCCGAGGCTCTCGGCACTGCCCTCGACGCGCGCGTCCTGCTGGCCCGGGTGAGAAACCGCGCCGCCGTGCTGCTCGCGTTCGAGCAACTGGGTTCGGCAGAGGCCGCACTCGAGATGGCCGCTGCGTACGCGCGCACCCGCCACGCGTTCGGGCGCACGATCGGCTCCTACCAGGGCATCAAGCACAAGCTCGTCGACCTGTACAACGCGAACCAGCTCGCGCGCGTGCACTGTTACTACGGCGCCTGGGCCCTGGCTGCCGATGTGGCGGCGCCTGCAGGCGCGCCCGAACTCGCGGCGGCCGCCGCGGCGGCGCGCGTGGCGGCGAGCCACGCCGCCACGCAGGCCGCGCACGAGGGGCTGCATGTCCACGGCGGCATCGGCTACACCTGGGACATGGACTGTCATCTCTTCATGCGTCGTGCGCGCCAGCAGGCGGTACTGCTCGGCCACGAACACGCCTGGCGTGAGCAGCTCGCCGCCGAACTCGAAGCGCGCGTGACGAAGCCGTCGCAGGAGACGCCGCAGCGCCCACCCCGGGTCGCCGGCGCGATGGACTTCGACGATTCTCCCGAGGAGGCCACCTTCCGCGCCGAGTGCCGCGCATGGTTGAGCGCGAATGCGCAGCCCCGGTCGAGCGGTGCGACGGCGCAGCGAGCGGACGCGAGTGCCGAGCAGCGCATCGCCGCTGCGCGCGCGTGGCAGGCCCGCAAGGCCGCCGCCGGTTTCGGGGCCATCACCTGGCCGAAGGCAGTCGGCGGGCGCGGTGGCACGCCGATCCAGGAACTCATCTGGCGCCAGGAGGAAAGCCGCTACGACGTGCCGACCGGCGTGTTCAACGTGAGCCTCGGCATGGTGATCCCCGCGGTGATGGCACACGCGTCGAACGCAGTGCGGGCGACGCACATCGGCCCGGCGCTGACGGGTCAGGACCTGTGGTGCCAGCTGCTGAGCGAGCCCGGCGCGGGTTCGGACCTCGGCATGGTGCGCACCCGCGCCGAGCGCTGCAACGACGGTCGCGACGGCTGGATCCTGAACGGCCAGAAGGTCTGGACCTCGCTCGCGCAGTTTGCGCAGTATGGTCTCGTGCTCGCGCGCACCGACCCGACGCTGCCGAAGTTCGACGGCCTGACGAGCTTCTTCATCGACATGCGCAGTCCCGGCGTCAGTGTGCGCCCGATCCGCCAGGCAGGCGGCGAGGCGGATTTCAACGAAGTGTTCCTGACGGACGTCTTCGTTCCGGACAATCAGCGGGTCGGTGCCGTGGGCGCCGGCTGGAAGGTCACGCTCACGGGCCTCATGAGCGAGCGCCTCGCGATCGGCGGCGTGCTGCCGCCCGACCTTTGGGCGACGCTCGCGGCGAGGCTGCGCGCGACACCGTTCCTCGGGGCGGCGGCGTTGCGCGACGGGCGCTTCCGCGAGCGCCTCGCCGACCTGTACCTCGCCGCACACGCACTGTGGCTGTTGCAGTGCCGGGCGCTCACCGCGCTCGGCAAGGGCCGCGAACCCGGGCCCGAGATGAGCGGTGCGAAGAATCTCGCGGCGCAGGCCATCCAGGCCTACGCGCGCCTCGCGATCGACCTGCAGGGGCCGGGCGGCGTGCTCGCCGCCGCCGGGCGCGGCGAAGAGTTCGCGATGATCGAGCGCCTGTGGTTCGGTGCGGCCGGCATGCGCATCGCGGGCGGCACCGACGAAATCGTCAAGAACAGCATCGGTGAGCGCGTGCTCGGACTCGCGCCCGAGCCACGCACGGACAAGGGCGTGCCCTTCAACCAGCTGGTCGGCTGAGGTGCCCGTGGCGCGCTTTCAGGTCTGCCAACGAACATGATCACGCTGCTCGATGACTACGCGATCCACCAGTCGCCCGAGCCGGTGAGCCGTCCGGCGACGAGCGACCGCAACTTCTACGACCGCTGGTATTTTTCCGGATTCGCGGCCGACGGGCGGTTCTTCTTCGCGGCGGCGCTCGGCCTGT
>WBZO01003360.1_pt1 | contig 18845 bp, 24 predicted proteins | sample 5204261 | NCBI WGS metagenome assembly WBZO01 (sample SAMN12412400, study PRJNA552823) | activated sludge metagenome | isolation source: activated sludge from anammox sidestream of wastewater treatment plant... | place: USA: North Carolina | collected 2017-09
CGACCCTCGACGAGCGTTACCAGTCGTACAACATCGAGATGGTCGAGGTCACCGGCGGCCAGTTCTGGCAGCCCTACGACGCCGGTCCCGGCAAGGTGATCCGGCCCCCCATCGACCTGGCCTCGGAACGACTGCGCAACCTGGCCCGGGGCCTCGGTCCCGCCTACATCCGGGTGAGTGGGACGTGGGCCAACCGAACCTACTTCGACGCCGACGGCACGGCGGGCGGCGTGCCGCCCGGGGGGTTCGGCGGGGTGCTGACCACCGACCAGTGGGCGGGTGTGGGCGAGTTCGCCCGGGCCGTCGACGGTCTGGTGGTGACCTCGTTCGCGTCCGACGTCGGCGTGCGCGACGCCCGGGGCGTCTGGCTCGACGACCAGGCCCGGGCCCTCCTCCGGTACAGCGTGGACCACGACGTCCCGGTGGTCGCCGCCGAGTTCTACAACGAACCGGGGTTCAACATCGGCGCCCCCGCGGGCTACGACGCGGCGCAATACGGCCGCGACTTCAAGCGGTTGAAGGCGATGGTCGCCGAGGTGATGCCCGACCTGAAGCTCGCCGGCCCGGGCTCCGCCGACGACGTCACACCGATAGTCGCGGAGCCGCCGATCCGCTCGACCGACATCCTCGAGGCCGTCGACGGCGGGTTCGACGTCTTCAGCTACCACTTCTACCCGAAGGTGTCGGCCCGCTGCGGCTCGAAGGAGGGTCCCGAGATCGCGCTGACGGGGGACTACCTGTCCCGGGTCGAGACCGACCAGGGCTACTACCGGAAGGTGCGCGACCGGTACATGCCCGGGGCGCCGATGTGGGTGACCGAGACGGCCCAGGCCGCCTGCGGCGGCGACCGGTGGGCGGCGCAGTACCGCGACGTGATCCGCTACATCGACACCCTCGGGCGCCTCGCCGACGGCGACGGCGACGTGATGTTCCACAACACCCTCGCCGCCAGCGACTACGGACTCCTCGACGAGGACGGCTTCCGGCCCCGGCCCGACTACTGGGCCGCCGTCCTGTGGCACCGGCTGATGGGGCCCGAGGTGCTCGCCGTCGAGGCGCCGCCGGGCGCGGGGACCGGCGGCGCGACGAGCGGCCTCGGCGTGTACGCGCAGTGCACGCCGGGCGCGAAGGGCGGGAGCGTCACCTACGCCGTGGTCAACTCCTCGGCCACCGAGGAGCGGACGGTCGCGACCGCCTCGGATGCCGCGACGGTGTACCTGCTGACCGGCGAGTCGCTCGACGGTGAGGCGATCGAGCTCAACGGCCGCCGGCTCACCGCGGCCGCCGACGGGACGTTGCCCGCGCTGCGGGGCCGCAGCGCCCGCGGCCCGGTGACCCTGCCTCCGGCGAGCGTCGCGTTCGTGGTCGAGCGCGCCGGGGCCGAGGCCTGCGCCTGACGGGCCGAGCCAGGGCGGTCGGACGGAGGCCGGTGGTCAGCCGGTCCGGCGGCCGGCGATCCAGGTGAAGGCCTGGGTGTCGCCACGCGGGGTCGAGTGCAGCTCGCGCCGCTCCGCCACCACGTCTACGGGGACGCGTGAGGCGATGGTCGACACGAGCCGGTCGGCGTCGTAGCGCTCGACGGGCAGTCCGGAGCAGCGGTCCGGCCCGTCGGGCGCGAACGTGGCCACGATCAGGGCCGCGCCGGGGGCGAGGGCGGCGTCGAGGGCGGCGAGGTAGCCCTCCCGGTATCGCGGCGTGGTGAGGAAGTGGAACGCGGCCCGGTCGTGCCACAGGGCCCACCGCCGGTCCGGGGTCCACGCCGTCACGTCGGTGGCGATCCAGCGCACCGGCGCGCCCGGCAGCCGCGCCCGCGCCACCGACAGCGCCGCGGCCGACACGTCGAGCACGGTCAGGTCGGTGTACCCGCGGGCGTGGAGGCCGTCGACCAGGGTCGACGCCCCGCCGCCCACGTCGACGACGCCCTCGTAGGTGCCGACGCCGAGCGCTTCGATCAGCGCGAGCGACGTGGTCGTCACCGGCTGGTACCACGACAGATCGCAGGCGGGGGTGGACCGGTAGCGCTCGTCCCAGAACCGGGGCCCGCCGGCGCCCTGACCACGGTTGCCCGCTCCGGTGCCGTCCTCGGTCTCGACCACGTCGCCCATGTCGCGATCGTCGCGCGGTCGGACCGCCGGACCACCCACCGGGAGGGCGCGGACATCGGGGAAGGCCCGAGTTGTAAACGGAGATAAGGTTAGCCTAACCTAAATACTCGGGTTGGGTCCGGCACCGGCGCCCGTGGGTGGCGGACGGAGCCCGGTCCGGTGCAGGGACGCAGGCGACCCAGGCGACCCAGGCGAGGAGGGACATGACCGGTAGAGGTGGGGTGGAAGCCGTCCCGGCGGCGAGGATGTGGACCCGGCGGTGCCGGGCGTGCGGCCGCGACGACCTCTCCGCCGCGTTCGGGCGACTCGCCGTGATCGGGGGCCCGTGGTCGTGCCCGGTGTGTCGATCCGCGCGCTACGAGCCGGTGCCGATGGTGATGCCCGGGGTCGTGCCGGCTCCCGGCGGCGGCCCGGGGGAGGGGACCGCGTGAGCCCCGCCGCCCTAGTCGCGCTCCGGACGGCGGCCACCCTGGCCCACGTCCTGCCCACGCTCCGCGTGCGCGTCCGCCACGGCTCCGAGACCGTCCTCGAGGTGGCGCACGCCTTCGAGGGGGACCGGACCGTCGAGGGGGAGCGGCCCGTCGTCAGCCCGTGCGCGTTCCGGCGTGCGGTGGCGGGTGCCCACGAGCAGGCCAAGCAGGGTCACCGGTTGGGCCTGGTGGGCCTTCCGCCCGGTGCCGAACCGGTGGTGCTCGTGGGGGTGCGGTCCGGCGACGCCGTGCTGCCGGGTGGCGTGTACCGGGTGGCCGTCGGTGAGAACACGATCCACGGCTTCACGACGACGCTCACGCCGCGGCGCTGCCGCGACGTCCTCGAGGCACGGACCGACTCCGACGCGCTCGTGCGGCTCCACCACGACGCCGCCACCGAGGTGACCTTCGTCCACAGCGTCCACCCCACCGCCGAGGCGCCGCTCGACGGGGCGCACCTCACCCCGGCGCTGGAGGCGATCTTCGCCGAGGAGGTCGTCCGGGAGCTCGCGGTACCGGTCTGAGCTCCGGGAGGGGTGGCTCGGGATCACCGGCGACCCCGGCGTCCCGGGCCCGTGCCGTGGGGGGGGGTCAGCCGTGGAGCTGTTCGGCGAGGTACAGCTCCAGGCCGACCCGCGCGATCGCCTCGTGCTGGGTCTCCAGCCAGTCGGCGTGCTCCTCCTCGCCTCCGAGGATGTCCTCGAGGAGGTCCTTGGTGCCGTGGTCGCCCTTCTCCACGCACAGGGCGATGCCGCCGTTCAGGCGCTCGATCGCCTCGCGCTCCAGGTCGAGCGCGAGGCGGAGCTTCTCCTGGGGGGTCTCGCCCACCTTCACGGCGCCCAGGCGCTGCATGTTCGGGGTGCCGTCGAGGTAGAGGATGCGCTCGATGAGCCGGTCGGCGTCCTTCATCTCGCCGATCGCCGTCCGGTGGAAGTGCTCGGAGAGGCGTTCGATCCCCCAGTTGTCGAGCATCTTGGCGTCGACGAAGTACTGGTTGACGGCCGTCAACTCGGCCGTCAGGACCTCGTTGAGGAGCTCGACTATCGCGGCATCGCCCTGCATGGCCACCTCCTTGGTGCAGCCTACGCCGCGGTCGGGAGTGCCGCGGGGGGTCTCGTCGGGTGGATACTGACCCCGGTGGGCGACCGCCCACCGGGGAGGTGAACCGCGATGACCGCTGCGTCGGGTGATGGTGGACTGCGGGGCCGGGCCGAAGCCTTGCTCGCGCGGCACGTGCCCGGCCGCCCGCTGGTGCTCCCGAACGTATGGGACGCCGCGAGCGCCCGCGAGGTCATGGCCGCGGGCTTTCCCGCCGTGGCCACCAGCAGCGCCGCGGTCGCCGAGACCCTCGGCTACGCCGACCACGAGCAGACCCCACCCGCCGAGATGTTCGCGGCCGTGGGCCGGATCGCCCGAGCGGTCGACGTGCCGGTCACGGCCGACGTCGAGGCCGGCTACGGCCTCGACGCGCCGGAGCTGGTCGAGCGGCTGCTGGGCGCCGGTGCCGTCGGCTGCAACCTCGAGGACACCGACCACGCCCACGGCGGACGGGTTCCGGCGCCCGAGCAGGCGGCCCGGATCGCCGCGGTGTCGGCCGCCGCCGGCGCCGCCGGGGTTCCGGTGGTGGTGAACGCGCGCATCGACTCCTGGCTCCATCCCGGCTCCGAGGACGACCGGCTGGCCGACGCGCTCGAACGGGCCCGGCGCTACCGCGACGCCGGCGCCGCGTGCGTATTCCCGATCCTCCTCACCGACCTGGCCGCCATCGCCCGCATGGTGGAGGCGGCGGCCGTCCCCGTGAACGTCCTGCGGTGGCCGGGTGGCACGCCTCTCGCGGACCTAGCCGCCGCCGGCGTGGCCCGCATCAGCCACGGCGGGTCCCTTTTCCACCAGCAGCAGGAGCACTGGCGCTCGGCGCTGGGCGCGCTGGCGAACCAGCTCCCCTGATAAGGCGACGAGCGGTCGATCACGTCCTGGCGCCCTGGTCCGACCCGGCCGGTCCGTGCTCGTGGGGGGCGCCGAAGCGGTGGAAGGCCGCGTGGTGGGCCCGGTCGAGCGCGTCCCAGTCGTCGTCGTCGAACGCGTACATCGCGGCCGGGAAGAGCTCGTACTCCTCCTCGTCGATGTGGGCGGCCAGCGTGTAGTACTCCCGCCGGTCGAAGGCGGCGTTCCCAATGACCACGTGGACGTCGCGGTGCTGCTCCTCGAGGCTGTCGAGCTGGTCGGATTCGAGGTCGCCCGCCGCGGTTAGCAGCGGGTACAGGCCCGTCTCCTCTTTCTCGGCGTGCAGCCGCAGCAGCGGAACGAGCTCGGCGCGTGCCGCCTCCCACTCCTCGCCGCCGGACGGGTGGCCCTCGGCGACGGTCCAGGCGAGCTCCAGGATCCGCTGGTGGTCACGGTGCAGCTCGCCCAGGCGTCCGAACTCACGGCATCCGCAGTGGTCGCACATCGAGGCTCCGAGATTGTTACAGCAGGCACTGGAGAATCTACCCGCCCCCGGGGGTACCGAGACGAGGGCGGCGGTTCCGGAGTGGGCTCCGGGGAACGATCGGGAGCACGCCCGCGGCCGAGCGGGTAGCGTCGGGGCCGTGCTCGCCGAGGGAACACCGGCCCCCGAACTGGAGGGCGTCGTGGATCACGACGGCCGGCCCGTCCGCCTCTCCGACGTGTCGGGGTCGTGGGCGCTGCTGTGGTGGTACCCGATGGCCGACACCCCCGGGTGAACGGTCGAGGGCAAGAGCCTGCGTGACCAGGCTCCCGACTACGAGGCCGCCGGCTGCGTCGTCCTCGGGATCTCCTTCGACCCGCCCGAGGCGAACCGGGCCTTCCGCGACAAGTTCTCGTTCCCGTTCCGGCTCCTCTCCGACGAGGCGGAGCAGGTGGGCGTGGCCTACGAGACGCGCGATCCCGGTACCGAGAAGGTCCACTACGCCCGCCGGCTCAGCTACCTGATCGACCCGTCGGGGGTGATCCGGCGCAGCTACGAGGTCTCCGACATCCCCGCCCACGCCGGCGAGGTGCTCGCCGACCTCGCCCGCCTGAATGCCGGAGGCGCCCCGGCCTGACCGGCCGGCGCCCGGCCGCTACGAGGCGGGTCGGACTCGCGGGCGCACCCGCGCTCCGCGCGGGACCGGGCACCGAACGTGAACCGGCATCTAGTATCGACCCGTTCGCGTACAACCTACGGGAGGCCCGGAGCATGGTGGCGACGCTGAGGCGACACGGATCGGGAGGCCGGCCGGGTCGCCGTGGGGGGCGGCGGTTCCTCGCCGCGGCGGTGGCCGCCCTGGTGCTCGCCGGCGGCACGCTGCTCCCGGTGGCGGCGTCGGCGGCGCCCGAACCCGGTCCGGGGCTCGAGGCGGCGGCGATGCCGCCGTTCTACACGCCGCCGGAGATCCTGCCGCCGGGCCCGCCGGGCACCATCGTCCGCGAGGAGGATGCCACCTCGGCCGGCCTGCACGGGACCGCCCGCCTGGTGATGTACAAGTCCGAGTCGATCCAGGGCGACGAGATCCCGGTGACGGGCCTGATCCTCGTCCCGAGCACGCCGCCGCCCCCCGGCGGGTACCCGGTCGTGGCGTGGGCGCACGGCACCACCGGCATCGCCGACGAGTGCGCGCCCTCGCTCGACGGTCCGCTGAGCGTCTGGGCCGCCAACGAGCTGCTCGACCGCGGCTACGTGGTGACCGCCACCGACTACGAGGGTCTCGGCACCCCCGGCCGCCACCCGTACATCGTCGGGGAGAGCGAGGCCCGGGGCGTGATCGACAGCGTCCGCGCCGCCCGCGCCCTGCTGGGCGAGAGCACCGTCAGCCCCGACTACGCGGTGTGGGGCATCTCGCAGGGTGGGCACGCGTCGATGTTCTCCCTCCACATCGCCGAGTCGTGGGCGCCGGAGCTGAACCTCACCGGGGTGGTGGCGGCGGCACCGCCCTCGCAGTTCGACCTCATCTACCAGTTCCTCGTGACCAGCCCGTACCGCTTCTACCTCATCATGGTGGCGGCGGGGATCAACGCCGCCTACGGCGACGTCGAGGCGCCGTTCCCCGAGGTGCTCAACGCGGCCGGCATCGCCAAGGTCGGCCTGGTCGACGAGGGCTGCGGCGACTACCTCTACGAGCAGGCGAGCGGGATCGAGGTGAACTCGCTGATGGTCCAGCAGGCCGACGGCACCTACAACCCGGTCTCCAACCCGATCTGGGGGCCGCTGGTCAGGGCCCAGGACCCGGGCGGGTTCAAGTCGGGGGCGTCGGCGCCCCTGCTGATCGTGCACGGCGGGGCCGACGAGCAGATCCCCACCGTCTCGAGCGAGATGCTGGCCGGCCAGCTCTGCAGCGTGGGGCAGGGGCTGGAGCGCTGGGTCTACCCGGACCAGAGCCACGCCGGGGTGCTCTGGCCCTCCGAGGCCGACACCCTCGAGTGGCTCGACAACCGCTTCGCGGGGGTGGCCGCGCCCGACCCGATGTACCCCACCGGTCAGGCCGACGTGCAGGCCAGCGTCTGCGTGGCCGGGAAGATGGTGACCCGCACGTCGCCGGCGCAGACCCCGCCCGCCGCGACACCGGCCACGCCCGCGGCCGCCAGCCCGTCGTTCACCGGCTGACGCCGCCGGGGTCAGCCGCCGGCCATGGCGCCGAGGATCACGAACGGTTCGGCGCCCGAGGCGACGGCGGCGGGCAACGGCTCGTCGGGGTCGTCGTGCGACACGTCGGCCTCGCAGGCGAAGAACCGCACGAACGCGCGGCGACGTCCGTCGGCCCGGTCGCGCACCGTACCGGCCAGCACCGGATAGCGGGCCTCGAGGGCGTCGAGCACCGACCGCGGCGTGACCGGCCCGTCGACCGCGAGCGCGACCTCCTTCTCCGTGCCGGCCAGGTCGCGCAGGTGGACGGGCAGCACCACCCGGACCGTCGCGGTCACGGCAGGGTCTGCGCCTCGACGGAGAGGACCGCCGGCAGGTCGCGCACCAGGGCGGTCCAGGTGTCGCCCTCGTCGGCGGATGCGTAGACCTGACCGCCTGTGGTGCCGAAGTAGATCCCGCAGCGGTCGAGTGAGTCCACGGCCATGGCATCGCGCAGGACGTTCACGTAGCAGTCGCGCTGCGGCAGGCCCCCGGTGAGCGGCTCCCACTCGTGGCCGCCCACCCGGCTCCGGTAGACCCGAAGCCGACCCTCGGGCGGGTAGTGCAGCGAATCGCTCGTGATCGGGACCACGTACGCGGTGTCGGGCTCGTGGGCGTGGAGGGCGATCGGGAAGCCGAAGTCCGACGGCAGGTCGCCGCTGATCTTGTGCCAGCTCTCGCCGGCGTCGTCGCTGCGCATGACGTCCCAGTGCTTCTGCATGAACAGGGTCTGCGGCCGCGACGGGTGCATGGCGATCCGGTGGACGCAGTGGCCCACCTCGGCGTCGGGGTCGGGGATCTGCTCGGAGCGCAGGCCCCGGTTGATCGGCTTCCAGCTCCCGCCGCCGTCGTCGGAGCGGAAGGCACCCGCGGCGGAGATCGCCCCGTAGAGGCGGGACGGGTCGCCGGGGTCGGCGATGACCGTGTGCAGGCACATCCCGCCGGCGCCCGGCTGCCACGCCGCCGAGCTCCCGCCCGTGCGCAGGCCGGGCAGCTCGTCCCATGTGGCGCCGCCGTCGGTGGAGCGGAACAGGGCGGCGTCCTCGACGCCGGCCAGAACGGTGTCGGGGTCGCCGGCCGACGGCTCGAGGTGCCACACGCGTGTGAACTCGAACGGTCGCGGGGTGCCGTCGTACCAGAGGTGCTCGCCGGGGTCGCCGGCGTAGCGGAAGTCGTTGCCGACGGGCTCCCACGTGCGCCCGCCGTCGTCGGAGCGCTGCACGAGCTGCCCGAACCAGCTCGTCGACTGCGACGCCCACAGCCTCGACGGCTCCGCCGGGGACGCGGCCACGTGGTACACCTCCCAGCCCCCGAAGAACGGCCCGGCGACGCTCCAGTCGCGCCGCGTGCCGTCGGCGGTGAGGACGAACGCGCCCTTGCGCGTCCCGACCAGCAGTCGTACTCCGCTCACCTCGCACCCCCCGTCCGCAGGATCCCGCCGGGCCGAGACCGGGCCCGGTGCTCCTTTCGACGGGACCGGCCCGGCGAGATCATCGCGGGGCCGGCGGATCCGGTGCGGGCGGGCGTGGTGACGCGTCGTTCAGCCGGCGGAGCCGACCTCCTTCTCGAGGTCGATCGCGGCCGGGAACAGCACGTTGTTCTCCTTGTGCACGTGGAGGTGCGTGTCGCCCTCGAGCGCGTCGAGCGCCTGGTAGGTGAGCTGGTAGGTCGCGCAGCCGTCGTCGGGTACCACGAAGCCACCCGAGATCTCGCGCATCTCGTCGAGGATCTCGCCGGTGGCGTCGTGCTCCTCGATCAGGGTGTGGATGCGCCCCTCCAGCGTGGGGTCCTCGCCGGCCACCGGCGCCGTGATCTTCGGGACCTTGCCGTCGGCCAGCTGCCGGACGGCGGGGAAGACCATCAGCTCCTCGCGGCGCAGGTGGGGCTCGAACTCCACCCGGAGCGTGGCGTAGAGGCTCTGGATCTTCGCCAGCTCGGGGTGACGGCCGCCGTGCACCTCGGCGATCTTGTCGACGAGGAAGCTCAGGCGGGGCAGCTCCTCCCACAGGTAGCGGTGGTGGGTGTCGATCACGTGGTCGGCCAGGTCCGCGGGCGCGAGGCCGGCCCACTCCGGCCGCTCGTTCGGGACCATCGACTCGGCGAGGATCGACTTGACCTCACCGATCGAGTGGCCGGCCTGGGCCACCGCGTCGGCCAGGGAGCGCTGCCCGTGGCAGCAGTAGTCGAGCCCGAGCTTCTCGAGCGGGCGGGCCACCGACGGGTGCTGGGTGACGAGGTCGCCGAGGGTGATCTGGTCGTCGATGGTCAGGTGGTCGCCGGTGGCCGTCATGGTCGTCGCTCCTGGGCTTCGTCGGGGGTCGCCGGCCGGGGTGCCCGGACGGCCTCGGGGAGATACCCCACAATATATCCAGTACGGCGCTAGAAAAATAGTGGGAATCGCCGGGCCCGGCCCGGGCCGCGCCTCCTGGAGACGGGGGGGCGGGGGTGGGGGGCCGGGATCAGGCGTCGTCGAGGCCCGCGAACTCCCGGTACGCGGCCCAGGCCCTCGGCCCGTAGACGGTCGCGGTACCGCCGTCCATCAGCAGGGCCACGCTGAGGGCCTCCGCCACCTCGGCCTCGGTGGCCCCGTGGCGGGCGGCGGCCTTGGCGTGGGCGGCGATGCAGCCGTCGCACCTCTTGACCACCGCGATCGCCAAGGCGATGAGCTCCTTGACGCGGGTGGGCAGCTCGCCCTCGGCCATGGCGCCGTCGTGCAGGGCGGCGAACCCGCTCCACGCGGACGGCGCGGCCTTGCGCAACGACCGGGTCGACTCCCGCAGCCCGGAGAGGACGTCGGCGTACTGGCCCATCGGATGCTCCTTGGTCGGGGCGTCCGTCGCGACGCCGGTACGTCCGGTCAGTATACCCCCTGGGGTATACGAGCTAGGAGTCGGAGGGGCCCGGAGAAGTCAGTTCGGCGGCGATCGATCGGGCCCACGCGTCGACGTCGTCCCAGTCGCGGTGGTCGCCCCACTTCCCGCCCAGGGCCCGGAACACGGTCCGGCCGAGGCGACCCCAGTGGTCGGGCTCGATCGCGCCGGTGAAGGACCGCTCGCCTCGGGGCTGGACCGCGTCGCGGACCTCGACCGCGGCCTTGGGCGGGCGACGTTCCTTCATCTTGCGGGCGCGGGCCGCGATCGGTCCCGGTAGGGCGCTGCCGGTGTCGCCCACCAGCGACACGCTGAAGAGCCAGACCGGCCGCCCGGCGAGGCCGGCGGCGTGGCGCTTCGCGTACCGGGTCGCCTCGGGGAGCCAGGCCATGCTGTGGATCGCGCTGCCGAGCACCACGGCCTCGTACTCCGACGGGTCGCCGGCCTCGTCGATGGGGAGGGCCTTCGCACCGACACCGTTCTCGGAGAGGCGGGCCGCGATGCGCTCGGCCACGCCCTGGGTGGAGCCGTGGTCGCTGGCGTAGGCGACGAGTACGGCCATGGGTGTGCTCCTCGGTCGGGAACGGGACGGCCCGACGATCGCGCACCCGGCAGACCGGTCGCCAGGGACGGAGGTCACGAAGCCTTCACGCCTGCTGGCCCGCGCGCGCCGTGGCGACGGCCGATCTGGCCCGCCGGGCGGAGGCGGGGGCCGCTTCGGGCCGCGGGTACTGTGCGCGCATGAGCGTGACGCAGGCGGGGCCCGAGGAGCTCGAGGCGCTGCGGGCCAAGGAGTACAACGCCACCATCTCGCACGTCGACTTCGTGCACGACGAGCTGTGGATCCTGCGGGTCCGGGCCGACGGCGGCGCCCCCGAGCACAAACCGGGGCAGTACGCCTCCCTGGCGCTCGGCTACTGGGAGCCCCGCATCGACGACGCGATGGAACCCGGGATCGAGGACCGTTTCACGAAGCTGGTCCGTCGCTCGTACTCGATCTGCTGCCGGGTCCTCGACGACGACGGCAACCTGGTCGGCAGCCCCCACCACGGCGAGCTCGAGTTCTACGTGGTGCTGGTGGCGCCCACCGACGAGTGGATACCCGGCCTCACCCCCCGCCTGGCGCTCAAGCGCGAGGGTGACCGCATCTTCATGGGGCGCAAGGCGGCGGGGCGCTACACCGTCGATCCCGTCACCGATCCGGCGTCGCGCATCGTGTTCCTCTCGACGGGGACGGGCGAGGCGCCGCACAACGTGATGATCACCGAGCTGCTGCGCCGGGGGCATACGGGTCCGATCGTCTCGGCGGTCACCGTCCGGCACAACCACGACCTCGCCTACCTCGAGGCCCACCGGGCGCTCGAGGAGCGCTTCCCCAACTACCACTACCTCGCCCTGCCGACGCGCGAGCCCGACGTGCCCAAGCGCCACCTCCAGGACCTGATCCGCGACGGCTCGCTCGAGTTGTCGCTCGGCGCCGACCTCGACCCCGACTGCACCCACGTGTTCCTGTGCGGCAACCCCGACATGATCGGCCTGCCCGAGACCGACGACGGCGTCGAGGTGTACCCCGAGCGCACCGGGGTCGTGGAGCTGCTCGCGGAGCGGGGCTTCAAGCTCGACCGCCGCAAGGACCCCGGCAACATCCACTACGAGGAGTTCTGGTGATCCTCACGATCCCGTCCCGGCCGTCCGGCGCCGATCCCCTTCGGGCCGCCGGGGTCGTTGCGGTGAGGCCGGGTGGGGGTTAGCTTCTCGGCGTGACCGAAGTCACGGCGCCCATCCCCGGGGCGATCCCGGGTGCCGGTCCGCCGGGCGGTATGACGCTGCCCGACTTCGAGGTCGTCCCGCGGGTGGGTCTGATCCTGTCCGGCGGGGCGCTCGTGCTCCTCGTCGCCGGCGTGGTGTCGGGCACGTACTGGTCGCTCGTCCTGCTGCACGTGGCCTTCGGCGCGGGCTGGACGATCGTCGACCTGTTCATGGGCCTGATCATCGGGCCCATCCTGGGGAGCCTGTCGATACCGGCGCGGGCCGAGCTGTCGAGACGGCTGATGCCCAAGATGGTCGTGATCATGCCGACGCTCGTCACGGCCACGCTCGTGGCCGGCTGGCAGCTAGGCCTGAAGATGGGGACCGTCAACTCCGGCCACCCGATGCACGGCTGGGTCGTCGCCAGCTACATCGTGGTCGGGGTCATGGCCCTGCTGGCGCTGGGCCTCCTCGAGCCGGCCAACATCGCGGTGCTGATCGAGATGAAGAAGCCCCAGCCCGACCCGATGGTGATCGACCGGCTGATGAAGCGCTTCGTCTACAGCGCCGGGGTAATCGGGATCATGCAGGTGGCGATCCTCGTGATCATGACCAAGATCAGGGTGGGATGAAGACCCCAGCCGCCGCCGCGCCCGAGGCCGACCGGTTCCCGCCGGTCATCCAGGTCGGGATGGCGTCGCTGGCCCTCATCCTCGTGGGCGGGATCTACCTCGCCGCGCACCTGCCCGAGTCGGTGCCCCTCGCCCCCGCGGTGGCGCTCCTGATCGCGTCGGTGGTCCTGTTGCTGGCCAACCTCACGCTGATGGCCCGCGTACCCGACTTCCCCTGGCGGCGCTTCGTCGACGTGGCGAAGTGGTCGCTCCTCGCCTACACGATCACCGCCGGCCTGATCGGCTGGGTGTTCATCCGCGACGGCCTGCGCGGGGGGACCTTGGTGGTGCTGGTGGCGTCGCTCGTCGTCTACGCGCTGCAGGTGCCGCTGATGATCGGCTTCACCGTGGCGCGCTACCACCGGTCGTAGCCGCCCCGCCGTCGTCGGCCGCGTGGTCGTGGGACGCGCCGCCGGGGTGGGCCCCGTCCCACGCGCCGAGGCGGTCGAGGGCGTCGATGGCGATGGTCGAGTGGGCGTAGGCCCCGCCGGCCCGCATCTCGGCCGCCACGTAGACGGCCTCCATGATCTCCTCGCCGGTGGCGCCCTTGCGGTGGGCGAGCTTGGTGTGGCCGCGGATGCAGTACGGGCACTGGGTCACATGCGCCACCGCCACCGCTATGAGCTGCTTCGTCTTCTCGTCGAGGGCGCCGGCCGCGAACACGGTGCGGCTGAAGTTCTCGAACGCCTCGGTGGCGGCGGGCGCGAGCTGCCGGCGGCGCTCGCCCGTCTCGCGGGTGGCGGGGGGGAAGATGGGATCGGCCATGACGTCTCCTCGGGGCGCTGCCCCCCGTAGAACGTGTCGGGGCACGACGTTGTTCCGTCGGGGGTCGGTCCGTCGGGACCGGTGGGTCAGGCTCCGCCGGTCGGGCCCGGTGGGTCAGGCTCCGCCGGTCGGGCCCGGTGGGTCAGGCTCCGCCGGTGGGACGGGGCCGGGGTTCCGGGTCGCCGGCGGTGACCGTCCAGGCCGCGTCGGTGCGCACGTCCGAGGTCGGGGAGGCGGTGGTGTCGACGACGCGGTGCTCGATGTCGAGCCGGCCGGCGCTCACCTCGCAGGTCACGTAGCCGCGCCGCCGGGCGTTCACGTAGCGGAAGTTCGGCAGCCCGCGGATCTGGGTCTCGGCCACGTCGGTGAGCGCGGCCGGGAAGTCGGACGAGATCGACGTGCTGACGATCTCGGTCGCGACCGGCGGGGTCGTCGGGTCCTCGGGGTCCTCGGGTATCACGCCGAGGGCGCCGAGGTGGAAGTCGCCCGAGATGACGACCGGGTTGTCGACGCCGCGGAGCTGCGCGAGGAGGCGCCGCCGGGCCGCGGGGTAGCCGTCCCACTGGTCGAGGTTGTAGAGGCTGCCGACGAACGGCATCCGCCCCATCACCACCGACTGGGCGATCACGTTCCAGGCCGCGGGGGTGCGGTCGAGCGCCCGCCCGAGCCACCGCTCCTGGGCCCGGCCCAGCATCGTGCGCCCCTCGTCGCGGGCTTCGTCGGTGATCGGCCCGGCGCCGGCCGGGAGCGACGGATCGCCCGCGGCCTGGTCGCTTCGGTACTGGCGGGTGTCGAGCACGAAGAACCGCGCGAGGCGGCCCCAGGCGACCTCGCGGTGGATGCGGAAATCGGCGCCGCGCGGCGGATCGACCCGCAACGGCAGGTTCTCGTAGTACACGCGGTACGCCGCGGCCCTCCGGGCGAGGAACTCCTTCCGACTCAGGCCGTCGTCGCCGTAGTCCTCGCCGGCGTGGTCGGCGGCGTAGTTGCCCGACACCTCGTGGTCGTCCCAGGTGCATACCCACGGGAACCTCGCGTGCGACGCCTGCAGGGCCGGATCGGCCTTGTACTCGCCCCAACGGGCCCGGTAGGTGGCGAGGTCGACCGGGTCCGCCGACCGGTAGGGCCGCACCGCGGCCGGGTCGGGGTCCTCGTCGTAGATGTAGTCGCCGAGGAACACCACGAGGTCGAGGTCCTCGGCCGCGAGGTTCCGGTGCGCCGTCCAGTGGCCGTCCTGGCGGTTCTGGCACGAGGCGAAGGCGAAGCGCAGACGGTCGGGCCGGGCCCCGGCCGCGGGAGCGGTGCGGGTCCGCCCCACGGGGCTGGTCCGGTCGCCGACCCGGAAGCGGTACCAGTACCACCGGTCCGGAGCGAGGCCCCGGGCGTCGACGTGGACGGAGTGGGCGAGCGCGGCGTCGGCGACGGCGGTGCCCGAGCGCACCACGCGCCCGAAGCCCTCGTCGGCGGCCACCTCCCAGCGCACCGGGACCGGCGCCTTGCCGATCCCGCCGTCGCCCGACAGGGGGTCGGCCACGATCCGGGTCCAGAGGATCACGGAATCGGGGCGGGGGTCGCCCGACGCCACGCCGAGCACGAAGCGATCGGCCGGCAGCCCGGCGGGCACCGGGGGCAGGGGGCGCCGGGCACGGGTCGAGCCCGACCCGGACCCACAGCCCGCCGCGACCGCGCCGCCCAGCAGCCCGGCTAGGAAGGTCCGGCGATCCACGCCCGACGACGCTACCGCCCCGAGGCAGGTGCCCGCGGTGGCGGCGGTGGTCGCGGTGCCGTCGCCGTCCGCGGGGTCGCTCAGCCGGCGGGGTGGCGGTTCGACACGTAGTGCCCCACCGGGGACTGGAGCCCCACGCCGAAGCGGTTCCACCCGTTGATCGCGATGATGGCGAGCGTCAGTGCCACGGCCTCCTCGGCGCTGAAGTTCTTGTCGACCTCGGCCCACACGGGGTCGGGCGCGCCTTCCTCCGGCAGCCGGGTGAGGGCCTCGGTCCACGCCAGCGCGGCCCGCTCCCGATCGGAGTAGACGGGTGCCTCCTCCCATGCCGAGGTGAGGTAGAGCCGCTGCGACGTCATGCCGATGGCCTCGGCGTCCTTGGTGTGCATGTCGACGCAGAACCCGCAGCGGTTGATCTGCGACGCCCGCAGCTTGACCAGCTCGAGCAGCTCGGGTTCGAGGGTGCTCGAGTGCACCGCCTCCTCGAGGCCGAGCATGGCCTTCATGGCGGCGGGGAAGGTTGACCGGTAGTCGACGCGCACGGTGGAGCCTCCTTCGTCACGCCCGGGCCCCGGCGGAGAGGACTACGCCGGGATGCGTCCGGGCCTCACCCTGGACAACGTATCGAGCTACGAGGCTTATGCCCGAGGCGCGAGGGCCTCAGGCCCGGGTGCCGAGGTAGGCGTCGCGGACCCGGGCGTCGTCCTGGATGGCCGCGGGCGGCCCCTGGGCGATGAGGCGCCCGAGGTCGAGGACGAATATCCACTCGCACACGCCCATCACCAGGGGCATGTCGTGCTCCACGATCAACACGGCCAGGCCGTCGTCGTGGGCCAGGGAGCGGAGGAGCCCGGCGAAGGGTGCGCTCTCCGCGTCGTCGAGGCCCGACGACGGCTCGTCGAGCAGGAGCAGGCGGGGGACGCCCGCCAGCGCGCGCGCCACCTCGACGAGGCGGGTGGTCCCTGTGGACAACGAGGCCACGGGGGCGTCGGCGACCGCCGCCAGCCCCACCCGGTCCAGCACACCATCGGTGACGCGCCGCGGGTCGACCGGGTCGGGCGACCACTGCTGGCGTGTCTCGGCGGCCAGGAGCACGTTGTCGCGCACGCTCAACGAGCCGAAGACCTCGATGCGCTGGAAGGTCCGGCCGATGCCGGCCCGCACCCTCCGGTACGGGGCGAGGCGGGTGATGTCCCGGCCGTCGAGCAGCACCCGGCCCTGCGTGGCCGGCTGGAGGCCGCAGATCACGTTGAAGAGGGTCGTCTTGCCCGCTCCGTTGGGCCCGATGAGGCCGGTGACGCGGCCCGCGTGCACCTCGAGGTCGACGCCGTCGAGGGCGTGGAGACCGCCGAAGGTCACCTGCACGCCCGACACGGAGAGCACGGGTGCCGGGCCGGCGTCGCGGCCCGCCGGGCCGCCGGTGGTCGTCACGACGGGCGGGCCGTGCGGCGCAGCAGCAGCCGCAGCGAGGGGAAGCCCAGGAGCAGCGTCTGGAACCCCCAGCGCAGGCTGGACGCCGACCGGCCGTCGCGCTCGGCCTCCCGGACGGCGTACGCGGCCTCGCCCACGTGCAGCCCGACCGCCACCCAGAACACGGCCTGGTAGGCGGGGCGGGGGACGGCCGGCGTCACCCGGCCCGACCACCACCGCCACACGCCTCCGTGGTGGGCGATGAGACCGAGCAGACCCATGCCGGAGAGGATGGAGACCCACCAGCCGACGGCCGGGCGCTCGACGTCGACCGGCACGTCGTGGTCGACGGGCTGCGACGGGCTGATCGCCACCAGCGGGATTTCGCGCGCCGTGCGGGCCTGGTACTGCGTGTACCAGGGCGACTCCCGCTCGAGGCGGAGCCACATCCGCTCGGCCTCCTCGCCCTCGAGGCGGCGGGCCCGAGCCGGGCTCCGGTGACGCCCCACCTGTACCTCGACCTCGGGTCCGGCCTCGAGGTTCAGGTACCACGCGGGGTGCCGCTCCTGGGCCGAGTTGGAGGCCACCACGACCACGTGGTCGCCCTCCGAGAAGTAGGGGAGGGGCACGGTGCGGGCCTGTCCCGTCCGCCGGCCCCGGGTGGTGAGCAGGAGGAGCGGGTTGCCGCGGGCGCGGGCCAGGACCCGCCCACCCGTCGACCGGTACGCCGTACCCTGGAGCACGACGATCCCCTTGAGCATGCGGCCCTTCGGGGTCCACCAGCGGGCACGCCCGGCCCGGGTCGGGTCCGTGCGGGTCATGGTCGGTCGAGCGCCCGCTCGTCGCGCGGCGACCGCACCGCGGCCTCGACCCGCTCGAGGGCCGCGACCACGCGGTCGGTCTGCTCGCGGTCCTCGTGGACGAGGCGGATGATCCAGTACCGGAGGTAGCGGCCCATCGAGTAGCGCAGGAACAGGACCGACCCGATCACGGCGGCCACCAACCCGGCCACGCCGCCCGAGATCAGGTACGGGATCTGCTCGCCGACGTCGAGGGTGCCCGAGGCCCCGTACCAGCCCGCGATCACGAGGACCACCGAGGCGATCACGAGGATCGTGCCCACGGCCAGGGCGCGGGCCTCCGGACCGTGCGCGCCGCCGCCCGCCGGCAGCGATGCGAGGGCCTCTTCCAGCAGGGCCAGCCGGTCGGGCTGGTCGGTGCGCGACGGCGGCGGCGCCGGGTCGGTCATGGTCGTGCTCCTGTTCCGGTCGTTCCGAGGTACGCGGCGTCGAGGGCGCCGGCGATCTCCGCCGACGGGCCCGAGAACTGGACGCGCCCGTTCATCATCAGGGCGGCGTGGTGCGCGACACCGAGGACGGTGTGGGCGAACTGCTCGACCACGAGGATCGACACACCCTCGCGAGCGATGGTCGCCACCTGCTCGTAGAGCTCCTCCACGAGCAGAGGGGCCAGGCCCATCGAGAGCTCGTCGACCAGCAGCAGCGCGGGGTCGGTGGCGAGGGCCCGGGCCAGGGCCAGCATCTGCTGCTCGCCCCCCGAGAGGCTCCCCGCGCTCTGGCGGGCCCGCTCCCCGAGGCGGGGGAAGCGGGCGTAGGCCTGTTCGTGGACGGTGGCGGCGTGGCGCCGGTCGGCCGACGCCAGCGCCAGGTTCTCGGCCACGGTGAGGTTTGGGAAGACGCCTCGGCCCTCGGGCACGGTGCGCACGCCGGCCCGGGCCAGGCGGTGCGCCCCGGCCCCGCTCACGTGCCGCCCGGCCACGTGGACGCAGCCCGCGGTGGGCGTCACGAGCCCGCACGCGACCTTGAGCGTGGTGGTCTTGCCCACGCCGTTGGGGCCCAGCAGGGCGACGACGCTCGCCGGCGGGACGACCAGATCGACGCCGTGGAGGACCTCGATGGAGCCGTAGGCGGCCCGCACGCCGCGCAGTTCGAGGGCGGGCCGCGCCGCGTCGCCGGTCACCGGGCCGACTCCGCGGCGCAGAGCCCGTCGTCGATGCCGAACAGGCCGTCGAGGGCGCGCACCCGCGCCGGCTCGAGGGCCTGGCCGACCGGCCACGAGCCGTCGAGCGCGGTCAGCGGATCGGGCGTGGTGGGCTCCCGGCCCCGCCGCCGGCCGACCACGTTGCGGGCCAGGCCCCCCAGCACGGCGGCCACGCCGTCGCGCTGGCGGGCCAGCACGATCGCGGCCACCGCGGGCCCGACCGCGGGTACCCAGCCCAGGGCCGGGGCCTCCTGGGCGAGGATCGTCATACCGGCCAGCGCCAGGCCACCGAGGAGCGGGCCGCTCGCGGTCTCGATGCCGCCGATCACGGCGATCAGGAGCACCGTCAGGCCGCCCAGGGCGGTGAAGCTCTTGGCCGAGATCGACACCTTCATGGCCGCGAGCATCGCCCCGCCGAGACCGGCCATCGCCGCCGACAGGGCGAACACCACGAGCT
>WBZO01003361.1_pt1 | contig 18843 bp, 22 predicted proteins | sample 5204261 | NCBI WGS metagenome assembly WBZO01 (sample SAMN12412400, study PRJNA552823) | activated sludge metagenome | isolation source: activated sludge from anammox sidestream of wastewater treatment plant... | place: USA: North Carolina | collected 2017-09
TTTCGGGCGTGAACATCGCCGCCATATCGTAGCCTTTGGGTTCGGCGAAGAAGGGGAAGATTCCCGTCCACACAGTCACGAGCGTGGAACGCAAGCCGATCTCCAGCGCGGCGACGAAGACGATGAGGAGGATGAGCCACCACCACAGGGCTTTCTTCGTCTCTCCGCTTCTTGCCGACTTGGGATGATTCAGCCAAAACCGACGGCTGATCGTACTCAGACGGATGTTCCTCTCTTCGCGGTAGAGAATGATCATCGCCAGCGCGAACTGCCAAACCAAACCGACGGTAATCAATTTCATCCGCATGAGACCCGCGTCCAGCGGCGGGAGTCCCGCGCTGAGGGCAGGGTACGCCACCCAGCCCAGCAGTCCCATCGGCGCGGCGGCGGCAAGCCAAATTCCGAGAATCTGCCAGAGGGTGTATTGATTCTTTGCAGGGAGCGAAAGCCCTTGCAGGTTAGTTGTTGAGGTCATTTCTTGCGTTGACATGTTGTTTTCTCCTTTTTGAAGGTGCAGCAAGATGAATCTTGCGTTTGGCGGGTTTTCCGCCAATCCAGAACGCAAAGTGAACTTTGCGGTACGGGCGGCTAATACCGCCAGCCCAGCAGATTCCATTGGCTCAAGAACCAGACGAACGCGACTGCGGCAACCGTCACGAGCGTGTAATACGCGCGGAAGGCGACGCTCCAATAGCGATCCTTCCAAGCCAACGCGGCGTAAACGACTGCGACAGCGGTTAGCAGGGCGGAGAGGACGCCCAATCCCAGCGTGAGTTTGTAGGCAAACGGGATTCCGAAGACGATCTGCTCGCCCCAGATCACGTTGCCGACGATGAACAACAGGTTGAGGACGCTGATCCATGCGATCAGGGCAGAGGCGCCGCGCCCAGGCTTCTGGTTAGCGACCAGCCGTCGGTGGCGAAAGAAGCGGATCAACGTCACGACCAGCATGGATAGGAACAACAGCAGGCTGATCATCAGCAGAGGCAGGTTGAATCCGAGCGTCTCGTACCACGGCAATTTTTCGAACGCCATCATCGGCGTATAGTCCGTGAAGAGATAAACGATGCGTCCCTGTTCGTCTGCGCCGAATGCCATGTGGAAGGAGCCGTCCACTTGGCGGAAATACAGCGGCGACTCTTCAACGATGCGCCATTCGCCGAACGGCGACTCGAGCAACAGCGTGCCGTCGCCAGGGTTCGCGACATAAACGGTCGGACCTGTGAGCGCGAAAAACTTTTCGAGCGTGGTGTACGAACTCATCGTCCACTTGTACGCGCCTGCGAAGCGGTCAGCCCGCGCCGCAAAATCTGCGGGAGGTTCGATCGGTTCGACCACAGACGCGGGATAGTAATGATCGAAGAACGCCCGCTGAAAACCGAAGTGTTGTCGGTTGAGTTCGCCCGCGCCCAAACTGTTGTAAACGACGAACACGCCGACGTTTTGCTCAGGCAGGAGCAACAGCATCGATTCCATCGGCTCGCCGCTGCCGCTGTGACCGATCACGCGTTGACCGTTATCGTCGAACTCGAAAAATCCATAAGCGTTGCCCAAGATGCGCGAGGCGGGCGCGTACAAAGTGCTGTGCATTTGTTGCGCCGTCGCTTCATTGAGGATGCGTATCTCGGAAGCGGCGTCGCCGTAGAAACCGTTTTGCAAGTGCATGACCATGAAGCGCGCCATGTCCGTCGCGGAGGCGCGCATCACGCCAGCGGGAAAGAGGTCTTCGGGACTCAACAACTGCGGAAAAATTCGATAAGCGTCTTCATACAGGTAGCCCACCGATTCCTGCGCGCGCAAATCGGGCGGCGCAGGCGAATAGGCGGTCGTGTTCGTCATGCCCAGCGGGTCGAGAATATGCTCCTGCACATATTGGCTGTAAGGTTGTCCCGAGGCACGCGCCACGATGTATCCCGCCAGCGCCGCGCCGTAATTCGAATAACCCGCGGCTTCGCCAGGCGGACGAACCCGCGCGGGGATGTGAGACTCCAGCCATGCGCGCGCGGGCGGCAGGCTGTCCGCGTCCAACGTCACCATCTCGGCGTGATTATCTTCAAAGCCCGACGTGTGAGCCATTAAATGTTTGAGCGTGATCGGTTGTGAAAACGTATCTGGAATCCGAAAATCGAGATACGCGTTCACGTCCGCGTCCAAATCCAGTTTGCCCTGCTCCACGAGTTGCATCACCGCCGTCCACGTGAACAGTTTGGTGAGCGAACCCAGTTTGAACATCGTCCGCTCGGCGTCAACGGGAATTTTGTTTTCGATGTCGGCGTAGCCGTAGCCTTTGGCAAAAAACAATTGACCGTCTTTCACAACTGCGACTGCCGCGCCCGCGATGTGATACTCCTCCATTTGACGCGCCAACAGATCGTCCATGAACGCTTCCATCTCTGCCGCGTCGGTCGGACCTTGAGCCTGATTCAGCGAAACGGGCATTGTCTCCCGTGAAGCGACTCCGCTCCGCGCCGAGGCGGGCGCAACGATGGATAGCAGGAACGCCGCCAAAATCATCAGGCTGGGAAGGATTTGTTTGGCTTTCATGATCTGTCTCTCCTTTGGTTTATCGCGTCGCGCGGCGCGAAGTGAACTTTGCGGCACATTTTAGGACTCAAGCCAAAAAAAAGAACCACAGGAATATGTGGTTCTTGTTCGTTAAAATATGTGGGTAAGACAAACTTCAGTTTGCCCCCGTACCACAAACTTAAGTTTGTGGTACTTGAACTTATATCAACTTCCGCTCCCGCGCTTTTTCGATTGCCCCCATCCGTTTGTTGACCGCGAGTTTGCGGTAAATGCTCTTGACGTGGAATTGGACGGTGTTCAGGCTGAGGAAGAGTTTCTGCCCGATCTCTTTGTAGGATTCTCCAGCCGCCAACAGCCGCAACACGTCGAGTTCGCGCTCGCTGAGAGTCTCTGCTCCCTTCGGCGCGGGTTGAACTTTGGCGGACCCGTCTGGCATGGCGTCGAGCAGGCGTTTGACGTAGGCGGCAAGGTCGGCGTCTTTGAGAAGCCGTCCCGTAGACTCAAGCAGAGGGCGGAGGATCAAGCCTTCGTCGAGAAAGATGCGGAAAAATCCGCGCGGGGCAGACGCCTCCAGCGCGGACTGGATCATCCGCCGCGCGTCGTCGGCTTTTCCTTCCGCTTGAAACATCAAGGCGCGCAGAATCCAAATTTCGATTCGCCAGCCGATCAGTTCGCGCTCTTCGATGAATTTTTCCTGACGAGCGAAATAGGCGTGGGCGTTTGCCAATGAATATGCCTGCGGGTCTAGCGCTGCCAACCGAGCAAGGACGCGCGCCGCGCTGAGCGCCCCCCGAAAGCGGATTTCGCTGACTGGGTCAACGCCCATGACGTCGGGCAGGCTGTCGAATTGAATAGTCTCCGCCCAGCGCCGCGCCTCATCGAGAACGGTTTTGCTTGCGCGTGAATCGTTCAGCGCCCAGCGATGACGCAGCGCCTGCGCGTAAGGGATACATTCGGAGCGAGTCTCTGCAAGAAGTTTCAGGCTTTCCATCATCCCCGCCTCATCGCCCTGAATGAAGCGCAGGCGCGCCAGCATGGGATAGCCTTTCATGTGCGCCCGAAATTCGCCCGTCCAGCGCACGAGACTCAACCCGTGCGTCAATTCATGATCCGCTTCGGTCAGGCGGTTTTCTTCCAACAGAATACAGCCCTGCACGATGTGAAACGCGCCGATGGGCGGAAATCTTTGCCCTGCCAGCGCTTGATTGAAACGGGAGATGTTGGTCTCGCATAACCGCATGGCGTTTCTTAACTCGCCCTTCGATATGGAGATCAGCGCAAGGTTGATCGGTCCATACACGGCGGCGTAGAAATTGCCGCCCGCCACGCCTTCATCGAGGGCTTGTTGATACGCCCGCTCCGCGGCGGGCAGGTCGCCGAGCATGATGTAACCGTTGCCCATGCTCATGGCGTTGACGCTGCGGATGGCTTTTTCATTCTCGGGCAGGAGTCTCTGCGCCTGTTCCGCAAGTTCGAACATTTTCTGCGGCTCGAAGAACGACGACCCCATGATGAAGGTGCGGGCGCTGGCGATATGTCCCGCGACCAGATTGCGGGTCGCTTCATCCGCATCCGTCCGATTCAAAGCCTCGTCCGCCGCCTGCAACGCCTCTTCGGTTTCTTTCATGCGCGGCGCATTTCTTTGCATCAACGCCAGCGACCAGGCTTTGGCGACGCACATCATCGGGGAGAATTGCGCGAGCGATCCCGATAATTTATCGAACCATCCCTGCACGGTTGCGACTTCGCCGCGATAGATCATCGGCAGGGCGTACTTCTCGATGAGTCGGGCGACGAGATCGCCTTCGGAAATCTGAAAGGCATGTTCGACCGCCTTTTGAATAAACCCGTTGTTCTGATACCAGTCTGCGGCGCGCTCGTGCAAAACGTCCACAAGATTTGGCTCGACTTGCGCCAGTTGATTCCGCAGCAATTCCGCGAACAGGGCGTGATAGCGATACCACGTCCGTTCCTGGTCGAGCGACACCAAAAACAGGTTGTTGGTTTCCAGATAATGAAGATGTTGTCGGCTTTTCTGTTGCCCCGTGACGGCGTCGCACAACGCGGGGGAAAGTTGATCCAGAATGGACGTGCGGCGCAGGAACTCGCGGATTTCCTCTGGCTGGCTGTTGAGCGTCTCTTCGATGAGATAGTCCAACACGTGACGATGCGTGCCGCGAAACGCCTCGACGAATTTGGCGCGGTCTTCGCTTTCCTTCAACGACAACGCCGCGAGTTGCAGTCCCGCCGCCCAACCCTCGGTGCGAGCTGCGAGAATCTCCGTCTCTCTTGCGGGCAAGTCCACGCCCATCACGTTTGATAAAAATTCGTCCGTCTCTTCGAGCGAGAAACTCAAGTCCGCCGCGCGGATCTCGGTCAGTTGATTCCGAACCCGCAGGCGCGTTAATGGCAGGTTGGGGTCTTCGCGCGTGACGATGACCAGATGCAGGTTGGCGATTGCCTGATTGAGAAGCGCTTCGAGAAATTGGTCAATCGCCTCGTTTTCGATGAGGTGATATTCCTCCAACACAAGGATGAGCGGCTGGTCGAGTTCGCGCAGTTCGTTGACCAGCAGTCCGAGCGTCGGTCCTGGGGCGATCTCTCGCGCGTTTTCTACCGCTTCCAACGCGGACTGACCGAGTTCTTCCTCCGCCTGACCCAAAGCGGTCAGGACGTATGTTAGAAAGTGTTTGAGATCGTTGTCGGATTTTTCGAGAACCACCCACGCCGCGCGGCATCCCGCCTCTTTAACCCACATGCGGATGGAGGTCGTCTTGCCGTAGCCCGCAGGCGCGGAGACCAGCGTGAGCAAATGTCCCTCCGCCAACCCAGCGCTCAAGCGATCGAGAAGTCTCTTTCTCGCGACCAAACTCTGCCGCAAGATCGGCAGGCTGATCTTGGTCCTCAACAGCGGGTCAGACATTCCATCTCTCCACGAACGCCTCGTTTGAATTGTACAACAAAACAAGGCGTTTCTTCATTGTAGGAGATGGCAGTAGGGTTACATCACCTCATACACCGTCGCCGCTTCGGACGCCAGCAGAAACTCTTCGGGTTTATGCGGATCGCGGAAGGCTTCGAGCGCGGCGCGCGATTCCCAGAACGAGAGCAGGAGAATGGTGACGAACTCCCCCTGCGCGTCAAGCAGGATGTGGATGCTTTGGTTGCCCTCCGCCGCGCGATACGCGGGGATGACGCTCTCGCCCAAATGCCGAAGGTAATCCTCAGAGACATTCACGCGCAAGATGCCGCGCCAGATTCGTGCGATCATACATTTGATAGAAGCGACAGCCGCCTTCAAGGCGACTGCCGCTTCAACTCCTTCACAAATACCTTGCGACAGCCATCCCCAGCATGGCGATTGCAAGCAAGACGAGGTCGAACTGATACGCCTTCATCAACGACGATTGCAAGCGGCTCATTTCCTGGACCTTGGCTGGATTCGGCGCGCTCTGCGCGGAGCCGATCTCCGCCCCGAGTTTTGCGATTTTCTCCTGCATCTTGCCGAAATAGCCCGCGCCCATCACATACGAGCCGAGCGCTGCGACCGCGCCGACGGTGAACGCCGCGCCCGCGCCCGTCGTCCAGATGAAACTGATCCCGCCTGCGAAGAAGCGCGCGTACAACAGCGCGCCCGAAAGCACGGTGATCGTGGTGACGAGTCCCATCATCGCGCCGAACTTCGGTCCGAGCGTTTGCAGGAATTTCTGTCCCGCAGACTGAGCCGAATACGCGGCGGGGATGATCAACAGCAGGTACAGCGCCGCGCTCCCCACCCACATGATCCCGCCGCCGACGTGCAGGACGCGCAGGATAAGGATGACATAGAGGTTGGATAAGATAGTCATGGTTTTACTCCTTTGGTAATTTTCTCTATGCCTGCATTATTGCGCGCCCGCCCTTGTTTGTGGTCTGGTTTCTCCGTACAAAAAGCCGTACAAAAATCCCCGTACCGCACACTTGCCCTGGCGTGCAAGTGCCAGGGAACTTCAGTTTGCTCTATCACAAACTGAAGTTTGCGGTACTATGTTTCCCGCATATGCCACCACTCGCGGAAGGCGTGACACAACCCCTCGTCGTCGAACTCCACCACGAACAGACAATCCAGAATGTGTTCATCATTTTTTTCTGCAAACCAACTCGCCTTTTCCAATCGGGACAATCAGCGCGTCTACGCGAACATCGCTCAACGCGTAGCCGAGCATGGGTTGTAACGCTTCGCGGTGATTAATGGCATTATCCGCCACGAGCAGTCCGCCTTTGACCAGGCGGGGAATCACGGCTTCGTACACTTCGCCATAGACTTCCTTCTCTGCGTCGAGAAAACAAAATGCGATTCGGTCGAGCTTCTCGATGTGTGCGCGCGCGTCTTCGGCAATCAATTCGACGTGGGAATCAACGCCCGCGAGATGAAAGGTCTCGCGGGCGAGCGCGACCTTTTCGGGCAGGACTTCAAAAGTGACGACGCGCCGCCCGTTCATCATCGCCGCGAGAGCGAGCCAGAGAGTCGAATACCCCGCGCTTGTTCCAACTTCGATGACCTCGCCTTCGGGCGCACCCGCCGCGAGCAGGGCAAGGAACTTTCCCGTCTCGGGCGGGATCTGGCGCAGACGCTGCAACCGCGGCGTGCCGTCGTCGCGGTCTTGCGCGTCGCGCTCTTCGAGATATTTCATTCGTTCGAGCATGGCAGGAGGGATGGAATGGAACATGGTTTGAATCCTTTCGATTAAAATCTTTAGGGTCTGCGAGACTCTAAAGGTTTTCAACTATATCGCGGATGAACCAATGGCGGGAGATGATTCGGATTGCTTTTCTTCTTCTGCGCCGCAGCAAACGCCACCGCAATCATCGTTGCCGCAACCACAGCCAGACGACTGCGAAGCGTCCGATGTCTCTGTGCCACAGCAATCGCTGGATGCGCCAGCGGTCGAGCCGCAGCAATCGGATTTGCCCGTCGGCAATCCCACCGACTTTTTGATCAACGTGACGAGCAGGTTTTCATTTTGCGTAGACATGATTTTTCTCCTTTTGGATTTCAGAAATGGATCGAGCAATCTCCACCAGAACTTCAACTCCTTGATGGATGGTTTCAAGATGAAGCGACTCGAGCGAATCGAGAGGCGTGTGCATGACGCTGCGCGCCTGACCTGTGGGCTGCTGCCCCAACCCAAGCGTGGGGATTCCCTTCGAGATAAACGCAGACGAGTCGTCGCTGCCGCTGACCCATTGCGCTTGAATGCCGCGCTTCAGTAAAACACTTTCGCCGAGTTCAGCCAGCGGGTCGCCGCGCCCACGGTGTCCCAATCGCAGGGCGTTGAGTTTTGGTTCACTGCCAATCCCATCCAGATTGATGATAGCGGAAATCGGCACGGGCGGATGGGTAATCAACTGCTTCGCGCCCCACAAGCCCGATTCTTCCCCTGTCAAAAACGCGACCAATAAATTGAACGGAAGTTTTTCTTTCGCAAGTTCGCGCGCCGTTTGTAAGATAGCCGCAACGCCAGAGGCATTATCGAACGCGCCAGAGAAACGTACATTCTCTGAATCATCGCCGAGGTGATCGTAGTGCGCGGTGAGGGCGAAAGTGAAATCTGAGTCGTTGCGCAAGAGCCCGAGGACGTTGTTGCACGGACGAGTCGCACGATCGAGAGGCAAGTCCAATTCAACTTGTGCGCCGTTTATGTGCGCGAGTTCTTCGGCAATGGATGTCCGCACGCGCAAAACGGGAATCTTGCCCTTGCCTGAATACACAGTTTTGTGAAACCACTGCGGTTCTCCATGTTCGACGAGCAGTGCGGCAGCGCCAAGTTCAACGGCAGCGTTGACTGTTTCAGCAAGGTTGAATCCCTGCGGGCGTACGAGGATGAGGAAGACTTTGCCTTTGAAGTCTTCGGGGCGGAGCAGGTCGTCTTCGCGGACGACGAGCAGTTGACCGTTGACAAATCCCCCTGCGGAGAGCGCGGTCAGTTCGGCGAAGTCACGGCGGGGGGAGAAGGTTTGAGTTCCAACGATCAGGCGCGGGGTCGAAGTGAGGCGGGCAGCGGGGACGCCCACAGGTTGAAGCGCGGAGTCGAATCCCAGCGAGTCTAATTCCGCTTTGAGATAATGCGCTGTCCGATGCGCGCCTGCCGTGCCTGAGAGTCGCCCAGCGGCTTGGGGACTCGTAAGAAAATTCAGGTCGTGTTCGAGGCGATGGCGGTTTTTCATTTACAAAACTCCAAGCAGAATGTTGTAGCCGTATCCCAGCGCGACCGCTCCAAGAAGCAAGGTTGCGATAACGAGTGCAACCACACGCCAGCGGGCGATGGTCAACGCGCCGACGATTGCGCCAATGGATGTGCCGCTGCCTGTGACAAGGAACGCGAGAACCGCGCCCTGACTCATGCCCGCGTCCATGAGCGCGCGGGCAAGCGGCAGGGAGGCTCCGGTGTTGAAATAGAAGGGAATGCCGAGCAAAGCGGCGAGCGGCACGCCGTAGATCTGTCCTTCGCCGAACAACGATGAAATCCATTGCGAGGGGATGAGGTTGTTGAGCAAATAGCCGATGAAGGCAAAGCCGAGGAAGAACAGTGTGAGGCGCTTGCCCGCAAGCCAGGTTTCGTCGAGGAATTGTTTCAATGTGACACGCGGTTTCGATTGATTTAGTTGAATCGAATCGGCGGGGGTGGTCAAGCCTGATGCGCCCGAGATGGACTTGAAGCGCGCCTGGTTTGCAAGCCAGCCGCGCATCTCAAAGATGTGCGCGAATGCGCCGCCCGCCAGACCCAATAAAATGGACGCGCCGAAGAATGCCAGTGCAAATTTCCAGCCGAACAAACCCGCGCTGAAAACCAGTTCCTGCGGGGAGGTGAGGGGCGATGCGACCATGAACGCGATAATGGGCGCCCAGGGCATGTTTCCTGCCATCATGCCGAGGATGATGGCAGTCGTTCCGCACGAGCAGAGCGGCGTGCCGATTGCCGCTCCTGTGGCAATAAACACACCCGCTTTGCGGTTGCGTTGGAGGAATGCCGCGACGCGGTCTTGATCCACGTATAGTTTGAGCGCCGTGGCGATGAGCGCGCTGGCGAGGAGGAAAACCCAGTTCACAGTTAGTGTGTGCCAGACTTGTGTGAGGGTTTTGGTGAAGAGTTCGATGAGGAGGGTCATTTTGGTTTCTGATCCCTTTGCGTTATCAGCATTCAATTATTGGCTGCGGAGTGAATTTCGCGTGACACGGTTGCGGTTTCGCAACAGGCAACATCTTCAGTCTTGGGTCTTTCACTCTGTTGGGTTTTGGCTTTCTTCTCCGCTTTGCGGGCGCGCAGGGCGGACAGCGCAATTTTTACCAGGCGTTCGTTTTCCACTTCGCGCAGTAAGTCGTTTCGACGCTCCAGGTGGGCGAGTACATCGGTATAGTTAAACATGGTTGCGTCTCCTTTCTTGTTTTTGTAGACGCAGGGGTTTGGGAAAAGACGCAAAAACCGCGCCGAAGTTGGCGCGGTTCTGATTTGTTTCCGCCGACGCTAGGAACGTCTCCTACGCGGACACCCATACGCAGGCGCGTAGCGGACGTTCGAGAACGTCCGCCTGAATCAGGTTATTTTTCCAATTGATCCAACAGCGCGGGTAACTGCCCGATGTGTTCGAGTTGATGAAAGCCAGCATCTCCGCCAGGCGTTTCGGCGGTTTCGTGCTGCCAGGTGATTTCATACGGAATGTATGCGGCGCTGCCGCCGAGTTCGAGAATCGGCAAAATGTCCGAGCGCAGGGAGTTGCCCACCATGAAGAATTTCTGCGTTGCGATGGAATGTTCCGCGAGCAGGCGGGCATAACTCTCGCGCGTCTTCTCACTGACGATTTCGATGCGGTGAAAATATTTCCTCAAGCCTGAACGTTGAATCTTTTTCTCCTGGTCAAGCAGGTCGCCTTTGGTGATGACCATCAGGCGGTGGCGTTCCGCAAGTTGGGCGATGGTCTCGCTCACGCCGTCGAGCAGTTCGATGTCGGCGCTGAGCATATTCCTTGCGAGAGTGATGATGGCTTTGACGTCATTCCCCGAAACGCACCCTTCGGTGAGTTCGACCGCGGTCTCGATCATCGAAAGCGCGAAGCCCTTCACGCCGTAACCGAAATGCTGGATGTTGCGCGACTCGACTTCGTAGAGATGCGCGTGGATATATTCTTCGTCGCGATAATGTGCGAGCAGTTTGGTGAACTCGGCTTGCGTTTGGGCATAATAGCGCTCGCTGTGCCAGAGCGTATCGTCGGCGTCGAATGCGACGGTGTCGAATGTGGGCATGGAAAATCCTTTTGCGTAATCGGCGCTCTCTTGCGCCGATAGTAATGTCCCTTACCCTAACACTCTTCTTCGGAATCGCCGCAGTTGTTGGGATAATTGGGGTCGGCGCATTTCTCGCAATTGGGATGATAGTCCACGACTTTGCCCAATCTGTCGAACTCGAAGTGACAGCAGTCAAGAAACGCCTCTTTGAGTTTTTCCCGCGCCCGCTGCACGCGTGACTTCGCGCCTGATACCGTTATATCGAGTCTGGTTGCCAGTTCGACCTGGGAGAGTCCCTGCAATTCGGTCAGTTCCAGCGCTTCGCGGTATTTGTCGTCGAGACAGCCGAGCATACCTTTGACCGAGGATGCGAGTTGGGAAACCGCGTCAGGCTCATCGTCGAGGGGAGAGGCGAGCGATTCGGTCAGCTCATCCTGCGGGCAGGCGCGGCGGTAGTAGTCAATGATGGCATTGCGCGTGATCTGGTAGACCCAACTTTCGAGGCGGTCTTCTGCGCGCAAACCGCCGATCTTCGCGTGAATCTTGAGATACACGTCCTGCAGAATGTCATCAGCGGTGTCAGGGTCGGGGACGCGCCCCGCGATGAAGCGATGCAGTTTGGAATGGAAGTCGGTGTAGATGGTTTCGAGAGTCGCGTTCATGGAAGACTCCAGATGGAGGGAAGGAGATAGAGCGAAGCGCCGATGGCGAAAATGGCGATGAAGAGAATCGAAACTCTGTGCCGCGCGCCGAAAAAGACGAATTGCAGGATCAAGCGCAGAATCCAAAAGAGCGCGATGGAGGCGAGAATTGTACGTCCAAGCGGAGAGGAAATCAACTCTGAAGCATGGACGAAAGAAACGTACGCCATGACGATAAAGAGAAAGGTCAGGCACAGGTTGAGGATTTGCACGACCGCGCGGTTGATGCGCGTCAGCGCGGCAAGGTCTTTCTTCCAGTGAAAGATGCGCCAGAAGAAGACGTGGAAGATTGCGAGGGCGAGATGGTAAATTCCGCCCGCGAAGAGGAAGGTTTGAGAAGCGCTCATGTCGTTGATTTTAATCGTTTGAAAAGATTCGCCAGTAATCCCGTTGCAATGGCAACGTAAAATGACCATACGATATTGGCATAATCGCCGACTTGATTCCCAACTCCCGTGCCAGCCGCGTTGACGGGCATGGTCAGCGCGGGGAGAATCAACGTGGGGATGGCGAACAGAATTCCGTTGAATATGAACAGCCACTTGATCCACGCTTCGAGTTTGCCGCCCGTGAAGGCGGGTCCCGCCGCGAGGGTGGCGAGACAGAAGAACACATAGCCAAGCATGTCCTGCGCGAAGATCGGTGTGCCAGGGATGAAGACGAACGGCTTGACCGCCTCTTCCGTGATGGGCAGGTAATTGCTTTTGACGAACGTCAATTGAACGTAATACGTCAGCGAGCACATCACCGCGTAGATGATCGCAAACGAAAGCCCAAGTTGGCTCCACACTTTTTTCTCTGGCGCGGCGTAATGGTGAACGCTGACCATCATCGTCACGAACGCGGGCGCGAGCAGGAACGACGAGCCGTAAGCGATGTTGAGCGACCAGTTGAACGCCAGCGATAGCGGGAAGACAATCAACATCAGCGTTACGACGATGGCTGACCAGAAGCCAAGTTGAGCGACAGATTTTTGATTCATGGTTTCTCCTCATGCAAGATACTGGTTTTACTAAAATGTTCCGCGTAGGGCGCGTTCTCATACGCGCCCGTCGGCGTTGGAGAACGCCGACTACGCTGTTAATGCACGGATGATGTCCGCGCTATGTTTCTTGAACATCGACAAATGCCCTTCGTTGGGATAAATCTTCGCCTCACATTTCGGGACGGCGGATTCTACAAACCGAGCCATCGCGACAGGGATGTTTTGATCCGCTTCCCCGTGCCAGAGCAGAATCGGCGTTTGAATGTCCTGCAAGCGAAAGCCGAAGTCTGTGACCGAGAGCAGGGACTCGTGGAACGCGCCGCGCACTCCCTGGCGGAATGACTCCCGCACCGCGTTGACAAATCCAAGTTGTAACGCGGGGTTCGTTTCGATGGCAACGCGGTCAGGCTCAGGCAGGAGCGAGCGGGCTTGCGCGATCAAACTTTTAGGAGACAAACGGGCGGTCATGCCGAGGATCCACAAAAACAAGCGCGAAGCCAGCGGGTTTTCGCGCGGCAGGTTCAGGAAGCGGCGCGTCCCTGCGTTGACGTTTTGAACGAGTTCAGGTTCTGTGAACAATGCCGCCCCGCTGACGATCCCCACCCTGCTCAAGCGTTCGGGAATGGCAAAGGCGCAAGCGAAACCATAGGGACCTCCGAGCGAATACGCAAGGATGGCAAAATGTTCGATACGCAGATGATCCGCCAGCGCAAGGATGTCTTTGGGAAAATCCAGCAGGCGGCGCTTGGGCTGGAAATCGGAGAGTCCCACTCCAGGGCGATCCACCGCGATCACGCGCGCGTCGAACGAGCGCAGCGTCTCATCGTTGCCATACAACGAAAACTCAAGGCGCGAACTTGGCGAGCCGTGAAAATAGAACAGCGGCTTTCCATTGGGTGAACCGTACTCGTCATAGCCGAGTCTGCGACCGCCTGGTAATTGAAACTGCTGGTTGAGTTTGGACATTTTGATCTCCGTAAAGATAGACGCAGGGACGATCAAAAGGACGCAAGGTTATTCGATTTTTTCCGCAAACGCCAGCACATGACCATCTGGGTCGAGACTATACGCGGCGCGGTCGCCCCAGTCGCGGTCAGCGAGTTCGCTCAATTCGTACGCGCCTGCAGTGAGCGCGCGATCATGAAAGTTGGAGGCATTTTCGACGCGCAGGTAGAGTTCGGCTCGCGGAATCCCACCCGCTCGTGCGGGATCGGGCAGGCGGCTTCCAAGCAGGCGTTTGATTCCCGCTTCGGGCATGAGTCCCAGAACGCAGGTTTCGGAGAGGATGAATTCGGTCATTCCAGGCACGTCGAGGGACGGTTCGCAGTTCAAAACGCGGGAGTAGAACTCCGCGCTGCGGGTTTGGTCTTTGACGTAGAGGATGATGTGGGTTTTGGCGATGGTGTTCATGGCGTGGTTGAAATACTTGCGCGGAATGGGTAATCGGGTTATTTCAGCGGTGCAAACTGAAGTTTGCAGTACTTTTATTTCTCTCGTTTGATGGCAAAGGCATTTTCCAGTTTTTCAAACCCGACTTTGGGATAATACTCCATCGCGGCGGGGGCGGAAAGCAGGATGAGCGAAGCCTCTTCTCCTGCGACAATGCGCGTGAGCGTCACAAGCATTTTGCCGATTCCCGAGCGCTGATACGATTCATCCACGGCGAGGTCGGAGAGGTAGCAATAGAAGGAGAAGTCGGTTGAAGAGCGCGCAACGCCGACGAGTTTGTCGCCGTTCCAGGCGGTGACGGTCAGGTTGGCGTGATCCAACATACGCTGGACTTGTTCCGTGTTTTCGAGCGGGCGGCGCGCCGCAAGCGTAGAGCGAGTTAACAGGTCAATGAATTGCTCCACGCTGATGGTTTGGTTGATGCGATATTCGATATTTTGCATGAGGGTTTCCTGTGCGAGGAGTTGGTACATGGAATAGACGCTGGTCTGTCTGAAAAGACGCATGGCGACTTGCAAAATGAATTTTGCAGTACTAAACCTCCCGCATATGCCACCACTCGCGGAAGGCGCGACACAACCCCTCGTCGTCGAACTCCGCCACGAACAGACAATCCAACGCGAGACGTTTGCCCGATTCGACGACGGTGAACGACGACTGCCATCTTGCGATGCCCGTGTTCCCAGTCACGGAAAGAATCTCGAAGGAGGATTTCTTGTCCTTGAGATTCTGCGCGCCTTTGTTCCAATATTCGTAAATAGCGTCGCGCCCGACCATCGGCTCATCGAATGGACTTTCATAATAGCGGGCGTCGGGCGCGAAGAGATTCGCGGAGGCTTGCGGGTCGTTCTCCGCGCTGGCGCGACCGTATTCGGTCATCCATGCTGTGAAGCGTTCCAATGTCAATGGTTTCATTGCTCTCCCAACAACCACGTATCGAAAAACTGAATCACGGTTTCTTCATATTCCCGCGGATGCGTTGACAGCCCGCCGATGTGCGGCGTGTCGGGCAGGATCAGTTTTTGCTTCGGTTCATTCGCGGAGGCAAAGAAATGTTCGATGGCGCGTTCTTCGCCGCCTTCTCCGCCTACCAACAATAGCGGGCGCGGGGAAATTTGCGCGACCGCGTCGGTAATGGGCAGGGGATCAATGACGCCATCCACGCGATGCAAATAATAGAAGAACATGATGTCAAACGGAACGTAAAGCGACTCGTAGGCAGTTTTGGGTTTGGGCCAATCTTTGAACACGGTCGCGCCTGGCGCGTCTGCCGCGACCGCCGCGAGACGGGAATCGCGCGCGCCAGCGAGGACGGACGCGCTCGCCCCAAGCGAAAGCCCCATCACGCCGATCCGCCCTGGGTCGAGGTCGGGACGCGCTTGCAGGTAGTCCACCGCCGCGCTCACGTCGAGATACTCGTCGCCGCCGAAGGTCAGCAGGTCGCCGCCGCTTGCGCCGTGGACGCGCAGGTCAATCATCAACACGCCGTACCCGTTGCGGGCGAACATCAGCGCGTGATCCATCGTCCCCAAACGGTTGGACGCCATCGAGTGCAGGAGAATCACAGCGGCGCGATTTTCGGAGGGGATGTACCAGCCGCGAATCGTCACGCCATCTTTCGTCGTAAGTTCCACGTCTTCATAGGTAAGCCCCTTGTCGGCGGGGGTGACGCAACAGACTTCCATGCGTTGAGGCTCGGTGAATCCCCTTGCCATGAAGTAGGACACGCCGAGATAAACGTAGGCGAAATAGCCGACGACAATGGCGACCAGCGAAAAGCCGATCAGGTTGAACCAGTAGCGACGCGAGAAGCGCGGGGCGTTCATGAGGTTGTTTCAGTCTCTCTCAACATTTGCTTCTCTTCCGTCCGCGAAAGATTCTTCGCGCCCGCGACGAACGTGACGACGACAGCGGCAAGGACATACAACACGATCAACATGTTCTCCGCAACCCCGCCAGCGACGGCGAACTTGACGGGCAGGAACATCCCTGCAGTGTTCCCTGTGGCGTGGAAGAGAACCACGAGCAGGATGCTTCCGCGCGTGTTGTTGTAGAGCCAGGTGTATAGAACCGCCAGGGCAAGATGCGCGACCGTGAACCACGCGAAGGATCGTTCGTCGTTCATGCCCGTTCCCAGAAATTTCGGCAAATGCCAGACCGACCAAATCACGCCGACGATCAGGCTGGCGGTCAGCGCGTTGTACTTGGCTTGCAAGCGCGGCAGGACGTAACCGCGCCAGCCCCACTCTTCGCCGTTGGTCAGGATTTCAAAAATCAGCCACGGCAGGACGAGCGCGAGCAGCGGCGCGTCGAGCGGGACCACGTCGCGAATCATCGGGTGGGAAAAATCAACAGGGACGCGCGTCAGCCACGAGGTCAGGAGGATCGAAGCGAATCCCAGGGCGGGCAAAAGCAGGAGCGCGACCAGCCACCACGTCCAGCCGACGCGCCAGATCAGGAAGCGTTTCAAGAACGCGATCATCGCGTCCCTGCCGAGAGTCGCCCATGTCATCAAAACCGAGACGAGAACGAATCCCCAGCCGAGCGTGAGAACGATAGCGAATGGAACTTTGAACGGCAGGACGCCCGAGTTCGAAAAATCAATCGTCCATGTGTAGAGGAACATCAGCGCGAGACCGACGACGAGCGAATGGCGTTTGATGAAAGCGTTCATGTCAGTTCCTTTGGTTTTCAACGGTCATACGGGTTCTTTTGTCGCGCCAACCAGCGAGAGCGCCGCGGAAATTTTTTCGGCGGGGATTTGGAATTGTTCTGCCAGCGACTCTGTCAGCGTTTTGGGGTTCAGGCGAATCTCATGTTTGCCGTCATGGTCGAAGGATTCAAGCATGAAGGGTTTTGTGTCGCTGTTGAACAACCATGCCGTGTTGTCGAACATTCTGTTGATGACGACGCGATTGAGAAAATAACCCGTTGGAAGATAATCCGCTTCGATCGCCGCTTCGAAATCCTTTGCGCTGACGGGAATGTCGTTCAACGTAAAGATGTACGGGCGGGCGTGGGGCGCGCGCTCGACGACATAACGGTTCTCGCCTTCGGGTCGGACGGTGAAATTCAACCAGGGCGTGTAATGATAGACCGTCGAATCGGAAAAGAACGCTGCCGCGCGCGGCAGAGGCACAGAGACATCCACCAGGTACTTTTGTCCGTTGAAGAGAATCACAATCGCGGCATGACATTTCTGCGCTTCGGTCATATCGTTCAAGGTCATATAGCCTTCAAATCCCAGCGCGTTTAACAGGGCGAAGAAGGCGTAGTTGATCTCGAAGCATGTCCCGCCGCCGCCAAAACGCATCGCATCGTCCCACACTTCGCGCGGAAAACGCGGACAGTCCGCCGTCTCTGGCGTGGCGTCGCGCTTGAGGATGCGCGTCACGCTTTCCCATGGGACTCGGCGAATGGATGCGCCGATCAGCGCGTTCAGATATTCGTACGTGGGGGGCTGTCGGCGTAATTTCAAAAAGCGCAGGATGTCGTCAACGAACGCGACGTCAAGTTGTATATGAGTCATTCCAATCCTTTTATGGCGCGCCTGCGCGTACATTTATATACGCAGTTCGACGGGCGCGCCGAGTTTTCGCTCCAGTCCTTCGCGACCCCACCTCATGATGGTCTCGAAACTCGCGCGGATGATTTGCGGCGCGAACGGAAGCGGCAGGTTCATCCACCAGCGACTCGTCCGAACGTCGGCGTCGAAGCGGATCTCCGTCCCGCCGTTGATTGGGGTGAACGTCCACTTACAGATACCGACAAGGTCGCCGCTTGCTCGTCCTTCGAGTAGTCTTTTTTTCTCGATCAGAATCATCTCAAGATCGAAGACGAGCGTGTACGGAAACCAACTGCGCCACCCCTGACGCAGGACGGCGCCGACGCCGTTCTCGTCGCCGCGGCGCAGCGCTTCGACCTTCCGAACGCCGCGCCACCAGGTTGCCCAAGCCGAGTAGTGAGCCAGGGTTTCCCAGACTCGTTCGACGCCGGCTGGCGTCCGCCACACGGTTTGAAAGCGATGGCGGGTTGCGGCTTTTTTCCCGTCGTTCAAGGCGATATTGGCAATGCTCTTGTTCATGTTTCCTTCCTTTCGCTACGCCCGCATTAAAACGTTTTCTCCCGTTCCTTTGGTCTGGTTCGCCCGTACAAAAAACCGTACAAAATCTTGTGTCGGTGACGCTCTCTAACGTTAACAATATGAATCGTTCCCTCCGGCGTTGATCGTCAGGGCGGGCGTAATGTCCGTAAAAACGTTCGCGCTGAAACATTTGAGCGGCGGTTGATATTGATCGAACCCGCCGCCCGCTTTTGTTACAAATACCTTGCGACAGCCATCCCCAGCATGGCGACCGTCAGCAGGACAAAGTCGAACTGATACGCCTTCATCAACGACGATTGCAGGCGGTTCTTCTCCGCGACTTTGGCTGGATTCGGCGCGCTCTGCGCGGAGCCGATCTCCGCTTCGAGCTTTCCGATCTGCGCGTGCAACTTGCCGAAGACGCCCATGCCCATCGCGTACGAGCCGAGCGCCGCGACCGCGCCGACGGTGAACGCCGCGCCCGCGCCCGTCGTCCAAATGAAACTGATCCCGCCTGCGAAGAAGCGCGCGTACAACAGCGCCCCCGAAAGCACGGTGACCGTAGCGACGATCCCCAGCGTCGCCCCGAGGCGCGGCGCCAGCGTTTGCAGAAACTTTTGCCCTGCGGACTGGGTGATGCGCGCCACAGGGACAAGCATCAGCAGGTACAGCGCCGCGCTTCCCACCCATACGATGCCGCCCGCCACATGCAGGACGCGCAGAATGAGAATGACGTAAAGGTTGTTTAGAATTAACATGATTTACTCCTTTTGTTATTGCGAAGCGCGTCGGCAATTTTTTGCCAGACGGCAACTTCTGAATCAACGAATTAAGC
>WBZO01002964.1_pt2 | contig 18837 bp, 6 predicted proteins | sample 5204261 | NCBI WGS metagenome assembly WBZO01 (sample SAMN12412400, study PRJNA552823) | activated sludge metagenome | isolation source: activated sludge from anammox sidestream of wastewater treatment plant... | place: USA: North Carolina | collected 2017-09
GCGGCGCCGATCTTGATCTTGTCGGCAGCGTCGTCGACCACCAGGCCCTGGAAGGTCGCCGTGCGCGGCCCGCGGTAGGTGACCGCCTGGCCGTCAGCGAAGCCATGCCCGGCCAGCGTGAAGGCGTCGGTGGCGGCGTCGACCGCCGACGGCGCGAAGCCCTTGAGCGTCGCCTGCACCTGCGCGAGGGTGCTGCCGAGCTTGATCGTCAGCGGGTCGATCACCCGCACGTAGTACAGCGTGCCGAAGTTCAGGCCGCCGATGTTGGTCGAGCCGTCGCTGAAGCCGTGGCCGTAGCGCAGCCGGTCGCCGGTTTGCAGGCCGTGCAGCGACGCGAAGCGGATCGTGTCCAGGCCGTCGTCGACGTCGCTGCTGCGGAACGGCGCGCCGAGCTTGACGACGGTGTCGTTGAGCACGATCACGCCGTAGGTGCGCTGGTTGACCAGGCCGCCGATCGGCGCGTTGCCGCCGGCGTCGTAGGTGATGCGGTCGCCGGTGATCAGGCCGTGCGGCTGCGCGGTGGTCAGCAGGTCGGCGTCCGCATCGAGCGCTGCCAGCGTGCCGTCGGACACCGCCACCGGCGAGCCGTGCGTAGCCTCGACGTCGACGTTGCCGGCGCTGATCGTGGTCGGCGTCGCCGCACTCGACTCGATCAGCGCCGAGACGGTCGGGACCACGCTCGCGTCGCCCTTGATCATGCCGAAGTCGGCGCCGAGCGACAGGCCTTCGCGTAGCGCGCGCGCGTCGGCGTCGGTGCTGCTGTGCGCGCGCACGGTCACGTTGCCGGTGGCGACGATCGCACTGCCGGCGCCGATGCGCGCCCCGACCGTCGGGTTGGCGTCGGCCTTGGCGCGGCTGAAGCCGACGTTGCCGAGGAAGCCGACGTCGGTGGAGTCGTTGCGGGTGTCGGCGTGGTCGATCGCCGTGCCCTGCACCGACAGGTTGCCGACGTTCATCGTCACGCCGCTGCCGACCGCAGCGCTGGTCTTGCCCTTGGCCTCGGACTCGGCGTTCATCAGCGAGAAGCCGATCGCCGTGACGCTCAGCCCGCGGCCCTTGGCCTTGGCCTGGTTGATGCTGTCGGCGCGCACCGCGACCACGCCGGCAACATTGAGGATCGCGCCGTCGCCGACCGCGGCGCTGACCTCGGCGTTGGACGCGGCGAAGCCGAGCGACGCGCTCGAACTGACGACCGCGACCCCGGGTGCGTCGGCGATCGCCGTCGAGCCGCGGATGTCGCCGCCGTAGACCTGATGCACCGCCTGCTGCGTGGCCGGGTCGACGTTGAAGCCGGCGCCGATGTTCAGCGAGTCGGCGGTGATCTGGCCGCCGGCGCGCGCCGCGACCACGCTGCCGATGTTCGACTTGGCCAGGCTCAGCCCGTGGCCGGCCAGGCCGATGCTGATGCCGAAGACCTCGGTGTGCGCGTCGTGATCGGTGCCCGCGTAGACCTTGACCGCGCCGCCCGAGTGGATCCGGCTGCCGTCGCCGATCGAAGCGCGCACGTCGGGCGTGTACTCGGCGATCGCGAAGTTGAAGGTGCCGCTGAATGCACCAGCCGAGAAGCCGAACGCGTTCTGCTGCGAGCGCAGCGTCGACAGGCCGTCGAGCGTGATGTCGCCGACGCTGCCGGTGCCCTGGCCGATGCTCGCGTTCGCGCCGATGCCGACGTACAGGTCGGCCGCGCCCGGATTGCCCAGCCGCAGATAGCTGAAGGACGCGCCGACCGCGACCAGGCCGGCGGTGACGCCGTCGGTGTCCAGGTCGAAGGTCTGCAGGCTGCGGGCGCGCACCAGCACCGAGCCGGCCTGGTCGATTACCGCACCGTCGCCGATGAAGGCCTGGTTGGTGCTGCGGTCGGTCACGTAGGACACCGACGCGCCAAGGCCGACGAAGCCGCCGCCGAACGCGAACGAGGTCTGGCCGACGGTTTCGGTCAGCTCGCCGTTCACGCGGATCTGCCCGCCGGCCTCGAGCGTGCCGGCGGCCGACGCGCGCGCGTTGTTCGACAGGCTGAGCACGCCGATCGCCGCGCCGACCCCGACGAAGCCGCCGCCGCCACCGCCGACCGTGAAGCTCAGGTCGCTCGTGTCCTTGGCGTCGACCGTGATGTTCGCGCCGGCCTGCACGTGCGCGCCGGCCTCGACGTAGGCCTGGGTGCCCGCGGGCACCACGTTGGCCGCGATCAGGTTGCGCAGCGACCAGGCCGAAGGCGCCTGCGCGGCGAGCGAGCCCTGCGTTGCCTTGCCGACGCCGGCCATGCGCTCGTTGGCACTGGTGCGGCCATCGCCGGGGCTGCCCGCCGAGAAGCCGCCGACCACCCCGCCGACGTCGTTGGTGCGCGCGCCACCCTGGTCGGCCGCCTGGTTCTGCGGGCTGCCGCCGTTGGCGCTGAACGCGCTGCCGCCGCTGCCCTGGCTGTTCTGGTAGTCGGCCGACAGCGTGCTGCCGAAGGACCAGACCGAGACCGCCGCTGCGGCGCCGACGAAGCCGCCGGCGGCCGAGATCGTCCAGCCGACGTTCTTGCTCAGGTGCTGGGCGCTGACGCCCACGTCGCTGCGCGCGCGCACGTCGGCGCCGCCGCGGATGAAGGCGGCGGTGTCGTTGCGCACGCTGCCGACGTCGACCGCACCGGCAACACCGACGAAGCCGCCGGCGATGCCGCCGGCGAACGAGAAGGTCTGGATCCGGTTGGCCGCGCGCACGTTCACGTCCTGCGCCGCCGACGTGAACAGCAGGTCGGTGTTGGTGTTGACGCGCGCGTTCGCGTCGACGTAGGCGCGGGTGTCGCTGTCGAGCAGAGTCACGGCGATCCCGCCGGCGACGCCGACGATGCCGCCGCCGGCGGCGATCGCGATGTGGGTGACGTTTTCGTTGGACAGCGCCTGCACGGTCACGCCGCGCGCGGTGCCGGTGTTGAAGCCATCGGTGCCGTTGGCACTGCCGTCGAGCACGCCGCCGAGCCCGCTGCCCGCGGCGCGGGCGTCGACGGTCGCGCCGTTGCCGATCCACGCGTTGGTCGCCTTGGTCAGCGACAGCACGCCGACCGAAGCGCCGATGCCGGCCACCCCGAAGCCGCCGGCACCGGAGACCACCAGCACCTTGCTGTCGTCGCGCGCGAACACGCCGACGTCGCCGCCGGCGAAGACGGTCGCGCCGGCGCCGATCCAGGCGCTGGTGTGGTTGTCGATCACCGGCACGTTGACGGTGCCGCCGACCCCGGCGACGCCGCCGCCCACCGCCACGCCGATGAACAGCAGGTTCTCGGCGGCGTGCGCGTCGACCACGACGTCGTCGTTCGCATAGACCTGTGCGCCGTTGCCGATGTAGGCCGCGGTCGTCAGGTCGATCACCGACACGCCGACCGCCGGCGCGATGCCGGCGTAGGCGCCCACCGCGACCGATCCGGTCACGTGCAGGTGGTAGAAGTCGTTGCCGGCGGCGACCCGCACCTGCTGCGCGGAGCTGGCGCCGCTGCGGTCGGCGTTGACCGAAGCGCCGTCGCCGATGTAGGCGCGCGCGGTCGCGTCGAACACGTTGACCGATGCGGCGACCGCCACTGACGCCGCGCCGGAGAAGCCGCCGGCGGCCGCGAAGTTGACGATGCTGTCGCGGTTGGTCGCGGTTACCGACACGCCGCGGAAGGCGCTGTCGCGGCCCAGCTGCGCGGCGCGCAGGCCGCTGTACAGCGGATCGCCACCGCGGTCGTCGACGCCGTCGTCGTTGGTGTCGAGCTTGCCGTCGGCGCTGCCGTTGCTGTCGGTGTCGAGCCGGCTGCCGATGTCGGGCGGCCCGAAGCGGGCGTCGGCACGCGTCGGCCGGTGGCCGTTCTGGATGTCGACGTTGCCCGGCTCGGTCTGCAGCCCGGTGGTGAAGCCGATCGTGAAGGCGCCGGTGTCGACCGCGAGCGCGTCCTGGCCGTCTGCGGCGATCTTCGCGCCGGCACCGACGAAGGCCTCGACCCGCTTGGTGACCACCGGCACGCCGACCGCGGCCCCGATGCCCGCGGTGCCGCCGGCGGACAACGCGCCGGCGATGTTGATCTCGTCCAGCAGGTCGTTGGCGGCGATCGCGATCGAGCCGCGCGCGTGCAGGTCGCCGGCGCCGAAGCTCGCGACCGCGTCGCCCGGGTCGTCGCCGATGAACGCGCGGGTGACGATCGACGACACCGGCACGCCGACCGACGCGGCGATCCCGGCGGAGCCGCCGGCGCCCATCGACGCGGCGACCTGCAGCGCCTTTTCGCTGGAGTCGGCAAGCACCTGCACGTCGCCGCGCACGTTGCCGCCGGCCGCGGAGCCGATCGAGGCCTCGGTGTCCTTGTTGAACGAGGACACCGCGACCCCGGCGGTTGCGCCCGCCGAACCGCCGTAGCCGGCCGCGCCGCCGACGGTGACGATGTCGGTGTGGGCGTCGGCTTCGACGCGCACGTCGGGCGTCGCCGACGACAGCAGCGGCGGCGTCACGTCGAAGCCCACGCCGTTGCCGATCCGCGCCCAGGTCTTCTCGGTCAGCAGGTTGACGGTGAGCGAGCCGGCGACGCCGGCGCTGCTGCCGCCGGCGCCGGCGGCGGCAATCGTCACCAGATCCTCGTACGAGTCGGCGACGACTTCGACCCCACCGCGCGCGCTGAGCTGCGCGAGATTGCCGATGCGCGCCTCGACCGTGTCGGTGTGCACCAGCGTGGTGTTCGAGATGCCCACGCTGGCGCTGCCGCCGCCGATCGCCAGCGTGCCCGCCACCTGGTCCAGGTCGAAGGGTCCTGCGGCGTTGAACCGCACGCGGCCACCGGCGTCGAACTGCACGCCCGAGCCGGCGCCGCCGACGCCGCTCTCGGCCAGGGCCTGCGTGCTGGTGTTGACCACGTAGACCGACACCGACGGCGACGCCGCCACATTGCTGCTCACGGCGATCGAGGCCGCGACCGAGATCAGGTTCTCGCCGCCCTTGGCGGTGATCGCGATGTCGCCGCGCGCGTCGATCCGCGTGCCGCGGCCGACGGTCGCGCGCGTGGTCTTGGTCAGCACCGCGACGTCGACGCCGGCGCCGACCGCGGCGCTGCCCGAGTCGAAGGACGCCGCGAGGCCGCCGGCCACCGACACGAGCCGGGTCAGGTCCTGCGCGTCGACGGTCACGTCCAGCCCGACGCTGGCGGCCGGCAGGTCCTGGTTCAGCCGCACGTCGCGGCCGATCGCGGCCAGCGTGTCGTCGGTGAAGATGTTGACGACGATCGAACCCGCGACCCCGGGGCCGCTGGTCGACCCGCCGGCGCCGGCGGCGACCGAAGTCGCGTCGATCGAGCTCGGCAGCAGCGGAATGTCGTCGTCGACCGGGATGCCCAGCGGGTTGATCGCGCCGTGCGCGCGCACCGTGGTGTTGCCGACCGCGTCGATGTCGGCACCGTCGCCGACGGTGGCGTGGGTGGTCGGGTTGACGATCGCGATCGCCACGCTCATGCCCACGCCGGCCTTCTTGCCGAAGCCGGCCGAGCCGGCCAGCGTCTGCAGGCCGATCTCGTCCTGTGCGGACACGGTGAAGCTGCCGGTGGCGTCGACCGTGCTGCCGGCACCGAGCGAAGCCTCGGCCAGCCAGCTGACGCGGTTGATCGCGACCGAGCCGGCGATGCCGTAGTCCTTGCCGCCGCCGGCCGCCAGCGCCCAGGTCTTGAACTCGGCGCGCTGCCCGTCCGGGTGGCGCGACTCGATCGTCACGTCGGTGCCGCTCAGCCCGGCGCCGGCGCCGGTGCGCGCGCGGCTGTCGACTTCGCCGACGGTCACGCCGACCGCGGCGCCGACGTTGGTGTCGGTCTGCAGGTCGACCGCAGTGCCGGTGGCGGTAGTGCTGAGGTCCAGGTCGGCGACCGCCGACACCAGCACCGCGCCGCCGCTGGAGTGCAGCAACGCGCCGGCGCCGACTTCGGCCAGATTCGTCACCTTGCCGTAGCCGATGCCGATCGCCGCGGCGACGCCGACATCGGCCGACTTGCTGCTGGATTCACTGTCGCTCTTGGCGTTGCCCTCGTCGGCGCCATCCTGCGCCTTGGGCACGCTGCGCGAGCCGCCGTTGTTAGGGTTGTCGTTGACCTGGTGGTCGGCCTCGCTGTCGGCCTTCTTGCCGTCCTTCGAGTTGCCCTGCGCGCTCGCGGTGGCCTGCGTCACCTGGCCGGCGCCGACCTGGCTCTGCACGGTGATCGCGCCGCCGGCGTTGATGCTGCGCAGCGCCTGCGCCTTGACGTCGTCGGTCACGATGCCGATCGCCACCGACGCGCCGACGCCGACGCTGCCGCCGGCCCCGGCGCCGTCGGCCTCGCCCTTGACCGCCGACGCGTGCGCCGACTGGATCAGCACGCTGCCGCTCGCATCGAGCGCGTCGGTGCCGACGTTGGCGCTGCCCAGGTAGGCGAGCTTGCGGTGGTCGGCGATCGTCAGCGCGACGCCGGCACCGATGCCGACACCGTCGCCGCTGCCCGACTCGCCACCCGCGGCGCCGTTCTTGGCGGTGGTCTCGATCGTGTGCGCGCCCGCGGCCTGCACGACCACGTTGGCCATCGTGCCGTCCAGCGCCGCACCGTTGGCGAGGCTGGCCTCGGTGTCGGTGGTGACGACATTCAGCGCGACCGATGCGCCGACGCCGACGCTGCCGCCCGAGCCGCCGACGCCCTCGGGCACCGCACTCGCCTTGGTCAGCGTGTCAGCGACTGCGCGCACGCGCAGGTCGCCACCGTTCAGGTTGGTCGACGCGAAGCCGGGCACGTGTGCAACCGTGTCGACGTTGACCACGTTGAGCGCGAAGCCGCCGGCGACCCCGACCTTGTCGGAGCCGGCGCCGGAGGTGGCGCTGGACTCGAACTTGTGCGCGGCGCTGTTCGCCGGCCCGGTGATCGCCTCGAGGGTCAGGCCGTCGGCGACCACGCTCGCGCCCGAACCGAGCTGCGCGCGGTTGTCGACGGTGCCGACGTTGATCGACACCGCCGCGCCGACACCGGCGCTGCCGCCTTCGGCGACCGCGGTGCCGCTGGCCGACGCGGTCGCCGCCAGGTTCGCGGTGGCGCGGATCGTCACCGTGTCGGCGGCGCCGAGCACGCGGTTGTTGCCGGTGCCGGCGAAGACGGTCGAGTCGCCGATGTTCACCGTGACCGCGGCCGCGACCGCGATCGACTTGGAGCTCGACGAGCCCTCGGAGTCGGTGTCGGCGGTCGCCGCGTCGGGCGACGCGCCCGCCGCCGCGCTGGTGCGCGCGCCACGCTTGCTCGCCTGCGCGTCGCCGGCACCGCGCTGCGCGTTCTTCTGCTGGTCGACCTTGTCGCCCTTGTTGCCGTCGTCCTCCTCGCCGCCCTTGGCGCTGGCCTTCGAGCTCGAGCTGGTGCTCTGCCGGCTGGCGGCGGTGACCGCGATCGCCCCGCTGCTGGTCACCGCGCGGTCGACGAAAGCGCGCGTAGTGTCCAGCGCCACCGCCACCGCGAGCGACGCGCCGACGCCGATGTTGCTGCCCTTGGCCGCACCTTCGGCGCTGGTGCTGGCGCTGCCGGTGTGGTCGGCGCTGATCGTCACCGCCCCGGCCGCGAGCGCGTTCGGGCTGCTGCGCAGTTCGGCGATGGTGTCGTGGTTGGCGATCGTGATCGCCGCCACCGGCGTGATCGCAGTACCGCCGGCGCTGCCGCCCTTGGCGGTGGTGGTCACCGTGTCGTCGGAGTCGGCGTCGAGCGCGACCGCCCCGCTGCCAGCCGCCAGCCGCGAGCCCGCGTCGGCGATCGCCCAGGCACGGGTGTCGACGACGTTGATCGCCACCGACGCACCGACACCCACCGCGTTGCCGCCGGCGTCGCTCTTGGCGTCGGCGCTGGCCGTGTCGCTGGTCGTGGTGGCGGCGTGCAGGTTCAGTGCGGTCGCGCCCGCCAGCGTGAGGTTCGCGGTCGAGGTCAGCAGCGCCTCGGCGCGGACGATGCCGGCGTTGATCGCGAGCGAGCCGGCGACGCCGACGCTGGACCCGCCCGCGCCCGAGGTCGCCTGCGCGCCGAAGCGCGCGCTGGTCGCGGTGGCCGCGGCGCTGACCCCGCCGGGTGCAGTCAGCGTGGTCGCGCCCGAAAAGGCGACGCGGCTCGCGATGTCGGCGGTGTTGATCGCCGCCGCGGCGCCGATGCCGGTGGCGCCGCTGCTGGTGGCCTTGCCGTCGGCGACCGTCGACTGGCCGCCGGTCGGACCCTGCAGCGTGCTCGCCGCCGCCAGGCTGATCGTGCCGGTGGCGCTGAGCGCGCCGCCGGTGGCGACCAGCACCTCGGTCGGGCCGCTGACGTTGCTGAAGGCCACCGCCGCCGCCAGCCCCATCTGGCCGTCGCTGGTCTGCGCGTCCTGCTCGTCCAGCGCCTTCTTGCCCTCGGTCTGCGAGCCATCGTCGGTGGCGCCGCCCTGGGTCGACTTGGCGACCGTCTCGACGCTGCGCGCGCTGGTCGCGCCCAGCGCCACCGACGAGCCCGACAGCGCCGCTGTGCCGTCGACGCTGGTGCGCGTGTCGCCGCTGACCACGGTGCCGGCGACGGTGCCGCCGAGCGCGCTGCCCGACGAGGAACCGCTGCTGCCGTCGGCCTTGGTGACCGCGTTGACCGTGCTGAACGACTGGATCGACAACGCGCCGGTCGCGCTCAGCGCCGAGCTGCCGCCGACCGCAATGGTCGCGTCGGCGTCCAGGATCTGGATCGCCACCGACGCGTCGCGGTCGCTGTCGTTGCTGCTGCTGTCGGGCGCGGTCAGCAGCGTGCTCGCGAGCGTGCTGCGCGCCTCGAGGTCGATCTTGCCGCTGGCGTTGAGCTGGTTCGCGCCGGTGAGCGCGATCGACGCCGACGCGCTGCTGGTGACGAAGCCGATCTTGACCTGGCCGCCGAACAGCTCGCTGTCCTGGCTGTCGATCGCGATGCTGGTCAGCGCATCGATGCCGAGGTTGCGGCCGCTGATCGTCGCGCCGGCCACGGTCACGCTCGCACCGGCGTTGGCCAGCAGGTCGGTGCCGAGCACGCCGCCGTCGCTGCTGGCGACCGCGGCCAGCCGCAGGTCGCGCTGCTGCAGGTTCGCGCCGGCGAGCACGTTGATCGCCTCGGCGCTCTGCAGGTCGATGTCGCCGCTCGAGCGCAGCGCGCCGCCGACCTGGATGTCGTCGGTGCTGGTGACGAACAGGCCGCTGCTCTGATAGCTGACCGGCCCGCTGGACGCAAACACCAGCTGGTCGTCGGTCAGCTCCGGCACGTCGGTGCCGCCGTCGAAGTCGATCTTGATCGCGAACGGGTTCGCGCCCGGCGGCCCGATGTCGCTGTAGTTCAGGTTGACCGTCAGCCGGTCGTTGAAGGCCGAGCCGGTGAAGGCGACGCGCACGTTCTCGTCGAGCAGCTCGGAGCCGAGCACGCTCGCGCCGCTGCGCAGCTGCAGGGTCAGGTTCGCGCTGCCGGTGTCGACCAGCTCGAGCGTCGCGTCCAGCGGGCCCGCCAGCGCGCTGGCGTTGTAGGCCAGGGTCGCGGTGAAGGCGGGTTGCGGCAGCGGCGAGGTCGACAGCAGCAGCCGCGGCTCAAGCGTCTCGACCAGCGGCCGCCGGCGCGGCGGCTTGTCTGCGACCTGCGGCAGCACGCGGCGCAGCAGATCACCGGCAATCGAGCGACTCCAGGACAGCCAGGTGCGGCGGGCGCGTACCCCCGCGGCTTCACCCGCCGCGCGTTGCCGCCGTGCTCGATCGCTCATCCGCGTTCCTTCGCGCGATAGCACCACTGTTGTTCTAGGAGCGTGCCCACCGCGAACCCGGCGCAGACACTGGCCTCGTCCGCGGCGAGCGTAGCAGGTGACCCGACCCTGTCCTATCCCCAGTATCCAGGGGGTGGGTCGCCGCCCTTGTTACAAACCTGAATCACCCACTTCAGGGCTAAGCCATTTGCGCGCGCTGGCGCCGCGCCGCCGTGTGCCCGTGCAACGCCGGTCGGTGCAGGGTTCGACGCTGCGCCGGACACACCCCCGGCGCGCGCCACAGCTCAGCCGCCGGCGCCGCTGCCCCCGCCCTGGCCGGCTGCGAGCACCTTCACCCGCAGCGTGCCCACGCCGTCGACTGCACCGACCAGCAGGTCGCCGGCGACGACCGGCCCCACGCCTTCGGGCGTGCCGGTGTAGATCAGGTCGCCGGGCTCGAGCCTGAAGTAGCGCGACAGGTGGCTGACGGTCTCGGCCACCGACCAGATCAGCTGGCCGATAGTGCTGCTCTGCCGGGTGCTGCCGTTGACCTCGAGCCGGATCGCGGCCGCCTGCAGGTTGCCGACCTGCGCTGCCGGGACCAACGGGCCGATCGGCGCGCTGTCATCGAAGGCCTTGCCGATCTCCCACGGCCGGCCGGCCTTGCGCATCTGCAGCTGCAGGTCGCGCCGGGTCATGTCCAGCCCGACCGCGTAGCCCCAGACGTGCTCCAGCGCCCGCTCGACCTCGATCGCGCTGCCGCCGGTGCCGATCGCCGCCACCAGTTCGATCTCGTGCTGGTAGTCGATGGTCTGCGCCGGGTAGGCGAGCTCGAGGGTCTGCCCTTCGGCCACCGGCCGCACCGCGTCGGCCGGCTTGCAGAAGAAGAACGGCGGCTCGCGGTCCGGGTCGAAGCCCATCTCGCGCGCGTGCGCCGCGTAGTTGCGGCCGACGCAGTACACGCGGCGCACCGGGAAGCGCTCGGTGCTGGCGCGGATCGGGATGCTGACGGTCGGGGGCGGGGCGACGACGTAGGGCATGGGGCTCTCCTTGGGCGAGGTAGGCGGGCGAAGTCAGATGCGCGCGGCACGCAGCGCGCGCAAGCGAGCGGAGCTGCCGCGCAGCTCGCACCTGCTGGACTGGCGTGCGGAGCCAGGCTGCGGTGCGGCGGTGGCGCCGCGGGTCTCACGGGTCGTCGACACCGGGGCTCGGGTGCGCGGCGGGCGGCGGCGCCGTCAGTCGACCTGCGCGCGCATCAGCTGCAGCGCTTCGTACAGCGGCGCATCGGAGAAGGCGAACAGGTCCATCCCGGTGCTCGTCGTGGCCAGCGACCAGGGCACCCACGATGGCACGACGACCAGGTCGCCCTTGGCGAGCGCATGCACCGCATCGCCCAGCGTGACCGCGCCCGCCCCTTCGAACACCTGGTAGACGGTCGCGAGCCGACGTCATGGCGGATCGGGGTGCGGGTGCCCGCTCGCAGCCGGTGGAACTCGGCGCGGATCGTCGGCATCACGTCGCCGCCGGTGGTCGGGTTGACGTAGCGCACCGCCGCGTGCCCGGGCGCGCAGGTGCCGGGGTAGCCGGCGTCCTCGAGCGCCAGCTGCTCGGCCAACGCGCGGTCGGTTTGCTCCCAGCGGTAGCACAGGATCGGCGTGGCCACCTGCGGTCCGGCCATCGCCAGCGGCTGCAGCCCCGGATAGGCCCACAGCCGCTCGGCGCGCGAGCGCTCGGGGGTGGAGGTGTCGGGGATGCCGTCGATCCCCAGCTCGAAGAAGCCGGCGTCGTTGTCGTGCACGAACGGGATGTCGAGGCCGTCGATCCAGGCCATCGGCCGGTCCGACGGGTTGTGGTGGCTGTGGAAGTTCCAGCCCGGCTGCGGCAGGAAGTCGCCGCGGCGCATCGCGATCGGGTCGCCGTTGACCACCGTCCACACCCCTTCGCCCTCGACCACGAAGCGGAACGCGTTCTGGTTGTGGCGGTGGTCGGGGGCCTGCTCGCCGGGCCCCAGGTACTGGATCGCCGCCCACAGCGTGGGGCTCGCGTACGGCCGCCCGCCAAGGCCGGGGTTGGCCAGCGCGATCGCGCGCCGCTCGCCGCCGCGACCCACCGGCACCAGCTCGCCGGCGCGCTGCGCCAGCGGGTACAGCGTCGACCAGCGCCAGACGTGCGGCTGCGCCCGCGGCGTCGGCTGCGTCGGCATCAGGTTGCCGATCTGGGTCCACAGCGGGTCGAGGTGCGCGGCGGCGAAGTCGGCATACAGCTGCGCGAGCTCGGGCTCGGCAGCGCCGGCGACGCCCGGGTTCGGCGAGGGGCTGGGCTTCATCTGGCGGAGTCACGATGCAGGCGCGACGGCGCGCCGGTCAGCGCATCGTAGCCGCAGCGGCCGCCTCGTCGGCGAGCCGCTGGCGGATGTCCTCGCGCAGCGCCTTCTTGTCGATCTTGCCGACCTTGGTGGTGGGGATCTGGTCGACGACGACCAGCCGCTCGGGCAGCTTGTACGCGGCCACGCCCTGCGCGTGCATCGCCGCCAGCACCGCCTGCAGCGTGACCGTGCGACCCGGCTTGGCCTGCACGTACAGGCACACGCGCTCCTGCAGCACCGGATCGGGCATCGCCACCGCCGCGGCGATCGCGACGCTGTCGACCTGGTAGGCGAAGCTCTCCACCTCTTCGGCCGAGATGTTCTCGCCGCCGCGCAGGATCATGTCCTTGTCGCGCCCGGCGACCACCAGGTTGCCGTCCGCGCGCCGCACCACGATGTCGCCGCTCGCGTACCAGCCGCCGTCGCGGAAGGACTCGCGGTTCTTCTCGGGCGCGCGGTAGTAGCCGCGCGGCGTGTAGGGCCCGCGCGTGAGCAGCGCACCCGGCTCGCCGTCGGGCAGGTCGTTGCCGGCCACGTCCACCACCCGGATCTCGTCGGCCTCGCTGACCGGCCGGCCCTGGGTGCGCTCGATCACCTCCGGCGGGTCGTCGAGCCGGGTCATGTTGATCAGGCCTTCGGCCATGCCGAAGACCTGCTGCAGCTTCGCCCCCAGCACCGACGCGACCGCCGGCGCCAGCTCGTCGGGCATGCGCGAGCCGCCCACTTCCAGCACCTGCAGGCTGTGGCCGCGCATCGTCCCATGGCGGCGCTGCTGCTCGATCCAGGTCTGCGCGGCAGCGGGCACCACCGCGGTGACGGTGACCGCCTCGGCGTCGATCGTCGCCAGCGCGCGCTCGGGCGCCGGCGACGCCATCACCACCCGCCCCCCGGCGAACAGCGTGCCCAGCCAGCCCGGGCAGCCGAGCGGGAAGTTGTGCGCGGCGGGGATCACCACCATGTAGACGCTGCGCTCGCTGATGCCGCCCACGGCGTTGCAGCGCAGCACGTTGTACGCGTAGTCGTCGTGGGTGCGCGCGATCAGCTTCGGTGCACCGGTGGTGCCGCCCGACAGCAGCATCAGCGCCACGTCGGCGCCGATCGGCTCGAGCGCGGCCTCGTCGAAGGGCGCCGCGTCGCGCAGCTGCGCGTCCGGCCCGAAGGCCTGCGCGAGCGGGTACTCGGGCACCGCGGTGGGCGCCGCGCCGGCCTCGCCCTGCACCAGCACCAGCCGCAGGCTCGGCACCTCGGCCGCCACCTGCTGCGCGAGCGCGCGCAGGTCGGTGTCCTTGTGCTGCGCCGACACGATCAGCGCGCGCGCCTGCGCGGTGCCGGCCACGTGCACCAGCTCGTGCCGGCGGTGCGCGGGCAGCACCATCACCGGCACCACCCCCACGCGCAGGCAGGCCAGCGTGACCGCGACGAACTCCCAGCAGTTGAGCAGCTGCAGCAGCACCCGCTCGCCCGGCTGCAGGCCGCAGCGGCCGACCAGGAAGCGGGCGATCGCGCCGCTGCGCGCCCACAGCTCGCGGTAGCTCAGCCGCGTGTCGCGGTCGACGATCGCCTCCTGGTCGGGTCGCTGCGCCACCTGCGCCGCGATGTAGGAGCCGAGCGTGCGGCCGGCCCAGTACCCGGCCTCGCGGTAGCGGCGGGCGAAGTCTTCCGGCCACGGCGTGACGCCGTCGGTGATCAGCGGCGAACTGCGTTGCATGCGAAGCCCCCAGACGAATTGCGGGTGATCACGGGCCTGAAGCTCGGGGGCAGCTGCCCGGCTCGCTGCCGCCCGAGGTCGCCGCCGCAGGCGCTGCCCGCGTCAGTCGCCGGCCGGGAACGCCACCGCGTCCGCGCGGCCGGAGAGCACCACGGTGCGCGCGCTGTCGGCCGGGCTGACCGCCCGCCGGGCCGCCAGCGCCTCGGCATCGTCGACGATGACCGCTGGCAGCCCGCGCGTCAAGCGCAGGTGCTCGGCGCACAGCACCCGCGCCAGGTGGTTGCCGCCGCCGATCGCCACCGCCGCCGGCGCCCGGGCGGCCAGCGCATCGAGCGCGCGCAGGGTCGATGCGTTCAGCCGCGTGGTGCCGATCGCCGGCGCGCCGAACAGCGGCAGCGTCGCCGCGCCTGCGGCCCAGTCGGCGGCAGGCACCGCGCGCAGCGTGGTCGCCCCGTCAGCGATCAGCCAGGCGCCATCGGGCGCCGGCGCCGCGCCCAGCAGCCGCTCACGCCAGACCCGGTCGCCGACCGCGAGCGGCGTCGCCAGCACCGGCTGCCGGTGGGCCTGCACCCAGGCCTGCTCGCATTGCGCGACGAAGCCCGGATCGCGCTGGCGCATCTTCTCCAGCGAGATCGAGCGGCTGAAGAAGTGCAGCCCGAACTGCCACGGCGGCAGCCCGCGTTCGTACGCGCCGAAGTGATCCCACCACGACAGGCTGGGCAGCGCCGAGTCCTGGATCTTCGCGACCTCGGGCTGGCGCGCGGCCTCGAAGGCGGCGATCGCCGCGTCCAGATCGTCGCCGTGACGCCCGACCGCGGCCGCGAGCGCGGCCGCGTCCTCCATCGCCATCTTCGTGCCCGAGCCGACCGAGAAGTGCGCGGTATGCACGCTGTCGCCGACGAACACCACCGGCGTGCCGCGCGCCGCCCGCGTGTGCCAGCGCTGCGTCAGCCGGGTGCGGAAGTTCGCCCAGCGCGAGTTGTTGGCGACCAGCGGCCGGCCGTCGATCCGCTCGGCGAACAGCGCCTCGAGGAAGCGCTTGGACAGCTCGTCCGACGGGCCCGGCGGCAACGCCGGGTCGAAGGTGTCGAGCCCGGCCTCGCGCCAGGTGGCCTCCTCGGTCTCGACGATGAAGGTTCCGATCCCGGCGCCGATCGGGTAGCCGTGCACCGCGAAGTTGCCGCCGCGCCAGCGCTCGTGCAGGAAGGTCAGCCCGGCGAACGCATAGGTCGTGCCGAACCAGATGAACTTGACCGCGGCGGTGTCCACCGTGTGCCCGAGCCGCTCCACGAAGCGCTCGCGCGTCGCCGAGTTCGCGCCGTCGGCGGCGACGATCAGGTCGTAGCGCCCACTGGCGTCGAGCGCATCGACGTCGGCCTCCCGCCCGTAGTGCAGCCGCGCGCCCAGCGCCGCGGCGCGCCCGCGCAGCGCCTCCAGCAGCGCCCGTCGGTGCACCGCCGCCATGCCGTTGCCCCGCGCCGCGGCGACCGCGTGCTGGTTGTGCACCCGGATCGTGTCCCAGTGCCGGCCCTCGCGGTCGAGCACGTCCTGCAGCACCGGATCGACCTGGTTGACCGCGTCCAGCGTCGCGTCGGAGAAGACCACGCCGAAGCCGAACACGTCCTCGGCGCGACCGCGCTCGTACACGTCGACCTCGATCCCCGGCAGTGCATGCGCGAGCGCGATCGCGCTGAACAGCCCGCCGGGCCCGCCGCCGATGCAGGCCACGCGCAACGGCGCCGCGCGGCCACTGGTCCTCGGGTTGCGGCTGGGCATGGGTGCAGTCTGCGGTTTGCGCGGCGCTGGCGCGTCGGCGAACGATAGCGGTGATCGGCCAAGTACGCTGCCGTAGGCGCAGCAGGCACGCCTGCCAGGGCGACGATCAGCCTGCCCCCGGCGCGCACCCGCGACCCGGCATCGTGGTGGCGGCCGCACCGTGATCCCGCACGGGCTTCGCCTGTTCGGGTTGCACAGGGGGACGAGGCCGCTCGCGCGCGTCAGCACTACCGTCGCCGGCGGCTCGACGCCAAGCAGCGGACAAATCGGCTTCGGACGGCGCCGTGCCCGCGCAGCGGCGGCTGCGACGGCGACTCGCGCCGTCGGGCGACTGCAATACGATAGTCAAGTCGAAACGAGGATGCGTCATGACCGGAACAGCACAGGACCCCTTGCATCAACGGCAGCTGGGCCCGCGCGGGCCACGGGTTTCGGCCCTGGGGCTGGGTTCCTGGCACACCTGGGACCGGATGCCGTTCGACGAGGCGGTCGCGATGGTGCACCGGGCGGTCGACGCCGGCATCAACCTGTTCGATGTCGCGTACTACAACATGGGACCGCACCCCGATGACTCGCCGACCGACCTGATCTGGGCGCGCGCGATGCGCGAGGCCGGGATCACGCGCGACCGCTACGTCTTCTCGGGCAAGCTGTGGCTGTGGGACTACCCGGCGCAGGACTTCACGCAGCAGTTGACCAAGTCGCTCGATCGCGTCGGGCTCGCTAAGGCGGACACCGCGGTGATCGGCGACTACCTGTCGATCGACATCCCGGCGGTCATGAACGACGTCGCGCGCCAGATCGACGACGGTCGACTCGGCAGCTGGGGCACCAACAACTGGCCCTACCGGGATCTCGTTGCCGCGATCGCCTACTGCGAGCAGCATGGGCTGCCCAGGCCCAGCTTCGTGCAGCTCAAGTACGGCATCGCGCGCCGAAGCATGGCCGAAGGGCCGGAGTACGGCGCGCTCTTGCAGGACGGCAGCCTTGCGCTGCAGGCGTCCGACACCTTCGAGGGGGGCATCCTCGCCGGCAACAAGACCACCACCCGGCAGATCGGTGCCGATGCCGGCAGCATCCGTCAAGCGATCGTCGCCATCGCCGATGAAGTCACCGCGATCGCCAAAGGCTTCGGCGCTTCGCCGGCGCAGCTCGGGATTGCGTTCTGCCTGAGCAATCCGGCGGTCGTCAACGTGCTGTTCGGCGCCAGTCGCATCAGCCAGCTGGAGGACAACCTGGGCGCGATCGAACTGTGGCGCAAGCATGGGGCCGAAGTCCGCGCGGCGGTCGAGCATCTGTGGCTCGACCGGAGCAAGGTGCGCTCGGATGGGGTACGCGAAATCCGCCTCCCCCAAGCTGCCAGTGGTGGCAGCGGTGGCTAGACGCTCGAGCAAGCCACGACGATGTGCCGGCTCATGCCGGCAGCCGCGGGTTCGGCGTCGACCCTGGTTGTTGGCCGCCGTGCGCACGAGTGGCGGGCGGGAGTCCGGCTGACACCTACAGTACGCGGAAGTAGTGCATCGTCGGCCCCGGCATCGCACTGGCCAGTTCGGGCGGGCGATCGCCGAGCACGCCGATGAAGAGGTTCTCGGTGAGCCAGGAGTGTTTGCCGGCGGTGGTCTCGAACGTGGGCGCCACGCGGAAATAGAAGTCGCTGGCTTGGACCGGCGTCGAGCGCGTGATCCAGGCCCTCATCTTGTCCGTGGTGTAGCCGCGGCGGATGCCGCGATTGCGTACGTAGATCACCGTGCCGTCCTCCTCCTCGAGCAGCCAGCGCGCGTCGATCATCAGCGCCAGGTCGGGTCGGAAGTGCGGGTTCTCGATCCCGCCGGGAAGCACGCGCCCGCTCAGCTTCGGGCCCGAGAACGAGCCACCGGCGACGTTGATCGACCAGCGCGCACCTCCGGCCGGCAGGCCGTCGATTCGACGCAGGCTTCCGGGGACCATGTCGAGGTGAACGCTGAGGGCGAACTCGAGCCCGGGCGGATCGGGAATCATCTGTAGGCTCCTACGACGGTGACAGGGCGGGCAGCACGGGGTTCGCGGCAAGCAGCCGCCTGGTGTACGCGTGCTGCGGCGCGGCGACGATCCGAGCCGGCGTGCTGACCTCGACCAGGCGTCCTCGCTGCATCACGCCGATGCGGTCCGCGACCGAGAGCACGAGGTTCAGGTTGTGGGTGATGAAGACGTAGCCGATGCCGCGCGCGCGCGCGAGCTGCAGCAGCAGGTTCACGACCTGGCCCTGGACCGAGACGTCCAGCGCCGACGTCGGCTCGTCGGCAACGATCAGTTGCGGCTCGGGCGCGATCGCGCGTGCGATCGCCACCCGCTGCTGCTGCCCGCCCGAGAGCTGCGCCGGGATCGATCCGGCCAGCTGCGCGGGCAGACCGACTTCCTCCATCAACTGCCGCACGCGCGCCCGCAGCGCACTGCGATCGGCGAAGCGACCCAGTTCCTGCAGCGGCTCGGCGATGATGCGCTCGACCGTGTGGCGCGGATCGAGTGCGCTGCGCGGATCCTGGAAGATCGGCTGCACGAAGCGCCTGAAGTCGCGCTCGTGGCCGTGCAGGCCGCGCGCCGACACGCGAAAGCCGCCGACCACGAGTTCCCCCGCGGTCGGCAGGTCCAGCGCCACGATCATGCGCCCGAGCGTGGTCTTGCCCGAGCCCGATTCGCCGACGAGGCCGAAGAACTCGCCGCGCTCGACGGTGAGCGACACCTCGTCGACCGCAGCGATCGATTGCCGGGTCAGTGCATTCGGGCGTTCGCGCACCCGGTAGATGCGCGTGACGGCACGCGCCTCCAGCAGCGGCGCATCGCCGCTCGCGAGCCGCTGTGCTGCGGCAACGGGCGGCTGCGGATCAACCGGCCCCTCGCCGGGGTGCCAGCAGGCGACGCTCGTCGCCCCGTGCCGCGGCCGCTCGAGGAGTGGGCGCTGCGTTCGACAGCGCTCGTCGGCGAAGTCGCAGCGGTCGGCGAAGCGGCAGCCGACGGTGACTTGCGCCGCAGAAGGCACCCGGCCCGGGATCGTCGGCAGGCTGCCGACCCCGGTCACGCCGCTGGGCGGAATGCAGCGCAGCAGCGCGCGCGTGTACCGGTGGCGCGGCGACTGCAGCACCTCGGCAGTCGCGCCGACCTCGACCACGCGACCGCCGTACATCACGGCGATCCGATCCGCAACGTCGGCTGCGACCGCGATATCGTGGGTGATGAAGATGCACCCCATCTGATGCTCGCGCTGCAGCCGCTTGAGCAGCGCCAGGATCTCCGCCTGGGTGGTCACGTCC